>JAABUN010008880.1_pt1 | contig 10078 bp, 11 predicted proteins | sample 5559311 | NCBI WGS metagenome assembly JAABUN01 (sample SAMN10711877, study PRJNA513370) | rock metagenome | isolation source: Antarctica rocks | place: Antarctica: Victoria Land, Siegfried Peak sud
CGCTGCCCCGACGACCTGGTCGACGACCGGGCCGAGCTGAGCCGCGTCATGTCCACCGACGTGCCGCTCGACCGGCTGGACTGGCACGAGGAGGTCTGGGACGCCGCGCGGGTCCGGCGACAGGAGTCGCTGGCGCAGGACATGGACCGCACGGTGGTCAACGCCGGAGCGGTCCACGTCCCGACCGGGCGCCTCGTCGCCTACACGCAGCAGGCGTTCCCCCGCTCGCGCCCGGAGCGGGCCTTCCAGTGGGACACCCTCGTCCGCTCCGAGCACCGCGGCCGGCGGCTCGGGACGCTGCTGAAGCTGGCGTCCCTGGCGGAGCTGGGCCGGCTCAGTCCGGCGACGCGCTACGTGTCGACGTGGAACGCCCAGGAGAACACCTCGATGATCGCGGTCAACGACGCACTCGGCGCGCGGACCAACGGCCGGATCGGGACCCTGCAGAAGGTGCTGGCGTGACGGGCGACTACCCCGCGGGAGTGCGCACCACCGGGAGCCGGAACCCCGACCGGCTGCGGTACGACGCGGCGACGGTCCACGCGGTGCTCATGAGGCGGTGATGTGCCACGTGGGCTTCGTGGTCGACGGTCGACCGGCCGTCCTGCCGCACCTGCACGCCCGGGTGGAGCAGCGGCTCTACCTGCACGGCTCGACCGGCGCACGAGCGCTGCAGGCCGCGGGCGACGGCGGGCTCGACGTCTGCGTCACGGTGTCGCTGCTCGACGGGCTGGTGCTCGCCCGGTCGGCGTTCCACCACTCGGTGAACTACCGGTCGGTCGTCGTCCTCGGTCGTGCCGCCGTGGTGTCGGACGACGAGAAGGCCGTTGCGCTGGACGCTCTCGTGGACGCGATCGTCCCAGGGCGCTCGGCGCACGTGCGACCCGGGTCGCGCAGGGAGCTCGCCGCCACCACGGTGCTGCGCCTCGACCTCGAGCAGGTGTCGGCGAAGCTGCGGAGCGGCCCGCCATCGGACGACGACGAGGACCTGGACCTGCCCCACTGGGCGGGTGTGCTTCCGCTCCAGCAGGTCCCGGGAGCGCCGGTACCGGCGCCGGACCTGCGGCGGCCTGTCGACGTCCCCGACCACGTGGCGGAGTGGGCGCGCCCGGCCCCCTCCGGTCCGGGCGCGCCATGACCTCCGATCAGGCCGGCACGCCGGCCTGGAGGTGGCGGACCACCTCGGCGAGCGCCTCGGTCGGCGACACGTCGACGTACTCGCAGTCCTCGAGCGCCTCCGGAGCGTGGCCGGGCGCCCAGTAGAACGCCTGCCCGGCCTGGTAGGTCTTCTCGCCGTCCGCGGTGTGCATCCGGAGCCGACCGGAGATCACGTGCCCCCAGTGCGCGGTCAGCAGGTCGTGGTCTGCACGGGCTCCCGCACGGTCAGCGGACCGGTCGCGGGCGCGCCGAAGAAGGTGGCCATCAGCTCGGTCACCTGGGAGCTGGAGCCGTAGGCCGTGTGGACGTCGGAGCCGCTGTCGGTGAAGGCCGTGCCGGCCCGGTAGACGCGCTCCTGGCAGCTGTCCGGGTCGACGTAGGTGAGCTCGCCGCGCACGACGTTGACGACGACCGGCCCGGGATGGGTGTGCAACGGGAACTGGGCACCCGGCTGGACGGTGATCCGGGCGACGACCACCCGGGAGGGGTCTGCGCGGACCACTCGTGTCGGCTGGCCGTCGTGCTTGATCCTCAGCTGGAGCGACACCTGGTCGGGGACGCTGCTCCGGGGCGTCAGCTCCTCGACGAGGATCGGTGGCAGAGCGCTCTGAGCGACCGACGGGACCGCTCCCGACACGGCGATCAGGGGCACGGTGACGACGGCAGTGCTCAGCGCTGCGAACGGCAGGACTCTCATGGTGGTCTCCTAGACCTTGTCTTGCGGGAAGCACTCAGGGGACGATGTTCTGGTTGAGCCGGAACAGGTTGCTCGGGTCGTACCGGCGCTTGATCTCCTGCAGCCTCGGATAGCCGGCGCCGTAGTTGTCCGCCACTCGCTGCTGGTCGTCCGCCGACGCGAAGTTGGTGTAGCCGCCGGCCTGCGAGTGCGGAGCCACCGCTGCGTAGTAGTCCTTCACCCAGGCCGTGTTCGCCTCGTTGTCAGCGGGGTCCGGCCACATGCCGGCGATGACCGGTGCGAACACCGCGTCACGGTGTCCGAAGGCGGTGGCGTCGGCTGCCACGTCGTGGACCGCGCCGTTGATCGGGTAGAGGTGCACGGTCGAGTTGACGGTGGGGACCCGGGCGCCGTGCTCCACGTGGGCGAGGATGGCCTCATTCGTCAGCTCGGTCACGAACGCGGCCTTCCAGTAGTGCTGCAGGCCAGGCGGGACGAGCGGGTCGAAGGCGCTGTTGAGCGCGGCGTACGGCATCACGCCGACGTGCTCGGCTACGGGTGCGGCGACCTCCCGGAAGCCCTGGACGATGCGCTCTCCCTCGGCGACCGAGCCGGTCCAGCACGACACCACCGCGACGAACGGCTCGCCCACCCGGTCCTCGGGCACGAACGGCAGCGGTGGCGCGATCTGGAAGGCCGGGAAGCCGCCGTACTCCCGCGGGGCGTCGGCGATGAGGTCGCGGAAGTAGGCGAGCAGGGCGGCAGCCTCGGAGAGCTCGAAGAACATCGGTCCGCCGTAGACGTCGCCGACGGGGTGCAGCCGGAAGGTCAGCTCGGTGGCCACGCCGAAGTTGCCACCGCCGCCCCGGAGCGCCCAGAACAGGTCCGGGTGCTCCGACTCGCTGGCCGTGACGACGGAGCCGTCGGCGGTCACGACCTGGGCCGACAGCAGGTTGTCGCAGGACAACCCGTGGCCGCGTGCCAGGTAGCCGATGCCGCCACCGAGCGTCAGGCCCCCGACTCCGGTGGTCGAGATGATCCCGCCGGTGGTGGCGAGACCGTACGGGGCGGTCGCGGCGTCGAAGGCGCCCCACGTGGCGCCGCCGCCCGCTCGCGCGGTCCGGGTCGCCGGGTCGACCACGACGTCGGCCATGCCGGACAGGTCGGCGACCACGGCGCCGTCGGCGGTGCCGAAGCCGGGAACGCTGTGGCCACCGCCCCGCACCGCCAGTGCCGTGCCCGTCTCCGCGGCGTACCGCACGACGGCGACCACGTCGTCGACGCCGGCGCACCGGACGACGGCCGAGGGTCGCGCGTCGATCATGTGGTTGTAGACCCGGCGGGCCGTCTCGTAGTCCGCGTCGCCCGGGCGGATCACCTGGCCCTGCACCTGGTCCAGAGCATGTCCTGCTGCTGTCGTGGTCATCGCCGCACTCCTGCCGTCGTCGGGTTGTCCGCTGCCTCCGGACGCTAGGGACGACGGCGGTCCGCGTCATGACCAGGAAGCGCCCATTCAGTGCGGTGCCAAGCGGGGCCGGCATGGTCATATCTGGTCACCCCTCGACGGAGGCCACCTGCGGGTCTACCGTCGCTCCGGTGGCGGATTCGGCACGTCCTCCCTTGCCGCTGCGCTGGACGCGTGCCGCGCAGCCGGCCTTCGTCGGCCGTCGCCCGGAGCTCCAGGTCCTGGAGGACGTCTGGGCCCGTGTGCTGCGCGGCACCCGCCAGCTGGTAGTCGTCGGCGGCGAGCCTGGGGCGGGCAAGTCCCGGCTGCTGGCCCAGGCCGGCACGGTGCTGCACGCCGAGGGTGCGTGCGTGCTGGTGGGATCCTGCGTACCGGAGCTCGGCCTGCCGTACGAGCCGTTCGTCGAGCCGGTCGAGTCGCTGCTCGGTGCGGCGGCCGGTGAGGAGCTGGCCGGCTTGCGCGCGGTCGCAGGGCGCACCGCCGCTCCCGGCAGCGTCGCTGAACCGGAGCACCGACGACAGGTCTACGCCAGCACGCTGGACGCCCTCGTCCGACGCAGTCGCGAGCTGCCGGTCGTGCTCGTCCTCGAGGACCTGCACTGGGCCGGCCCCGCCGCCCTCGAGCTGCTGACCTACCTGGTCGAGCGGTGCACCGAGGCCCGTCTGCTGATCCTCGCGACCCACCGGACGACCGCGCCTGACCGCTCGTCCGCACTGGTCAGCGCCGTCTCACGGCTCTACCGCCTGGACGGCGTCCGGCGGCTCGACCTCGGTGGGCTCGAGACCGACGACATCGCCGACTACCTGTGCCTCGAGGCCGGGACCCCGACGGCGAGGGCCCGCGGCGCAGCGTCGCTCCTGCGTGACCAGACCGGCGGGAACCCGTTCTTCCTGCGGGAGCTGTGGCGCGACCTGTCGGCGCGCGGTGGCGTGCCCGCTCTGCACTCCGGCGCCCTCCCCGCGCCGGCGTCGGTCCGGGACGCGCTGCAGAGCCGCCTGCTGGACCTCACCGACCCCCAGTGGCAGACGCTCGAGCTGGCCGCGGTGATCGGTGAGCACGTCGACGTCGCCACCGTGCTGGCCGCGTCGACGTGGAGCCGGGAGGCGACGCTGAGCGCGCTCGACGACGGCGTCGCGTACGGCCTGCTCGAGGTCCTTGCGCCGGGCAGCTACCGGTTCCCGCACGCCCTCGCCCGGCAGGCCGTGGTGGACCTGCTGCCCGCGTCCCGTCGCGCCCATCAGCACGCCAAGGTCGCCCAGGTCCTGGAGGGTCGCGGCGCGGGCTCGCCCGGTCGGGTCCAGGCGCTGGCGCACCACTACGAGCAGGCCCACGTGCTCGGCCTCGAGGACAAGGCCGTGCACTACCTGGTCGAGGCCGCCCGGTCCGCGGCGCGGGCGCTGGCGCACGAGGACGCGGCGCGCGGGTTCGAGCAGGCAGCCCGGATCAGCGTGGCCGCGGCCCGTCGCGAGCAGCTGCACCTGTCGGCGGCTCGCAGCCACCTGCTCGGTGGCGACTTCGCCCGAGCACGCGCGCTGTCCGAGCAGGTCGCGGTCTCAGCGGACTCGCGCTGCCGGCTGCAGGCGGCGGTGCTGTTCGAGGCCGCCTCCTGGCGGCCCGGTCTGCCCGGTGCGCGCGCTGTGGAGCTGCTGAGGACCGCGCTGGCCGGCGCGACGTGCGGTGAGGACGACCCGCTGGCCGTACGTGCCCTGGCCAGTCTCGGCCGTGCCCTGGCGTTCACCGGCGACACCGACGCCGCGGCCGAGGTCGGCGCGTCCGCCGTGCGCACGGCGAGGCTCCTCGGGGACGACGACCTGCTGGCCCACGCGCTCCAGGCCAGCCTCTGGCACGGGCTGCGTCCGCAGGACGCTCCCGCCAAGCTGGCCCGGGCGACCGAGCTGTCCGAGCTGGCGCAGCGCACCGGCGACCTGGGCCACCTCGGGCCCGCGGCCTACTACCGGGGCGTCATCTCGTACGTGCAGGCCGATCCGCAGGGGTGGGCCGCGGCGAACGCGGACCTCCGCCGGATGTCGCAGGCCACGGGCCAGGGCTTCTTCGAGTACATGGCGGGCTGCCTCGAGTACGGACGCCAGTTCGTGGTCGGCGACTTCGCTGCCGCCTCACGGACCTGTGACGGGCTGCTCGAGCTCGGTGAGCGGTTCGGCACCGACGGCACCGAGGGGCCGTCCGCCGTGCAGACCTTCATGCTCCGCCGGGAGACGGGCGAGGTGGAACAGGTTCGGCGGCTGATCACCGGGACCGAGCGGTCTTCGGACCACTGGGCGCCCGGGTTGCTGGCGCTCTACACCGAGCTGGGCCTCGACGAGCCCGCGGGCCGGCTGCTGCGGCACCTGCTGGCCGACCAGCTCTTCCGCTACCGGGACTCCGCGCAGTGGCCCGCGGTGCTGGCCTTCCTCGTGGAGGCGGCGCTGCACCTGGGCGACGCAGCGGCCGCCGAGCAGCTGCTCCCAGAGCTGGCGCCCTACTGCGGCCACAACCTCGTCGCCGGCCAGTTCGTGGCGCTGTTCGGCAGCGCCGACCGCTACCTGGGAGCCGTGGAGTCGCTGCTCGGCCGCCCGGGCGTCGAGGGCCGGCTGGCCGCCGCCCTCGCTCTGGACCGGCGCACGGGCGCGCCGGTCCACGAGGCCCACACCCTCGCCGCTCTCGTCGTGCACCGCCGGCGCGCCGGCGTCACCGCCGGGCTCGACGTGCTGGTGCGCCAGACACGTGCGCTGGCGGAGCCGCTCGGACTCGTCCGTCCGCTACGACTTCTCGGGGCCCCCCCGGCGGCGGTGCCGGAGCAGCGCCCAGCCGGCCTCACCGCGCGCGAGACAGAGGTGCTGCGACTGCTGGGCGAGGGCCTCGCCAACCGCGAGATCGCAGATCGCCTCGTCATCAGCGAGCACACCGCCGCCAACCACGTCCGCAGCATCCTCGCCAAGACCGGCTCCGGGAACCGCACCCAGGCAGCGATGTACGCCGCCGAGCACCACCTGCTGGACTAGGCCGGCTCGCGAACGGTCAGATCCCCACCATGGAGCCGTCCGGCTGCATGCGGCCGTCGACCTCGACGATCACGTCCGCCGGGAGCCCGGCGCGCTCCGCCGCGCGTCGGATCGCCTCAGCAGAAGGCGCTTCGTAGAGGCAGTACGTCTTCCGCTTGTCCACCGAGAGGAAGGAGTAGAGCCAGCGCACCCCTGCGTCGGCGTTGATGCGGTTGACGCCCTCAGCCGCGTCGGCGTCGACGTGGAGCTCGTCGGCGAAGCGCCGCTCGATCATGAACACGGCCATGGAGTGTCCTTCGGCAGGGGGACCGACCGTACGCGCGGCAGGACGTGGGCGCTACCCGCCGAGCTGGTCGGCGAGGAGGGCCGCAGGCGGTGGACCTACGGACGTCAACGCGGGGGCGGTGCCCGTCCCGACCAGGCGCCTCGTCGCCTGCATCCAGCAGGCTTCCCCCGCTCGCGGCTGGGGGAGCGGCTCTAGCGGTTCACGGGTCCAGGCACGCCGGACTGACGGTTCGGGCACTCGTGCCACTGCTGTCCGAGCCTGAAGCCGGCCGGTTGTGAAGCGTCACGGCGGTGGCGTCCACCGGCAGGCGCCCTCACACTTCAGCACCATCCGTCCCTGGGGTGCTCCGGCGAGGAAGGTCAATGCGCCGCCGTCGGGAGCCCGACCGAAAGCCTCGCCCTGCCCCGCTCGCACGACGTAGCCACGGGACTCCCACAGCGCTCGAACCTTGGCCACCAGCTCATCCGGCTCAGCTGTCCGCTCCGCACTGGTGACGTCCAACAGCAGCACAGCACCCTCACCGTCCACGCCCGGCGGCAGCTCGCAGAAGACACGGCCGGGCGCATCGACCGTCTCCCACATCCCACCTAGCGCGGCCGGGTCTCCTCAGCGAGCGCGGTCGCTCGTGCTCCCGCCTCGTCTGGTGTCTCCGACGTCGCGTTCACGGCCACCTCCTTCGCCTGGGGGGACTGGCATCCCACCGACACGATCCCGACGACCAGGAGCGACCCCAGCGCCCGCATCACCATTGCGGGCCACCGCTCACGTTCTCGGGCATGCCGACGACCAGGTAGCCGAGAGATCGCAGGCTCTCGGTGCCTTCGTGGTAGTGCTCGGAGTGGCCGTGCGAGGCTGCGGTCTCCGCTGCTAGGTCGCCGACGGCGTAGGGGTCGACGCCACCGTCGCTCTCGAAGACGTGCCTCCCGTCTCGGATCCAAGATGGGTCGGGCCCGAACCAGCCGAGGTCCGCCACGGCATTGTCGCCTTCAGCCTCGCTCACGTAGAGCCGTCCCCGCAGTGCGTCGGGCATCGAACTGAACCCGAGGCCGGGGCTGCCCACGACGGCGACTGCATCGACATCCGATCCCCCTCTGCCGACTTGGCCACAACCAGGGAGCCGTAGGAGTGGCCCACTGCCGTGATCGTCTGCTGCTCGCCGCCCGCCGCCGCTCGTGAGACTCGCAGCCCGTCGGTGAAGGCCGTGAGTGGCCCGGCACCGGCGTCGGCTCGGTGCTCCAGCGCGACCGAGCGCGGGATGGGGGTCTCGTAGCCCAACCACGCGACAGTCGACACTGACGAAGCCTGGTTGTTGGCTGCTCCTATGGCGCTGGCCTCCGCTTTCAACCGCACTGCGTTGCGGACCGTCCGCTGCAGGTCGCCGGCTACGTCCTGGTTGAGACCGGGAACCGCGACACCGACGTAGGCCGCGTAGTCCGGGTTCCCGAGGGCGATGACTGCCCGACCGGTGTCCTGCGTGCCGACGAGCAGCAAGAAGCGGTCAGGGCCGGCGTCCAGCTGCTGCTGCACCCTCTTGTAGACCGCCAGCTCCCCCATCGCCGCGCCGATCGGCATGGGGCTGGTGCGCAGATCCGGAGGGTTGCGCTGGTACTCGGCGATCTCCGCCTCGAGCCGAGCGATCACCCGGCGGACGTGCTCGCGGTTCGCGATGTTGCGCACGGCGGCCGGGAGGCCGTCCAAGGAGCCGATCTCGTGCGGTCGGGTCCGGTGCAGCTCCTCCCGGGCAGCGGGAGCAAGCGTCTCCCCCCAGGCGCGGTTGCGCTCAGGTGACGCGTCCGGGGGCGGCAGGTCCCGCTCCTGGACGGCGTCGAGCAGCGCGGCTCGTTGAGCGAGACCGCCGAGCGGCCAGTCAAGCGCGCCGAGGAACCCGCCCAGCCTCGAGCCCAGTCCCACGAGCGCCTGCCCGATGCGGTCGGCTTCTGACAGCGCGCGGGCGCAGTCCCGGTCGGCCTCCTCGGCAGCGGCGAGACCCTCCTGCACGAGCGCCCGAGCCCTAGCCGCCGCATCGAGCGTGGAGTTGAAGGAATCGTACGCGGCGATCTTGACCTCGGGCGCCGCATCACTGCTGATCAGATAGGGCGGCGGGTCGGGGACCCGACCGTTGTCGAGCATCGCGAGGTGGTGCTGCGCCGCGACCTGGCGCCCGGTGGCGACCACGTCCCGTGCAGCAGCCAGGGCACGGGCGCACCGCCGGAGCGCCTCTGCCTGCATGTCGCGCGAACCGGAGATCGCACGCGCCATCGTGAGGGCCTGCTCGCCGACGTCCTGGGCGGCTGCCGCCGCCTCTCCCTCCCACCGCGGGCCGCGAGCGCCCGCCACGAGTCTGGCCAGCTCGGCGCAGATCCCCTCGACCTCGTCCACGGAGCCGTCGACCCGAGCGGCCGCGGTGGCGAGGGCCGCGTCGTCCCAGCGCTGGAGCGTCGAGATCGTCAGCATCAGCGCGGGCCCGCTGAGCCGGCTCCGGCGGTGGCGGCCCCGTCGCGGTCCAGTCGCTCGTACTCCTGCCCGGTGCGCCGGACGACCGCGGCGTACCGGGCCAGCGAGCCGGCCAGGCCCGACACCTCCTGGTCCCACTCCGTCGCCTCCGACGCGGCGACGGACGCGGTCGCGCTGCCTGGGACGGCGGCGCCTCCGCGGCAAGACCGTCACCTGCGGCGACGAGCATCAGTCGCGACGCCAGGCCGTCCACCGCGTCGGCTACGGCCGTGACGTGATCGAGGTGTAGCTGATCGGGTGGCTCACCGGTGCAACGTACCCGGACAACGTCAAGGCCTGGGCGCTACCCGCCGAGCAGCTCGCCCTCGCGCTCGGGGGTCGGCCCGACCGACAGCTCGGGCTCGCCCCGATCGCGGTCCCAGGCGAGCACGGCGGTGGCCGTCTGCAGCAGCGGCGTCTCGGTCAGGCCGACCGCGCGAGCCCGCTCGGCACTGCGCCGGAACATCGGGTCCCAGCTGGCATCGCCGAGGGCCAGCGGGAAGGTCGGGTCCGGCTCCACGGGCACCACCTCCACGGTCGTCCCCGCCGCCACCGCACACACCTCCAGCAGCTGCTGCAGCGTCGTCGGCTCGGCCGGCCCGACCGCGTTGAAGGTGCCCGCGCGGTCGTCGGCCAGCAGCGTGACGACGAGCCGCGCCAGGTCGCGGGAGTCGACGACCTGCACCGGCTGGTCGGGGCGGGCCGGCAGCGCGACGCGGCCGCCGCGGGCGGCCCGGCGCACGTGCCAGGTGAAGCGGTCGGTGGGATCGTGCGGTCCGGCGACCACCCCGGGGCGCACGATCGTGGCGCGGTCACCGAAGCGGCTCGTGACCTCGTCCTCGCAGGCCACCTTCAGCGGTCCGTACGTCGTGCCGGTCACCTCCTCGGTGCCGGTCTCGGGGGCGAGGCGTGGGGCGTCCTCGTCCAACCCGGTGGCCGGCGCCTGCAGCCGGTCGTACACCGAGCCGGTGGAGATGAGCAGGTAGCGCCCCACCCGG
>JAABUN010008881.1_pt1 | contig 10077 bp, 11 predicted proteins | sample 5559311 | NCBI WGS metagenome assembly JAABUN01 (sample SAMN10711877, study PRJNA513370) | rock metagenome | isolation source: Antarctica rocks | place: Antarctica: Victoria Land, Siegfried Peak sud
TAGAGGTAGTAGTACGTCCACTTCGCCGGGCCGTGCAGCTTCGTGATGTCCCACGAGTACACCTCGTTGGGCCGGCAGGCGATCAGCTCGGGCTTGACCGCCGCCGGGTGGGTAGCTTGGCGGCGGCGTTCACTGGTCCCGCTCGCCGCGCGTAGCAGCCGGTAGAACGTGGACTGCGAGCCCGGGTAGACGCCCTCGTCCAGCAGGGTTGCCCATACCTCGGCCGGTGCCAGGTCAACGAACCGCTCGCTGTGCAGGACGTCCAGGATCCCCTGGCGTTCCAAAGGGCTCAACGCCCTCGGTTGTGAGCGGTCCCGGTGGGCCACCGGTGCCCTGCGGGCCGGGATCGGGCTGACCCGGTGACGGCGGTAGTACCCAGCGCGGGCGACGCCGAGGGCGGCACACGCAGCCCGGACCCCAACCCGCTTGGACAAGGTGGTGATGGCCTGGGCGGTCACTTCTTCGACCTCGGCTCGGTATCCGCGCCCTCGGAGATGGTCTCCAAGAGCGCGTGCAGTTTTGACTGCACATCGTCCACGAAGCGGGCCTTGGCCAGCTCCTGTTCCAGTCGTCGTTTCTCTGCTTCCAGCTCGGTGATCCGCTCCTGCTGCCGATCACGCGCCGGTCGCCCCCGCGGCTTGGTCAGCCCAGCCAAGGCCCCGACATCACGGGCCCTGCGCCACTCCACAACATGACTGGAGTACAGGCCCTCACGGCGCAGCACCGCACCCTTCTCACCGCCGGAGGCAGCCTCATAGGCTGCGAGGACCTCCAGCTTGTACTTCGCGGTGAACGTCCGACGCCGGGCCCGCTGAGGCACCTCGGGGTCCGGACGCTGCACATCATCATCAACCACCAGAACAGGATCCTCGATCACAACCGAGGGGTCGAGCACAGTCGTAGTCATCGTCATTTGAGAGAAGTCTCCATCCCCGCCCTTGGGTCACTGATTGTCAGGGAGCGGGTGCCTCACACCAGGTTGACAGACAGGGAAGCGGAATGGGTCGAACAGAAGTGGGGCGCCACCTACGTCGGATGGCGCTCGCCCTACTACCCCAACGGCGGCTAGACGCCGACTGGGAGGAACCCAGCGCCGTCTACCTCCTCGCCTTCGTGTGATCGTCCTATTCGGGCATCGGCAGTGGGACAGCAATTTCCTCGTGCTCGACGATCAGTTGGGTGCCCAACGGCGTTGAAAGTCGCACAAGTTGCTCTGCGATCCTGTCGAAGACCTCACTGTGCGCCAACCGTGGCAAGCCGGTTCCCTCATTGGTCGTCGGAACGATACGGAGTTCGACGACTCCCCGGAGGCCGATACGGAGCAAGGCCAGGTAGCTGTCCGGGGACAGTCGGTCGTACAGCGCGAGGACGTCGGCAGAGGCGCCCTCACGTGGTACCTGCTCAACGAACAGTCCCGTCCCGTAGAAGATGGGTTTGCCGTTGAAGATCTCTATCCCGCGGACCGTGTGCGGATGGTTGCCTATCACCAGGTCCGCTCCCGCCCTAACGAGAGCGTGTCCTAGGGGTCGTTCATAGTCAGCGAGCGCGTCGCCGAAGTCCGCTCCCCAGTGCACCGACACGATGAGATAGTCCACGTCGCCTCGAGCTTGCGACACGGCGTCGATCGCACGTTCCTCGGCGGCGCGGTCAACCCAGGTGATCACCGGGGGAGCCGTCGGTGCTTCGAGCAGTCGCACGACTGCTTCGTAACCGGTGTGGATCTCGATGGGAGCCACTCCTGGGCGGACTTCGGTTGCGGTCGCTCCAGGTGGAAGGATGGTCGACCATGCCAGGACCCCGACGCGGTGTTCGCCAACCTGCAGCACCTTGAGGCGCACCGCTTCGCTCAGCGTTACGCCTGCCCCGACGTGCTGGACTTCCGCGCGGTCCAATGCCGCCATCGTGTCGGTCAGGCCGTCTGGGCCGTAGTCCATAATGTGATTGTTGGCGAGAGAGACGACGTCGAGGCCCATGTGCTTAACGTCGCTGGCGCGATCCGGGGAGGTGCGGATCGTGATGAACTTGTCGGCCGGATAGCCCCGCCGCGACAGTGGGATCTCGAAGTTGCCGAAGGCGATGTCGGCAGCCCTTAGGAGGTCAACGACCTCCCCGAAATGCTTGTCTGCCGGGCCGTCTTGACTGAAGTTCTCACGGCTGATGAAGACGTCCCCTACGAGGGCGAGGGAGATCTCCCAGTCAGCACCGCTACGAGTTCCGTCCGTCACGGCGGGGCTCCTTCTCTTTCATGCGTTGCCAGAGCGCTGTCACCCGGGCGCAGCCGTCCTTCAGATCAGACAGGTCCGCAGCGAGTGAGATTCGAAGGTAACCCTCGCCACGGGTGCCGAAGGCGGACCCGGGTGCGGTTGCGACACCCTCCTCGGACAGCAGGCGAAGGGCGAACTCGCGTGAGCTTTCACCGCAGGCTGTGATGTCGACCCAGGCGTAGAACGCTCCGGCTGGACGGAATACCGTCATGCCGCGAGCGGTCAGGTCCGCGACCACCACGTCTCTGCGTTGTCGGTATGCCGCGACCATCGTTGTGATGACATCCGTCTCAGATTCCAGGGCGGCCAGTGCGGCGTACTGCGCGGGGGTGTTCAGGCAGGAGATCAGTGGTTCCTGTGCCTTTTCGAGCACTTTGGCGACTGCCGGGGGTGCGGCGACGTAGCCGAGCCGCCAGCCGGTCATGGCATAGGTTTTGGAGAAGCTGTAGACGCTGATAACGCGCCCATCCGGGTCGAAGGTCGCGGGACTCACGGCGGGTCCGTCGAAGGTGATCTCGTCGTAACACTCATCGGACAGGAGCCATAGGTCGTGCTCCACCGCGAACGCGACCAACGCGGCCAGCCGTTCGGGGGAGATCACTGAGCCGAGGGGGTTGGATGGAGAGTTGACCAGCAGGACACGGGTGCGCGGTGTGACCAGCTGCGTCAGCTCGTCAATGTCGGGCACGTAGCCACCGGCGGCGTTGAGGGGGTAGTGAGCGACTTGCAGCCCCAGCAGTGCTGCCATCATGTCGAAGTTGGGCCACGCCGGGTCTGGCAGCAGGATGGCGTCACCTGGCTGGGTCAGCGAGGCGAGCGCGGCGTAGATTCCTTGTGCTCCGCCGTTGCTGAGCACCACCTGATCGGATTGTACCTCGTAGCCGTTGCGTCGCCTGATCTTCGTGGCGAGCGCGGACCGCAGCTGCGGAATGCCGGCGGTGGGTGTGTAGCCGGTGTGTCCGTTCATGGCCGCTTTTGTCGCGGCTGCGATCACGTGAGGCGGGGTTGCGAAGTCAGGTTGGCCCACCTCAAGGTGGATCACATCCGACCGGCCCCAGGCGGCGTTCATGATCTCGCGGATCCCGGAGGACGGCATCGTCGCTGCGGGGGACGTGATTCTCATCGGAACTCTCCGATCCACTGGGCACGTCGACAGTGATCAACGAGCCCCTGCGTGAGGTAAGACCGGCGACGCCTCACAGGTGGTACAGCTTTCTGGCGTTCTCGCCGAACAGTGCGTCCTCGGTGTTGTCTAGCCACTCGGCTCGGGCCATGTCCGAGAGCCTGTCGCGCACAACCTTCCAGGCAGCGCGGAGTGTGCCGACGGCGAACCAGTGCGTTTCGGGTGTTCCGTGTCCATCGCTGCCCATCAGCAGCCGCGCCGTGGGCGCCAGGTCGATGAGTCTGAGCAGTCGGCTGGAGGTGGTGGCGGGGCTGACCAGGTTGGACAGCGAGAAGTCCACCCACACATTTGGCCGGGTGGCGGCGAGATAGGCCGCCTGCTCGTGCCATGGGAACCCGCCGTGCAGCAAGACGACCTGGGCGTGCTGACCTTCTGGGGTGCGCAGGATCTCTTCGAGGAGCACAGGGTTTGCCTCGGCGAGGCGGATGTCGGAGTCCCCGAAGCCGGTGTGTACCTGCAGTGGTAGCCCCAGGTCGGCGCAGCGCGCGAGGATCCGGCGGAAGAGAAGGTCACGTAACGGCTTTGCACGGCGATAGACCGGCGCGTTGCTGTGCAGAGTGCGTTTCGCCGCCTCTATGTCGGCGTCGGGTCGGATGGCCAAGCCTGTCCGGTAGGCGAGCACAGTCTTGGCCGCTACTGCGCCCTGCGCTGCGGCCGTGCTCAACGCGCCCTCGACGGCGTTCACGATCTCTTGCGCTGCGGCACCCTCGGTCAGCATCCGGTCCACCAACGGGTCGATGCGGAGCACTTCCCACATGGGGATGTCGGCCAGTGCCGACCATGCTTGCGCGCCGTCTGGGGTCGGAAAGTGTTCGGCGCCAGGGTCTAGCAGCATGCCGGTGATGCCTACGTCGGCGAACAGTCCACGCACGTACGCGGGCCAGTCCGCGGCGGCGTCTTGCCGCGCTGTTGCCAGGTCGGCCACGTTGCAGTCCAGGTAGTTGGCCAGCCTTACCTGCATCATCTCCACGGCGACTCGACCCGAACCGAGCTGTTGGCGCCGGGTGGCCGCCTCGTCGCCTGGCGCGATGTCGAGACTTACTTCGGCTGGGTCGAACCGGCTGGTCGTGAGCGCGAATGGATGAGCGTGACCGTCGATCATCCGTGCTGGACGCCGACGGCGGCGTCTTCGCCTCCCTCCTCACCGAGGATTGAGCCGATCCGTTCGACCGCCGTGGGGTTACGAGTCCGCAACGTCAACACAATGACGAGTCCGATCACGAACCAGATCATGGTGATGTACGGCGTCAGGTTCAGCGGCCACGGCGGCGCGGGATAGATCGACCCGTAGAAGGCGACAGCGAAGATCGCCAGGCCGATCAGCGGCACACCGAAGTGCAGGAGAGGGTTGTGGTTCTCGAAGCGGCGGAAGTATGCCATGCCACCGATGCAGAGGCCGGCGTACACCACGATGATCGCCAGCGTCCCGAGGGTGGCGAAGAAGTAGTAGACCGTTGTTGTGGCCGTCCCGAGCACGTCACCCACGGTGTAGCCGACCAGCGCGGCGGCCAGGGTGCTGAGGACCGCAATCATCACGGTCGCGTTGGCGGGCGTCTGGAAGCGGGGATGGGTCTTGCCGAGCCACGTCGGAAGGACACCTTCCCTGCCCATCGCGAACAACGTGCGCGTGCTGGCCATGGCGACTCCGACACACACAACGAATGCCGACAGCATCCCGCCGATCTCGACGAGAGCTCCGAAGGGTCCGCCGACGAACTTGTCGGCGATTGTCTTGAGTGCCACCGGGTCAGCACCGAAGGCGGCCCCGTTGTCGACGCCGAAGCCGATCGTCAAGGCGTACGCGGTGGCGACATAGAGGACGACGGCGAAGGTGATCGCGGCCAGGATGGCGATGGGGATGGACTTTCGTGGGTTGGCCGTCTCCTCACCGAAGTCGGCCGCGGTCTCGAAGCCGATGTAGGAGGTGACGCCGAGGATAATCCCGTAGAACACGCCGTTGAAACCACCACTGACGGTGTGGGAGAACGTGAAGGGCGCCAAGGTGTTACCGCTGGCTCCACCCTTGGCGATGGTGACGAGGACAACGATGACGATCACCGCGACGGTGGCTGCACCGATTACCAGCTGCACCTTCGTGGTGACGCTGACGCGGACGATGGACAGCACCACCAGTAGCGCCATGCCGACAAGGAAAAGCGGGAACCACCAGCCGGTGCCGATTCCGAGCAGGTCGACAGCCAGGCCCGCGGTACCCGCCATGGTCATGGGCACGAAGCAGCCCAGGGCACCGGCATAGAGCCACCCGGCCATGAAGCCGCTTTCCTTCCCGAGGCTGCGGGAGGCGTAGGTGTAGGCGTAGCCCGCGGATGCCATGCGTCTGGTGAACCAGACGATGACGAATGCCAGCGACATGCAGCCGATACCCCCGAGAAGGGTGGCAAGAGGAGTGGAGCCACCGGCGACGGCGGCGACGCCGGGTAGGTTCAGGAGCATTGCCATGCCCGGCGAGAGGACTGAGATCGAGATGGCGATGGCATCGATGGTGCGCAAAGAGCCTCTGGCGAGCTGTTGCCCCTGCTCGCCGGCGGGCGGGTTCGCGTCCGTCACTCCGCTGTCGTGACTCATGACGATTCCTTTGGTGAGGGTGCCGGCTCAGGACGGAGCACGGTCGTTGCATCGAGGTGGTAGTCGAAAGCCAGGGGAGTGCAGGAACGCTCCGTTATCCAGGCGAGGAAGCGCTGGTGGACCGGGTGGGCCTGGTAGGCCGCAAGCGCGTGCTCGTCGGGGAACTCGGTGTACAGCAGGTACTGGTAGCCGCGTGTCCGCGCGCCGGTCAGATCGGTGCCGAACCGGAGCACGGTCATCGTTGCGATCTCGGTGGCCCAGGATGCGACCTGGTCGCTCATCTCACGGGCATCGGCAGCCGACAGCTCGTCGGGGAAGCTGAACAGAACAACATGCTGCAAGGTCACGACGCCTCCACCTCCTCGACTGGCTGCCTCTTAGAAGAACTCGAAGTACTCGCGCATCTCCCAGTCCGAGACCACCTGGCCGTCGGCCAGCGGCGCCTTCTCGAGGGCTGCTCGGTATCGGGCCCACTCGGCCCGCTTCATCATCGCGAAATATTCGACGAAGCCGCCGCCGAACTGTTCGCGATAGAGCGGGTCGGCGGTCATCGCCTCGACGCCTTCCTCCAAGGACGTAGGCAGCATCTCGGCGTTCTCGACGGCGTAGGGATCTGCGTCGGCAGGCGCCGGCGGGGTCAAGTGACGCTCAATCCCGTCGAGTCCGGCCGCAAGATCCGCAGCCATATACAGGTAGGGGTTGGCCGACGGTTCACCCAGCCGATTCTCAAGGTGCGTGCCGGGGTCACCGGCGCCGCCCTGCACCCGGATCATCGCGCCCCGGTTCTCGACCGCCCACACGGCCCGGTCAGGGGCGAAAGAATACGGCTGGAACCGGCCGAAGCCGGTAACCGTGGGCGCGCCGAAGACCGCCATGGCGCGCGCATGTTGCAGCAAGCCGGCGACATACTGTCGACCCACCGCACTGAGATCCTCGGTGTCGCTCGCGAACACGTTCGTCCCGCCAGCGTCGAGGATCGACTCGTGAAGATGCCATCCCGAGGGAAAGAAGTTGGGAAAACCGGGGCGACTCATGAAACTTGCGATCAGGCCCCGACGCTGACAGACCTGCTTCACCGCGCTGCGGAAGAGCACCATCGCATCGGCGGCGGCTAGCCCCTCCATAGGCTTGAAGGTGAACTCCATCTGGCCAGGGCCCCACTCATTCTCCATCGACCGGGGCGGAAGTCCCAGCGCGAACAGGACGTCACGAAGCGCCTCCAGCGTGTCATTGACGCTGTCCAGACGAACCTCGGACTGGAACTGGTAGCCGTGTGCGAACGCGTTGACCAACGGGGTCGGGGGAGCGGAACCAATATCGTCAAGCCCTATCACGCCGCTCTGCCGCTGCACGATGTAGAACTCAACCTCAAGGCCAGCCAGGTACCGGTAACCGGCCCTACCGAGCCTGTCGAGCTGGGTGCGCAAAATACGCCGTCCGTCGAGCGGAACCGGCGCCCCGGTACTGAAATAGGCGTCGCACAACACCCAGCCAGTCCGGTCCGCCCATGGCAACACCTGGAAGGTGGTCGGATCGGGAACGACGACGACGTCAGGAAACCCGGTGAACTCCGCGATCCCGAAGCCACCGCCTTCGACGAAGGCCGGAGGAAAGACCGTGTTAGCCGTGTCAAGGCTGTAGACGGCGCCGGAAAAATCGATGCCGTTGCTTAGCCCGGCGATAGCGGCGTCACCTGAGAGGAACTTACCTCGCGGCACGCCGTGCTGGTCCACCATGGCGATGCGGATGGTGCGCAACCCGGCTTCGCTGATCCTCGCCACCATCCGTTCTGCGGCATCCCGCTGCTCGTCAGAATGCAGGCCGTGCTCGGCGACGAACCCACGTCGTCCGACACCTTGATCTTCGAGCTGACTCATTCGGCTCCTTCCTCAGACGGTCCGATCATTTCCGCAGCAGGTTGGTGCGCGCGCAGTGTCTGAATCAGGTCAAACACGAAGTTCTTGGGTGCTCCCTCGGCGATAGCCAGGTAGGTCTGCGTGCGTTGCACCCCATCGATCTGCCAGACCTTGTCCAAAAGCACCGTGCGCAGATGCTCGACATCGCGCATCCGCAATCGCGCCAACAGGTCGAGCTCGCCAGTGACAACCGTGATGGTCTCCACCTCAGGAAGCTGGCTCACCGCCTTCATCACAGGCTCCTGGCGGTAACCGCGAGATACGTCACGACGGGAACCCCAGCCGCTTCCCAATCCACAACGACGCCATAGCGCCGATCACACCCGACCGCTCCAACCGAGTGACGCGTTCACCGATCGCCGGCGCAGACATACCAAGCTCCCGGGCAAGGCCACGCTGGGAGGTGCGCGCGTCAGTCGCAAGCAGCTGGAGCAGCGCCAAGTCAACGTCGTCAAGCGCCACCGGCTCACTTGGACGGGACGCGACATGCGTCAACCGAGCCAGCGGCGCATCAGTCCTTGACATTCGTAACACTCCCTCGGGAACTAAGCTAACAACTGAGGAGATGTTCCGCCACTAGACAGAACACACGAGCAGCAATCGACCCCAAGCACCTAACGCTTGCCTCGACTCGGACAAGCCGAGGATGTACTCTCGGTCCGAGCCTGTCAAGGCCACATCTGCAGTAAGCACCGAGCAGGCAACACCTCGCACCTCGGAGGACGAATGGTGACGCTGGACCTGGACTGGACCTCGTCGTTAGCGACGCGGGTGCGGGCTCTGCCTGCCGGGGCGGCGGCGCTCGCCGACATCCTGGCCCTGGCCAGTTCTACCGAGATCATCACGTTCTCGGGAGGTTTCCCTGCCCCCGAGACCTTCCCCACCCAGCTGTTGCACGAGATGACCGGCGACCTGCTGCGCAACGACCCGTCGGTGGCCCTTCAGTACTCGCCGACCCGGGGGCTCCCGTCCGTGCTGGAGACCGTGGCCGGGAATCTCCTACGGCGTGAGGATCGCCGCCCTGGGGATGACGAGCTGATGATCACCAGTGGCGGCATCGACGCACTTGAACTGTTGTCAAAGAGCCTTCTAGATCCCGGCGATCTCGTGCTCGCGGAGGCGCCAACGTACCTCGGCGCCCTGATGGCCTTCCACAGCTACCAGGCGCGGGTCGTCGCGGTTCCAACAGACCAGGATGGTCTCAACGTCGAAGAACTAGAGAAAGCATTGCGGAGCGGGGCCGGCCCCAAGTTCTTGTATACGATCCCCGACCACCAAAACCCCTCCGGGCTGACGCTGTCTCAGGAGCGCCGGATCGCCCTCGTCGACCTTGCCCGCCAGCACCATCTACTAATCCTCGAGGACGTGGCCTACCGTGAGCTGTCCTTCAGCGGAACTCGGCTTGACAGCCTATGGTCCATCGCTCCCGACGTCGTGGTGCAGCTCGGCACCTACTCCAAGACGTTCTTCCCCGGAATCCGGCTCGGGTGGGCCGTAGGCCCACGCCAACTTGTCTCTCGCATGGTGCAGGCAAAACAGAACTCCGATCAGTGCGCCGGCGCCTTCGGGCAGCGGCTCATTCAGGAGTACATGACCGGCGGCCACATGGACCGCCAACTGCCGCTCTCCCGGGCGCTCTATGCCCGGCGTGCAGCCGTCATGTTGGACGCACTGGCGCAGCACATGCCCGCCGAGGTCACGTGGACAGTGCCCACCGGCGGCTTCTTCACCTGGGTCACCGCCCCCGGGGTGAACACGACTGAACTCGCCCGCCGTTCCGCAGCAGCCCACGTGGCGTTCGTGCCGGGGGCTCCCTTCTATCCCGACGACCGCGGTCACGACCAGTTGCGGTTGTCGTTCAGTCGCGCCAAGGAACCAGACATGTACGCAGGGGTCCGCCGGCTGGCAGACCTGCTAACTATGTACCGCAAGGAGTACCCATGAGCCACGCCCACTTCAGCACCGAAGCCGCTGGCACACCCGAGAGCCCTGGACGCTACGTCCGCGTCGACGATGTGCCACCAGTCGAGTTCTTGCCCGGACTGGAGTTCCGCCCTGTCCTGGGCGAAAAGACGATGACAAACTTCGTCCGGTTCCAGCCGCACACCGAGGCACCCAGGCACGTCCA
>JAABUN010008883.1_pt1 | contig 10075 bp, 9 predicted proteins | sample 5559311 | NCBI WGS metagenome assembly JAABUN01 (sample SAMN10711877, study PRJNA513370) | rock metagenome | isolation source: Antarctica rocks | place: Antarctica: Victoria Land, Siegfried Peak sud
CGTCAGGTCGGACGGGATGCCGTACTCGCCGACGTAGGGACGCAGGTCGAACCAGCCCGGCGTCGTGTACTCGGGCGTGAGCTCGAGCACGTGGTAGAACTTCGTCTGCTTGGCGCGTTCGAGCGCCGCGTCCGTTCCGCCGGTCATGGCCGTCGAGCCTAGGCATGACGCGAGGAAGCCACGCGGGGCGCATCGGGCCGCCAGGTGATTGCGGTGCTGGCCCTCATGCCCTGACGACCGACATCGGCGCGGTCGCGGCGGCCGTCGCCCGAACCCGGTGGCCGCCGTCACCACGGCTGACCCCGTAGCGGTTCACCGTTGATACGAGTGCCGGTCGGGCGCTCTTCAGCGCACGGGTCCGATGGCTGCGGCGGTCTGTGGGACGCCGTCTGCGGTCCAGTACGCCGGAACCTGTCAAGTCGGATGAGACGGCGGGTTGGGTTGTTTAGTGGCTGGCCTCCTCGCCCGCGGTGGACGGGTGCTCGGCGGGCTTGTTGATCCAAGCGGGACCGGGAAGTTCGGGCGGGATCGGCGGCCGGCGGATGAAGCGCTCGGGCGTGGCGGCGTAGGCGGCGTCCAGGACCGTGGCGCGGGCGGCGTGGGTCTGCTCGGCGTGTCCGTGGTGGACGGTGGCCGGGGTCATCAGGCCGATCCCGGCGTGGCGGTGCTGGTGGTTGTACCAGTCAAAGAACGCTCGGCAGAACTCGCGGGCCTGCTCGATGGAGGCGAAGCGGGCGGGGAACCCCGGCCGGTACTTCAGCGTCTTGAACGCGGATTCGGAGTACGGGTTGTCGGTCGAGGTGTAGGGGCGGCTGTGGGTCTTGGTCACGCCGAGATCGGCCAGCAGGAACGCGACGGGCTTGCTGGTCATCGAGCTGCCGCGGTCGGCGTGGACGGTCAACTGAGCCTCGGGGATCTGCTGCTTGGCGAGGGTCTCGGCGATCAGCGCCTTGGCCAGCGGCGCGCTCTCGCGGTGCTGCACCGTCCAGCCCACGACGTAGCGGCTGTGGACGTCGAGGATCGCGTAGAGGTAGAAGTAGGTCCACTTCGCCGGACCCAGCAGCTTGCTGATGTCCCAGGACCACAGCTCGTTGGGCCGCTCGGCGAGCAGCTCGGGCCTGCTGTAGGGCGGGTGGGTCAGCTGATCGCGCCGGTCGCGGACCGGTCCGTTGGCCGCCAAGAGCCCGGAGGCCAGGTAGACGCCCTCGTCGAGCAGCGTGGCGTACACCTCCGCCGGAGAGGCGTCGATGAACCTGGGGCTGTTGAGCTGCTCGAGAACGGCGGCGCGCTCGGCCTCGCTGAGCGCCCGATCCGGGGTCGGCCGCGGCCGCACCGGCCGGGCCTTCGGCGGGTGGCGGCGGCGATGGCGGCCCGAGCGGCAAGCCCCCACAGCGCGGCAGGCAGCGACCTCGCCGATCAGCGGCTTGAGCTCATCTACGGCGGCGTCGATCATCGCGGCGCCGGCTGCTCGGCGGTCGGGGCAGCGCTCTTGGCCAGCAACTCGTCCAAGAGCGCACAGACGTTTCCCTGCACCTCGATCACCCGGCGCGCGGTCGCCAAATCCGACACCGCCTGGTCGCGCTCGCGCCGCAACGCCGCGCTTTCGAGCTGCTCGGCCGTCGGTCCGCTGGGGCCGCGCTTGCGCGGCTCCAACGCGTGCAGCGCCCCCGTGTCGCGGGCCTGGCGCCACTGCGTCAACAAGGAGCTGTACAGGCCCTCCCGCCGCAGCAGCGCACCGATCTGCCCGGGCCGCGTGCAGCGCTCGGCCTCCAGCACGACCTCCAGCTTGTACGCCGCGCTGAACTGCCGCCGTTTGGCCTTCTCCGCCAACTCGGGGTCCGGGACCGCCCGGGCGCTCACGCGCTCGCCGATTTCCCTGCGCTCGCCTACGGCTCGCTCCGGCAAACCGGCGGCAGCCTCCATCCCATCGCTTCCAGCAGGATCCTTCGACACAGCAACACGTCCGTTCTGGCCCTCAAGCTCAGTAAGGGCTCACTCGTTTATTAGTGGCGTGATGTTGGGCGTGATGTGGTAGTTCCATTCGGGGTGGAAGCTGTCGCCGGTGAGGTTGACGGCGGCGATCTGCTCGTCGGTGACTTTGATCTTTGTGGGGTAGGTGCTCTCGTCGAGGCGGGCGTAGACCTTCAGGCCTGTGCGGGTGGTGGTGGAGGCGATCAGGTCGATGACGACCTGGCGGCTGATCAGCGGCTTGGCGCGCCAGTTGATGGTGATGTGGCTGAAGAGGCGGTGCTCGATCTTGTTCCACTTGCTCGTCCCGGGCGGGTAGTGCAGCACCCGGATCTGAAGGCCGGTGTGGTCGGCCAGCGCTTGCAGCTCTGTCTTCCACAGGCGGGTGCGGTAGCTGTTGGAGCCGCCGCAGTCGGCGGTGATCGTCAGCTCGGTGGCCTCGGGGTAGCGCTGGGTGCCCAGGTCGGCCCACCAGCCCTTGATCGCCGCGGCGGCGAACTGCGCGGTGTCGGCGCTGATGCCGACGCTGACCCAGCCCTCGTTGGCTCCGACGTCGAAGATCCCGTACGGGATCGCCTTGCCCAGCTGCTTGTCGGGGAAGTCGTGGTCGTTTACCTCGACCGGCTTTTTGCTCAGCGCCAGCTCCCGCCCGCCGTTCTTGTAGTTGCCGATCAGCTCCTTCTTCTTGGTATCGACGCTGATGACCGGCCGGCCGGCCAAAAGCGCCGCCCCGCAGACGGCGGCGATGTGCTCAAACTGGGCATCGCGGTCCGGGGTGATCGGCGCCCTCTCGGGTCTTGCGGTTGGCCTGCAGGCTGTAGCCCAGCGCCCTGACCTGCAGGCGCACCGTGCTGTCGGCCACCTCATGGCCCGTCGCGCGCAGCCCGCCGGTCAGCTTGGCCACGCTCTTGCTCGTCCAGCGCAACGGGGACTCCGGATCCCCGCGCGTGCCCGGCTCGATCAGCGCCTCCAGATCCTCAGGCAGCGTCGGGTCGACCTCCAAGATCGCCTTGCGCCCCGCGCCCGCCCGGCGCACCCGACCCGCCGGCGCCCGCTCGCCGCGATCGACCTCGTCCAGCCCGCGGCGCACGGTGCTCTCCGAGATGCCAGTCGCCCGGACCACCGCGGCGATCCCGCCCCAACCATGCGAACGCGCCTCCGCCGCTGCCCACAACCGCCGGCCGCGCTCATCAAGCTCTTCGGCCACGATCAACCAGCGCTCCCGGATCCCCGACTCATCGACCAAAGCCCCAGACATGCTCCCCGATTCGCCACCGGGCACACGACTCCTCCGTCAAACCTTATACCAGTGTGCCGCCAGTAACTTACGTGGCTCCCCCAATCCATCAGGGGACGTCGTCTACGACAAGCTTGGCAGAGAGGGCGCGGCGGTGGAACTCAGTGCGAGGCTGCTCGGTGCGATGTTGCCGCGGACCACCTCACGAGCTCCGTCTCGGTCCCATACGCGCACGATCGACGGCATGTCGATCACTGCTTCGACGGCGGTGGCGAACACGCCATCGGAGCGCAACGCAAAGACGCTTCCGGGCAGTCGCCGGCGCTGCCTAAAGGTCCGGGTCGGTCGTCGAGTGTCCGTGATCTCGATGATGTTGCCGATACACCCCGACCTAGAGCAGCCTTCCCCGCTTGAGAGATAGCCTGCGTAGTAGCCCTCCAAGCGGAGCTTTGAAATTCCGACTTGAGTACCGCGGGGTCCGAGGAACGCATGCTGCCTGATCGACCGCGCGCTGTAGCGGCACGCGTAGACCTCGATGTCCCCGCGGTCCAGGGCGTAGATGCGTGCGCGGTCGTTGGCCACGATCGTCGTCCCTCGAGTGCGGCAGCTACCGGACGCTGTCGCACCCGTCGATGCCTGCGGCCACGCGACGAACAGCACCGCACCCACCAGCAGCGCGACGCGAGCGACGGGGAACAGGCGTCGTTGCGAGATCATGGGCACCGCGTCTTAACTTGGTTGTAGTCGTCGTCGTCTGTCTTGTCTCGCAGCACCGGGTAGACCGGTCGAGGCGAATCGTTGGAGCGCAGCAGCACGGTGTCGAACTCTAGTTTGGAGTTCCCCCGCTTTAGTGGACAGCTGACGGCTGGGCCGTTTGGCTTGGTCGGAGAGGATGTCTGCAATGCCCAAGACCCCGTTGTACTCGCCGGAGTTCCGGCGAGAAGCCGTGCAACTGCTTAAGAGCAGCGGCCGCTCGATCCCGCAGCTTGCCAAGGAGCTGGGATGCTCGCCGCAGTCGCTGCGCAACTGGAGCACCCAGATCGATGGCGACGAAGGCAACGCCGAGGGCCTGTCCTCGGTCGAGCGTGAGGAGCTGCGCCGGCTGCGGCGCGAGAACCGTGTCCTGGCTGAGGAGCGCGAGATCCTAAAAAAGCCGCGGCCTTCTTCGCCAGGGAGGGCGGCACCCGGTGAGCGTTTTCCGGTTTGTCGCTGCGAAGAAGGCCGAGCATTCGATCGCGATCATGTGCCGCGTGCTGGAGGTCAGCCGCTCGGGGTTTCATGCCTGGGCGGCCCGCGAGCCGTCGGCGCGGTCGGTCGCCGACGCGGCGCTGAGCGTGCAGATCGGCGAGATCTGCGACCTGAGCTTGAAGACCTACGGCTCCCCGCGCGTGCACGCCGAACTTGCCCTGGAGCACGGCATCCAGGTCGGGCGCAAGCGCGTGGAGCGGCTGATGCGTCTGGCGGGTCTCTCCGGGCTGCACAGGCGCCGTAAGGGCCGCACCACGGTCCGTGTGCGGGGCGTGCGGACCGCACCAGACCTCGTTGAGCGCGACTTCAATCCGACCGCGATCGACCGCCTGTGGTGCGCGGACATCACCTACATCCGCACGTGGGAGGGCTGGCTGTACCTGGCGTCGGTGATGGACTGCTACAGCCGCAGGATCGTCGGCTGGGCGATGGCCGATCACATGCGCGCCGAGCTCGTCGTAGAGGCCGTGGAGATGGCCGTCACGCGCCGCAAGCCCGCCGGCCGGCCGGTGCATCACTCCGATCAGGGCTCGCAGTACACGTCGCTGATCTTCACCCAGCGCTGTCGCAGCGTGGACATCGACGTGTCGATGGGCACCAAGGGCGACTGCTTTGACAACGCCGCGATGGAGAGCTTCCACGCGAGCCTGAAGAAGGAGCTCATCGACCGCCAGTCCTGGGCGACCAAACAGCAGGCCAGGACCGCAGCCTTCGGCTACATCGAGGGCTTCTACAACCGCCGACGCCGCCACTCCCGCCTGGGCATGCTGTCCCCGGTCGCCTTCGAGGCCCGTCACGCGCTCGCGCCGCGCGCCTCGCGCGCGCCCGCGCCCGCAGAAAATCTCAAAAGCTGTGCATAACCCTTCGGGTTAAGCCCAGCACCACTACGACAACGACCCAGTACCGTCTGACCTACCCCATCAACCCCTGTCCACCCAAGCGGGGGAGTTCCAGAACACTCGTTGAGCGGCGTGGAAGAGCCCGTAGCCGGTCGGACCCACCTCATAGCAAGCCTCACCGGCCCCGGCAACGCGGCCACTAGGCCAGCGGCTCCTCCGAGCCCGCACCGAACCTTCCTTACCAGGATCACCCATCATCACGTTGCCGCCGCGTGCGTCGAACGGGCGGGGACATCGAGTCTAGCCCTTGAGCGTTCCAAGACGGAAGGTACGGCGCGTGCCGGCCTCGAGCCAGCTGATCGTGCGTCCCGAGATGCGCAGTGAGTCAGGGTCGATGTCGTCGCTGGACGCGACGACGCGGAAGTCCGAGTCACCGATGTCGTCGGCGACGACCACTTGGGTCGGACGACGCTCGCCCTCCACGACCGTGTAGCTGAGTTCAATGCCGGCGATCCAGCCCCTGCCGGCGGTGACCACCAACTTGTACGGGTTGAGGATGGACGATCGGACCAGGCGTCGGCGTCGGAGGTCATAGACGGACAGCCCGATGGTGGGAACCTCGAGGTCCGAGGTGTAGGCGGCGACCATCGAGCCGGCGACTGCGACGAGCCCTTCCTTCTCGCCGAGCCCGAAGCGGCGACCGTCGCTGAACAGGCAGGCGAAGATCTCGTTGCCGCCGCGGTAGACCCGCACGAAGCGTCCCCTGACCACCGTCTCGCCGCCGGTTGGGCAGGAGCGCTTGGGCGGTTTGTCCGCCGTCGAAGGCATCGCGCAGACGGCCAGCAGGAAGGCCGCCAGCGCGATCACCTTCAGGGAATTTTGGCGAGTCTGTTGCATCGTTGCGCCTCGCTGCTCGTGAAGTCCTTGATCAGGTTCTTCGGGATCCATCCCGCGACCGGCGTTCCGGTCACCTTGATGTACTTCCACGCCGTGTGCTCCAGCGAGCGGCGCTGCTCCTCAATCGTCGGGTTGAGACGCTGCGCGCAGAACTCGTTCGGGTCATTGTACGCGAAGTGGTCGTACTGCTCGTAGGCGCTGGCGACGGGGACGATGGCGCGCACGATGCCGCCGGCGCCGACACTGGTGGTGTTCGTCATGATGGGCACCTGCTTGACGCGCGCGGGCTCGAACGCGGGCGGTGACGGTACGTCGCCATACTTTGTGAACGTCTCGAACCGGGTCCGATCAGACACGGCGCTGATCGGGCCCGGGAAGCCGTTGTAGTTCGCCATGTAGTTTCCGTCGGAGCGCTTGGGGGCGCTGTCGCCTTGGTATCTCGCGTCGGGACGGTAGGACTGGTTGAGCCCGCCGAGCTGGTCGTTCTCAGGCGTGGTGGGAGCCGAGCCAGCGGTGCCCGGGAACAGCGCGTCGCTCGTGCACCTCGTCTGGAAGAGGTCGGCGGCGGCACCGGTTGACATCCCGCTGAGCTGCACGCGTCGCCCCTGACGGTAGACCGGTCCCATCGCAATCCCAGTCGACGGCAAGGCGTCGTCTGAGATGAAGCCGCGCACCCCTCCGAGCGCGCGCGTTCCCTCGTCGTATTGGGCGAGGCCGACGGAGACAATCATGTGCGTCGCCGCGTTTGAGCCGGTCATGCACCCGCGTCCCTGGATAACGATCCGCGCCTTACGATTCTGCCTCTTCCCGTCGGGGGCCACAGGGCCGGTGCGGCCGTAGCTCGAGCGGGCGAGCTCCGGATCTGTGCCGAGTGATGGCACACCGTTTCCGTCGGCATCCTGCTCGGCGTTGTCGAGGCGGTTGTCGCGATCGATATCCTCTGACGAGTCAAGTGCGCCGTTGCTATTACGGTCCTCGCCAGGGTCGAGTTGGCCGTTGCCGTTGAGGTCCTCGGACCCGTCGAGCTCGCCGTTGCGATTGCGGTCCTCCTCGACATCGAGACGGCCATCGTAGTCTCGATCCTCGTTGGGATCGAAGGCCCTGTCCCCGTTTGAGTCATAGATGATGATCTGCTTAGCGCGGTCGGGATTCCGGAGGTCGTAGGCCCCGGTCGGTGGACGCTGCTCGATCCACGCGAAGGTCTGATTGAGCGAGTTGACGATGGGCCAGATCCTGCGGTTTCCAAGGGCAGGATTGACTTGGAGGACGCGCGTGGTGCTTGCGTCGAGCTTCTTGAAGACCCCTTCGGCCGTGACCTTCTCCGGCAGGTACTTTCCGGCGTTGTCACCTTCAAGGCGCTTGTAGATCGGCGAGCCGTCCCCGGTGCCGTTCACGGCGTAACGGCAGTCCGGGATGTTGTACGTGCGGGTCTTGTACAGCGAGTCTTGGGTGATCGGGAAGCCGTCGTCGCGGTCGGTGTCCCCTGTGTCCGTGGTGAAGCGATACGGGTAGGGGACCGAGACAGGATTGCCTTGGTAGCACTGGCGCTTGTCGGTGTTGGGACCGGGGTTTTCGGGGGCTGCACGAGCCGACAAGGCGGGGTCGTCGGAGGGCGACAAGGCGGGGTCGTCGGAGGGCGGCGAGGCGATCTGGTCGCCAACTGAGCCGGCCTCCACGACGTCGGTGTACGAGCGGGTCGGCGAGACGTTGCCGACAGCGTCGACGGAGCGGATCTCCGCCTCGACTGTCTGGCCGAGTTCTGCGTCGATCAAGTTCCCGGACTCCGAGTCGGCGTCTTCCCACTCGGTGAAGGCGCCGCCACCAACGCGGTAGCGCACCTCGTCATAGCCCCGGCCACTGCCAGGTGAAGCCGTCGGGCAGCGACGGATCAGCACTCGGATCCCACACGAGGTAGGTGCTGCCCTCGACATCGTCGTAAACGGCCCTGACGTTTGTCGGTGGGGGCGGCGCGGTCCTGTCGACGAAGACCGTCCACGTCGTCGACGGCTGGACGTTGCCGACCATATCCTTGGCAACCGCCCGAAGCGTGCGGCGGCCCTCCGACAACGCGGTAAGGCCGACAGCGAGCGGTTGAATTGTCCGCAAGGGGCACTGGTTCGATGAGCAGCTGATGTCGCGACGAGCGATCGTGCCGCGACCGACGTCCTCGACCTCGAGCGACGCGATACCGGACAGTGCATCGCTGCCCTCGACGGTCAATGAACGGATGCCTTGCCCGTCGAGGTACTGGTCGCGCTGATCGTAGAGGTCCCCGCTGGGGGTCACGGTCGGGGCGCTGCGGTCGATCTTGATCGTCCAAGCCGGGGAGTCTTTGGCGTTGTCGACGGCGTCGACCGCGCGCGCGTGGACGGTGTGGGTTCCTTCGGGGATCGGCTCGTCGTTGCGGGTGTAGTACAGCGGGCCTGCCCAGTCGCGTGCGCACTGGTAGTGGCGGTCGCCGCAGACACCCGTTTCGCTCGGACACGCGGGGTCCCTCGTCGCCGTCGCCGGGGCCGTCGAGCCACAGGTCATAGAGGCCGAGGCCCCTGTCGTGGCCGCGCATCTCGACGCGGCCGGTCCGGGCGTTCGACCAGACGTCCGGGGTGATGTCGGGGTGAGAGACGACGGCTGGTGGGTCGGGCGCGAAGTCGTCGCCGAGCTCGATGCTGATGTCTTGGAGGTAGGCCACGGCACCACGCGAGCGCACCCCGTCGGTGGTGGTCACCAGTCCGAAGACCGCCATCTTGTTGTCCTCAGTGCCGACGGCGTGGGGCATGAGACCCCCGTTGGACGGGTGTCTGCGTACCTGGCTCTGGGGATCGTCGGGAGCCCAGGGGACTTCGCTGCTGTCGGACTGAATGGACTGCCACAGGCCGGCGTCGGTGCGCGGGACGTCGCGCGCGACGCCGTGGAAGGCGTAGCTGTTGTCGAAGTTGTGGACCATGTTCCACATCGCCACACGTCGTATGTGGGAGTCCGCCGGGGCGCGCCAGACCCACATCGCTCCCTGCCCGGCGATGTAGTTGCGCCCGGCGCTGGCCCCGACGTAGAGCCCGGGACCCCAGAACGGGTAACCGGCATCCAACGGCATCGCAAAACCGCCTGTATACGTACCTGCGACGGGGCCAAACTGGTCCTCGCGCGTCCAGCCCGTGTTCTCTGACCAGTTGCTCGTGTCCTCCAGCGACGCGACGTCGGCGTTGTGCCACTGCCCGTCGCGGGCGCCCTCCCAAGCCATCCTCAACACGGCGCTGCGCGCGTTCGCCGGCGCCGACACATGAAGCTTGCTGGAGGCCTGCCACATGGAGCCGCCCGGCTGCTCGGTCACGAGGCTGCCCATGGTGTTGGAGATGAAGGCGCCGTTCTGGTCGAAGAACAGGATCTCCGGGCGAAACCGGGCCTGGGAGACGCCGGGCTCTGGGCGCGCGTAGAACGAGCCCTTGTAGACGACGCCAGGGGTGACCGGGACACGCTCGCTGTCATACCAGATGTAGCCGTCACCAGACCCCGGCCAGCGTCGAGCCGAGAAGTGATACTGACCATGCACCAGCGGCTGGAGGTTGTAGTGGCCCATCTGACCGCTGCCGGCCGTCCAGCCTGCCGTCCCGCGCTCAAACGACGCGTTGTGCGCGTACCACAGCAGGTTGCCGTGCTCGCTGCCGCGCTCATCCAGCCACCCCGTCGCGTGGTACTCCTCGGTGATCACCGGATCGACCGCCAACGGATAGGCTACGTCTTGGCCTTGGTGGGGCACGTTCAGGACGATATCGCCGTCTTGGGCTTCCATGGTGACCGGGACGGGCTGACCGTCGGCGTCGCTGGCACGGGGCGGAAGAACCTTCGACAAGACCTTCGAGCCGCGCACGATCTCGACTCCGGCGGGCTC
>JAABUN010008884.1_pt1 | contig 10074 bp, 4 predicted proteins | sample 5559311 | NCBI WGS metagenome assembly JAABUN01 (sample SAMN10711877, study PRJNA513370) | rock metagenome | isolation source: Antarctica rocks | place: Antarctica: Victoria Land, Siegfried Peak sud
TGCTGGAGCGAATAGAACGGGATGAACAGGCCGCCTTGCTGTGGCAGCTGCCGGCCATTGACATCCTACGCCGGGTCTGGCTACAACAGTTTCGGCTGGTGGACGGCCAGCTCATCTGGCGCGTGGAGAATCAGGACGAATTACCTCCTTCCGCGCAGCTCATCAGCTCTCCCTATGACTTGGAAGCGCGGTTTAGTCGGAAACGCACTACCACGTGGGTGGGCTATAAAGTCCATTTGAGCGAAACCTGTGAAGCCGACCAACCGCATTTGATTACGCAGGTAGCCACGACCGTCAGCACCGAAGCGGATTCGACTACTTTGCCTCAAATTCAGCAGGGATTGGCCGACAAGTCGTTGCTACCGTCGCAGCAGTTGGTCGATACCGCTTACGTGAGCGCCGAGTTGCTCGTACAGAGTCAGACAATCCACCAGGTGGAGTTAGTAGGGCCCGCTCGAAAAGACCAGAAATGGCAGGCGCTAGCGGGGCAAGGGTATGCGGCGGCGGATTTCAACGTGGATTGGGACGCTCAGCAAGCCACTTGTCCCCAGGGGCATCCGTCGCAATCCTGGATTAAGACGCTGGAAAAAGGCCAGCCCCGCGTGTTTATCAAGTTCTCCCGTAAGCACTGCGGGCCTTGTCCCGTTCGCCAGCAGTGTACGCGGATGAAACGCCGGGGCATTAAGCTGCGAGCCGATGCCCAGTATCAAGCCTTGCAAGCTGCCCGCGCGCGCGACAGTCAGGCGGATTGGCCCCTGCTCTATAATCAGCGAGCGGGCATTGAAGGCACCCTCTCGCAAGGGGTCCGAGCCTTTGGCATGCGCCGCTCGCGCTACGTGGGCCTAGCCAAAACCCATGCGCAGCACCTCTTCATCGCGACGGCGATGAACCTGGGGCGTATCGTCAACTGGTTAAACGAAGTGCCGTTAGCCCAGACCCGTCGGGCCGCTTTCGAGCGATTAATGCCTCCAGCAATGGCTTGAAGATGAATTCGCCAACAGTATCCGTTTCAAGAAGAACCCCTAGACCAACCCAACGTCACCCCAGGTGACTGAAAATCACTCAACTTCATCTGCTGCCTAGTTACCAGGCCCTACCTTTGCCCAATATGCGGCAGCTACGGGCCTTCTTGATGGTACTCGCGGCCGGAATGATTCTCATTCCGTGGCAGCTGCTGTGCGCGGCCCCGATGCACCATGTGCCGGGCCGGCCCAGCGCCTGCGAGCTGCGGCGGCAGTACCACGGCCAGGGGCCAGCGGTGTTTCCGCCGATGCACTGCCAGCGGGCGGGCGTTGATGCCTACTACCACCCCGTGCCCGATGCGCTGCCGCAGCTGCTGCTGGCGGTGCTGCCGCCGTGGCCCGCCGTGTGGGTGACGGGCGTGGGGGCAGTGGCCTCGGCAGCGGTGCTGCATTTGTTTCCGCCCGAGCGGCGGTGCCGGTCGGCCCCGGTGGGGGCGGCGTGGCGGCTGCGGGGGCCGCCGGTGGGGTAAGCAATACTGGCTTTCGGCGCGGGGTGCGCGGGGCCGGGGGGCCTGCTTTTGCCTGGGGGCAAGGGGGGCTTTTAGGGCTTTGGAGCCCCTGGTGTTTGCTCAACCAAAAAACCATGCTGGAATTAGCTTTTAAGAATAAATACCTGGTTATCGTGCTGGCGCTGCTGGTGGCGGTACTCAGCGCGGTGGCCTTGCAGCGGCTGCCGGTCGATATCCTGCCCAATTACAAAACCTCGGCGGTGCAGGTGCTCACCCTCTACCCTGGTATGCCGGCCGAGGTGATGGAAAAGGACATTACCAGCCGCATCGAGCGCTGGACGGGGCAGGCCAACGGCATTGCCCGGCAGGAGAGCAAGAGCCTGATTGGGGTGAGCATCGTGAAGGATTTCTTCCGCGACGATACCGACCCTAATACGGCCCTTTCGCAGGTGACCTCGCTGGCCATGTCGGACCTCTACTACCTGCCGCCGGGCACGGTGCCGCCGATGGTGATGCCCTACGACCCCACCGCCGCCACGCCGCTGGCGCTGCTGGCCGTGAGCAGTAACTCGCTGAGCGAGAAGGAGCTATACGACATCGCCTACTTTCAGCTGCGCAACCTGCTGGGGTCGGTGCCGGGCATTATCGCGCCGGCCGTGTACGGGGGCAAGCTGCGGCGCATCTACATGTACGTGTACCCCGAGAAGATGCAGGCCTACCACCTCTCGCAAACCGACGTGGTGGCCGCCGTGCAGAAAAACAACGTGATGATACCCACGGGCGACGTGAACATCGGCAACCTCAACTACAGCGTGAATGCCAACGGGATGCTGCCCAAGATTGACGATTTCAACCATATCGTGGTGAAGATGGAGCCGGGCGGCGCGCCGGTATTTTTGCAGGACATCGGCTACGCCAAGGATGCCAGCGCCATCCAGACCAACGTGGTGCACATCAACGGGAAGCGGCAGGTGTATATCCCGATTTACAAGCGCACGGGGGCCAACACCATTGCCTCGGTGGAGGCCGTGAAGGGCAAGCTGACCGAGCTGAAGCAGCGGCTGCCCAAGGCCGTGAACCTGGACGTGATACTCGACCAATCGACCTACGTGCGGCAGGCTATTCGGGGGCTGGTGCAGGAGGGAGGCATCGGGCTGGCGCTAGTGTCGCTGGCGCTGCTGCTGTTTCTGGGCAACCTGCGCGCCACCTTTATCGTGGCGCTCAGCATCCCGCTCTCCATCCTGTTTGCCTTCATCGGGCTGTATTTCACGGGCGATACCATCAACAGCATGACGCTGGGCGGGCTGGCGCTGGCCATTGGCCTGCTGGTGGACGACTCCATCGTGGTGCTCGAAAACATCGACAAGCACCTGCAAATGGGCAAGACGGCCCCGCAGGCGGCCTACGATGGCACCAAGGAAGTAGCCATGCCGGTGCTGGTGACGACGCTCACCATCATCATCGTGTTTTTTCCGGTGGTGTTTCTCACGGGCATCGCCAAGTTTCTGTTCGCGCCGCTGGCCATTACCGTGTCGCTGGCCATGATTGGCTCGCGCTTCATCTCGATGACGCTGGTGCCGATACTGGCGGCGGCGCTCTTCAAGGGCCACGGCGGGCACGCGCCCACCACGGGCTTTCTGGCGGCGTTTGACCGGGGCGTGCGCCGCCTCACCGACGGCTACGTGCGCAGCATCGGGCCGGTGCTGCGCTACCGCTGGTGGGTGCTGGGGGGCGTGGCCGGGCTGTTTGGGCTGGCGCTGGTGGGCTTTACGCGGCTGGGCACCGAGCTTTTTCCGCACACCGACGTGGGGCAGCTTTCGCTGGACGTGCGCCTGGAAAGCGGCACCCGCCTCGAAAAAACCGAGCAGACCATCACCGAAATCGAAGCGTTTCTGAAGCACGAAATCGGCCCCGACCTCAACATCATCATCTCCAACATGGGCGTGCTCAACGACTGGCCCGCCGCCTACACCCCCAACTCGGGCACGCAGGACGCGACGCTCGCCGTGCAGCTCAAGGAAGACCACCAAGTGAGCACGGCCGCCTACGTGGCGCGGCTGCGGCCCCTGCTCAAGCAGCGGTTTCCGGGCGTCGAGTTCATCTTCAACACCGGCGGCATCGTCACGAGCGCCCTCAACTTCGGGCTGCCCTCGCCGCTCGACATTCAGGTAACGGGCAACGACCTGGCGCAGTCGCACGCCGTGGCCGAGCAGGTGCGGGCGCTGGTGCGCGACGTGCGCGGCACCGAGGACGTGCGCATTCAGCAGCGCTACGACCACCCCGAAATCAAGGTGGACATCGACCGCACCAAGGCCGCCGCGCAGGGCATCAGCGCCGACGACGTGGTGAAGAACACGGTGGCGGCGCTCAACTCGTCGGTCAATTTCAAGCCCTCGTTCTGGATTGACGAGAAGAACGGCAACCACTACTACGTGGGCGTCACGTACCCCGAAGTGGCCCTGGACAACCCGCAGGCCGTGCGCGACATCACCCTCACCGGCCCCAACGGCCAGCAAACGCAGCTCAAGGACATCTCCAAAACGTCGCTCACGGCGGCCCCCATTGAGATAAACCACCTGGATATTCAGCGCGTGACCGACGTGTTTGCCAACGTGGAGGGGCGCGACATCGGGGCGGTGGCCGCCGAGGTCGAAAAGCGCCTAGCCCCGCTGCGCCAGCGGCTGCCGGAGGGCTACAAAATCACGATTCGGGGCGAGGTGCAGAGCATGCACGAGAGCTTCGCCAACCTGGGCCTGGGCCTGGGCCTGGCCGTGCTGCTGGTGTACCTGGTCATCGTGCCGCTGCTGCGCTCGTTTACACTGCCGCTCATCATCATCGCCGTCATTCCGCTGGGGCTGATTGGGGTGGTGGCCCTGCTGCTGGCCACGGACACCTACCTCAACATCCAGTCAATGATGGGCATTATCATGATGGTGGGTATCTCGGTGGCCTACAGCAACTTGCTGGTGGAGAAGATGAACACCCTGCTGCACGCCGGCCACGCGCTGCCCGAGGCCATCCGGGAGGGCGTGGCTAACCGCTTCCGGCCCATTCTGATGACGGCCGTGGTGGCGGTGTTCGCGCTGCTGCCGATGGCCCTGGGCTTCGAGCGGGGCAGTGAGGCCACGGTGCCGCTGGCCCGCGCCATTATCGGCGGGGTGCTGGCGGCCACGCTGCTCTCGCTGTTCGTGGTGCCGATACTGTTCTTTATGTTCGCGCCCAAAGCCCCCGCCGAGGACATGGCCAGCGAGCAGCCGGTGTTCCACAAAGCCCTGGCGGCCAGCCTGCTGCTGCTACTGGCCCTGGGGGCTAGCGCCTGCGGCAGCGCGGCCGAGAGCGGCCGCCCCGCAACAGCCCGCGCCGACACCCCGGCCGCCCCGCGCAACGTGCCCACCGTGCGGGTGGCGCACCCGGCCCGGCACGATTTCGACGCGCCGCTGGCCATTACGGGCACGGCGCGGGCCTACCAGGTGGGCAAGGTGTATGCCCGCACCAGCGGCTACCTGCGCCAGGTGCGGGCCGACATCGGCAGCTTCGTGCACTCCGGCCAGGTGCTGGCCGTGCTCGACAACCCCGACCTGCTGAGCCAGCGCGCCCGCCTGGCCGCCGAGCTAAAAGGCAAGCAGTCCATCTACGAGCGGCTAAAAAGTATTTACACCAAAACGCCGCAACTCACCACCGTGGTGGACGTAGAAAAAGCCGAGGCCGACTACGCCAGCCTGCGCGCCCAACTCACGGCCATGCAGGCGCAAATCGGGTTTTTGCAGGTAAAAGCGCCCTTCGCGGGGGTGGTCACGAACCGCTACGTCGATGAGGGGGCCGTGGTGCAGAGCGGGCTGGCCAGCGCCTCGGCCACGCCGCTCTTTGAGGTGCAGGCGTTGCGGCCCATTCGGCTGGTAGTGGACGTGCCCGAGGCCGACGCGGTGCTCATTCACCCCGGCACGCTGGCCACGGTCACCTTCCCCGAACTGCCCGCCACGCGCTACGCCCGGCCGGTGGCGCGGGTGGCCTACGGCCTGAGCGGAGGCAGCAACACCATGCACGCCGAAATCGACCTGCCCAACGCCGACCTGAGGGTGCGCCCCGGCATGTACGCCACGGTGGCCCTGGTGCGTACCGGCCACCGCCAGGCGCTGGCCGTCCCCAACGAAGCCTTGGGCAACAGCAAAGGCCAATCCTTTGTGTACGTGGTAGCGAAGGGCATCTGCCACCAAGTAAACGTGACGACCGGCCTGCAAGGCGCGCACTACACCGAGCTGCTCACGGGCCAGGTGCCCGCCAGCGCCGCGGTAGTAGTCGAGGGCAAGCAGTTTTGTAGCGAAGGAGCCACCGTGCGCGCCACCGAAGCCGTACCCCAACCCGCCAAGTAGCCGCCATGAAATCCGCCCTGAACTGCCTGCTGGCCACGGCTATCTGGCTGCTGGCCGCCCGCCCGGTGCTCGCCCAGGTGCCCCTCGCGCCCGCCACCGCCGCTCCCACTGCCGCCACCTCGGCGGCTACACCCATTACATTGGCCGCCGTGCTGCAAGCCGCCGGGGCCAGCAACCTCACCGTGCGCGAATACGAGCAGCGCGCCGCCCAGGCCCTGGCCGACCAGGCCAAAGCGCAGGAGTGGTGGCTGCCCACCCTCTACGCCGGCGGCAGCACCCACTACCTGCGCGGGGCCGCCTTGAACACCGACGGCCGCATCTTCAGCGGCATCAGCCAAAACTACCTCTGGGCAGGCCTGGGGCTGAGCGCCGACGTGGACTTTGGCAAAGGCCCTTACCTGCTGGCGGCGGCCCGCGCCCGCGCCACGGCCGCCGCCTACACCAGCGCCGCCGAGCGCAACCAGCTGCTGCTACGCGCCGTGCAAACCTACTACGACCTGCAAACGGAGCAGCTCAAAGCCGATTTTCTGCTGGCGCTGGCCGGGCAGGCCGACACACTGGCCCGCCAGCTCCAAATCCAGGTCGGGGCCGGGCTGCGCTACCAGTCGGAGTACCTGCTGGCCCAGGGCAACGCCCGGCACCTGCGCCTGAGCCTGATACAAGCCCAAGTAGCCTGGCGCAAGCAGTCGGCCCAGCTGGTGAGCCTGCTCAACCTGCCCCCCGGCACCCACCTGGTGAGCGCCGATGCCGCCCTAGCCCCCCTGCCCGCGCCCGCCGCGCCGCCCACCGCCGTCCCCCGCGGCGCGGAACTGCGCCCCGAGTTCGGGGCCTTCAGCGCGCAGCTGCAAGCCACCGGCTGGCAGCGCAAGGCCTTCAGCCAGGGGCTGCGGCTGCCGCGCCTGCGGCTAGGGGTCGATAACTGGGCCTTCGGCTCTTACGGCGCGCCGGTGTACAATACCGTGCAAATCAACGCCTCGCTGCTGTGGACGCTGCCGCTCGGCCGCCTCACCTACAACGGCGACCTACGCCAGCTCGACACCCGCCTGGCCGTGGAGCAAACCCAGCTCCGCGCATTTGAGAACCGCTACGCGCTGGAGGTAGCCACCGCCGAGGCCCAGCTGGCCTCGTCCACCGAGCAACTGGCCACCGCCCGCGAGGCCATCCAACTCACGCAGGAAACCCTGCGCCAGAGCCTGGCCCGCCAGCAGCTCGGCACGGCCAAGCCCTTCGAGGTCTTCCAGGTGCAGCAGTTCTATCTCCAGGCCCGCCTCGACTATATACAGGTGATAAGCGACTATAATAAAGCCCAGTACGCACTCAAAGTGGCCCAGGGCGAGGCACTGTAGTGGGGCGGCAGCGGGGATTGAGATGGTTCGTGCCTAGCGGCTTTTTCAATGGCACAGCTGGGGCCCTACCCCACAGGCAGCGAACGGCGCTAGCAGCCCGCGTGGCCTGCTGGTGGCCGACCGCCACCCGCGCCGATACCGGCACGGCCAGTTTCTTTTCTGGGAGGGCTCCGTTTCCGAGGGCCTGTACCTGGGGTAGCGACGAGGACTCGGACCCGACCGTACGCGCCGCCTCAACCGCTTGCTGGGCCGACCGGCCCCCACTGTCCTCAATCGGGCCTGGGTGGGCTACTTCACCTACCTGCCCCGCCAAGGCGGCGGCAGGCTCTATTTAGCTACGTGGCTCGACCGCTGCTTGCGAAAAATCGTGGGCTGGGACCTGCGCGAAACGATGCCCGAAGGCCTGGTCAGCGAGGCCTTGCGTCGGACCTTGGCCGCGTGCAGGCCGGCAGCGGGGCTCGTGATGCACTCCGACCAGGGCAGCCAGTACGCGGCCACCACCTTTAAGCACTTGCTGGCGCGCCATAACCTCACGCAAAGCAGGAGCCGGCGCGGCAACTGCTACGACAACGCCCACGCCGAATCGTTTTGGCGCCGCCTCAAAACCGAACTGTTCGACGGCGGCCGCTTTGCTAACCTGACGGAGGCGCGGCTGGAAGTCAGCCATTACCTCGCCTACTACAATGCCGAGCGGCGGCATTCTGCCCGCGGCTATCTCGCTCCCAACCACTTCGAAACTCAACTTCAAACCACGTTCCAACGCTGTCCGGCGTAGCTAGACCACCTCAGGCCCGTTATCATGCTGTATAAGTAAAGGTTACGTAAAAGAACAGAACCCAGTCAGGCGGGGACTTGTTGCACTTCTTCACTGCCCCAAAACCCTGTTTGCGCACCCCCTGGGGAAGGCTGTAGCCCGTTGCGGTTGGCGTTCCCGAAACGCATCGCCCATGGGCATCTCCTGAACCTCGAACGGTGAACCCGTTTCGGGAACGCCATTAGGACGTGAAGCCGTGTGGCAGGGGGTGCTAACGTTCGCAGGTCGTGGTTCAGCGAAAGGAGAAGTTACGCAATCATGGCTATAAATGTTTGATCGTAAAGTATTTACAGTAAAATATTTGGAAATATAATCAGCTACCGGGCAAACGCTTATAAGCTAAGTGCGTACCTGCTGCAAGTAATCAAGCGAATCGAACCCCTCATGAATGTGTTAACTAAACGCCCGCACTGGCTCGTAGTGGCCCTGCTACTGATACCCACTGCCACGCTGAAAGCGCAAACCGGCCCGGTGCCCCAGTTGGGCAAGAACTCGGTTAAAGAAGTTATTGCCGCCATGACGCTGGAGGAGAAAGTGAAGCTGGTTGTCGGCGCCGGCCGGGCCCCGAAGCCCAAGGCCGCCGGAAAGCCAGGCGAAAGCAACGGCTGGGTGCCGGAGCCCCCCATGATTGGGCACACCGAAACCAAAGTGCCGGGCGCGGCCGGCAACACAACCGCCATCCCGCGTTTGGGCATCCCCTCGCTGGTGATGAGCGATGGCCCGGCGGGCGTGCGCATCTCGCCCACCCGCAAAGGCGACAACGCCACGTATTATGCCACGGCCTTTCCGGTCGGGACGCTCCTGGCGTCGAGCTGGGACCCGGCGCTGGTCGAAACCGTCGGCCGGGCGTTTGGCAACGAAGTACGGGAATACGGGGTTGACATTTTGCTGTCCCCCGGCGTTAACATTCACCGCAACCCGCTGAACGGGCGCAACTTCGAATACTACTCGGAAGACCCGCTGGTGGCCGGCAAAATGGCCGCGGCGTTGATTAGAGGGGTCCAGTCCAATGGCGTGGGCACGTCGGTTAAGCACTTTGTGGCCAACAACCAGGAAACGAACCGGAATTACATCAGCTCTACGGTCAGCGAGCGGGCGCTCCGCGAGGTGTACCTGAAACCCTTCCAGGTGGCCATTGCCGAAGCAAATCCCTGGACGGTCATGTCCTCCTACAACCGGGTAAACGGCGTCTATACGGCCCAGCGGCACGACCTGCTCACCACGGTTTTGCGCGACGAATGGAAATACAACGGCTTTGTCATGACCGACTGGGGCGGAGGCTACGACTGGATTGCGGAAATGAACGCCGGCAACGACCTGATTATGCCGGGACGGCCCGACCAGGTTCAAACGTTGCTTAGCGCGGTCAAACACGATTCGCTCAGCGTAAAAGTGCTGGACCGGAACGTGGAGCACCTGCTCCACATTATCTTGAAAACGCCCTCGTTTAGAAATTATGCTTACAGCAACAAGCCCGATTTGAAAGCTCATGCGGCAGTGGCCCGCACGGCGGCGGCCGAGGGGATGATTCTGCTGAAAAATCAGGGTCGTGTCCTGCCCATCGGGCAAATGGCAAAAACAATTGCGGCCTTTGGAAATGCTACCTACAATACCATTCCCGGCGGTACCGGGAGCGGAGAAGTAAATAAAGCGTACACCGTCTCGATTTACCAGGGCTTGGTAAATGCCGGTTATGCGCCCGACGAAAGCTTAAAAAAGAAGTACACCAAGTCTTTTCAGGTCGGCGACAGCCTCCTGGCGGCGACCGTTGCCCACAACGATGTGGCCCTGGTGACCATCGGTCGGAACGCGGGGGAAGGCCACGACCGCAACCTGGAAAATAATTACACGCTGACCACGGAGGAACAGCAGCAGTTCAAGCAGATTGCCGATGCTTTCCACGCCAAAGGCAAGAAGGTAATTGCCGTGCTCAACATCGGCGGCGTTATTGATATGAACGGGTGGCAGGCTAACATGGATGCCATTTTACTGGCCTGGCAGCCCGGCCAGGAAGCCGGCAATGCCGTAGCGGATGTGTTAAGCGGCAAAGTAAATCCTTCGGGCAAGCTGGCG
>JAABUN010008885.1_pt1 | contig 10070 bp, 8 predicted proteins | sample 5559311 | NCBI WGS metagenome assembly JAABUN01 (sample SAMN10711877, study PRJNA513370) | rock metagenome | isolation source: Antarctica rocks | place: Antarctica: Victoria Land, Siegfried Peak sud
TGGAAATATTTTTTTGTCATCGCAACACAAAATTAGGTTTTCAGTTTCACCCCCCTTTGAGCGGGCTAGCCCGCTCAAAGGGGGGTGAAACTCCCTGTTGCACTTATGACTTGAACTTACAAATTAATCAATATTTAATTATAAAAATTTAGTGTTCAATTTCCTCATCAATCCTTCCCAATCCCTGAAAACGTGGTTCTATCTAAATTTCTAAATGCATGGTTATCTATTTTCCCACAAATCCCATTAATCCAAAAAATCGTGGTTCTTATTTATGCACCTCACTTGTAAAATGAAACTGAATATCAGGATTATTTTGTCTCTCCGTATTTAAGAACCATTCACTTTGTGCCAGGTAGACTAAATTACCATCCTTATCTGCACCTACATTTGCCTGCTTAAAACGTGCAAAGTCTTCCAGCTTCTTCGGATCGCCCGTCAGCCAACAGGCTTTATAAAAAGGCAGACTGTTAAGCTGAACAGATGCACCGTATTCATGCAACAGACGGTATTGAATAACTTCAAACTGCAATTCTCCCACACAGCCAATAATTTTCTTATTTCCCCCAAACTGCGTAAACAATTGTGCGACGCCTTCGTCAGTTAATTGCAATAAACCTTTCTCAAGTTGCTTTGTCTTTAACGGATCTTTGTTCACTACCTCTTTAAATATCTCAGGGGAAAAAGTGGGAATACCTGTGAAATAAAAATCTTCCCCTTCGGTCAATGTATCGCCTATCTTAAAATTTCCTGTATCAAACAAACCAACCACATCTCCTGGAAATGCTTCATCCACTACTTCTTTATCCCGTGCTAAAAAAGAATAAGGATTGCTGAAACGGACATCTTTGTCGATGCGAACGTGATGAAAATATTTATTGCGCTCAAACTTACCGCTGCATACACGTAAAAAAGCAATTCTGTCGCGATGTTTAGGGTCAAGGTTTGCATGTATTTTAAAGACAAAACCACTGAATTTTGGTTCTGCCACATTCACGGCTCTTACATTTGTATTACGGTCACGTGGAGTTGGCGCAATACGAATGAAAGTATCGAGCAGTTCATGAACACCAAAATTATTAACAGCGCTTCCAAAAAATATAGGCGCAACTTTCCCTTCCAGGTAATCTTTTGTGTTTAGTCCACCATAAACACCGTCTATGAGTTCCACATCTTCACGTAAAGTTTCTGCATCCCTCTCTCCTACTTTCTCATCGAGTATTTTATCTTTCAGATCTTTAATTTCAACGGTATCCTCATCTCCTCCTTTGGTACTTGCAGCAAAGAGTGCCAGGCTTTTATCATGCAGGTTATACACCCCTTTAAAATCCTTACCCTGGTTAATTGGCCAGGTCATCGGATGAAGCGACAAGTTCAGTTCATTCTCTATCTCTTCCAGCAAATAAAAACGGTTTTTGCCGTCGCGATCCATTTTATTTATAAAAACAATTACAGGTGTATCTCTCATGCGACAGACTTCCATCAGCCGGCGTGTTTGTTCCTCTACCCCGTTTACACTATCTACCACCAGCACTACACTATCTACTGCTGTTAGTGTCCGGTACGTATCTTCAGCAAAGTCTTTGTGACCGGGAGTGTCAAGAAGATTTATGAGCATTCCTTTATATTCAAAACTCATTACCGAAGTTGCCACCGAGATACCGCGTTGCCGCTCAATTTCCATAAAGTCACTGGTAGCATGCTTTTTAATTTTATTACTTTTTACTGCTCCCGCAGTTTGTATTGCTCCACCAAATAACAAGAACTTTTCGGTCAATGTAGTCTTACCGGCATCAGGGTGACTGATAATAGCGAATGTTTTCCGTCGGTTTATTTCTTTTTCGTACTTCATTTTTATTGGTCAATAAGTCAATAGGTCAATAAGGAAACCATAAACAATATTTTAATATCTTAATTGCCTTCTGACCTAATAACTTTTTCGGCTGCAAAGGTAAGATGTAGAAACGGAACGATATACTCGTTTAAAAGACAAGACAGAAATACAACATTTTGATATGATAATTATAATTTTAATTTGTGCTCTTATATGCCCATCGAAAAAATTACAATACAGCAGTTTCTTGAACTGGTAAATCAATTTCCAGTTTTAGATGCACGTAGTCCGGGCGAATACGAAAATGCTCATATACCAGGTGCTTATAGTTTACCCTTGTTTACTGATGAAGAAAGAAAGGTAGTTGGTACTGTTTACAAACAGGAAAGCAAACAAAAAGCAATAAAAAAAGGTTTACAATATTTTGGTGTCAAAATGGTGAAAATGGTTGAGGAAGCAGAAAGAATTATTGATGCTCATAACGCAGAAAATGCAGCAGACCGACCAAAACAAAAAACGGTAATTGTACATTGCTGGCGCGGAGGTATGCGTAGTGCAGGTGTAGCATGGCTGCTTGATTTGTATGGTTTTAAAGTGCATACGGTAACTGGCGGTTATAAATCCTTTCGAAGGTGGTGCAATGTGCAGTTTAGTAAAGAATATCCTTTTAAGATCATTGGTGGCTATACCGGCAGTGGTAAGACAGAAATATTAAGAGCGTTGACACTAAGTGGCAGTACAGCTATAGATCTTGAGGCTTTGGCAAATCATAAAGGGTCGGCCTTTGGCCATTTAGGACAAAAGCCGCAACCTACACAGGAAATGTTTGAGAATAGACTTGCTATAGCTTTGTCTGCAGCAACCTCCGCTGGTTGTATCTGGCTTGAAGATGAAAGCCAGCGAATAGGTACAGTTAATATCCCTCCAATTCTGTATACTTATATTAAGACAAGACCCGTTTACTTTTTAGAAATACCTTTTAACGAAAGATTGGAATATATTGTAGATAGTTATGGAATATTTGAAAAAGAAAAATTAGCCGAAAGTATCATACGAATAGAAAAACGTTTGAGCGGACTGGAAACAAAAATGGCACTGCAATACCTTGAAACAGGCGATATTTTTAATTGCTTTAAAATACTATTGAAATATTATGACAAATATTATCTGAAATGTTTAGAGCAAAAAAAAGAAAATATATTATTCATAAAAAAGATTGCTTTAGATAATACCGACGCCTCTAAAAACGCTGATACTTTAAGAGAAATGGAGAGTAATTCCGTAGTTATAATGAGTAAGTCATAAATCAAAAATTCTTTAAAATATCTGTTCTCTCCTACTTATATTTATTTTTTTGTTTTCTATTTCTTCAATTATTGATTTTTAAAACCCGAATTAATTTCAAGACTTTCCCCTAAAGTATTCTTTATATGTCTGCTTCAATAATTTTTGGTTCTTTTGTAGTTTTTAAATCAATTAAGAATAAAGATTCTCTTGTAAATGACTTTATCAGATATAAAACTTACACAATATTCTCATGGTGCGGGATGTGGCTGTAAAATAGCACCCAAAGTGCTTGATCAGATATTACAACGCAATTTTGCAATGCCTGATAATAACCGGCTGCTTGTTGGTAATCATAGTAAAGATGATGCGGCTGTATATGACATGGGAAATGGAACTGCCCTTATATCCACTACAGATTTTTTTATGCCCATTGTAGACGATGCTTACCAGTTTGGAAGAATTGCATCAGCTAATGCCATAAGTGATGTGTATGCTATGGGAGGCAAACCAATCGTTGCCATAGCCATTTTAGGATGGCCCATTAATAAGCTTTCGCCTGAAATTGCGAAACGGGTGATTGAAGGCAGCAGAAGTATTTGTATGGAAGCCGGCATTCCTTTAGCCGGCGGCCATAGTATAGATTCTCCCGAACCTATTTTTGGTTTAGCAGTAAATGGAATTGTTGATATAAAAAATATCAAACAAAACAATACAGCAAAGCCGAACAATGTATTATTTCTTACAAAAAAGATTGGTGTAGGTATTTTGACCACAGCAGAAAAAAAGGGAATATTAAAACAAGAACATACGTCTCTTGCAGCAAAACAAATGGAACAGTTGAATAAAGTTGGAGAAGAATTAGGTAAAATAGCAGGTGTAACAGCAATGACAGATGTTACCGGTTTTGGATTGTTAGGACACCTTACAGAAATGTGTGAAGGAAGTGAGGTAAGTGCAGAAATTTATTTTAAAGATGTGCCTCTATTGACTACAGATCTTCGCATGTATACTGATTTAAAATCGGTACCAGGTGGAACCAACAGGAACTGGGACAGTTATGGTGATAAAATTACGTTGTCAGAAGATATTAATGAAGAGTATGCAACAGCCTTACTGGCAGATCCTCAAACCAGTGGCGGATTATTGATAGCAGTAGATGAAAATGCTGTAGATGAAGTGCAGAATTTATTGCAGAGCTTTGGGTTGTATAATACTTCAATAGGAAAAACGACGGAGAAAAAAGCAGAGTTGATAAGGGTGCTATAACAAAAACCAAAACCTATAAGGTAACCGGGTTTTGAATAATTGTCAAGCTTTTGTTGTCACTTCCTTGTACCGCAGTGATCGCTTAGGCAGGTACTTTTTATCGTTTATGTAATCCTTATTCTTATAGGTCCTTTCACTTTATTGTCTGCCACTTCCCGTCCTTTTTGTGAAATCTGCACTTTGCCTTCATCTCTTAAAGCGAATGCTGCTGACTTTACTTCCTCCATATGATCTCGCCATTTCCCTGGCCAAAGCATACGTGCAACTTCTGAGGGACAAATTGTTTTATCATTACCCCGTTCCGAGGCTAATACTAAGATAGTTGCTGAAACAGACATATATAAAGTTATATAGGCATTTAAGATTTGATTAGGCCGGGCAAAGGAAGTTTAGAAACACAGGGCAAACGCATCAAAAATAAAAATCGGTGAAACAATAGTTTTTTAATTCCAAAGGGATGACATATTTATAGAAACTCAATTATCTGTACTGTTTTAAAACTCCGAAGGAGTAATAATACCATCCCTTCGGGATTATTATACGTTAGCTAAATTCTGTTTTCAATAAAAATAGCAGACTTTCCGGCTTAAAGAATTAAGATGCGTTTGCCCTGTTTAAGAACATGGATAATTTAGATAAATTTTTTAAGTATAGTTATTATGCAGTCTCGTAAACTAATATATTTTTACTAGTATGGTTCATTGACTCGCCACTATGATTTGAAGGATAAACATTTGCTGCTATTGCTTTTTGTTATATTTCTTACCATTTAATCCTGCCCTCCTCTACCTCTCCGACTACAAAAACACTTCCGCAAACCAATATCATATCTTCTTTATGGGCGTGATCAACTGCTTGCTGCAATGCTTCACTAACGGTTGCATACGCTTGTCCGTTTAAATCAAATTCGTTTGCTTTTTCGGCCAATTCATTTTCAGGCAGCGCTCTCGGTATTTGTGCTTTAGTGAAATAATAAGTTGCAAATTTTGGAAGTAATGCAAAGATTTTTGAAATCTCTTTATCCTTAACCAAGCCTATAACAATATGCAGCTTCTGAAAATCGCAATGTTCTAATTGTTCAGTTATTTGTTTTATGCCGTCTTCATTATGTCCGACATCTAAAACAGTAAAAGGATGTTCATGAATCACTTCCCACCGTCCATGCAGACCGGTGAGCTTTTTTACCTGTAAAAGTGCATCTTCAATATATTTTTCCTCTATTTGCCAACCTTTTGAAATAAGTATATGTACAGATTCTAAAACAGTTAAAAGATTTTTTACCTGGTATAAACCTGTAAGTCCAAGCTTATAATTCTTTCTTTCATCAGTATGATTATCAGCAACGTTTACAACCAATTCATGCTTTTCCTGTTTCCAGTCTGCAATCCATCTTTTTTCGTCTGCAAAATATATCGTTGCATCAACTTCTTTAGCCTTTTGCTGAAAAACGGGTTTTGTTTCCGGTGATGTTTCTCCAATTACCACCGGGATACCTTTCTTTATGATACCTGCTTTTTCGCCTGCAATTTTTTCAAGCGTATTGCCTAACATGTCTGTGTGGTCATAACTGATGTTGGTTATTACAGAAAGTTCGGGAGTAATGATATTTGTGCTGTCAAGCCTTCCGCCAAGCCCAACTTCGATTATAGCAATATCTGCCTTTTGCTGTGCAAACCAGGTGAAAGCCATTGCTACAGTTATCTCAAAAAAAGAAGGTTCTATCTCTTCTATAAGAGGTTTAATACGTTCTGTAAACTCTGCCACAAAATCTTTTTCCACCATTTCACCATTAACCTTAATTCTTTCTCTGAAATCTTTTAAATGCGGAGAAGTGTATAAACCAGTTTTATAGCCTGCTGTTTGCATAATAGCTGCGAGTATATGGCTGGTAGAGCCTTTACCGTTTGTTCCTGCTATATGAATGCTTTTAAATTGCAGGTGGGGATTGCCAACGGCTTCACATAATTTAATAGTATTAGTAAGGTCACCTTTGTAAGCAGCCGCACCTAATCGGCTAAACATAGGAAGCCGGTGAAAAAGATAATCAATTGTTTCGGTGTAATTAAGCATAAAAAAACCGTAGCGGTCAAAGCTACGGTTATGAAAGATTATTATTAAAACAATTTATCCCTTTAATTTAAAGTCAAATAAAATCGTACCTGTTTGCTCATCTTCGTCGCCGGCATTCAGCTTCAACTGCATAGCCTTACGTGTAGCAATAGAGCGGATACTGCCATTTGTAGTTGTTGTTCCTCTTGGGTTAACTACTGCAGCAATTACGTTACCGTTTTTATCAACACGTATATCAACCGCAACTTTTGCGTTTTCATTAAAATCGTCTTCGAAAGAGGGAAGACGTGTAAATCTTCTGCCGTTTAAGCCGCTGCGAATCCTAACACCGCTGTTGCCGCTGGATGCATTTCCTTTATAACTGTCAGAGTTAGGATTGCCATTGGGATTTCCCTGATCACCTCTGCCACCGGCAATTCCCTGGTTACGAACGCCATTATATGTATCAGCTCCGTTGCCACCAGGGCCATTACTGGCACCACCTTTATAAATAGCTTTAGGCCTCGGAGGTGCAGGTGTTGGATTTTCAACAGGCTGCGTATTTTCACGAGGTTTTGCAGGCGTGTTATTGACAACAGGCTTTGTGTTTTCACGTGGCTTTTCAGGTGTAGTGAGAGGAACTGTGTGTTTAACTGCTGGTTTAGGACTTTTATTTACTACCGGTGCATCATCTGCTTCATTTTCATCGCCGGAAATATTTTCCTCCCGGGCCGCAGGTGGAGATGGTGCAGATTGAGCCGGAGGTGAATATTCTTCCTCTTTAGCTGCGGCAGGTTCACCTGGTATTTGTGGTGCAACATCACCCATACCTTCGTCACTGTTTCCGAGATTCACTTCAATTCCTTCTTCAAAAGGCGGTTGTGCTATTTGGGGTAATGTCCATTTGGCAAAAAAGAAAATAATAAACAGCAGTGCACATACTATTGCAGTGTAAGTAGCTGCTCTAATATTTTTTTCTGTTTCAAATGCCGGAGACATGTTTGCTAAGTTGGACATACAAATATACTTATCGCTATAGCTTTATTTCAATGTTGAAAGTTACTTCTATAACATTGACTGAATGCACACTGTGAGATAAAAAAAGGTTAAGAATACCAGAAGAGATTTGCCGCTAAGGCTCAAAGACAGTAAGGAGCGCGAAGTTAATTGAGCAGTTCTTCTTTGCGAATCTTTGTGGCTTAGAGTCTTTGTGGCTAAACTTCTAATGATGAGCGAAATCCATCTCGTAATTACCCTTTATACGTTCAATAGGCGGATTAAAGTAGCCATATTTAAGATGCGGAAATTCTTCCTGTATCAGTTCCATCAGTTGTTTCACGCCTAAAAACTCTCCTGTATCTGCCACCTTTATTTTACCAAGATACCAGTCAGGATCAATATTGAAATTTCGCCATTGTATCATTTTTAAACCCGTATCACTGATTACTTTTCTCAGCGCTTCATATTCTTCCACGCTATCTGTCATACCGGGAAAAACAAAATAATTAATGCTCGTCCAGCCACCGAAACTGTTTACAACACGAAGGCTTTCAATAATATCTTCAAAAGCATAATTATTAGGGCAATAATAAGGCTCGTAGATTTTTTTTCGAACACTGTTCAGGCTAACACGGATACTGTCTAAACCAACCTTACAAAGTTCACGAACGGCATCAGGCTTAGAACCATTTGTATTAATATTTATGCTGCCTTTTGGCGTATGTTTCCTGATTTCTATAATAGATTCCCTGATGGTTTGCCACCTCAGCAAAGGCTCACCTTCACAACCCTGGCCAAAGCTGACAATAGGATAAGCTGCACTCTCTAAGTGCGGAACAGTGAATTCAACGATTTCTTCAGCCGAAGGCTTAAACGTCAGACGGTCCTGGGTAGATATGATGGTTTCATCTTCGGGTTGAAAAGATATACAGCCCACACAATTGGCATTACAGGCGGGCGATGAAGGAACAGGACATTCCCACCGGCCTATGAAATAATTACGTGCAGCAGGACATTGATAAGTCAGTGCACAGTTATTGGCAAGATGTTGCACGAGGCGGTTATGCGGATAAACCTCCAAAGCTTTCTTTACGCCCTGTTCAACTATGGATTGGTCATAGCCCTCGCAATCCTGCCTGATATCCTGCTCGATACGAATACAGGGAACATAAGTTTTGTTGTTGAGCCAGCCTGCAGCAGTATAGCAAAACAAGGGAAGTGTGGGTGCACCAGGCGCAGTTTCATAAGCAGCGAGGTAAAAGCCTGTATGCGCAGGTGGAATAAATGCAGCAACGGCCCAACCTTTCTGGCACAAACGCATTTCACCTGTTTTTACGTCAATACCGATTCCACGGCGGCCCGGTAATTCGTATAATTGTCCTCCTTCCGGCAATTCTATCCACTCATCTTCAGGCACAGGCAAGGCATCCCAGCCGCTTCTGCCGGTAACGAATAAAGAAGTGTCTTCAAATATATTTCCGTCTCCGTCAGAGTATAATATGTATGGTGATTGTGTAAGCATGAAGTTTTTTAAGGATCGCAATGTGATATAAGTCACACAACTTCTTTTTTTAGAGCTAACCTTTTTGCTGATATTTATCTTTTTCAAAACATTTTATCGCCTTTACAGTAAGCTTTTAGACTTTTTTGCAAAATTAAATTTTAATATGGAACTTTCTGACCCTTTATCAGATAAATGAAATAAGTAGCTGTTAATGTTGGTTTCCGGCAAAGGTTCTCTGTGCAGCTTTGGTTGTGTCACTCCCTTGTACCGCAGCAAGTTATTGGGCGATTAATGCTGGTTTTTGTTATGTAATGGTTCTAATAAGGAACATTATCATGGCAAAATTAAAAAATGTATAATTCTTTACTATAACAAGTAAACATATTAAAAGTATATTGCATTACGCTTTGCGTCACTACAATATAAAAAAGCGAAAAGAAAGATGTTGAGTATCAATAGTACTATTTAAAAGGAGTGACGTAAATAAACGAGTTAGGCTGGCATTTAAAACTAATCATGAGAAGTTTATCTACATCCCAAAAGTTAGAGCCTCATCAAAAGGACATTCTTAAAAAGTTTATACTGACTTTTTTACCGCAGAGAGGTAATAAAAGAAAAGGCTTAAAAAATGAAATTGAATATATCAGCACGACAATCGACCGAATTCTTTATCAACATTTTAATTTTCATATTACCCGAGAACATATTCTTAACGCTTTTGAAGAACTGAAATATCCTATATTCCTCAAAAAAAGCAAGTGGGACACTGATAAAAAGGAATATATTCCATTAAATCAAGGGACCTATATTAGATTGGACAATGGCTATAAAGACTATGAAGCCGCTTTTATTTATGTTGATATTGAGCCTTCCATAGTCGGACAATTACGTTTAATAACGTCAGGACTTCCACCCCAAACCAATAAAGAGCGACAAGACGAAAAAGAAGAAATGACTAAAAGAGTTTATTTATTCGAGAAAACAATTAAGGACAGACTAAACGCCAGCCAACATTAAGAGGAGTAGACGAAAAGCCCCAAAACGAAGCCCCGATAAGAACGACTTACCGGGGCTTTTTGTTCTACTCCATGTTGACCGAAGCCGGCGCAACCTTAGGGTGCAAAGTAGCAC
>JAABUN010008887.1_pt1 | contig 10069 bp, 8 predicted proteins | sample 5559311 | NCBI WGS metagenome assembly JAABUN01 (sample SAMN10711877, study PRJNA513370) | rock metagenome | isolation source: Antarctica rocks | place: Antarctica: Victoria Land, Siegfried Peak sud
CCGCCGCGCCGTCGCGATGCGCCCCGGCCTCCACGTGCTTTTCATGTCCGGCTACAGCGACGACCCCCCGCCGAGCGATCTCGGGGCGACGGCCGGGCTCGTCTCGTTCATCGACAAGCCCTTCGACGCCGGCTCCCTGCTCGAGCGGCTGCGGGAGATGCTGGTCGTCGCCGAGCCCCGCTAGGTCAGCTCGCCGGCGCCGCTACCGTCCCCGCCGAATGACCGTCGTCAAGGACAGCGGGTCCCGCGCGCTCGTGCCGCCCTTCGAGCCCGAGCACGAGGAGCTGCGAGCGACGATCCGGCGCTGGGTCACCGAGGAGATCGTGCCGTTCCAGGACGAGTGGGAGGAGCGGCGGGAGTTTCCCCGCGAGGTCTTCGCCCGAGCCGGCGACCTCGGGTTCCTCGGGCTCAAGTACCCGGAGCGCCTCGGCGGCCAGGGCGGCGATCAACTTCACGACGCGGTCTGGGCCGAGGAGATCGCCGCCGCCGGGATCTGCGGAGGCGTCGGGGCGGGACTCGGGGCGCACACGGGGATCGCCACTCCCCCGGTCTGGAGCTTCGGCACCGACGAGCAGCACGAGCGCTTCCTGCGCCCGGCGATCGCCGGGGAGCGGATCGCCGCCCTCGGGATCACCGAGCCGGGCGCCGGCTCCGACGTCGCCTCGATCCGAACCCGTGCCCGCAGGGTGGACGGCGGCTGGATCGTCAACGGGTCGAAGACCTTCATCACCAACGGCGTGCGCGCCGACTTCCTCGTCTGCGCGGTGAAGAGCACGGAGGAGGGCGGGCACGGCGGCATCTCGTTCCTGATCCTCGAGCGCGACATGCCCGGCTACGAGGTCTCGCGGAAGCTCGAGAAGCTCGGCTGGCACTCCTCCGACACCGGCGAGCTCGCCTTCACCGACGTCGCCGTGCCGGACGAGAACCTCCTCGGCGCCGAGAACGAGGGCTTCAAGCTGATCATGGCCAACTTCCAGTGGGAGCGGCTGCTGATGTCGCTGGGCGCGGTTGGCGGAATGGACTGGTGCCTGCGGGCGACGATCGCCTACGCGCAGGAGCGCCAGGCATTCGGGCGCTCGATCGGCAGCTTCCAGGCGATCCGCCACAAGGTCGCCGAGATGGCGACGAAGCTCGAGGTCGGGCGGGCGATGAGCTACTCCGCCCTCCGCCTGCTCGTCGCCGGCCGCGACGCGCTCGCGGAGGTGACGAAGGCGAAGCTCTTCACGCAGCGCGCCGCGGTCGAGGTCGCCGACGACGCGGTGCAGATCCACGGCGGCTACGGCTACATGCGCGAGTACCGGATCGAGCGCGCGCTTCGCGATGCTCGCCTCGGACCCATCGGCGGCGGCACGGACGAGATCATGAAGGAGATCCTCGGCCGTGGCCTCGGCCTCTGACGCGTCGCCGTCGGCCGCTGAGCTCGCCGCGCTCGGGGAGCCGCGCCCGCTCGAGCCCCGCGACGTCGAGCCGGCCGCCCGCGCCTTCGCCCGCGCCTTCGCCTGGCACGAGCCCTGGGGAGAGTGGGCCATGCCCGACCCGAGCGATCGCGAGGAGCGGATCTATGAACGCTTTGCCGCCGACATGGCGGGCAGGTTCCTCGAGCACGGCGAGTGCTGGACGATCGGCGGCGTCTGCGCGACCCTCTGGATCCCTCCCGGCGTCCCCGCTCTCGCCGAGCGGCGCAGCGAGGGCGACTACGCGGCATTCGGCGATCGCGCCGCGGCGCTTCGCGCCGGCGACGAGCTGATCAGCTCGCTCAAGCCGAGGGATGAGCACTGGTTCCTCGACACGATCGCGACGGCCCCCGAATACCGCCGCCGCGGCCTCGGGGCTCGCCTCCTGGACCACGATCTGGCGATCCGCGACGCCGCCGGCGACGCCTGCGCCCTCGATACCCACACCCCCGACAACCTGGCCTTCTACGGACGTCGCGGCTTCGAGGTGATCGGCGAGGGCGAGCTGGGCCCCGGGCTGGGCGTCTACGTGATGTACCGCCCGCCGCAGCCGCGGCGAAACCGTTGAGCGGACCTAGCCGGAGCGCAGCGAGCGGCGGGCGAGGGCGCCGACCCCGATCAGGCCGACGCCGACGCCGAGCATCCCGAGCAGCTCAAGGCCGGTAAAGGGAAGCGAGCCGCTCGCGGCACCGACCTCAGCGCTTCCGGCGTCCCCACTCGCGGTGGCGCGGCCCGGCGATGGGGCGCCACCCCCCGCGGGCCCGTCGGCCGCGCCGCCCCCGGCGGCTCCACCGCCGCCGCTCTCATTCCCCGAGCCTCCCCGCGTACCCCCACCATCGGCCTCACCGCCGTCATCGGGTCCGCCGTCATCGGGTCCGCCACCCTCGCCGGACCCGCTGCCCGGATCCTGCCGGCTCCCGACGCGGGTGAAGATCGGGATGTCCCGCAGCGGTGCGGGAGCGCTCACGGTTCGGCCTCCCCGGACCGGTTCCGCGGCCGCCTTGAAGCGCCCCGCCGAGGAGACGACCACTTGCCGCCAGCGGCTGCCACGAGGAAGGTAGACCCGCCGCTGCGTGGCGCCCTCCTCGAGCACCGGGGCGGCGAGGATGTCCCTGCCGAGCAGCCACTCGTCGTCGATCGATTGCGCCCTTCTCGAGTTGTCGTCGAGAACGAGGGGGCGCACGGGGCCGATGTCGCCACGGGTGGCGGCCCGCTGCGACCAGCGATCGACGAGCGGAATGAGCCTCACCTTCGCCCTCGCATAGCGACGGTAGATGCGCAGCGTCTCGTCGTCGAAGCTCCACGGGTACCGGCTGCCGCCGCCGGTCGAGTTGTGGATCCGGCTGATCGCGGTCAGCGCCGCCAGTTGCGACCACCTGATGAAGAGCTCCTTGGAGGTCGGCGGAGCAACCAGGTCGAGATAGCCGCCGACGTCCGTGGTGAAGGCGTAGGAGCCGCCCATGGCCAGGTTGAGCATTGCCGGCGGCACCGAGGGAATCCCCGAGCCCTCGGTGAAGTCCGTGGTTTCGTCCCCCGGAAAGACCCCCGGGCTCGAGTCCATCACGCCAGGCGAGCGGCCAACCCCAGAGAAGCCCGAGCGCACGTAGAAGAAGGGCTTGAAGCCGGGATGGTCAGCGGCGTAGGAATGGACTGCCCGTCGCGCCGCGCGGTGGTAGAGCACCGGGTAGTGGTTGTGCATCTCAGGCGGGAGCTCGCCGTTGCTGAAGCGCATCCCCTCCGTGATCAGCTCGCCGAAGTCGTGCATGAAAGCCTCGAATCCGAGCCTCGACGAACGGGCGATCTGCCGGGTCCAGAAGCGCTGCGCGGCGGGGTTGCTGTAATCGATCAGGAAGCTGATTCCGCCACGGTTGGTCACGATCGGGTAATCGTTGCCCGCCGGATCCTTCACGAAGAGATCCTTCGCCTTCGCGTCCCGGTAGGCCGCGGTGCCCTTCGAGGTGAAGGGGTTCCAGTAGGCGGAGAGGTGGTAGCCCTTCCCGCGCAGGCTCGAGAAGAAGCGCCTGCCCCCCGGCACCTCCTGCCACCCCTCGACGCCGAGCGTGCCGATCGGGACATCGGTCTCGCGGGCCTTGCGGACGATCGTCTCGAGGTCGTCGCGCACCCGCTCGCCGCCCGTGAAGCCCTGACCGTTCGGTGCCGCCTCTCCCTCGCCCTCGTTGATCACGTCGATCCAGGGCTCGAAGGCGTACCGAGGCGGCGCGGGCGCCCGGCCGACATCGGCCGTGTAGCTGCGGGTCGACGCCTCAAGGCCGCCGCCGGAGAGCGAGAGCTCGAGCCTCGGCGAGGCGACGCCCCAACGGACCGCATCGGTCCTGGTCGCAGCGAGGTCGAGCCGCGAGAGCTCGCTCTGAGTGACCCAAGCGGCCCAGCCGCGGCTGCCGTGCAGAGCCGCCTCCACGTAGTAGGCGGCCTGAGCGCCGTTGGGGAACGTGTAATCGGGACCGGTCGTCCGGGTGGGATCGGAGCCCGTGATCACTTGCCCGTCCGCGGTGGTCGCGTTCTGCTGCTCGGTCCAGACGTTGCGGAGCAGGCCGCGCTGGTCGAAGGTGTCCTTGCGACCGCCGAGCCCGTAGAGGCCCTCGCCGCCTGGCGAGGCCAAGGTGAAGGTCGTTCCCACCGGCTCGACCGCGCCGGTGGGCGGCTCGACCTCCATCCGCACCCCACCACGGGCAAGCCGCTGCACCGTGACTCGCGCCGGCCCCAGGGAAGGAGCATCGGTGCGCACTGCGAGCACGAGCCGGGAGCTCGTTCGGGCGATCACCGCTTCGACCTCCACCAGGGAGGCGAGGGCGCCCGCCTCGGCGCCAAAGAGGCGATTCCCCTGGAAGAAGCTCACCGGGAAAGTCAGTCCGGGAGCGGTGCCGTAGACGAAGCCGATCGCCGGATAGCCGCCGGCGGTCCCGAGAGGATTTGCGGGCAGCGGTCCGTCGATGCCCGGGATCGAGACCGGAGGCCCCTCGAGCCCGCTGACCGAGGCGACCCGATCCGAGCCGCCGCGCTTCCTGAGCGCGAACCGGAAAGGGGAGCGATCGATCACGAGCGTTTCGTTATGGCCGGCGTCGAGCTCGAGGGGAGCTGCCGCCGCCGCCGCACCGGCGGGCACGGCGAGGACCAGGACGAGGACGATGAGGGCGAGCAGTCCCGCGCCCGCGGACCGGCGGCCGGCCCGCGCGGATCGCGACGTTCGCGTCAAGGCATCCACCCCGATCGATATTAGGGCGGGGCGCTGCGATGGGCGCCGGACCGGCGACGTGATCCACCACGCCCGCCGCGGCGGTTCGCCGAGCGAAGGATCCGGCGGCCATCGCCATGCGTAGGGAAGGGCGATCGGAGGTCGACTCGGAGGAGGAGCATGGGCAGCAGGGACGCGACGGTCGCACCGAGGATGAGCCCGGCGGCGGATCGGAGCGAGGCCGACTCGCGGTCGATGCTCGGCCTCTTCGCCTTCCTGCTGGCCCTCGCGCTCATCCTGCATCAGCTCTGGTGGGACGGCTTCGATGCCCGCCACCCGCTCGTGATGGCCGCCGCGGCGTGGACGCTCCTGCGTCCGACGTCGCTCCTGCGCTTCTCCTCCCTACTCGCCGCGGAGGTCATCGCGGTCTGGCGCGACATGCCGGAGGTCGGAGACCACATCCTGCTGGTCGGGCTCAGCGGGGCCTGCCTACTCGGTCATTGGGTGGCGTCTGCTCTGCGGGAGCGGTGCCCACCGACCGCGGGGGAGATCTGGGAGGCAGCAGCCCCGTTCCTGCGCGCCTCGGCTCTGATCGTCTACGCGTTCGCGGCGCTCTCGAAGATGAACAGCGACTTCCTCGATCCCGAGCTCTCCTGCGCGGCCACCATGTCGGCCAACGTCACCTGGTTCGATCCCTCGCTGCTCGGCTCATGGCGAGTCGAGCCCGCGATCTGGAGCACGATCCTGATCGAGGCGACCCTCCCGGTCCTGCTCGCCGTCCGCCGCACCCGCGGGTTGGGCCTCGTCCTCGGCGTCGGCTTCCACGTCGTGCTGGCGCTGGCGGGCAACGTCCCGTTCGCGGCCGTGATGCTGGCGCTCTACTCGGCGTTTCTCCCCGCCGATGCGCCGAGTCGCGTGCGCGCCCTCTTCGCCGGAGGACGAGCGTCGGGGGTGCTCGAACGCGCGCGGCGACGGCCGCCGTGGTTCGACCCGGCGGCGCTCCTCGTGCTCGCCGCCGGCTGGCTGCTGGCGGACCGACTGGCCGCCGCGAATGCGACGCTGGCCGGGGTCCTCCTCGAGGAGGTGACGCGCGCGACCGTGGTCGCGATCGCCGTCGTGGCCGCCGCGCTCGCTCTCGCGACCCGCCGTCGCGGGCGAAGGCCCGCCCGCCCCGCCCGATCCCGGCCGCGGATCCAGGCGGTCTTCGCGGTGGGGATCGCGCTCCTCGCCGTCAACGGGCTCAGCCCCTACCTCGGGCTCAAGAGCGCCACCTCGTTCAACATGTTCAGCAACCTGCGGACGGAGCCGGGCCGCTGGAACCACGAGCTCATCCCCGAAGCCGTGCGGATCTTCGGCGCTCAGGATCACCTCGTGCGCGTCGTTCGGAGCAACGACCCCTGGTTGCAGCGCTCGGCCGATGACGGCGGGATGCTCGTCGAAGCCGAGGTCGAGCGCTACGTGCGCCAGCATCCATACGCCCATGCGACCGTCAGCTCGGGCGATATGCCGGGCCCCACGGCTCGCGTTCCGATGACGAGGATCAGCAGCACGGGCGCCGCCTTGCTCTCGACGCAGTCGGCGATCGACAAGCTCGCGAAGTTCCGGCCCGTGCCCGCGGAAGGCACCCCGGGCTGCTGAGGAGGCGGCGCTGGAGGCAGGGTGCTGCATCCAGAGCCCTAAATGGCGCGCGAGCGCCCCGCCAATAGAGTGGCCTCTCCTGATCAGAGACCGAACGGAGCACGAAGCAACATGGGACTACTCGACGGCAAGGCGGCGATCATCACGGGCTCGGCCCGCGGCATCGGCAGGGCGACGGCGGAGCTCTTCGTCCGCGAGGGCGCCAAGGTGCTGATCAACGACATCGACGGTGACGTCGCGGAGCAGGCCGCGAGCGAGATCGACGGGGAGACCGCCGTCTTCAGCGGCGACCTGACCGCCGAGGGAGCCTGCGAGCAGCTCGTCGCGACCGCGGTCGACGCCTTCGGCTCCGTCGATGCGATCGTCAACAACGCCGGCTACACCTGGGACGGGGTCGTTCACCGGATGAGCGACGAGCAGTTCCAGGCGATGCTCGACATCCACACGGTCGTCCCCTTCCGGGTGATCCGCGCGATCGCCCCCCACTGGCGCGAGGCCGCCAAGGCCGAGCAGGCGGAGGGCAAGGAGGTGTTCCGCAAGATCGTCAACATCTCGTCGGTCTCCGGCACGATGGGCAACGCGGGTCAGGTCAACTACTCGGCTGCCAAGGCGGGCGTGACGGGCCTGACCAAGACGGTCGCCAAGGAGTGGGGCCAGTTCAAGGTCAACTGCAACGCGATCGCGTTCGGCTTCGTCGAGACGCGCCTGACGGCGGCGAAGGAGGGCTCGGGCGAGATCGAGCGCGGGGGCGAGAAGATCGAGCTCGGCATCCCCGAGCAGATGCGCGAGATGGGCAAGATGATGATCCCGCTCGGGCGTCCCGCCCAACCGGAGGAGGCCGCCGGACCGGTGCTGATGCTCTGCTCGGAGCACGCGAACTACATCCACGGGCAGGTCATCAACGTCACCGGTGGGCAGTTCACGGGGATGTACTCGTAGCGGCCGCAGAGCGGCCTCAGCACGGCCGCTTCGCGGCCTTCAGCACGCTCGCTTCGCTCGCTTCAGCACGGCGGCTTCGCCGCCTTCAGCACCGACCCCGCGTAGGCTGGAACGGTGAAGTCGCGCGCCCGCCTGCTGCTCGCTGCCTGCTGCTCGCTGCTCGCCCTGAGCGGATGCGGTGGTGGCGAGGCCACCACCGCGGCGACGTCCAGCACGGCAGCCACCACGACGGAAGCCGCCACCACCACCGCCACCGAACGCTCCACGGCTCCCGCGAAGCCGCCCGAGCAGCCCACCCTCGTCGCCGCCCTCGGGGACTCGATCACCGCCGGATCCCCGCTCTATGACCCCGACCCCGCCGTCCGGCGCCGGATCGGGCCGGCGCTCGACGAGCGCAGCCAGTTCGAGTACTGGGCGTCGAAGGACGATCCCTCGCTCGAGTTCCGCAACTGCGGCGTCTTCGGGGAGCGGACCGACCAGATCGCGCTGCGCCTCGACGACTGCGCCACGGGTGCCGACGCGCTCATCGTCCAGGGCGGGATCAACGACGTCGCGCAGGGCCGCTCCGTCCAGAAGGCCGCGGGGGACCTGCGGGAGATGGTCCAGCGCGGCAAGGAGCTCGGGTTGCCGGTGGCGCTCACCGACGTCCTGCCGTGGAACAACGGCTACCCCGCAGCGAACGGGCCGATCGCGCAGCTCAACCGGCTGATCGAGCGGATCGGCGCCGAGGAGGAAGTGCCCGTCCTCCCCTTCCACGACACGCTCGAGGATCCCGCGGTGCCGGGGGTCATGCGGACCGAGCTGACGATCGACGGCGATCACCCGTCCGTCGCCGGCTACCGCCTGCTCGCCGAGCGCGCGTTCGAGCTGCCGTGAGCGAACGGCGCGCGTTGGCCCTCGAGACCCTCAGCCGCGAGCAGCTCAACCGCGCGACCCTCGCCCGGCAGATGCTGCTGGCCCGCGAGGAGCTCGACCCGCCTGAGGCGGTCGCCCGCCTCGCCGGCCTGCAGGCGCAGGAGCCGAAGCCCCCGTTCATCGGGCTCTGGAGCCGGCTCGAGGGCTTCGAGCGTGCGGACCTGATCGGCGCCCTGCGCTCGCGAACGGTGGTCCGGGCGACCCTGATGCGGGCGACCCTCACCTGCTCGAACCGGCGGGGTACCTGACGATGCGCGCCTGCCTGCAGCCGATGCTCGACGCCTCGATGAAGAGCGCGCTGCGCGACCGCTCGCAGGGTCTCGACCTCAACCGCCTCCTGCCCGCGGCCCGCGAGCTGCTCGCGGAGCGGCCCCGAGCCTTCGACGAGCTGCGGGAGGGCCTCTCGCAGCGCTTCCCGGAGATGAACGATCGGGCGATCGGCTACGCGATCCGCACGCAGATCCCGCTCGTGATGGTCGCGAGCGAGGATCGCTGGGGCTTTCCCCGCGGCTCGCAATTCGCCCTCGCCGAGGGGTGGCTCGGCGAGCCCGTCGATCAGGAGGCGGGCCTCGGGCCCATCATCCGCCGCTACCTCGGCGCCTTCGGTCCGGCGAGCGCCGCCGACTTCGGGCGATGGTCGGGGCTGAATGGAGCGAAGGCGGCCTTCGAGGATCTGCGGGAGGAGCTGTTCGCCTGCCGCGACGAGCGCGGCCGCGCCCTCTTCGATCTGCCTGATTCCCCTCGCCCCGACGCCGCCGAGGCCGCCCCGGCTCGGCTGCTTCCCGAGTTCGACAACCTGATGCTGGCCCATGACGACCGCAGCCGGGTCGTCGCCGACGAGCACCGCAAGGGCCTCGTGACGAAGAACCTGCGCGTCAAGGCCACGTTCCTCCTCGACGGCTTCGCCGCCGGGACGTGGAGGATCGAGCGCAAGGGCAAGCGGGCGACGCTCGCGATGACGCCCTTCGAGCCCCTGCCGAAGCGCGCCAGAGCGGGGCTCGCCGACGAGGCCGAGGCGCTGCTGGCCTTTGCCAAGCCGGAGGCGAGCGCGACCGACGTCAGCTTCGCGGAGCCCGGCTCAGCCTGAGGGCCCGTCCCCGGGGGCGCTCAGCGCGGGCGCCGCTCCTCCGCCGGGGGCTCGCCGCCCTCACCCATCTGCACCTGAGGCGGCCATGAGCCGAACCAGTTGTCGCGGGCGCCGTCGAGCGTCAGCACCGCGCCGCTGAAGAAGTCCCCGGCGGGAGAGGCGAGGTAGGCGACGAGCCACGCGACCTCCTCGGGACGTCCCAGGCGGCCGAGGGGGATCGTCCGCGGGACGCTCTCGACCACGATCTTGGGGTACTTCGTCCGGAAGACCTCGGTGTCGAACTGGCCCGGCGCGATCGCGCAGAGCCGGATCCCGAATCGCGACCACTCCACCGAGAGCGTCCGCATCATGTTCTCGACCGCCGCGCGGGCGGCGCCCGAGTGGGCCATGCCGGGCATTCCGTTGTGCGGGGAGAGGGTGATGCTCACGACCTTGCCTCCCTCCTGGGGGATGAAGGCCTTCGTCGCCGCGGCGTGGGTCATGTTCCAGGTGCCCTGCACGTTGAGCTCGATCACGGTGCGAAAGCCCTTCGCCGAGATCGTCTCCGCCGGCGCCATGAACTGCCCCCCGGCGTTGTTGACGAGCAGGTCCAGGCGGCCGTGGCGCTCGAGCAGGCCGTCGACGAGGGAGTCGACCTGCTCGGCGTCGCGGATGTCGGCGGCGACCGCGTCGGCACGGCCGCCGAGCGCCTCGATCGCCTTCCGCGTCTCCTCGAGCGGCTCGATGCGGCGGCCGCACCCGACCACCGTGGCGCCGAGCCGGGCGAGCTCCAGCGCGGTCTCCCTGCCGAGCCCGCTGCCGGCGCCGGAGACGAGGCAGACCGAGCCCGCGAGGAGGTCCGGG
>JAABUN010008888.1_pt1 | contig 10068 bp, 5 predicted proteins | sample 5559311 | NCBI WGS metagenome assembly JAABUN01 (sample SAMN10711877, study PRJNA513370) | rock metagenome | isolation source: Antarctica rocks | place: Antarctica: Victoria Land, Siegfried Peak sud
CGGGGACGACGCCCGCGCCGCCGCCCTCGGGTGGGCCGGCCGGCGGTTCGTGGAGCAGCGCCACGACGTCGACACCGCCACCGCCGCGCTCGCCGGGCGGTTGGGCCTGGTCCCGCGAGACCCGATCGCCGCCCTCCCCCTGACCCTGCTCGCGGAGCTCGGCACCCCGCCCGGGGCCCGCATCCGCACCCGGCTCGCCGATGCCGTCGCGCCGCTGACCTCGTCCGGGAGCCCCTCGTGACCCTTCCCCCCGCCCTCCAGAGCGGCCGCACCCGGGCGCTCCCGCCGGCGCCCCCCGCCGGTGACCAGCCGGCCGCGCCCACCGGCCCGCGCGCCCGCGCCACGGCCGCCGCCCGGCGAGTGGCCGGTCGGGTGGCCCTCCGGGGGACCGCCACGGCGCGGGAGCGACTGCGCCCCAAGCTGATCGCGATCATCGAGCGGGAGACCGCCCCGGTGCGCGAGCAGGTCGGTGCCACGACCGGGCGACTCGACTCCCTCGAGGAGCGGGTGCGCAGCCTCAGAGAGCGCAAGCTCGACGGCGAGCTGGCCAAGAGCGAGCTGACGACGACGACGGTCAACCTCGAGCTGCTCAAGGGCGAGGTGCGCCAGGTCGTCGGCCTCATCGAGCAGCTCGGCATGGCGATCGCGCCGGCCACCGGCATCGACGGGGCCACCGCCCGCATGTCGGAGCTCCGGGAGCGGCTCAACGGCCTGGACCGCCGGGTGCGCCAGCTGACCTCCCAGACCCAGGCGGCCCAGCCAGAGCCGACCCAGCCGCAGGAGACCCAGCCCGCCCCGCCCCCCTCCGGCGAGCGCATCCAGTCGGCGCTGTTCGACTACGTCGGCTTCGAGCGGCGGTTCCGCGGCGACCCCGAGGAGGTCCTGCGCACCCTCGAGGAGCGGTACGGCGCGGTGCTGGCCGACCACCCGCCGGTGCTCGACGTCGGCTGCGGCCGGGCCGAGCTGCTCGAGCTGATGAAGGAGCGGGGCGTGCCGGCGCTGGGCGTCGACACCGACCCGTCAATGGTCGCCGAGGCCCGGGCCCGCGGGCTCGAGGTGCACCAGCAGGACGCGGTCTCCTACCTGCGGAGCTGCCCGGAGCACTCGATCGGCGCCATCATCGCCACCCACGTCGTCGAGCACCTGGCGCTCGACGAGCTCATCGAGCTGCTGGAGCTGTCGGCCACGCGCCTCAAGCCGGGCGGGGTCCTCATCGCCGAGACGCCCAACCCGCAGTCGCTCATCGTGCTGGGCAACTCCTACCTGCTGGACCCGACCCACGTGCGTCCGCTGCACCCGTCGCTGCTGTCGTTCCTGTGCGAGGGCGCCGGCTTCCGCGGCGTCGAGCTGCGCTTCTTCGAGCCGGCGGTCGGCTACCACCTGCCGATGATCGACGACCCGGAGGCGCCGGCGTGGGTGCAGACGATCAACGACGGCTTCCGGCGGCTCAACGAGGTCCTGTTCGGACCGCAGGACTTCGCCGTCGTCGCGACGACGGCAACGACCGACTGACGGGTCAGGAGACCGGCGCCTGGCCGGTGATCTCGACATCCGGCGGCTCGGGCACCGGGCCGCCGTCCGACGCGCGCCGCACGAGGACGCTGACCGGTCCGGCCGCCGACTCGACCTCGCCGGCCCGACGTGTCACGGGCAGGTCGCGGAACGCCTCGGCGTCCTCCTGCAACGCGAGGACGACCTCGGTCGTCTCGCTGCCGGCGGTTGTGCGGTCCAGACCGAACATGAAGCCCCAGTCCCGCGTCACGCGGGCGTCGTAGCCCCGCTTCTCGAGGCCCAGGACGACACCGGCTGCCAGCGGCCAGGACTCGTCCGAGCCGATCCGGACGCGGACCGCCCCGGCCGACGGCTCGGGCAGCGCGGCCGTGGTGGCCTCGAGGGCATCGGCGACCGCCTCGCCGCCGGCGAACGCGGGGACCGACGGGGCGACCGTGCCACCGACGATGCCCGACACGGCGACGGCCACGAGCCCGGGCACGGCCAGCCGGCGCGAGGGCGTCCGGGACTGGTCGGGCCCCTCACCGGGTGTCCCCGCCGCGTGCGGCGTGCCACGGTCGTCGACGGGAGCCCGCACCGGGCGCACGAGCGCGCTGACGCCCAGCACGAGCGGCACGGGGAGGACGGCCTGCCACAGGACGAGGTAGTCGAACAGGTCGCCCTCGATCTGGCGCACCGCGTAGACCGACGCCAGCAGCAGCAGCAGGGTCACCGCCCCGAGCGCTGCCGCCAGGGGGCGGCCCCTGCGCAGCCCGGCGCCCACCAGCAGCAGGGACACCGCGACGGTGATGAGCAGAGCCACCACCTCCAGGGGCCCCAGCGACGCCGCGGCCGCCGGCAGCTCCTCGGCGCGACCGAGGGACGGCAGCCGCAGCAGCTGGCTCGCGACCGTGGCGAGCGCCTCGGTGACGGGCCGCTCGGGGCGAGGCGCGGTCGCGTACTCCTCCATGCGCGAGAGGTTGCCCGTGCCGGGTCCGAGCTCCTGGACCAGCGGCGGCAGCCACACGACGACCGACAGCAGGAGCAGGGCACCGGCGGCCAGCGGCTGCCGGCCGGCGAGACGGTGCCCGCGCCACCACCACACCGGCAGCCCGACGAGCCCGACGGCGACCGCGACGGCCGCGACGGGCGGCGCCACGCCGACGTGGGTCTGCGCGAGGAAGGACGCGGTCAGGGCCGCGCCGCCGAACCCCAGGGGTGAGCCCGTCATGGCGACCGCGGCGAGCAGCAGGAACAGCGCGAGCGGGAGCAGCAGGGCGTACGGGTTCCACACCCCGCCGAAGACCTCGCCGCCGTACGCGACGTGCATGACGAGGACGAGCGCAGCGGCCACTGCGGCGCTGAGCCGGCCGGCCCAGCGGTCGACGGCTCCGACGAACAGGACGGAGGTGAGCGCGTGGAGCAGCAGCACGGACAGGTGCAGCGCCACCGACGTCGCACCGAGCAGCCGGTAGGGGACGGCCAGCAGGTAGAACCAGATCGGGCCCGGGTGGCTCCAGCCGTAGCGCGAGTACGGCCCGAGGCTGCGCCCGCCCTCGGCGGACTCGCGGACAGCCAGCTCGATGACGGCCTGGTCGCCCGCGACCTCGGCGGCCCCCTGGTGGAGCAGCACGGCGACGGCGAGCGCGAGCGGCGGCACCACGACGGCGACGAGCAGCGCCCAGAGCGGCACGGCCGCCACCTGGCGACGCCACCCGCGCGAGCCCCGGCGGTCCTGCTCCTCCCTGGCCGGAGCGGGAGCCACGGCCCTGGTCGTCACGGTCCGTCCCCTCCGAGCAGCGAAGGGCAGAGGCTACCCCGCGGCGACGGGCCGGCCGGCTCAGCGAGGCAGGAGCGTGACCGATCCGGTCGACGAGCTCCACACGAGCGAACCGCCCTGGAAGTCGTTGCGGCGCCCACCGGGGACGGCGTACTCGTCGGTCGTCGGGTAGCCGAGCGCACCCGTCTCCCACCCGCGGCGCTGCCACTCGTCGCGGATGGCGCCGCGCACCTCGTGGGCGCCCGTGGCCAGCGTCCAGTAGATCGAGCCGACCTGGAAGTGGTTGAACCGGCCGAGGCGGTCGGGGGTGCCGATCTCGTCGGTCAGCGGGTAGCCGAGCGCGCTGCGCTCCCAGCCGAGCCGCGACCAGGTGTCGCGGATGGAGCCGCGCACCTCGCGGGCGCCGGTCGTCGGCGTCCAGTAGATCGAGCCGACCTGGAAGTGGTTGAACCGGCCGACCCGGTCCGGCGTGACGGTCTCGTGCGTCAGCGGGTAGCCGAGCGCGCTGCGCTCCCAGCCCAGCCGGGACCAGGTGTCGCGGATCGCGCCCTTCACCGACCACGCGCCGGTCCGCTCGGTCCAGTAGATCGAGCCGGCCTCGAAGTGGTTGTAGCGACCGATGCGGTCCGGGGTCCCGAGCTCGTCGGTCACGGGGTAGCCCAGCGGGCCGTTCTCCGCTCCCAGGCCGCTCCAGCGGTCGCGGATCAACCCGTGGACCTCCTGGGCCCCGGTCGACGGGGTCCAGTAGATCGCTCCGGACCGGAAGACCCGGTAGCGACCGCGGGCCAGGTCGATCTCCGGCGAGGTCGCCGGGCCGAGGAGCCCCCCGTCACCCCCGAGGGCGGCGTGCTTGAGCTCGATGGGGCTGGCCAGCGCGAGCCAGCTGCTGCGCAGCCCACCCGCCGACCGCAGCTGGTCGCCCGTCACCTCGACGGTGCGCGCGTCGCCGACCAGCGCGGCAGTGAGGACGCGACCGCCCCACTCGCTGCCGGGCCGGTCACGCAGCAGCACGCGGATCTCGCGGAGCCGTCCGGTGCCGAACCTCGCCTCGAGCGTCGACGCCGGCACGCGAACACCGGTCCACCGGTGGACGGTCGAACCTGCCTGCGCGGCGCCGATCTGGTCGTAGGGGTCCTCCTTCGCCTGGAAGGCGCCTCCCGCGGCGACCGTCCACCCGCCGTTCGACGCCGAGAACTCGGCGCGCAGGACCTTCCCGCCGTACATCACGACCTTCCCGGCAGTGCCCGCGACGGCGTCGTTGGTCCGCGCCGTCTCGGCCGACGCCCCCCCGTAGACCTGGCAGGAGATCGTGTCGACCACGTCGTACAAGCGCGTGTTGGGGTAGGCCCCCCCCTGCGGGCAGGGCTGCAGCCCGTACGAGCGGGCTGCCACGGCCTGGGCACGCAGCGCCTCGCTGTGCCAGCCGGCGGGCATCTCCGCGGCGACGACGCCCCGCACGTAGTCATCGATTCCGACGGTGCTGATGACGTAGAGCGGCTTGCTGGCCTGGCCGCTCAGCGCGGCGCTGAGCATGCCGCGGTAGGCGCGCACGCCGCTCGGCGTGTGCAGCGAGAGCGGCGAGGGTGCCGTGATGTCGACCGGTCCCACCGCGGGCTCGAGGATCGTGCCCCAGACCCCACCCTGCTCCGCCTCCACGCGGAGCCGGTCACCCTCGGGCCGCACCCGCACCCGGCTCCACTCCGGGCGGTCGCCCGCGGCGACCTGCCGCCCGCTGGCCGCGTCGCGCAGGACGAGGCCGGAGGTGTTCGAGACGATCGCGTCGCCGTCCTCGGCGGTCAGGAGCACCCGGCGCTGGGCCGTCGCCGCGGAGCCGATCTGCACGCCCGAGTAGTAGAACTTCAGGATCTCCTCGTGCAGCACGCCGCGCAGGCCGGCGCCGTAGGCGCCGTACTGGCTCATGCCGCGGCCGTGACCGAAGCCCCGGCCGTCGAACACGAAGTGACCGTCAGCCGTCCGGCCGCCGAGGTCCCCGGACGCCTGGGCCGGCAGAGCCGGCAGGGCAGCCAGCAGCAGGCCGCTCACGGCCAGCGCCGTCCAGCGGACGGTGCGGTCGCGCAGCGCTCGGGTGCTCCACGGAGGTGTCACGGTGGGGGTCTTCTTCCTGGTAGGACGCGTGGTGCTGTCACGGTCGGCACCGCTCGGCGGGAAGCGTCAGGGGCCGGTCAACGGATCGTGACTGCACCGGTCGCCGGTGTCCAGACGATGGAGCCGCCCCGGAAGTCGCTGCGACGACCGCCCGGCACGGCGTACTCGTCGCTGGTCGGGTAGCCGAGCGGACCGGCCTCCCAGCCCTGCGCCGCCCAGTGCTGGCGGATCGCGCCGCGCACCTCGCGGGCACCGGTCGCGGAGCTCCAGTAGACCGAGCCGTTCTCGAAGTGGTTGTAGCGCCCGTGTCCGTCCGGGGCCTTCGTCTCGGAGGTGATCGGGTAGCCCAGCGGGCCGTTCTCCGACCCCAGCCGCCGCCAGGTGCCGTGGATCGCACCCTGCACGGCCTGGGCTCCGGTCACGGGCGACCAGTAGATCGAGCCGGACTGGAAGTGGTTGTACCGCCCGCCGGCCCTCGCCGCTCCCTCGTTGGTGGTCGGGTAGCCCAGCGCGCTGCGCTCCCAGCCGAGATCGGCCCAGCGCTTGCGGATGGCACCGCGCACCTCCTGCGCGCCCGTCGGCAGCGTCCAGTAGACGGAGCCCTGCTCGAAGTGGTTGTAGCGGCCCCGCGCGTCGGGGGTCTTCTGCTCGGAGCTGAGCGGGTAGCCGAGCGGGCCGTTCTCGGAGCCCAGCTTGCTCCAGGTGCTGTGGATCGCGCCGTCGACCGCGTGCGCGCCCGTCGGCAGCGACCAGTAGATGGAGCCCGACTGGAAGTGGTTGTAGCGACCGCCCGCCCTCGCCGCACCCTCGTTGCTCGTCGGGTAGCCGAGCCGGCTGGTCTCGGCGCCGAGGTCGACCCAGCGCTGGCGGATCGCGCCGCGGACCTCCTGGGCACCGGTCGGGAGCGTCCAGTAGATGGCACCGTGCTGGAAGGCGTTGAAGCGACCGCGACCATCACGCGTCGGCGTCTCGGAGGTGAGGGGGTAGCCGAGCTTGCTCGTCTCCCAGCCGAGCCCCGCCCAGCGCTTCTTGATGTCGCCGCGGACCTCCTGGGCACCCGTCGCGAGCGTCCAGTAGACCGAGCCGTTCTGGAAGTGATTGAAGCGACCAACGCCGTCAGGCGCCTTGCTCTCGTCCGTCGTGGGGAAGCCGAGCGGGCCGCTCTGGCTACCCGTCTGCACCCACTTGCCGGCGATTGCGCCGTGGACCTCGTAGGCGCCGGTCTCGGGTGTCCAGAAGATCGAGCCGCCGCGGTAGGCGCGGTAGCGACCCCACCCCGCCGGCGCCTCCAGGGACGTCGGCGTCCCGAGGAAGCCGGAGCTGCCGCCGAGCGCCTTGTACTTCGACTCGATGGCCGCCGTCGCGCTCGTCGGCACCGGGGCCGGCGCGGGCGCCGTCGCCGTGCTGCCGCCGCTGATCACCGACGCGACGCTGGTGCGCAGGGCGGGCAGCGCACTCGCCCCCGCGTCGCCGGGGCAGGAGGTGGCGTTGGTCTCGCGGTGCCCGAGGATGACGTTGGCCGTCACCTTCGCACCTGCCGGGTACTTCGAGCTGGAGCCGCCGCCCGAGGTGAGCACGACCTTCCCGAGCGGGTCGGCGCCGGACAGCGACAGCTTCCAGGCGAGCAGGTCGCGCACCGAGGCGAGCGTCGCGCTCGAGGGCTTCACGGTCGAGTGGTTGCCGATCATGGACACGCCCGTCGACCCGGTGTTGAACCCTCCGGCGTGGGCGCCGATGACGGCGCGCGAGATGCCGCCGTGGCGACCCTCGTAGATCCGGCCGAACTTGTCGACGAGGAAGTTGTAGCCGATGTCGCTCCAGCCCAGGCTCTTCACGTGGTAGGCGTAGAAGCCCCGCACCTGGGCGGCCGCCTCCGCGGCCGTGTAGTCGTTGGTGGAGGCGGTGTGGTGGACGTAGGCCACCTTGACGGTGGTCGCGTAGGTCGACGCCGCACCGCGGATCGACTCGTCGGCGCCCCACTGGACGCGGCTGATGACGGTCGGCTGGCGGGTCGCTGCCGTTGCGGTCGAGGCCGGGGCCGACACCGCTCCGAGCGAGGCATCCGCTGAGGACTCGCCCGGGTCGACCAGGTCGACCCGGACGTCCTCGGGCGCCGGGCCGGTGGGGACGTCGACCCGGACCTGGACGCCGGTCGACTCCCCCACCCAGGAGGGCGCAGTGCCGACCCGCACACCGGGGCCTGACGCTTCGGCGGACACGTCGTCCGGCCCGTCGTCGTCGGCGACCTCGAGCTCGGTCCAGGGCGACCAGCCGTCTTCGTCGCGGGTGCGCGCGGTGACGGTGACGGCCGGTGAACCCGAGCCGGGCTCCCAGGTCACGCCGAAGGTCGTGAAGCGCCGGGTCTCGGTCGGCGCCGTCAGCAGGAAGGGCTGCCCTGCAGCCGCCGCCGGCGTGGCCGCGGTCGCGAGGGCCGCCCGGTCGACGCCGTGCACCGCGAGCGACTGGACGGCCGACGGCACGGGATGCGCCCGGGGCGCGCCGGGACCCGGGGTCGCGACGGGAAGGGCCAGGAGGGTCGGAACCATCACGGAGAACAGACCGACGGGGGCGAGTACTCGCACCGGACAAGCTCCAACTCTGTTACGCGTGGGACCAGTGATGCGGATGAGACACACCGGCTCGGGCAACCTAGCCGCCCATGGGGCCTTCGTCCTGGCTTCGGCGAACCTTGAGCCCGGACTCCCCACGGGCCTCCGGCCGTCTGCCGGTCGCGGCCCGGGCAGCGCTCAGCCCGGCCCCCGAGGCGGGGACCGGGCTGAGGCGAGGGGCGGGAGTTGTGCGCCGGGTCAGCGGACGGTGGTGGCTCCGGTCCGGGCGTCCCAGCTGATCGAGCCGCCCTGGAAGTCGCTGCGGCGACCGCCGGGGACGTCGTACTCGTCGCTGACGGGGTAGCCGAGGCGGCTCCGCTCCCACCCGAGGGAGGCCCAGCGGTCACGGATGGTCCCCCGAACCTCGTGGGCGCCGGTCGCGGGCGTCCAGTAGATCGACGCGCGGGTGAAGTGGTTGAAGCGGCCGACGCGGTCCGGCGTGCCGAGCTCGTCGGTCGTCGGGTAGCCGAGCGCGCTGCTCTCCCACCCGAGGTGGGCCCACAGGCCCCGGATCTGACCGCGGACCTCGCGAGCACCGGTCGTCGGTGTCCAGTAGATCGAGCCGCCCTCGAAGTGGTTGAAGCGGCCGACGCGGTCCGGGGTCGACAGCTCCTTGGTGGTCGGGAAGCCGAGCCCGCTGTTCTCCCACCCGAGGCGGGCCCACGTGCCGCGGATCGCGCCGCGGACCTCGCGGGCGCCCGTCGCCGGCGTCCAGTAGATCGAGCCGCCCTGGAAGTGGTTGTAGCGGCCGAACCGGCGGGGGGTCGCCGTCTCGTCGGTGCTCGGCAGGCCGAGTGCCGACCGCGGACCAGCCAGCGCCCGATACTCGGCGCGGATGGCGCCGATCACCACGCGGGCCCCGGTCGCTGCCGAGTAGTAGACGTCACCGCCCTGGAAGTCCTGGGCGATCCCGCCGGGGACGGCGTACTCGTACGACGTCGGCGCGCCGAGCACGCCGGCGTAGGCCGCGGCCGTGCCGGCCATCGGCGCGGAGACGGGGATGCTGGCCACGATCGGCTTGCGGAACACCTGCGTGACCCACACGCGCCCGGTCGGCGCGATCCACGTGCCGACCCCGACCTCTGTGTAAACACGGCTGAGGATGTTGTCGCGGTGCGCCGTGCTGTTCATCAGGGCGTTGTGGACGGTGAGGACCGAGCCGCCGTAGCCGACGTTCTCGCCGATGGAGCTCCAGTTGCCGACCTGGCTGGTGAGGCTCGGGTTGTGGAACAGGTCGTTGGCGCGGCCCATCCGCTCAGAGTGGGAGCGGGCGACCGACGTGAGGTCCCCGGCGGCCCCGAGGCGGGGCAGGCCGGCAGCAGCACGGGCGCCGTTGAGGCGCGAGACGAAGTCCGCCTCCTCGCCGGCTGCGGACGCTGCGGTGGCGGGGGCGACGAGCAGGGCCGCCGTGACGGCCAGCAGGCCTGCGAGGCTCGCGAGCGAGCGGAAGGCGGATGGCAGGCGCATGGGGGAAGACCTCCTGGGGCCACCGCGGTGCGGTGACGACGAAGCGAGAGTGGGAGCCGACCGGGGTCGATCGGCGTCGTTGCATCACGGGTACCTTCGACGCGGATCGGACGGTCCTTGAGCGGCGCCTCAGGGCGACGGCGCAACCGTCCTCCTGCCAGCGGCGGGACCTTCGAACGGCGGACAGACTAGGCAAGACCTGGACAGACCCCTCGGCAGCGGCCGGGGCGAGCACGCACGACGACGACGAGGAGCGGTCCATGCCGGAGTCCATCGCTGCCCGGGCGCTGCGCGCCGACGTGGCGGCCTACCGCACCGTCCGCGGGCAGGCGGTCCACCCCTCGGTCGTGCAGGGCGCCCTGGCGCTGAGCCACTTCGGCGAGCACGCGATGGGATGGATCGCGATCGGGGTCGCCGGCACCGCGCTCGACCGGCCGCGCCGGGGGGCGTGGGCGCGGGCGACCACCGCCGTCGTGCTCGCCCACGGGGGCAACATCGCCGTCAAGCGCGTGGTCCGGCGACCCCGGCCGGACCTCGCCGACCTGCCGGCCCGCGGGCGGACCCCCAGCACGCTGTCCTTCCCGAGCGCGCACGCCGCCTCGACCTTCGCGGCCG
>JAABUN010008889.1_pt1 | contig 10067 bp, 10 predicted proteins | sample 5559311 | NCBI WGS metagenome assembly JAABUN01 (sample SAMN10711877, study PRJNA513370) | rock metagenome | isolation source: Antarctica rocks | place: Antarctica: Victoria Land, Siegfried Peak sud
GTAAAAGTTTGGTCAAGAATTTTGAAAGAACTCTCGCTCATGCTACCACCAAGGTTAATCTTTGTTTTGTTCGACTGATGCTTCAAAGATTGGCGACTGGTTAAATAGATCCCATTTGGGTTCTATACAGCAGAACATCCAAAACGGGATATGTTCGTTGGCTCACAAGCTAAGTTGCTGGCGATACTAGGGGGCATGTTTCCTCGGATAACGGACAAGTTGATGGAGATTTGGGCGTTTCCCTCTCAACAGTCCGATCGCCCCTCCCGCGATCGCGAGGACAATGCGCTTTATCGGGCGGGCTACGGGATGCACGAGCGGGGAACCCATCAAGGATGGATTCGCTCAGGCAGCTTGTATGTGAAAGCAGAAAAGCATCCGGTGTTCACAACCATTGCTGTTGCTGGTCTTGGTGCTGCCGCTTGGTTGCTTACAACCTCCCTTGTCCATAACTACTAGCTCTGCCTTTGGCTCCCGCTTAACTGTGGTGGCACTCTGTGACTACGTCCATCCCCCTAGTAGTAGTGTGCTGATTCCTTTATGAAATAGATGTCATGGCATTCCAGCATCTCAACGGTCACACTTTTACATTAGTTTGTCTCAAAATTCTCGTCCCAATCAATAGCAATCAGCAATATTTAGCTAGCAAGTAGGAGTGTTAACAGCAGTTTTCAAGCAGTGAAACTGTCAAATGTTTAGTTTAATGTAGTTGCCTTTAAATATCTAAGTAACATTCTGGACATTGAGTCATGTTTATTTGTTAGTTAACCAGGTATATAAAGCTTTTTCCTGAGACTTGATATCTTCTAAACAGGTGTAATAATAGTTTTCCCATCCTATTTCTGGCAACCCGCAAAAGAGCATTAAATTAAGAGGATAATGTTCGCTATCAGTACAGCGACGGAAATCATCTCTAAACAAGAAAATTGCTTTGTTGCAAGCGATCGCTAATCCCAATTCAATCATTACGCCTTCATCGGGTGGTGTGCCGTTGACAATTGCAAATATTCCATCACAATTTTTCACATCGTTCATGTCTGCTTGAGCCACGCGATAAGCCCAGCCAGATTGAGAAAGGTCAATTTGGTTGTTGCGTTCAAATGGCTCCCAGACTTCTGCGCCTAAATACTCCAGAGATTGAACAATAGGGGGCAATAAGGTCTTCTGTTGTTGGGAAAAACCGTAGGGGTTAGCTAAGTAGATTTTTTTTCGGTTCACATCAGAGAAATAACTATGGGTTAAAGATGTTCATTCCAGCTTGACAACAGAGCAGGCTAATGTCTTCCGGTGCAGCAAGTTTATTATGCACTTGATAATACAATAACAACTATAGTTCTGGGCAACGAATGTTTTTTAGAAAGAATTTTTAAGGACGTTCAATTTCTATCTCCCTTAGCTCATAGACATGGGGAGATCGCAATTAGGGCGTGTCTGCGAACTAAGTTATCCTAGAAAAAAGAGTTAGGAGTAGCTAGTTGATGAAGCAGCTTGATGACGGGGGAAGAGGGGATTTAACGGATAAACAGTGGCAGAAGCTTCAACCATTGTTACCACCTCAAAAAGCTCCCACAGGTCAGCCAGCGCACGATCACCGCCGCATTCTCAATGGTATTCTTTGGCTACATCGAACTGGTGCGCCTTGGCGAGATATTCCAGAGCGTTATGGCAAACACAGCACAATCTCAAGTCGATTCTACCGATGGCGAACTATTAACTTGTGGCAACTCCTGTGGGAAAATCTGATGGAACAAGCTGATAGTGTGGGAGATATTGATTGGGAAGTACATTTTATTGATAGCACCGTAGTTCGCGCTCACTGGCACGCCGCAGGCGCAAAAGGGGGGAGCCAGTTACCCAGGCTTTGGGACGTAGCGTTGGTGGCTTCATTACTAAGGTACACATAAAAGCAGAAGGCTTTGGTAAACCAATACATTTTGTCCTCACTTCAGGAGAACGGCATGATACCGTTGCTTTTCCAGCGTTACTTAAAGGAGGAAAGGTCAAGCGTCTTCTCCAAGGTAGACCCAAGCATCGTAGCCGCTACTTGGTAGGAGATAAAGCTTACAGTAGCAGTGAGATTCGGCAACAATTACGCAGGTCAGGTACTACTCCTATCATCCCAACGCGGAGTAACCAGAAGCGACGGGGACGATTTAACCGGGGTTTATACCGAGAGCGCAACCGAGTAGAACGACTTATTAATCAGCTTAAGCAGTATCGGCGCATTGCAACACGGTATGAAAAGTATGCCGTCAATTATCTTGCCATGCTGATGATTGGCGCTATTCGTCTTTGGTTATGAGTTCGCAGACACGCCCTAGCTTCTTTCTTAGGTAAAAAGCTTTATGGTGGAAAAGCTAGAATTTAGCTGATTATTCCTCATTTTTAACCATGCCCCATTCTTATCTCGATTCGGAAAACAGTAGCCATAGGTCTTTTGAGTTACCCGGTGCGAAACCTCACTATAACCCCGATCGCCCTGGACAAGTTGAGCATATTTTTTTAGACCTCAACCTAGACATCCCCAACCAAAGCTACACAGGCAAATGCACGATCGCACTAAAACCAATCACGACGGGTATTAGCCGCTTGTCATTGGATGCGGTTGACCTTAATATCCAGTCGGTAGAGATTGATGGACTACAGCAAAGCTTTGATTACGATAATTCTAAGTTAGACATCCGTGTAGAACCAGCAACAAAAGCAGGAAAAGTAATTAAAATTGCGATCGCCTATTCTGTCCTTAAACCCCAACGCGGCCTCTACTTCATTACTCAGGGCGAGCATTACCCCAACAAGCCAACCCAAGTTTGGACGCAAGGAGAGGATGAAGATTCTCGGTTTTGGTTTCCTTGCTTCGACTACCCAGGACAATTAGCCACTTCAGAAATTAGAGTTAGAGTGCCTAATTCTATGCGGGCTATTTCCAACGGGCGCTTAATTGAAACCCAAAAAGACGGCGACTCAAAGATTTACCACTGGTTGCAAGAGCAAGTACATCCTACTTATTTAATGACTTTAGCTGTAGGAGATTTTGCCAAAATTGAGGACGAATGGCGTGGTTTTCCCGTAACTTACTACGTGGAAAAAGGTCGAGAAGAAGACGCACGGCGCAGCATGGGCAAAACTCCTCGGATGATTGAGTTTTTTAGCGAAAAGTACGGCTACTTGTACCCCTTCCCCAAATACGCCCAAGTCTGCGTTGATGATTTTATTTTTGGCGGGATGGAAAATACTTCCACTACCTTGCTAACTGATCGCTGTTTGTTAGACAAAAGAGCAGCTTTAGATAATCGCAGTACTGAAAGTTTAGTCGCTCACGAACTAGCTCATCAATGGTTTGGTGACTTGGTAGTAATTAAACATTGGTCTCATGCTTGGATTAAAGAAGGTATGGCTTCTTACTCGGAAGTGATGTGGACGCAAGAGGAATATGGCAACCAAGAAGCGGCTTATTACCGCTTGCTCGAAGCCCGTAACTATTTAACCGAAGATAGCAGCCGTTACCGTCGCCCCATTGTTACCCATATCTACCGCGAAGCGATTGAATTATATGATCGCCATCTCTACGAAAAAGGTTCTTGTGTGTACCATATGATTCGCGCCGAATTGGGTGACGAGTTGTTTTGGCAAGCAATTCATACTTTTGTCCGAGATAATGCCCACAAAACTGTAGAAACTATCGACTTATTACGAGCAATCGAAAAGGCTTCCGGGCGCAATTTGCTATTTTTATTTGACCAGTACGTTTATCGCGGCGGTCATCCCGATTTTAAAGTTGCTTACGCTTGGGATGAGGACAGCAAACTAGCTAAAGTTACTGTCACTCAAACCCAAGTTAAAGAAGGAAATACTAGCGATTTATTTGATCTCAAAATCCCGATTGCTTTTGGTTATCCCAAAGAAGGAAGCCTAACAGATTTTAAAACCTTTCCTGTCCGAATTTACGAGCGGGAGCAAAGTTTCTACTTTTCCCTAAAAGAAAAGCCCCAGTTTGTTAGCTTTGATGCTGGAAATAATTATTTAAAAACTGTTGCTTTAGAGTACGCTCTACCAGAATTACAAGCACAGTTGCAATTTGACAGTGATCCCGTTTCGCGGATTTATGCTGCTATTGCGATCGCAAATAAAGGCGGGCTAGAAGCTGTTAAGGCGCTTACCAATGCTCTAAAGAGCGATGATTTTTGGGGTGTACGGGTTGAAATTGCTAAGAATTTAGCCGAAGTCAAGCTAGACCAAGCTTTCGATGGTTTGGTGGCTGGTTTGAAAGATGAAAATGCTCTAGTTCGTCGCGCGGTAATTGAAGCACTATCCCAAATTAAAACTAAAGCTAGTTACAAAGCAATTAAGCCTTTTGTTACTGGTGGCGATCCTAGCTACTACGTTGAAGCGGCGGCGGCTAGAGCTATAGGTGCGATCGCATCGGTGAATTTAGATGAAGAGTCAAAAGAAAAAAAAGTAATCAAGCTGCTAAATACGGTACTAGAAGAAAGAGCAGGGTGGAACGAGGTTGTGCGATCAGGAGCAATTTCTGGGCTAAGTCAGTTAAAAACTTCCTTTGAGGCGCTCGACATCATTTTGCATTACACCAAAGTCGGCATTCCTCAAGCCTTGCGCCTAGCGGCTATTCGGGCATTAGGCAGTGTCTCGGCTGGTCAAACTACAGGGAATTTGGAAAGAATATTAGAACGTTTGGACGGCTTATCAAAAGAGACGTTTTTCTTAACTCAAGTTTCGGTAGTTGTGGCTTTAGGACAAATGGAAACCATCAAAGCAGCAGCTATTTTGAACGCTTTAGCTAACCAAACCCCCGATGGTAGAGTGCGGCGCATGGCCGAGGAAGCCGTGCAACAAGTACAAGCAAAATCTGGCTCTGGGCAAGTAACAAAACAACTGCGTGAAGAAGTGGACCAACTTAAAAAAGATAATCAACAACTCAAAAGCCGTTTAGAAAGTTTGGAGGCTAAGTCGGCTAGTAGTTAAGGCATAGTCTACTCGCAATTGCGGGTAGATTAGACTTATGCGCGTGGTTCGCCCTACCTCTTTTCCCAAACTTGAAAGAAGAGGTGGGGGATGAGGGCTTACTTTGTATTCGTGCAACAGGTTTCTTATCCACTTCTGTGCCAAAAGAAGTCGAGGTTTGACCTAAAAAAGGGCGACTGACTATCCAGTGTGATGATACGTCAAGGTTATTGATGAGGCAGTTTGCGATTGTAGACAGAGCCGTTAAGCTGCAATACAATACATCTGTTCTTCTGCCCTAGAGGGTGAATTATGGCAGAACAAGCAATCAACGGTAGTGCATCAAACAATTGTTGGATAGGTAATGATGTCATACCAAGTCCAATGTTGAGTGGTGAGTTCTGCACGTTGAGCGGCGGTTGTTTTGAGTCGGCTATGCCGCCAGATCCAGTTGAAGTAACTCACTACTAATCGTGTTGTCACTTTCGTTTGCTCCCACATCTTGCCGAACTTATTTTGTCGGCGATGCCAGCGTCCAGTTTGTTGTCTGACAATACCATTGGTGCGCTCTAATCGCTCTCGTCTTATCCTTGCCGATGGTGTGCAATATTTCCGGGGGCAGCACCCGTTCGTAGCCGCCCCAATCATCGCTATTCCAGCGCTGGCAATCGGTTTTTCCCTCGGTAGTGACCACCAATTCCTCAATCAATTTGTCGGTGTGTTTCCCTACTCGTGCTGCCAAAATCAATCCACTTGTGTTCGCCAAACTTAGTCCGATCCAGCAGTCACCCACTTCTAACTCATTGGGCAAACATTGCTTCTGTTTTTTTGTACAAACGACCACATTTCATCAGCGCTAACCTCTGGAGTCGATACTTGTTGCACTCGCTGATTGTGAACTAACTGAGCCTTACCACTGGCGGCGCGAATGATGCTGACAACCGTATTGTAGGCTAGTCCAGTAATGCGACTGACCCCTCGCAGGCTGCTACCCTCACTATGAGCTTGCAGCACCTGTTGAACTTGCTCTGGACTGACTCGTCGCCAGTAGTAAAGCGTGTCAAAACTCTCCGAGAATGTTTGTTTGCACTCCTGACAAAAGTAGCGTTGATGTCCGTTGGGCATCTTGCCGTGTTTATGAGTTTTAGGATGACCACAGAGCCGACATTCCATATTTTCTGGAGGCGAACGATTAATTTTACTTTATTATACCCACATTCCTTTAATGCACAACCCAATCAACAGGCATCACACCGCATCAATATCTTTTGCAGTAGCGAGTTCACCGGGCCAAAGAATTGTTAGTGCAGCGAGAAATGGCGATCGCAGATCTTGCCTGACAATCGCAACGGTCAGCTAATGGAACCCTTTACGGTCGGACTTGCTTGCAATCGTAGCGTGGTTAAGATTTGGCTTAAAAATTGCTTGATTCCCACCCTCCAGCCTAGAGAGTGGGTAATTGTCGATAACACCACTTTTAGTTGTCCCCAAAAAGGAGCAGTGCAAAGGAGCGTCATTAATATACTTGAGGGACAAAAAACTGCTCATTGCGCGGGGCGCGAACATAATCTTCCGCCGGAGGTCGGGATGGAAGCTCTAGAGGAGGCGGTGTCATATCTTCGTAGGGAATTTTACTCAACAAATGATGAATACAATTTAGTCGCGAACGTTTTTTATCATCCGCCTCAATTGTGAACCAGGGGGCTTCTGGAATATTTGTGCGAGCAAACATGGCATCTTTGGCTTTCGAGTATTCCATCCAGCGATTGCGCGATTCCAAATCCATCGGACTGAGTTTCCAACGTCTTGCTGGATCGTGACTACGGGAAAGAAAGCGCCGCTCTTGCTCTTCATCGCTGACTGAGAACCAGTACTTGAGTAAAATAATGCCCGAACCAACTAACATTCGTTCAAATTCAGGACAAGATTGCATAAACTCTTGATACTCTGCTTCAGTACAAAAGCCCATGATTCTTTCAACTCCGGCTCTATTGTACCAACTGCGATCAAACAGCACAATCTCGCCGGCGGCCGGCAGGTGTGGCACGTAGCGCTGAAAATACCACTGAGTTTTCTCGCGGTCGGAGGGAGTACCTAGGGCAACGACGCGACAACCACGCGGGTTAAGCGGTTCGGCAATGCGCTTAATTACCCCTCCCTTGCCAGCAGCATCGCGCCCTTCAAAAATTATGACAACTCGATAACCGACGTTCTTAAGCCAGTATTGCATTTTGACTAATTCAATCTGGAGTTGCCGCAGTTGGGTTTCGTAAGTCTTCGTGGAAATTTTTTTGGCAAAGATTTCGGTACTACCATCAAAAATTTTTTTTGATTTCTTAAGTTTTTTCTTGTCTTGTGCCTTTAATAAGCTCTCTGCTGAATCTGTAGCTGATTGAGCTAAACCATTATTTGTTAGTTCTACTCCCTTAATTTCATCAGTAGACATATGCAATTACTCATTACTATCTAATTGGGCTACCTTGAGATTACCTATAAAGTAAAGATTTAGTCTGTATAACATACGTCAAATGTTCGACAGTCTTTATTTGAGTTTCCCATTGTAAAGCGCAACCATTGCACATTTAAAAGGAAAAAAATTAACTAATTGACCAATTTTGAATTATTAAGTTAGGAACCTTCTTAAAGTCTTGCAAGTTTCTAGTTACAAAAATCCCATCATAAGCTAAAGTAATTGAGGCAATACGCAAGTCCTGCGTCCCTACGCTAATCCGTTGAGCCTTAAGCGATTAATTCATCTGTTTTCTGCATTCGCTTCGGAGCAGAGCATTACCAATCCTAGGTATTGCTGAATATGCAATGATTTAAGCGCGCACAGGTACAGTTCTAAACTTTAGGTAGTGGGGCAAAAGGTGAAGAGAATACTTGAGCATTTCCAGTGATTTAGAATAACATTAACGTCTTGCGACGCAGACGAGCTAAGTAATGTCTAAGTCGAGTATTTTCCGAGAGTTTTGGGGGAAGAATCCTCTTTTCCCAAACACTTGTCCCTTCCACTCGTGTCCTGTAGATGTTACTAACAAGATGGTCTTCTGGTTCAATAAAGCAGGGATAAGCAAGATAACTATCACTGACATCCCAAAAGTTGCGTCAGCACTTACTAATTAATCAGAGACCTTGAAAAGTTTGAATGCGGCAAGCGCTAATTGTCGAGCTTAAAATGCCCGCTCGCCAGCGATTTACTCCCGTCCAAGTCCACACCTTCAGGACTTACGCAAGGAACATCTGAATAAATGAGCTTAAGTTGCTCAATTAAGTAATCGGAGAACATCTCGTGCGTAGAGCTATAAATGGATTTGCCTGTTTGGTAAGCAATGGTTTTAATATTAAGTCCGTTAAATGACTTATAGTTAAGCTCCGATTTTAGTCCATCAATGAAAACCAGTTAGTCTTTGAATTAAATCTTGCTACTGTAGCAGTGATTGACATCGGTGAAATAAAACTTCCTCCAAGTCATCTAAAGTGTCAAAGGAGCGATTGGCAATTGGCTCGTCCACCAAAGCCCATAGTCTTTCGGCGGGCTGTAATTCACGTCAAGCTCGACGGAGGGAATCTTCCCCCCGTCAGACTTGACGTGAATAGGAAGGCAAAAAGGTTAAATGTACCCCTAAGTTGGAGGTGCTTGCTGGCATGCCACCCCTAGACCTTGTGCGCCTGCCTCATCTCTTGCACTAACATAAACACCAACAATCTCGCGAGTAAAGAAAGGCATCAAGAGCTAACCACACCCAAGGTTTCTTTTCGGTATTACTGTTACACTACGTGCTAAGGGTGCATATTTCTCGTTCACATACTGTTGCAGCTAAGTCTCGGATACCATTGCCGCACGCGCAATGCTGACAGAGCGAAATCAGCTCCTATGGGCAATCGGTCAATTAGTTCTCGCGTTGCTACATTCACCACTTTCTTGGTCGGTTGCTCTACAAACTGTCGCCCACACTAGCGACCTAAAAATCTTTGTTTGCCATTATGGATTCGACCATTTTTGACACTTCAAGCAGCGCTGCAGGTTGGCCAGTTCGACATCAGATATCACTAGACAACAGCAACTGTTCCTACTTTAGGATTTATCCTTACTTTCGTGACCCTACCAAAAAACTAATTAGTGATGCCCCAAATACCTTCTATTTTGTCTCGTCTACGTTGATCGTCCTCATTCATTCGTGTATTTCGCTCTATCTGACCATTTATTTTTGTAGAAGTAGAAATTGGCAATTGATTATTGTTAACAATGCCAACAACAAATATCAATAGAAAAAAAGCTAAAAGTGGAAGTTCAAGAACTAAAGCCTTACCTTTATCTCTTGTTAGCCAGTTTTGCGATTTACTAAACATATTTTGTGCCTAAACTTCTAGATTACACCTCCAGACTAATTCGTATCGAACTTAATAAGCATCAGAAAATATACTTAAAAAACTAAGTAGGCGGGGACAATAAAATGTAAGATAAAAAAAGATTGTGTTTTGTCCGGGGACAATTTTCTGAATGCCTGCTCCCATGCGAATAGTACTAACAGAGAAACAAGAGGGGACATTATTGGAATCACCGGTAGCAACCTGTGTGCCGCAGAGGACAAAAGATCGCGCTCATATGTTAAGCCTAAACGCCCAGGGCGGGAATTCCCCAGCAAGCGCGGAAATTTTTGATTTTCATGAGCATACAGTAAGAGCGACAATTCGACGCTGGCAAGCGGAAGGACTAGGGGGACCAGAAGGAAGCACCAGGGCGAGGGCGGGGAGCAAAGCGTAAATAGCTTGAAACAGACCTACAATACTTAGAGCAGTGTCTGGAACTTGAAGGGCGCACCAATGGCAGTCTCCAACGAGCATCGGCAGTTATCCCAGGAGCGACAAGTAAAATTAAGATCCTTCCTATTGCGACATTTGTTGCAAAAAAGGGAGATGTTGTAAAGTTGTTGATATGCTAACCGAAACTCAGAAAAATAGTAGGATCAACGGTATTACTCCCTTCCCGTTAAAAGATTAGGCAACTAAGGAGAAGATGAAATTGAGCGTTTTTTGCACCTGCTCCGCTGAGAGAAACTGATGAGATGCGAAAAACTGTTCTAACTGCTGCTGAATCTGTT
>JAABUN010008890.1_pt1 | contig 10067 bp, 11 predicted proteins | sample 5559311 | NCBI WGS metagenome assembly JAABUN01 (sample SAMN10711877, study PRJNA513370) | rock metagenome | isolation source: Antarctica rocks | place: Antarctica: Victoria Land, Siegfried Peak sud
TGGCCTTCGGCTTCAAATCCCCCGAGGCGATGATCGCCCTGGCCATGCTCAACCTCGGCGGCTACTGCCCACCCCTACCCGGCCGCCAGCTGACGTGACCGACCCACGGAGATGACCGGAGAGCCAGTTTTCCGCGTGCTGTGCCCGGGCGGCTCTGTGTGGCTAGAGCGAGGCCAGTGGATTGTGCCCGTCAGGCACGCGCTCGCCCTCAGGGGTCGGCCCGGGCGGTGTCCCGTCGCCGAATGGGCGGCCGCCCAGCTCCTCACGTCTGTGCGGGGACAACCACACAGACGGGTCCGGCCCGCTCGGCACGATCTGGGTGGGGTTGATGTCGCTGTGCACGAGGTAGTAGTGCTGCTTGATCTGCACGAAGTCCGTCGTGTCCCCGAAGCCGGGTGTCTGGAACAGGTCTCGCGCGTAGGCCCAGAGCACAGGCATCTCGCTCAGCTTCTGCCGGTTGCACTTGAAGTGCCCGTGGTAGACGGGGTCAAACCTGGCCAGCGTGGTGAACAGCCGGACGTCGGCTTCGGTGATGGATTCACCGACGAGGTAGCGCCGGTCTGCCAGGTGCTCCTCCAGCCAGTCCATCGTGGTCCACAACCGTTCGTAAGCAGCCTGGTACGCGTCCTGAGAGCCGGCGAACCCGCACCGGTACACGCCGTTGTTCACCTCGGTGTAGATGCGCTGGGAGATGGTGTCGATCTCGGCCCTGAGGGACTCCGGGTAGAGGTCCGGGGCCCCCGCCCGGTGGTGATGCACCCACTCGGTCGACAGGTCGAGCGTGATCTGCGGGAAGTTGTTGGTGACCAGCGCACCGCTGGGGATGTCCACGAGGGCGGGCACGGTGATGCCGCGCGGGTAGTCCGCGAAGCGGGCGAAGTAGGCCTGCTGCAGGCGCTCGATGCCGAGAACGGGGTCGACCTCACCGGGGTCCAGGTCGAAGGTCCAGGAGCGCTCGTCGTGCGTCGGGCCGGTGAGTCCCATCGAGATGACGTCCTCCAGGCCGAGCAGCCTCCGGACGATGATCGCCCGGTTGGCCCAGGGGCAGGCGCGGGCAGCCACCAGTCGGTAGCGGCTTGGTTCGACCGGCCACCCGTCGGCACCGTCACGAGTGATCCGGTCCTCGATGTAGGTGGTGTCCCGGTCGAACTCCTGGCCGGGCGCGACGTAGCCTCCCTGCTCGGCCACGGTTCAGCCCACCTGCGCGTCGCGCCACTGCAGCCAGCGTCGCAGCTCGCTGAGGTCGTAGTCGGGACCGCTCGTACTGACGGTGAACAGGGTGACGCCCTGGGCCAGGAGCGCCGGCCCGGTGTCCTCGGGGTTGCCCTCGACGCCGACGGACCGCTCGATCTCGGCTGGGTCGCGTCCCAGGTCCGCGCAGTGCGCGTCGAGGATCCGCACCTTCCGCTCGATCACATCGACGTCGCCGAACCCGTGCCAGATGTCAGCGTGGCGGGCGACCAGCTTCAGGGTCTTCTTCTCACCGCCACCACCGATGAGCACCGGGATCTTGCGCGTGGGGGCGGGGTTGAGTACGCCCAGGCGCGTCTCGATCCGAGGCAGGGACTCCGCCAGGTCGTCCAGCCGTCCGCCAGCGGTGCCGAAGTCGTACCCATAGGCGTCGTAGTCCTTCTCGAACCAGCCGGAGCCGATGCCCAGGATCAGCCGTCCGTCACTGATGTGGTCGACCGTGCGGGCCATGTCCGCCAGCAGCTCGGGGTTGCGGTAGCTGTTGCAGGTGACCAGGGCACCGATCTCCACCTGCGAGGTCGCCTCTGCCCAGGCGGCGAGCATCGTCCAGCACTCGAAGTGCTTGCCCTCGGGCGCACCGAAGAGCGGGTAGAAGTGGTCCCAGTTGAACAGCACGTCGACCCCGAGCTCCTCCGCCTGTGCGGCCGCGTGCCGGATGTCGGCGTACTCGGCGTGCTGGGGCTGCAGCTGGACACCGATGCGCAGCGGCTTGTTCGGCATGGTCGTCATGCATTCAACTTTACTGTGCCGGGGAAAGACTGCGCGCTAGGACCCGGGGCGAGGAGTGAAGCGCCCAGCTGCCGGGTCTGGAGCACCGACCACGGGCTGAACGCCCACGGCGTGCGTTCGACGGACTCCCTGAAGTCGCTCCAAGCGACCCACTGCCACTGCACGACCTCGGAAGGATCTGGGACGGGGTCGGCGCCAACGGTTGCGACGAAAACCGGGCAGTATTCGTTCTCCCACAGTCCCTCTGGCGAGCGCGCGCGATACCGGAAGTTCGGAAGCGCCACCGTCAGCGTGGACGCGACGAGCCCGAGCTCCTGCTCCAGCCGTCGGCGGGCGGCAGTGGCCAGGTCCTCGCCCGGCCCGGGGTGTCCGCAGCACGAGTTCGTCCACACTCCGCCCCAGGTCCGCTTGTCGAGGGCCCGGCGCGTGGCCAGGAACCGTCCGTCGGGATGCACGACATACACCGAGAAGGCCAGGTGCAGGGGGGTGTCCGGCCCGTGCACGTCCGCCTTGGGCGCTGTCCCGATCGGCTGGTGGTCGTCGTCGAGCAAGACCACGGACTCGACGGTGCCTGTGCTGGTGTCGCGGGCTGTGCTGGTGTGGCGTGCGGTGGGGTGGCTCACCGACCCAGCCTAGGCAGATGCGGCCTCGCGCAGCCCGGCGAGGACGGCAGCCACCGCCGGCACCCGCCGCGCGTCCGGCCGTACGAGGACGTCCACGATCCGGTCGTCGACGCCTGCGACGGGCAGGCCCACCACGCCCGGCTGCGTGGATGCCTCCAGGGCCCAGCTCGGTAGCAGCGCCACCCCCAGCCCACGGGCCACCAGGCGCTGCACCACCACGTGGTCGTCGGTGGCAAAGCGCACGTCCGGGGTGAATCCGCGGGCGCCGGCGCAGCGCAGCAGGTGCGAGCGGCAACGCGGGCACCCCGCGATCCAGCGCTCCCCGGCCAGGTCGGCCAGGTCCCGGGGCCCTCGGCCTTGCGGCACCACGGCCAGCACGGGGTGGCGGGTCAGAGGCTCCCGCAGCAGGTCGCCCTCCACCGGGGTGGTGTCCAGGGCGTGCCGGAACACCACCGCGAGGTCCGCATCCCCTCCGCGCACGGCCGCCTCCGCCTCCGGCGGCTCCAGCTCGGTGAAGCGCACGTCCAGCCGTGGCGCGCGTTCGAGCAGCGTGGCCAGTACGGGCGGCAGCAGCACGGCGGCCGCGGTGGGGAAGGCCGTCACCCGGACCAGTCCCGCGACCAGGCCGGTCAGTGCCGCGACGTCCTGCTCGGCCGCGTGCAGCCGGTCAGCGATCGCGTCGGCGTGCCCGAGCAGCACCCGGCCCGCCTCGGTGAGCGTGATGCCCCGGCCGCCGCGCACCACGAGGGCGGCGCCGCTGTCGGCCTCCAGGCGCCGCACGTGCTGGCTGACGGCGGGCTGCGTCCAGCCGAGGGTCCGCGCTGCTGCCGCGAGGGATCCTGCGCGCGCAACCTCGCGGAAGATCAGCAGCCGGCGGACGTCCATGCCGACATCCAAGCAGCGCTTGGGTCTGCCCGTCGAGAGGGCAGTCTTGTGGGCAGGCTCAGCACACTGGACAGTTGAGGCATGCGAACCATCGGGATGCTGGGCGGGATGAGCTGGGAGTCGACGGCGCTGTACTACCGGACGGCCAACGAGCTGGCGCGCGAGCAGCGAGGGGGCCTCGCCAGCGCTGACCTGCTCGTGCGCAGCGTGGAGTTCTCGCACGTCCGCGCTCTGCAGCTCGAGGGCCGCTGGGACGAGGCGGCGGACCTGTTGCTTCGCGAGGCAAAGGCCCTCGAGGCGGCGGGTGCCGAGCTGGTGGTGCTCTGCACCAACTACATGCACAAGGTCGCGCCGCAGCTCGAGGCCGGGCTCGGCGTGCCGTTCCTGCACATCGCGGACGTGGTGGCCGAGGCGGCCGCCGAGGTCGGCGCACTACGGGTCGGCCTGACGGGTGCTGGCGCCACCATGAGGGAGCCGTTCTATGCCGAGCGGTTGGCCCGCCACGGGCTGGACGTACTCGTCCCGGACGAGGCCGACATCGACACGCTCGACCACGCCGTCTTCGACGAGCTCTGCGCCGGAGTCCTGTCCGACGACACCCGGGAGAAGCTTCGAGGCGTGTTGGCCCGCCTGGTCGAGGCGGGCGCCCAGGCCATCGTGCTGGGCTGCACGGAGCTCGAGCTCCTGCTCACCGCGGACGACTGCACCGTGCCGCTGCTGCCCAGTGCGCGGCTGCACGTCACCGCGGCGGTGGCCGCGGCGTCCCGGCCCTAGCGTCCAGGACCAGAGCGCCTCAGGACCGCAGCACCAGCACGACCACGTCCACCAGGGCGATGGCCACCGCCGCGAGGAACGGCCGCTTCCCGGTACCGCGCACGGTGACCACGGCCAGAGCCCCGACCAGCCCGAGGCCCCCCCAGGCGAGCAGCGGCACGCGCCCGGGAGGGCCGAGCGTGGCCACGACCGAGGCGCCGCCCAGCACCACGGCGGCAAGCAGCCGGGCTGGCCGCTCACCCAGGCGGTGCGGCATGCCGAGCACGCCGGTGGCCTCGTCGTCGGCCAGGTCGGGCAATGTGTTGACCACGTGCGCGCCGATCCCCAGCAGTGCCCCCACCGCGATCATCCATACCGGCGGTACCCGGGACGGCTGACCCGCCAACGTCACCACGGCCGGCAGCGCGCCGAACGCCACCGCGTACGGCAGCCACGACCACCAGGTGCGCTTCAGCCCCAGGTTGTAGGCCCAGCCCGACCCCACCACGAGCCCGAGGTGGGCCAGCGCGGCGGCCGGCCCGCACAGCAGCGAGGCGACGACGCACACCGCCAAGACCACCACGATCGAGACCTGCAGGGTCCGGGGCGTCAGCAGTCCGGCGGCCACCGGCTTGTCGGTGCGGCCCACCTGAGCGTCACGCGCGGCGTCCAACAGGTCGTTCGTCCAGCCGATGGTGAGCTGGCCGCTGAGAAAGGCGAGGGCCAGGAGCAGTGTGCGTCCCGTGGGGTTGCCGTTGGCCATGGAGAGCAGCACCGCGAGCGAGGTGACCGCCACGCTCGGTCCCGGATGGGAGGCCTGCACGAGGTGGCGGACGACCGTGGGCACGACAGGAGCCTAGGGCGGAACGTAGGCTCAGCAGGTGACCCACCTGTCGAGCGGAATGTCGGACATCGGGCCCGGCATCGTGGCGGTCCAGGGTGTCCTGCCGGAGCACAGCTACCCGCAGGCCGAGATCACACAGGCCTTTGCCCGCGTGATCTCGGACGAGGGTGTGGCCTCCTCGCGCGCAACGGGACTGCTGGCGCGGGTGCACGCCAACGCAGGGGTGCAGACCCGGCACCTGGCACTTCCGCTCGAGCACTACGAGAAGATCACCGACTTCGGCATGTCCAACGACGCGTTCATCGAGTGCGGCGTCGAGCTCGGCGCACGCGCACTGGTGGAGGGGTTGGACGCGGCGGGCCTCGGGTTGGCGGACGTCGACGTGCTCGTCACGACGACGATCACCGGGCTCGCGGTACCCTCCCTGGATGCCCGCATCAGCGCCCGGCTCGGTATGCGCGAGGACCTGAAGCGGGTACCGCTGGTGGGGCTGGGCTGCGTGGCAGGAGCTGCCGGCATCGCTCGCGTCGCCGACTACCTGGTCGGCCACCCCGGCGAGGTAGCAGTCCTGCTGGCGGTGGAGCTGTGCTCGCTGACGGTGCAGCGGCAGGACGCCTCGGCGGCGAACATGGTGGCCAGCGGCCTCTTCGGGGACGGCGCGGCCGCGGTGGTGGTGGTCGGAGCGGACCGGGTGCCGGACAGCGCGCGGCCCGGTGCTGACCCCAGTGCTCACCTGCGTGGGCCCCGTGTGCTGGCCAGCCGCAGTCGGCTGTACCCCGATACTGAGCGGGCCATGGGATGGGACGTCGGCCCGAGTGGCCTGAAGATCGTCCTCGGCGTCGAGGTGCCTGACCTGGTGCGGAGCTTCGTGCGCGACGACGTGGACGGCTTCCTCGCGGCGCAGGGGCTGAACCGGCAGGACATTGGCTGGTGGGTGTGCCACCCCGGTGGCCCCAAGGTGCTGGAGGCCATGCAGGAGGCGTTGGAGCTGGACCGGGACGCGCTCGCGATGACGTGGGACTCGTTGCGTCGCATCGGCAACCTGTCGTCCGCCTCGGTCCTGCACGTGCTGGCGGACACTCTGCGAGAGCGACCCCCGGCGCCGGGCAGCTACGGGATGATGCTGGCCATGGGACCGGGATTCTGCCTGGAGATGGTTCTGCTGCAGGCGCCCTCGACGTGAGCGCCATCGCGTTCACCGTGCTGGTCGGGCTTGTCGGCCTCGAGCGGGTGGCCGAGCTGGTGGTCTCCACCCGCAACGTCCGCTGGAGCAAGGCCCGGGGCGGCATCGAGGTCGGCCAGCGGCACTACCTGGTGATGGTGCTGCTGCACACTGCCCTGCTCGTCGGCGCCCTGGTCGAGGTGTGGACCACCGACCGTTCCTTCGTGCCTGCCCTCGGGTGGACCATGCTCGCCCTGGTGCTCGCCTCGCAGGCGCTGCGCTGGTGGTGCATCAGCACGCTCGGCCGGCAGTGGAACACCCGCGTCGTGGTGGTGCCCGGGCTACCGCGCGTATCGGGCGGGCCCTACCGGTGGCTGCCGCACCCCAACTACGTGGCCGTGGTCGTCGAGGGTCTCGCCCTGCCGCTGGTGCACTCGGCGTGGGTCACCGCTCTGGTGTTCTCTGGGGCCAATCTGGTGCTGCTCAGGCACCGGATCCGGGTCGAGGAGACGGCCCTCCAGCAGCTCGACCGCGGACCCGCGAGGCAGCCGGCGTGAGGGACCTGGTCGTGGTCGGCGGTGGCCCTGTCGGCCTGGCGACCTCGCTGTACGCGGCCCGGGCCGGACTCGACGTGCTGGTGCTCGAACCGCGGGAGGGTGCGGTCGACAAGGCGTGCGGTGAGGGCCTGATGCCCGGTGCGGTCGCCGACCTGCAGGCTCTGGGAGTGACCCTGGACGGACATCCGTTCCGAGGGATCCGCTACCTGGACCGGCGCAGGTCGGTGACGGCTGACTTCTCGGCCGGCCCCGGGCTCGGCGTCCGGCGCACCACCTTGCACGAGGCGCTGCGGCACGCGGTCGCCGAGGCCGGTGTCTGCGTGCGACCGCTGAAAGTCGCTGCCCTGCAGCAGGATGCGGAGGGTGTGGACGTCGAGGGGCTGCGGAGCCGGTATCTGGTCGCGGCGGACGGCCTGCACTCGAAGGTCCGCCGCACGCTCGGTCTCGACGCTCGGTCCAGGGGCCCGGCGCGCTACGGGCTCCGCTGCCACCTGCGCGCGACACCGTGGAGCGACTACGTCGACGTGCATTGGGGCGAGGGCGTGGAGGCCTACGTGACACCGGTGGCGACTGACCTGGTCGGGGTCGCGCTCCTGACCCGTCGTCGGGGGTCGTTCGAGCAGCACCTGGCCGCCGTCCCCGCCCTGCAGCAGCGACTGAGAGGCGCCGACCTGACGCCCGTGATGGGTGCCGGACCGTTGCGCCAGCGCTCCCGCCGGCGGGTGTCAGGACGAGTGCTCCTGGTCGGCGACGCCAGTGGCTACGTGGACGCACTGACGGGAGAGGGCATCGCGCTGGGTCTGCAGCACGCGGCGGCGGCCGTGGCGGCGGTGCGCTCGGACCGTCTCCGCGACTACGAGCGGGCCTGGCGGCGTCTGACCTACCCCCATGCGGCGATGACGCACGCGCTGCTGGCCCTCACCCGGCCCGCGCCGCTGCGCCGTGCGCTGGTGCCGGCAGCGGTCGCCCTGCCCAGCGTGTTCGGCGCGGCGGTGAACGCGCTCGCGGCTGGGCCCAGACGCGTGCCGGAGTGACGTCCATGGCGTACCTGCAGACCGACCGACTGGTGCTGCGCGCCTTCTCCCCGGACGACCTGGACGACCTCGTGGCCCTGGACGCCGACCCAGGGGTGATGCGCTACATCAACAACGGCGTGCCGACCCCCCGTGCGGAGCTGGAGCATGACGTGCTGCCGCATTGGTTGGCCTACTACGAACGCGGCCCCGTCTGGGGCTTCTGGGCAGCCGAGGAGAGAACGACCGGTGAGTTCCTCGGGTGGTTCCACCTGCGCCCCCCGCCCGACGAGGACGTGCAGGACCCTGAGCTGGGGTACCGGATCCGCACCGCTGCCTGGGGCAAGGGCTATGCCAGCGAGGGGTCGATCGGGCTGATCGACAAGGCCTTTGGTGAGCTGGGGGCCGAGCGTGTGTTCGCCTCGACCATGGCGGTGAACACCGGCTCGCGGCGGGTGATGGAGAAGGCCGGCATGCGGCTGGTGCGCACGTTCCACGCGGACTGGCCGGTCCGGATCGACGGGGACGAGCACGGAGACGTCGAGTACGAGATCACCCGGTCCGACTGGGCCGCGCAGTAGGCCGCGTCAGCGGGCACACTGGTGCCGTGCTGCTCGCCGACGTCGTGGCCACCTCCGCCCAGGTCGCGGCCACCAGGTCGCGCACGGAGAAGACCGCCGCCCTCGCTGACCTGTTCAGCAGGGCGCAGGATGGCGACGTCGGGACGGTGATCGGCCTGTTGGTCGCTGCCCCGCCACAGGGCCGGCTGGGACTGGGATGGAGCGCGCTGCAACAGATCGAGCCCACCCTCGGTCCGCCCGTCGAGCAGCCGGAGCTGACAGTGGCGCAGGTCGATGCTGCGTTCACCGCCCTCGCTGCTCCGGGCGCCACCCCGGCCGCCCGGCGCGGGGTGCTGGCGGCACTCCTCGACCACGCCTCGGCAGCCGAGCGTGAGCTCCTCAGCGGCGTCCTGGTCGGCGAGGTGCGCCAAGGTGCGCTGGAGTCGGTGCTCGCCGACGCCCTCGCGCAGGCGTGCGGAGTGGGGGCGCCGCCGCTGCGGAGGGCGTGGATGCTCACAGGCTCCCTCTCCGAGGCTGCCGCGGTGGCGCGCTCGGGCGGCGAGCAGGCGCTGGTGGCGGTCACGATGCAGGTCGGCCGGCCGGTGCGTCCCATGCTCGCGGCCTCCGCCACGTCCGTCGCAGAGGCGTTGGCAGACAGGGCCTTTGCCGACTCGGCACAGGTGGCGGTCGACCACAAGCTGGACGGTGCGCGGATCCAGGTGCACCGTGACGGCGATGAGGTGCGGATCTTCACGCGCAGCCTCAAGGAGGTCACGCACCGGCTGCCCGAGGTGGTGCGGGTTGCGCTGGGCCTGCCCGTCACCTCCGTGGTGCTCGACGGCGAGTCGCTGGTGCTGGACGAGCAGGACCGGCCGCGGGCCTTCGCCGACACGATGAGCCGGTTCAGCGCGGACGCCCCCCGCAAGCAGGTCGTGCGCCCGTACTTCTTCGACGTGCTGCACGTGGACGGCGTGGACCTGCTCGATGAGCCCCTGGCACGCAGGCTGGAGGAGCTCGAACGGGTGGCCGGGCCGTGGCGGGTTGCCTCCACGATCACCGACGACCCGGACGTCGCCTCGCGGGTCAGCGAGGCGGCGCTCGCTGCCGGCCACGAGGGCGTCGTGGTGAAGTCGTTGACGGCGCCGTACGAAGCGGGTCGTCGGGGCAGCGCGTGGCAGAAGGTGAAGCCCGTCCGCACGCTCGATCTGGTGGTGCTCGCGGCGGAGTGGGGCCACGGCCGCAGAGCCGGCTGGCTGTCCAACCTGCACTTGGGCGCCCGTGACCCGCAGGGACAGTTCGGTGAGCCGGGCGGTTTCGTCATGGTGGGCAAGACCTTCAAGGGCCTGACGGACGCGCTGCTCGCGTGGCAGACCGAGCGGCTGCAAGAGCTGGAGCAGCGCAGCACCCGCGGGACCGTCTGGATCCGCCCCGAGCTGGTGGTCGAGATCGCCTTCGACGGCGCGCAGGCCTCGAGCCGGTATCCCGGTGGGGCGGCCCTGCGTTTCGGACGCGTGATCGGCTACCGGGACGACAAGGACGCCGCCGAGGCCGACACCATCGGTGCAGTCCGGGAGTACCTCAGGGCCTCGGCAAAGTCGAGATGTAGGGCTGTGACCTGCGAGAACGTGGGGCTGGCGTCGGCGTGTGGAGGGTGGGGGGCGTGGGGTCGGTGGTGACGATGGGAGTTCTC
>JAABUN010008891.1_pt1 | contig 10066 bp, 11 predicted proteins | sample 5559311 | NCBI WGS metagenome assembly JAABUN01 (sample SAMN10711877, study PRJNA513370) | rock metagenome | isolation source: Antarctica rocks | place: Antarctica: Victoria Land, Siegfried Peak sud
GGGGATGGGAGTACGTGTGGTTGCCCAACATCTGTCCGTCGGCGAGCAGTCGCGCGACGAATGGAGCGTGAGATCCAGCCCACTGACCGGTCGGGAACCACCGGGCCTTGATGTTGTAGCGGTCCAAGATGTTCAGGATCGCCGGCGCCTGGGGACCGCCGTCATCGAAGGTCAGCAGCACCTTCGACGCGTCCGGGTTGCCGCATCCGCCGACAGCCGGTGCACTCCCACCCGGGGACAGGGCGCTTGGTGCCCCGGATAGTGCCCAGGGAGCCTGGGCCGGCGCCGCGGCCCGGTAAGGGACCGTCACCGGCTTGGCGATGGGCGCTGCAATCGGCATTACGGCGATCTTCGGAGGTCTCGAGGTGGCCGGCGCAGGCGCACCAGCGGGCGCTGGTGCCGGCTGCGCAGCAACGCTGGGGGTCGCCGCGGGAGGGACGGTGCTCTCGGTGACGGCGGCAGTAGTCGTTGGGGAAGCGGACGTAGTCGTTGGGGAAGCGGACGTAGTCGTTGGGGAAGCGGACGCAGTCGTTGGGGAAGCGGACGCAGTCGTTGGGGAAGCGGACGCAGTCGGCTCGGCGTCGGGCAGCCTGGCACTGCTCATCCGCCCCGTGCTCGCCGGCTCGACAATCCCGCGCCCTGGGGTCGAGGTCAGTGGCGTCGGCGGCACGCTGGGGCTGCAGCCGCACAAGATCGCCAATCCCGCCAAGCTCATAACGACAGCGCCGCGTCGGACGGTCACGGAACCCCGACGGTGGGCCGGGGGGCACCAGCCGCCTTCGATGACCCGCCGACCCCCGCCACATCCCAACTCTTCACCGGTGTTCACGATATCTTGCAGCCTATTCGTCTCAAGCTGCCCAGCGCCAACCAAGCCGCCCGACCGGCGGGGCTGCGGCTGCCACCGGCTCCCGCACCTGCCCGTGGTTGCTCAGCTACCGGGCCGAGGCAAGGAGAACACTTCCAGAGACGACCCCAACGGGCCCGGGATCCAAGAGTGATCCGCTCCGGATAACCATGTCCTCCGACTTTGAACCGCGAAAATGGAGCCAACGACGCGAAACGGCGGAGGACAGGAGGGTTGCGAAAGCTCCGTCGCCGCTCAGCCACCGCAGGGGGCCGCTGTCTGCAGAGGTGATGCACCTTGACAGGTCGCAAGCCTTCGCTCCTCAGCGGGGAGTACCCCGGCAGCCCTACGGCGGGCCAGCTGGACTGCCCCCGACGGCTCACGCCGCGGCAGGCTGCGGCAGGCTGCGGCAGGCTAAGGAGCCACCACTGCTGACGGCAGCGATCAGCCGTGAACGGTCACCGCCGATGACGGCAGCTTCGACTCCGGCAGCCCCGAAAGAGCGCCCCCGGGAGCCTGGTGGACCGAAGGCATGGGACGCTTACTGTTCGCGGAGCCACGTCGTACCGCTTCGCACCAATCTGCGACCAAGGAGCCACCCGATGAGAACCCGCCGCGTCACCCTCACCGTCGCCTCGCTCGCCGCTGCCGCAGCCGCGCTCAGCGCATGCGGCTCCAGCGGCAGCAGCGCCCCGCCCGCCGCGGCGCCCACCTCCAGCTCCGCGAAGACCTCCAGTTCCGCGGCGACCTCCAGTTCCGCGGCGACCTCAAGCTCCGGAGCGACCAGCACCGCCTCCGGGTCGGGGTCGTCGAGCGCGGCCGCTGCCGCGTCCGGCACCCTGGACGCCGCCAACCAGACTGGCGACGGCAAGTCCGTCACCGTCGCCTCGGTCACCCTCAATGCCGGTGGGAAGGGCGGATGGGTCGCCCTGCACACCGACGTCAGCGGCAAGCCCGGCCCGGTCAAGTACTTCGTCGCCGTCCCTGCCGGCACCTCCAGCAAGGTCGTCATCCGCACCCCGGAGGGGATCCCCACGGGCGACTACTGGCCGATGCTGCACGTGGACGACCACGCGGTCGGGACCTACGAGTTCCCCAAGGTCGCCGGCGCCGACCTGCCAGCCATGTCCAACGGCATGGTCGTCATGAAGAAGATCACCGTCACCGTCAAGTAGCCACGTCCCCGCGCCAGGTTTGTCCAGGCTGGGATCGCACCTCCGCCGGAACCAACCAGACCCCCGACCCGGCCGCGCATCTACCAGCCACCATGACCGAACGCAGACCGGGGTCCTGCACGAGATGGCCCGCGGGCTGTCCTCGAGGCGGACGTGCTCCTGGCGGAGGGGCGCTGGGACCACGCCGAGATCGGCAAGCGGCTCTACCTCAGCGAAGCCACCGTCAAGACCCACGTCACCGCAATCCTCGCCAAACTCGGCGTCCGCGCCCGCCTCCAAGCCGTCGTCGCCGCATACCAAAGCGGCGCCGTCGGCCACCCACGCAGCGACTGAGCCCAGCAACTCCAGTGAACACGCTGGTGTCCGGAAATCGAAGCACTCTCAACGGCAGATCCGGGGGCCTCGGACTTGCGTCTAAGTGGGCGGAGTGACGTGGCGTGTCGCGCACCCCCGACCCGCCGGGAAGCAGGACAGCCCGACGACCGATCAAACGCGAGGGCTCCACCCTCCCGTCGTCGGTGGGCCGCGTGAGCGGGCCACTGCAGCGTCCAAGCCGAGTTCCTGCCGAGTTCGGGTTCTACCCCCAAGGCTTGGGTGTGGCTTAGGCAGCAGGCGGTGGCTCGGCGCGCCTTGGGTCAGGCTGGCCAGGGTTGTCGGTGCCAGGCTGCATCCCAGAACATCCACTCGTATCGGGAGGCTGTGGTGAAGGCGTGGTGCATCCGCTGTGTCATGGCTCGGCCGGATCGTTCGGCCAGGCGGTCGACGATCGTCTTGGCGTCCTGGGTGGCGGCGGCGAACTCGGGGTCGCCGTAGGTGGCGATCCAGTCGCCGTACGGGTGAGCTTTGAGGTCATGGACCTGATCTTTGAGTCGTCGGCCGACGTCTTCGTAGATCCAGAAGCAGGGCAGGAGCCCCGCGGCCAGCGCGGGGTAGCAGCCAGCGGTGGTCAGGGACAGAAGGAAGGAGGTGTAGGCGGTGCAGGTCGGCGACATGGGGGTGGCGGCGAAGTCAGCGACGTAGGCCGCGTGCAGCTGTCGTTCGACCAGGACGGCGGAATGCGCGCGACTGGCCCAGAAGAGCAGCTCATTCGGGTCGTTGGCCTGTCCCGCGGCCATCGCCAGGACGCGAGCAAACTCCAAGAGGTAGTGGGCGTCCTGGGCCATGTAGTAGACGAACGACGGACGCGTCAGGGTGCCGTCCTGCAGGCCGGCCAGGAATGGCAGCCCGTCGATGGCTGCGCGGATCGGAGCTGTTGCGGCCCACGCGTCGTCGCAGAAGCCCATTCACGTGCTCCAGATCTGGTGGAAGTGGTGGACGGGGCCGTGTCCGTGGCCGATCTGCAGGACATCCGCTGCGGCCAGCGCTTCGGTCAGCCAGGCCTTCGCGTCGATGACCGTGTCCGTCCACGAGCTCCGTCGAGGCCGTAGCGCTGCCACCGCTGAGGACAGCGTGCAGCCGGTGCCGTGGGTGTTGATTGTGGGCACCCGTAACGCCCGAAGTTCCACCACGCTCTCGCCGTCGGCGAAGACGTCAACCGCCTCGTCGCCGCCATCGAGGTGGCCGCCCTTGAGCAGCACCCGGGCAGCGCCGGCGAGACGTAGCGCGGCGGCTTGGGACCGCATCTCGGCGACGTTCTGCGCGGGCGCCGTCTCGAGCAGGACGCCTGCCTCGGCGAGGTTGGGGGTGACCACGCAGCTGAGGGGCATCAGCGCCCGGATGGCCTGGACGGCGTCGTCCTGAAGGAGCCGGTCACCGCTGGTGGCGACCATTACCGGGTCGAGAACCACGACCCGCTGGGGGTGTGCCTGCAGGAACGCCCCAACAGCCTGGGCCACTTCCGCGTTCGCGAGCATGCCTATCTTCACGGCGTCGACCCGGACGTCACAGATCAGCGTCTCAAGCTGCTGGATGACGAACTGGGTGGGCACCACGTGGACCGCGGTCACGCCCTGAGTGTTCTGCGCGGTAAGCGCGGTGATCACGCTGGTCCCGAACGCGCCGAGCGCGCTGAAGGTCTTAAGGTCGGCCTGGATTCCGGCACCGCCGGACGGGTCGCTGCCCGCGATACTCAGGGCTACCGGTGGTCGGCTCATCGGCGCATCTCCTGGCGTGTGTTCGTTGGCTCGTCGCTCACATCGAGATGAGGTGCGTCGTCCCACATCGCGCGTAGGGCCCGTGTCGCCCCGGTGACATCCGGCTGTCCGCAGACCGCGCTGACGACGGCGACCCCGGCCACCCCGCTCGAGCGCAGGACCCCGACCCGGTCGGGGGTGATCCCGCCGATCGCGACACACGGCCACGGGCTAGCGGCGGTGATGGCCCGCAGCCGCTGCAGGCCGCCGGGAGGCGCGGCGTCGGCCTTGCTCGTGGTCTCCCAGACCGGACCGACGCCGAGGTAGTCGAGCGTCTCGATCCCGTGCGAGATCGCGGCCGTCACCTGCTCGCGAGCGTGCACCGACAGGCCCAGGTATGCCGAGCGGCCCAGTCGGGCGCGCGCCTGTCCGACGTCGAGGTCATCTTGGCCGACGTGGGCCCCTTGGGCCCCGATGGACGCGACCAGGTCGACCCGGTCATTGATGATCAGCGGGACACCGGTTCCCGCCAGGGCCGCGGCGACGTCTCGGCCGAGGGCGACGAGCTCGGCGTCCGAGGCGGCAGGATCGCGCAGCTGAACGAGAGTCACACCTGCGGCGACCGCGGCGGCCACCGTGGCCGGCACTCCGAGCCGGGCACACATCGCGGTGTCCGTGACCAGATAGAGCGACAAGTCCAGTGGCGGCCGGACCGCACACCTTCGGATCGAGCTGGGCATCAGCTGAGGGTGACCCGGTCGGCAAGAGTCTCGGGGCTCAACAGGGACAGCTCGTCCAGCAACGCCACAGCGAAGCTGCCCGGCCCCCGACGGCCCGCTGCGGCGAGGTCCGCGGCGACCGTCAGCATCGCCGTCGCGGCTGCTGCCGCCACCAGCGGATCCTCGACGCTGGCGGCGAACCCGGCCATCAACGCTCCCAACGCACACCCCACCCCGGTCACCCGGGTCAGCCACGGGTGCCCGTTGCCGACCCGCACCAGCCGGTCCCCGTCGGTGATGTGGTCGATCGGGCCGCTGACAGCCACGACGGTGCCGCGCTCACGGGCCAGGCTCCGCGCTACGTCGGCGGCCGCCTCCGGCGAGTCAACGGACTCAACCCCTTTCCCGCCGTCGCCGCCCGCCAGGGCGAGCACCTCCGAGGCGTTGCCCCGGATGACCGCCGGCCGGCCCAGTCCGAGCAGCTCGTACGCCAGCTCCGTGCGCCACGCCAAGGCGCCCGCAGCGACGGGGTCGAGCACCCACGGCGTGCCGGCGTCGCTGGCGGAGGCCACCGCACCTCGCATCGCCGACGCCGTGTCGTCATAGGGGGTGCCCAAGTTGATCAGCACCCCACCGGAGACGCGCGCGAAGTCGGCCGCCTCACGAGGGTTGTCGACCATCGCTGGCGCCGCTCCCGCGGCCAAAAGCACGCTGGCCGTCCACTGCGCCACCACGATGTTCGTCAGGCACTGCACCAGCGGCGCTCGTCCGCGCAACGTCTCGAGAGCATCCCCGATCACGGATGAAGCCATCGTGGTCGTCATAGGGGCACGTCCCTTCGGTTAGCGACGTCATGGGTTGGGAGGATCTGTTCTCCAGGCTGCCGATCCTCAGGAAGAGGCGCCTGCGCGTCGGTTCCAGCATCGCCCCGCCCCCTGCGCCAGGTCGTCAGACCACTAAGTGCCCAGGCGGCGACAGCGGCCACCACGAACGAGAATGGGGACGCGCCGAGCCACGACGGCGACGTGAACCCCATCGCACGGTTGAGGGGGGCCCACATGGCTGTCCACCACGAGAGCGATCCCGGGTTGACCAGCTGGAAGGCGACGAAGCCCAACGCCCACGCCAACAGGTTCGCCCAGCGTGGACGGGATTGTTCGCTGAGGTCCCAGCGGCCGCGGCGCACCACGAAGTAGTCGATGACCAGGACGCCCAGTAGCGGCACGAACAGCGAGCCGATCAGAATCAGAAAGTTCTCGTAGTCACTGATGTTGAACGCTAGCGCGCCAATCGTTGCCAGCAGGCCGACCGCGCCGGCGAGCGCCCGCCGGTCCCAGCGCGGCCGGAGGTTCTGTACCGATACCGCGGTGGAGTAGGTGTCCGCGAACGACTGGTCGAGTTCTCGGATCGTCAGCACACCGAACACGACCGCTCCCAAGGGGATGGCGATGAACGAGCCGAAGATCTTGTCCGGGTCGCGACCGGCGACCGTGACCAAGGCGAGCAGACCAAGGGCGTAGCAGGCGATCTGGGTCACGCCGTAGCCGACGAACGAACCCAGAAAGGCCGAACGCGGCGTACGCGCGTGCCGGGAGTAGTCCGAAGCCAGCGGCACCCAGGAGACGGCGACGCCGATCACGGTGTCGACCGCGACCCAGAAGCCGTCCCAGCTGCCCTCACCCAACGCCGGCAGGGGGTGGCGCAGCAGCTGCACCCCCAGGTAGACCAAGGCCAGCACGACGGCCACCGTCACGTACTTGCGCAGCACCCGGATCCAGCCCAGTGGACGCAGCGCCAACACCGTCGTGAGAACACCCGCGGCCAGCGCGAACACCCAGCGTTGCACCGACGGCGCGAGTTGATGTAGCGCCGTGCTGATGGTGACCAGCTCGAACGTGGTCCACCCCACCAACTGCACGACGTTCAAAACGGTGGGAAGGTAGGACGGCTTGGTGCCGAACAGCCCACGCAGCAAGACCATCGCCGGCGCCCCGGTCCGCGCACCGGGCACGGACGCGGCACCCAGCCCCAACGCGCCAAGCACCGTCCCCAGGCCCAGCGCCGTCAGCGCCGCACCCAGGGACATGCCCGGCTCCGCTACCGGGACCAACACAAAGATTGCGCCAGTAAAGCCGAGGAGGCTAACTCCCAGGTTCCCCCACAACCCCAACTGATCCAGCAGCCCAAGCACCCGTGGAGGTGATTCCACAAGCGTGTACGGCACCTCCGCAACCGCGGAAGGACGCTTCATGAACCGAAGTCCAGCCGTCATGATCGCTCCCTACGCCGGCATTACCCGGACAGGTTCATTCGGTCGGCGACCCTCTAGTCGCCCTCTCAGCCCGGTCAGTCCGAGCTCCCGTGATACGCACCCGATCGTACAACACCGCCAGAGCAAGACCTCGAGCAACGATTCCAGAAGCGAGCCGCCCAAAGACTGCACGAACCTGCATGGGGGTGTGCCTCCGTCGCCACGCCCAAGCCCCACAGAACTATCCGCTCCCACAGGCACCGGCACCAGTCGTCGGCCGCCCGCACCGGCTCAGCCGCCGCCAGCCGCCGCCGGCGTCGCACCCGACCGGCGAGAGCAGCTGACGTCCAGGGCTCGGCCGGTCGAGCCCACTTTGGTCGCAGCGGAGCGCCTGATCAAGCTGCGATCCAGGACCATGCATGCCCTCCGAAAGGGACACCACGAGAGCGGTCTCGTCTCGGCAAAGTCACAAGCGCCTGGGGGTCTGAGAGAGTGTTGACGTGGGCCGGCGCGAAACCGCGACCGTGCACCGCGAGCTGCCGTCGTTGACCGGGAGAGAAGCATGACCATCAAGGACATCGGGCCCGAACCTCAAAGTTTCGACCTGGAGAAGGCGACACTCGAGAACACGAGCTATCGCGCCGTCGCCTGGTCCGGGAAGTACCTTCAGCTGACACTCATGTCGATACCCGTGGGTGAGGAAATCGGCCTTGAGGCGCACCCGGAGACCGACCAATTCCTACGACTCGACGCGGGCCGGGGCCGCGTCCAGATGGGCCGCACGAAGGATCGACTCGACTTCGACCGGGAGGTCGAGGATGGCTGGGCAATCTTCGTACCCGCCGGCACTTGGCACAACGTCACCAACATCGGTGACGAGATCCTGCAGCTCTACGCCGTCTATGCGCCGGTCCACCACGCGTCGGGCAAGATCCATGCCACGGCCGCCGACGCGGAGCGCGACGAGGACTCAGGCAACGACGAGCCGCAAAACTGGTCGGTCCAGCCTGCCAAGCAGCCGTCGGACGAGCACGCCCGACCAGCGAGGGCTTTGCTCGTCGCGACAACGTCGACCTCGACGTCGTTCAGCCGTGACCGCTGACGCGGCGAAATGACGCGCCGGCCCGAGGTCCCAGTCGGACAATTTCACTGAGAAGTCGTTATGCGGTGTGAGTAGTGGACTCGGTCCCGTGGAGGGGCAGGTCAGGGCCGCACTCGCTTGGTCTCGTAGGCCCAGATGGCAATCTCGACACGGTTACGGGCGCCGATCTTGTTCATGAGGCTGGCGAGGTGGAACTTGACGGTGCTGAGGCTGATGTGGAGTTCGTCGGCGATCTCCGCGTTGGTCCGGCCCTGAGCGACTGTCACGAGGACTTCTTCCTCGCGTCCGGTGAGGGGAACGAACGGCTGGGCCGGGTTTGAGGAGTTCGCTTTGTCGGCGAAGCTGGCGAGCAGGCGAGTGGTGACACTGGGGGCGATGAGGGCATCACCTTCGGCGGCGGCGCGGATGGCTTGGAGGAGAAGGTCGGGTCCGGCGTCCTTGAGGAGAAAGCCTTTGGCGCCCGCCTTGAGGGCGCCGGTGACGTAGTCATCGGTGTCGAAGGTGGTGATGACGACGACCGCGAGGGGCTCCTGTACGTCGGGGCCGGCGAGTATGCGGGTGGCCTCGACGCCGTCGAGGTGCGGCATCCGGATGTCGAACAGGCACACGTCCGGGCGTAGACGGAGGGCAAGCGCGACCGCCTCGCGTCCGTCGGCTGCCTGGCCGATCACGTCGATGTCCGGTTGGCCGCGGAGGATGGTGGCCAGTCCGGTTCGGATGATGTCTTGGTCATCGGCGATCAGGACGCGGATGGTCACATTGGCCTCCCGGTTCGGGGAATGGTGGCCCTGACGGTCCAGCCGTGGTCGGGATCTGGCCCCGCCTCGAGGGTTCCCCCGAGCAGGGTCACACGTTCTTCCATTCCCGCGAGGCCGTACCCCGAAGGTCGGGGGCCGGGCGAGACCCGGTCACCGTCGTCGCTGATGCCCAAGCGGACGGTCTCTCTGTCACCGGCCAACAAGACGCGGACCCGGGTTGCGTGGCGTGCGTGACGTTTCGCGTTGGTGACCGACTCTTGGGCTACCCGGAACAGTGTCAAGTACCGGGTTTGATGGAGGGCATCAAGCCACGGAGGTAGGAGCATGGCAGCACCAAGGAAGTATCCGGAGGAGCTTCGGGAGCGAGCGATCCGGCTGGCGCTGGACGCGCGTAAGGATCCGGCCTCGCGGCCGGGGGCGTGCACGCGGATCGGTGAGCAGCTCGGGATCAACCCTGAGACCCTACGCGGCTGGGTGAGCCAAGCCGAGGTTGACGCCGGCGCCCGGGTGGGCACCACGACAGCCGAGGGTGCGCGGCTGGCCGAGTTGGAGCGGGACAACCGCGAGCTGCGACGGGCGAACGCCATTCTGCGTTCGGCATCGGCTTTTTCGCGGCGGAGCTCGACCGCCCCTCTCGTTGATCATCGACTACGTCGAGCGGTACAAGGACGTCTTCGGAGTCGAGCCGATCGCCGCCGTGCTGTCCAGCGCGGATGTGCCGATCGCTGCCAGTACGTTCTACGCGACACGGACCCGACCGCCGTCGGCGCGGGCGGTTCGTGACGAGGACCTCAAGCCCGTGATCGCGCGGGTCCACCAGGAGAACTATGGCGTCTACGGGATCCGGAAGAGGCATGCCCAGCTGAACCGTGAGCAGGTTCTGGCCGGCTGCCGGTCGGTGGCCCGGTGCACAACCCAGCGGCTGATGAGAGACCTTGGCCTGCGGGGGGTCTCGCGCGCCAAGGGCCCTCGCACCACGGTGCCGGGAACCGCGCCGGACACTCGCAAGGATCTCGTCGGGCGGGCCTTCACCGCCGACCGACCCGACCGCCTGTGGGTCGCCGACATTACCTATGTGCGGACGTTCGCCGGCTGGGTCTACTGCGCGTTCGTCCTGGACGTCTTCAGCCGCCGCATCGTCG
>JAABUN010008893.1_pt1 | contig 10065 bp, 8 predicted proteins | sample 5559311 | NCBI WGS metagenome assembly JAABUN01 (sample SAMN10711877, study PRJNA513370) | rock metagenome | isolation source: Antarctica rocks | place: Antarctica: Victoria Land, Siegfried Peak sud
TTGCGCCAGTGCGACAGCCTGACCCGTCCCAGGTCGGGGCGTGGCGCATCCGGCAACATGCAGATGTATTCCAGCGAGTGCCCGTCCGGGTCGTCGAAATACACGCTTGCCGCTGGCATCCAGGGGATCACGACCGGTTCGGTGATCTCTGGCCCACCGCCGCCGTTGCGCGGCGTGATCCCTGCTGCACGGAGCGCCGGGGTGGCTGCCTCTATTTGCGGAAGCGTGACCCGGAAGGCGACATGCAGCCGCATGAACATGGGCGAGGAGTGGATGGACCACAGACCGAGCATGGCCGCACCTGGTTCGCCGATCCAGAGGAAGGCCACATGCCGGGCCGGGATGGCGTGGGCCAGTTGCAGCCCGAGCACGTCGCGGTAAAAGCCTATGGACCGGTCCAGATTGGAGACGGTCAGGTGGGCCTCAAACAGGCTGGCAATGGGAACGACCGCTACCATGGACGCAGGCTAACAGCCTGTGTGTAGGACGTCACTTTGTTTGTGCGACGTGAGAGAGGTGGGAATGGAGCATCGGTTGCCAGTATCAGTGAAGGGCGTGCTGATTGAGGGTGGGGCGGTAGTGCTACTCCAGAACGAGCGGGACGAATGGGAGCTGCCTGGGGGACGGCTGGAGGTGGGCGAGGCGCCAGAGGCGTGCGTCGTACGGGAGTTCCGGGAGGAGGTAGGTGCTAGTGTGCAGGTCGGCCCTATCCTGGACAGTTGGGTGTATGAAGTCCTGTCGGGTCGGTTCGTGTTCATCGTAACCTATGCGGTGAGCCGATGCGGGTCGGAGCAGCTATCGGTTAGTTCGGAGCACAAGCGATTGCGGTGGTGGCCGGTTCGTAGGCTACCCGGAGCCGAGCTGCCCGAAGGCTACAGACGCTCGATTGTCCATGCGATGATGCTATTGTAGGTGTCATAGACCAGGCTTGATCTGTTACCGTGACGCGACCAGATTGTCACTCCTTCTGCGGAGTGGAACGAAGCAGATTTGTGAGTGCGCGCTTATACACCGTGTTGCGGCGTGCGCTGAATGCTGCTAGGCTGCAGGTCGAAGTGGTGAGGTGCCAATGGCGACAGGGCGCACGTGGCAAGAGGCCGAGGTCTGGTTCGATGCCGTAGGAGATGGCGCGATAGGCGGCCTGCTTAGCTGGTCGCTAATGGACCTACTTAGCCGATGGTTTGGCACTCCGCATCTTGAGCTGTCAACTCTGGTGCTGATTGGCACTGTAAGCACCATGCTGGGCCGTGCAGTGCATCGTCGCACATCGTCCGAGCCGTAACAGCCGCGTGGCGATCTACCACTTCTCTGCCAAGGTGATCGGTCGCAGCACGGGGCGCAGCGCGGTGGCGGCGGCGGCTTACCGTGCGGCCGAGCGGCTGCACGACGAGCGGCTGGACCGCGACCACGACTTCACGGCGAAGGCGGACCCGGTGCATCGAGAGATCATGCTGCCCGAGGGTGCGCCGTCTCGGTGGCTGGACCGGGCGACGCTGTGGAACGAGGTCGAGGCGCGGGAGCGGCAGCACAACAGCCAGTTGGCGCGCGACGTGGAGATCAGCTTGCCGCGGGAGCTGTCCCGGGCGGAGGCGGTCGCGCTGGCGCGGGACTTCGTGCGCGAGCAGTTCGTGTCGCGCGGCATGGTGGCGGACCTGAACGTGCATTGGGGCGTGGGGGCGGACGGCGAGGCGCAGCCGCACGCGCACGTCATGCTGACCATGCGGCGGGTGGAAGGCGACGGGTTCGGGCCGAAGGCGCGGGACTGGAACGACCGGGTGCTCTTGGGTGGGTGGCGCGAGCGGTGGGCGGAGATGGCGAACCAGCGGCTATATGAGCTGGGGCACGACGCGCGCATTGACCACCGGAGCTACGCCGAACAGGGCATCCCGCTTGAGCCGCAGCACAAGGTTGGGCCGGCGGGGGCGCGGCGGACGGAGCGGGGCGAGGACGCGGAGCGCCGGGACGAGCACGACGACATCGCGCGGCGCAACGGGGAGCGGATTGCGGCTGATCCCGTGGTGGCGCTGGACGCGCTGACGCGGCAGCACTCGACGTTCAGCAGGCACGACCTGGTGCGGTTCCTGCACCGGCACACGGACGGGGCGGAGCAGTTCACGTCGGTGCTGGCGCGCGTGGCGGCATCGCCTGAGCTGCGGTTCGTGGGCAAGGACGGGCGGGGGCTGGACCGGTTCACCACGCGGGAGATGGTGGCGGCGGAGGGGCGCATGGAGGCTGCCGCGGCGGAGCTGGGTGCGTCCGTGTCGCACCGGGTGGGCGTGGTGGAGGTTGACCGTGCGGTGCGTCTGGCGGAGGCGGGCGGGCTTGCGCTGGGGGACGAGCAGCGCGGGGCGGTGGCGCACGTCACGGCGGGGCGGGACCTGGCCTTGGTGGTCGGCTACGCCGGCACGGGCAAGTCGGCGATGCTGGGGGTGGCGCGGGGGGCGTGGGAGGCGGCGGGCTACCGGGTGCGGGGGGCGACGCTGTCCGGCATCGCGGCCGAGGGGCTTGAGGGCGGCAGCGGCATCGAGAGCCGGACCTTGGCGAGCCTGGAGTGGGGCTGGAAGGAGGGCCGGGACGCGCTGACGGCGCGCGACGTGCTGGTGGTGGACGAGGCGGGGATGGTGGGCAGCCGGCAGATGGAGCGTGTGCTGACGGCGGCGCGCGAGGCCGGGGCCAAGGTGGTGCTGGTGGGCGACCCGGAGCAGTTGCAGGCCATCGAGGCGGGGGCGGCGTTCCGGGCCTTGGCGGAGCGGTTTGGTGCGGCGGAGATCGGCGCGGTGCGTCGGCAGCGGGCGGAGTGGCAGCGCGACGCGACGCGGGAGCTGGCGACGGCGCGGACGGGGGCTGCGCTGGGGCGCTACGAGGCGGCCGGGATGGTGCGGGGCCATGCGACCCAGGACGCGGCACGGGCGGCGCTGGTGGCGGGCTGGGCGGCGGAGCGGCAGGCGGCACCGGAGCGGAGCCAGGTGATGCTGGCCTACACGCGGGCGGACGTGGGGGCGCTGAACCGGCTGGCTCGGGAGCAGGTGCGGGCGGCGGGCGAGCTGGGGGCTGACCAGGTCGTGCAGACCGAGCGCGGTGCGCGGGCGATGGCGGCGGGCGACCGGCTGATGTTCTTGCGGAACGAGCGCGGGCTTGGGGCGGGTCCTGGCGGGCGCGGGGGCGTTGCGGTCAAGAACGGCACACTTGGCACGGTGCTGGCGGTGGAGGCCCAGGGCGAGCGGCTGACGGTGCGGCTGGACGGGCCGGGCAGCCCAGCCGGCGTGGGGCAGGAGGGGAAGGACACCCGGCCCGTGGTGACGTTCTACGTGCGGGACTACGCCCACCTGGACCACGGCTATGCGGCGACGATCCACAAGGCGCAGGGGGTGACGGTGGACCGGGCGCACGTCCTGGCGTCGGCGCACATGGACCGGCACGCGGCGTACGTGGCCCTGACGCGGCACCGGGAGGGGGTGGCGCTGCACTGGTCGGCGGAGGAGCTGGGCGACCGTGCGGGGCTGGGGCGGACCTTGGCGCGGGAGCGGGCGAAGGACACCAGCTTGGACTATGGCGGGCCGGAGCGGGCCTACGCCGAGCGGCGCGGGCTGGACCTGCTGCGGCCGGAGAGCGCCATCGTGGTGCCGCGGCCAGGGCCAGAGATGGCACCCCAGCCAGCGGCGCCTGCCGCGGCGGGGCCGGCGCCTGGCGCCGAGCTGGCGCAGGACGTGGCGCAGGGCCGGGCGCGGTTCCGGGAGCGGTTCGAGGCGCACCGGCGCCAGCAGGCGCAGCAGGCCGCTGACGAGGCGGCGGCGCGCGAGCTGGTGGGGCGGTGGGACCGGGTGCTGACGGCCTACAACGCTGCCCTGCCGCGGCTGGACGCCGACCCGGTGGCGTTCGGCCCCGCGCGGGAGGCGCTGCTGGGGTTCGGGCAAGAGGTGCGCGGGCAGCCCGGGGCGGCGGCGGTGCTACGCGAGCAGGGCGAGGCGTACGGGATAGGGGAGCGGCCGAACCTGGCGCGGGTGCTGGCCGATGCGCGGCCGGAGCAGGTGGTGGGCGGGATCGTGGAGGCGGCCGAGGCCGGGATGCGGGTGCGGCTGCAGGAGCGTGCGGCGCAGCAGCAGGCCAGCCAAGAGGCAGCGCGGGAGGCGTCCCGTCAGCAGTCGCTGGCAAGCCAGCGGTCAGGCCCGAGCATGAGGATGTGATCCGGGGACGGGCAGAGGGAGGTGGCGGTGGACAGCGTGACGGGGCAGGCGGGGGAGGACCGGCTGTATGGGCTGATGGAGGTTGCCGAGCGGCAGCAGGCTGCGGTGCAGGCGGCCTTGGAGAAGCTTGCGGCGGAGCGCGCGGCCCTAGCGCGGGAGCGGGAGGCGCTGGCGCGCGGGGTGGCCGGCTTGCAGGCAGGCACGCAGGGGGCGGTGCGGACGGCGGTGGCCGACAGCCTGGCCAGGGCGGTGACGGAGGGAGCAGCGGCGGTGCAGGCGGCGACGGGGCCGCTGCTGTCCCGGCTGGCCGGGGTGGCGGAGCAGGCCGGGCAGGCGGACGCGGCGCTGCGGGGCGTGGTGGCGTGGGCGAGCTGGCGCTTGCTGGGTTGGATGGCGGCGGCAGTAGCGCTGCTGGTGCTGGGCGGGTGGCTGGCAAGCACGCTGGTGCTGTGGTGGGACACGGGCGCGATTGGCGCGGCGCGGGTGGAGAAGCGGCAGTTGCAGTTGGAGATCGCCGAGCTGCGGGCGAGCCGGGACGAGTGGGCCAAGACCGGGGCGCTGGCGAAGCTGGAGCGGTGCGGGCCGAAGGCGCGGCCGTGCGTGCGGGTGGACGAGCGCGCGGGGGCGTTCGAGAGCCAGGGACACGCCGATTATCGGGTGATCCAGGGGTATTAAGGGCAGCTTGGACTGGTGGGAGCCGCCGAGCAAGGCGCTACGGCGTTAGAGCGTAGGCAGCAGCATCAAGAACCTTCGTGTGGCTGATGTGCATGGCTGAGTGTTCTAAACAGAGCGCCGGGCATCGGCGCCATCCGCACCTTGTCTGTGACGTCAGCGCGATGCAGTGATCTGTGTCACATGCCGGGCGGCCAACTCAAACTCGCAGGTCAGCACACGCTTGGGGCAACTGGCCCGCTGCGGCGCTCGCTGCCGGTGCTTGCAGCGCCGCTTCTGCACAGTGCATAGGAGAATCCGCCCGCCTCGTTCTTCCATGCGCGTCGTGCTATGGTCCGGCAGGTTGATCTGCGCTAGTGCGGCGCCGTGACCCTGCCCTTTCCGCTCCGTGCGCTGCTGTCGCCTGCCAGGCAAGCGCTCCTGGTGCAACTCTTCCACTTCGGCGTGGTCGGGTTTGCCGGGTTCCTGGTGGACACCGCCGTGGTCTATGCGCTCAAGGACCGGGTCGGCCTGATACCTGCCGGGCTGTTCGCCTACCTTGCCGCGGCCACCGCGACCTGGGCCGGCAACCGGGCCTGGACCTTCGCCGGGCCGCAACCGGGCAGCGCGGCCCGGCAGTGGCTGCTGTTCCTGGCGGCGAACGGCGTGGGCTTCGTGCTCAACCGCGGCACCTTCACCCTGCTGGTGCTGCTAGTGCCGCTCTGCGCCGAGTATCCTGTCCTGGCGGTCCTGGCCGGGGTGGCGGCGGGGCTGGGCGCCAACTTCCACCTGTCCCGCCGGATCGTGTTCGGCAGCGCGCGATGACGGCGCGCGTCGCGGTGCTGGTGCCCTGCTACAACGAGCAGGCCGCGGTCTCGGCCGTCATAAGCGCCTTCCGGGCCGCGCTGCCCGGCGCCGCCATCCACGTCTATGACAACAACTCGACGGACGGCACCGTCGCCGCGGCCCGCGCCGCCGGCGCCGTGGTGCGGACCGAGCGGCTGCAGGGCAAGGGCAACGTCATCCGGCGCATGTTCGCCGACATCGAGGCGGACGCCTACGTGCTGGTGGACGGCGACGACACCTATGACGCCGCGACCGCGCCCGGCATGGTGGCGATGCTGCTGCGGGACCGGCTGGACATGGTGAACGGCGCCCGGGTGTCGGACGCGCAGGCGGCCTACCGGCGCGGCCACCGTCTCGGCAACGCGGTGCTGACCGGGCTGGTGGCGCGCATCTTCGGGGACCGCGTAAGCGACATGCTGTCGGGCTACCGCGTGTTCTCCCGCCGGTTCGTGAAGTCGTTCCCCGCCCTGTCCGGCGGCTTCGAGACGGAGACCAAGTTCACGATCCATGCGCTGGAGCTGCGTATGCCGGTCGGCGAGGTGCCGACGCCCTACAAGGAACGCCCGGCCGGGTCGGTCAGCAAGCTGCGGACCTACAGCGACGGCTTCCGCATCCTGCGGACCATTATGCTGCTGGTAAAGGAGGAGCGTCCCCTGCCCTTCTTCGCCGCCATTGGCGGCGCCCTGCTGCTGCTTGCGGTGCTGCTGTTCGTCCCGGTGCTGGCGGAGTTTTTGGAAACCGGGCTGGTGCCCCGCCTACCGACGGCGGTGCTGGCGACGGGGCTGGTGCTGCTGTCGTCGCTGTCCCTGACCTGCGGCCTGATCCTGGACAGCGTGACGCGCGGGCGGAAGGAGCTGAAGCGCCTGGCCTACCTGGCGATCCCCGCCTACCAGCCGGAGGCCGGTCAGCCCGCGCCGTAGCCGCCGATGTGCGCGATGCGCCAGCGCGCCGCCGTGCCCACGATGCTGTCCAGGTCGGCGAACTGCGGCGCCCAGCCCGCTTCCTGCTTAATCCGCCCGCTGGCTGCAACCAGCATCAGCGGGTCCCCGACACGGCGGTCGCCGAACACCACGGGCACTGAGCAGGACTGGCCATCTCACATAGGTTCTGCGAGCTATGGCAATCGATGCCCTGCGATCGAGGCTTGTACGCGTCCGGAAGTTTAACCCTAAAAGCCCGTTTTGAAAGGGGTTGTGGGCCAGGTCTGACGGTGTGACCGGGACGACTGTTGCGGCGTTCCAGGCGGTTTGCCCGTCATGGAGCTTGGCATGTGGACGCCTGAGGATCGCGCGCTGGTCGGAGACTACGGGGCTGGCCAGGCGCTGACGGACGACCAGTGGCGGCTGTTGCAGCCTTTGATCCCGCCTGCCAAGCCCGGAGGCCGCCCGCGCGCGACGGACATGCGGCGCATGCTGGACAGCCTGTTCTACGTGCTGCGAACCGGCTGCCAGTGGCGGCACCTGCCGCCGCCGCCGGCGTTGCTGCCCTGGCCGACGGTGTATGGCTACTTCCGCGGCTTCCTGGACGCGGGCGTGTGGGAGTCCATGCGCCACCACCTCGTGGTCATGCTGCGCGAGGGCGCAGGGCGGGAACCAAGCCCGACAGCCGCGGTGATCGACAGCCAGAGTGTGAAGACCACGGAGGCCGGCGGTCCGCGCGGCTACGACGCTGCCAAGAAGGTGACGGGGCGCAAGCGCCACATCGCCGTGGACACGCAAGGGCTGCTGCTGGGCGTGGTCGTCCATGCCGCTTCCATCCAGGACGCGGACGGCGCAGGCAGCCTGCTCGGGCGCATCAAGCCGCTGTATTGCTGGCTGCGCGCCGTGTTCGCAGATGGCGCCTACAACCGCACGGCAGCCCTGCTCGCCTGCTTCCTGCTCGGCCTCGCGCTGCTGATCGTCAGCCGTCCCCGGGGCACAAAGGGCTTCGTCGTGCTGCCGCGCCGGTGGGTGGCAGAACGCACACTCGCCTGGCTCGGACGCTGGCGCCGACTGTCCCGGGACTACGAGCACCTGCCAGAAGTCTCCGAGGCCATAGTCACACTCGCCATGATCCGCCTCATGGTCCACCGTGCCGTCCACCCGAACCGCAAGCGGCTGCCCGCACCATAACTTCTGAAACGGGCTCTAAGCAAGGAACGACGATGTCAGAGAGAGCACGACATCTAGCCATAGACGTACTTGCTTTCCTGTTTCTGGCGGCAATCTACTTGCGCCTCGCAATCTACAATGGTCCTGAAGCCAGTTGGGATCTTAGAAACTACCACCTTTACACGCCGTTTGCCCTGCTGCATGGCAAAGCGTCATATGACCTCTACCCGGCGTCGCAGCACACCTTTGCAAACCCGGCGCTCGATCTGCCGTCATACGTCGCGAGAGTGGCTCTCCTTGACAGGCCCAATATCCTCAGTTGCCTGCTCAGCTTGCCGACGATCATCAGCGCCTTCATGGCCTACCGCATCTGCCTGTATATGCTTCCTGCTTCGGCACGCGTCCGGCAGCCGCTTGCTCTGATCGCCACCCTGCTCGGCGCCACCGGCATCGGGACGATGGGCACGCTCGCGAGCACCGACAGCGAGGCGTTCCCGGGCATGTTCACCTTGGCAGGCTTGCTCTGTGTTGTTGGGGCCGCGCGTGAGTGCCGCGGGGCCTGGATGCATTATACGGCCGGAGGGGCGCTCTGCGGCCTAGCTGTCGGGCTGAAGCTGACGCAGATGTACTGCGCCGTCGCCCTGGTCGCCTCGGTACTCCTGCTCTCCGCAGCTACCTGGCGTAACCGCCTGCCAGCCGCGGCAGCCGTGGCCCTTGGCTGCGGTGCCGGGGCTGCCATCACGGGCGGGCCGTGGTGGCTTTCCCTCTACCTGAAGTTCGGCAACCCAATCTTTCCCTTCTTCAACAACGTGTTTAGGTCGCCGTTCTATCCGCCGGTCCAAATCTCGACCGAGTACCTCAAGCCGAACGGCGCGCTGGAAACCTTGTTCTACCCATTCTACTGGGCCTTCGAGGTTCAAAGGCGCGTTTGGGAAGGCCCGAACCGTGAGCCCAGGTTCGCCGTGGCCTATGTCGCGGTCGTCCTGGCGGTCCTGGTCGCGCTTGCGGCCCGCCGGTGGGCAAGGGCACCTGGCACCGAGGACAGCGAGCGGTCGGGCAAGCTGGTGCTCGGCTTCTTCGCCATCGCTTTCGTCGTCTGGGAAGCGCAATTTTCCATCTACCGCTACCTGTTCCCGCTGGAGATGATCGCGGGGCGCCGCTGCTTATCGCGCTACGCCCTTGGCTCGCAGGACGGCGCTTCGGCCTGGCCCCCCACGCGTCGCTCGCCGCGCTGGCCGGCCTGTGCTGGCTGTGGACCGTTTATCCAACCACGGGACGCGCCAAGCCTGCCAGCCCCGCCGCGCAGGCAACGCTGCCCGGCTTACACCCGGGTGACATGGTGGTCCTGCTCGACGGCAGCCCGATGTCCTTCCTCGCCGCCTTCGCCGACGCTCGCGTCCGCTTCGTCGGGACGAACAACGAGCTTATCAACCCGGATCGCCCAAGCCCCCTCCGCGATCAGGTCGAGGTCGCAATCCGCACCCAGGAGGATACGATCTGGGGTGTCGAAAGCCCGGCGGAGCAGCCGGGGGCAGCCGACACCGCGCTCGCGTTCTACAAGCTCCAGCGGGCCGGGCCGTGCAAGCCAGTGGACTCGAACCTAAGCCCTGGCAGCATCCAACTCTGCCGGCTCGCTCACCGGCGCTGAAACGCCGGTCATGGCTCGTTGCTATGAACCGGAGACTACGCCACCACCCGTTTCCACCATACCAGCGACACTACCGCCAAGACCGGGATGTTGGCGAAGCTGGAGCGGTGCGAGCCGAAGGCACGACCGTGTGTCCGGGTCACCAGTTCTGCCGCACGCAAGCGGCCCTGGCAGACGAGCTGCGGGTGGCCGAGGCCGCCGCCATGGCGGCGCGGGCGGGCGCGGACGCCTTGCGGGGGGAAATTGGAGGAGGTCAGGGGCACGCGGGGCTGGAGGCGCGTCCTGCTGCGCCTGGCGGGCGTCACGGCGCCCAGGGGGCGGCAAGGTGCATGACGGCCTTGCCGCCGCCGGCCTGCCGCTTTGTTGCGTCAGCCGCATGGTGCTGCTGCAACCAGGGGTGGCGCGGACCGTGGCCTTGGCGGCAAGCGGCACGCGCGTCTGCTAGAGCACGTTCGGTTCTGACGGAATCGGGATTCCGTTTGGGCGCGCAATGTGATTCAAGCTGCGGGCTGGGTTGGGGGCCAGCGTGCATGACCCGTCCGTATTCTGACGACCTACGTGCCCGTGTCGCTGCTGCCGTGGTGGGCGGGCAGACCTGCCGGGCCGCGGCGGCGCTGTTTGATGTCAGCGTGTCCGCTGCGGCCAA
>JAABUN010008894.1_pt1 | contig 10064 bp, 11 predicted proteins | sample 5559311 | NCBI WGS metagenome assembly JAABUN01 (sample SAMN10711877, study PRJNA513370) | rock metagenome | isolation source: Antarctica rocks | place: Antarctica: Victoria Land, Siegfried Peak sud
CGACGGGGCGCTGCCGGCCGCCTACGCCGACGCCCGCGAGGACGCCGCACTCGAGACCGGGCTGCCCCTGGCCGCGTTCCCGCCGGACTGCCCGTACACCCTGGACGCCGCCCTGTCCGCCCCGTTGGACGGCGACCCGACGGCCGCCGAGTAGCCGGGGCCGGCGATTTTTCCCGGCCGGTCGTTGCCGGGCGGCCGGCCGGCGGTTATCATCTCCTCAACCCGCCGCGGCTCGCCCGCGGTGGGGTTGATACTGGTGGGTATCTTATCCAGAGTGGCTGAGGGTTCAGGCCCGACGACGCCACAGCAACCGGTCCGACGCGGACGCCGCCCGGCGACCCGCATCGAATGCTGGTGCTAACTCCTGCCCGGCGACCGCTTCCCTAACACGGAAGCTAGTCGGGGCAGATAAGATACCGCGGCGCGTCGGCGATGCAGTCTGGCGGCACGGGCGTGATCCGGGGGTGACCCCGCACCCGGCCGCACACCCTGGCACCCCCGGCCCGGCGCGATTTCTTATCTCACCCGCCCGGCCCGGCCCGTTCGCCGCGCGGGGCACCTCTGGACTAGTGCCCACCCCCGCACCGCCGGCCCCCTTACGACCGGGGCCGCGCCGTCCCGGAAAGGGTGTTCCCGTGGCCGATGGTTCCTGCGTCGTCGGGCTGACATGCAAGCTCTGCGGCAAGCTCTACCCCGAGTCGCCGGTCAACTTCTGCACCGACGACTTCGGCCCCCTCGAAGTCACCTACGACTACGAGAAGGTCGCGGCGACCCTCGGCCGCGCGGCCGTCGAGCGGCGGCCCCGGACCATGTGGCGGTATCACGAACTGCTACCCCTGGCCGGCCCGCCGACCGTCGGCCGGCAGGTCGGCGGCACTCCCCTTATCAAAGCGGACCGCCTGGCCGAAGCGTTAGGCGTCGAGCAACTGTGGATCAAGAACGACGCCGTCAACTTCCCGACGCTGTCGTTCAAGGACCGGGTTGTAGCCGTCGCCCTGAGCAAGGCCGTCGAATTCGGGTTCAAGACGGTCGGGTGCGCCAGCACCGGCAACCTGGCCAACAGCGTCGCCGCCAACGCCGCCCAGGCCGGCCTCGAAGCGTACATCTTCGTACCGAGCGATTTGGAAGTCGCCAAGATTCTCAACACGAGCGTGTACGGGGCCAACGTCGTCGGCGTCACCGGCACCTACGACGAGGTCAACCGCCTGTGTACGCAGGTGGCGTTCAAGTACAACTGGGGGTTCGTCAACATCAACCTGCGGCCGTTCTACGCCGAAGGGTCCAAAACGATGGGGTTCGAGATCGCCGAAGACCTCGGCTGGCGACTGCCGCAGCACGTCGTCGTGCCGATGGCCGGCGGGAGCCTGGTGGGCAAAATTCACAAGGCGTTCACCGAACTGACCAAGGTCGGGCTGGTGAACGGGCCGGTCACCACCAAGATGTACGGGGCGCAGGCGACCGGGTGCAACCCGATCAGTGATTGTGTCAAGACCGGCCGCGACCGGCCCCGCCCGGTCCGCCGGCCGGACACCATCTGCAAGAGCCTGGCCATCGGCGACCCAGCCGACGGGTACTTCACCAGCCAGCTCCTGAAGGGCACCGGCGGGTGGGCCGACGACGTGTCGGACGACGACATCCGGGACGGGATGCTGTTGTTGGCCAAGACCGAGGGCGTGTTCGCCGAGACGGCCGGCGGGGCCACCGTCGCCGTCGCCCGCAAGCTGATCGACGCCGGCCGCATCCCGCGGGACGAGGAGATCGTCCTGTGCATCACCGGGAACGGCCTCAAGACCCAGGACGCCATCGCCGGCGTCGTCGACCGGCCGGCCCTGATCAAGCCGACCCTGGAAGCGTTCGACGGCGTGTTCGCCGGCGACGCGGTGCTGGCCTAACGCTTTCGCCCCCGGAGTACCTGCGGATGCCCGTGACCGTCCAAATTCCGACCCCCATGCGCGACGCGGCCGGCGGCCGGGCGGACGTGGCCGTGACCGGTGCCACCGTCCGCGCGGTCCTCGCCGACCTCGTCGCCCGGCACCCGGGCCTGGAGGCCAAGCTGTTCGACAAGGGGGCGCTGCGGCCCTATGTCAACGTGTTCGTCGACGACGAGGACATCCGCTACCTGGACGACCTCGACACCCCGGTGGCCGACGCCCAGACCGTCGCCCTTATCCCCGCGGTGGCCGGTGGCTGAGCCGCCCGAATCTGTTGAAGAAGACGAGGCCGGCGAGTCGCCCGACGGGGCGGCCGTGTTCCCGCTCATCCCCGCGGAACTCGGCGTCCACCCGCTCTTGTTGGCGGCCCTCCATGCGTATGTGTTCCTCGAAGGGTCGGACGAGGCGGTGCTGAACGGCCGGGCCGCCGAGGAGGGGCTGCAGTACCTGGCGACGTACCTGCAACGCCTGGCCGGCGCGGACCTGCGGCGGGCGAAAGAGGACGTGCAGACGCTGGTCGGGTTCGCCAAGGGCGACGGCTGGCCGAAGCAGCAGGTGCGGTTCCTGCAAGACTTCCTGAGCGACAACGGCGTCGACTCATAACCATCAGCTCATAACTACCAGCTATTGAGATTCCATGTCCGACGCCCTGCCCGACCGCTACTCCCGCCAGGTCCGCGTCCCCGGCATCGGCAAGGCCGGCCAGGAGCGGATCATGGGAAGCCGCGTCACCCTGTGCGGGGTCGGGGCGTTAGGTACGGTACTGGCCAATACTTTGGTCCGGGCCGGCGTCGGCCACATCCGCGTGGTCGACCGGGACTTCGTGGAACCCAGTAACCTGCAGCGGCAGGTGCTGTTCGACGAGTCCGATGTCGCGGGCAACCTGCCGAAGGCCGAGGCGGCGGCCGCGAAAATGCGGCTGATCAACTCGGCGGTGGAAATCGAAGCGGTCGTCGCCGACATCGACCGGACGAACATCGAGAACCTCTGCCGGGACGCCGATCTCATACTCGACGGGACGGACAACTTCGAGGTCCGCTACCTCATCAACGACACGGCCATCAAGTTAGGCAAACCGTGGGTGTACGGCGGGGCGGTGGGTTGTGAGGGGATGACCATGACCATCATTCCCGGCGAGACGCCCTGTTTGCAATGCGTGTTCGAGCAGTCGCCTGGGCCGGGCGAGGTCGGCACCTGCGAGACGGCCGGCGTCCTCGGCCCAGTCGTCGGCATCGTCGCCAGTTACCAGGCGGCCGAGGCGTTGAAAATCCTGGCCGGCAAGCCGGAGGCGACGAACCGCGAATTGTTCCTGATGAACGTGTGGGAGAACACCACCCGCCGCGTCAAGATCGCCCCCCTGATGGGCCGCAAGGGCAAGTGCCCGTGTTGCGCGCTGCGGCGGTTCGAGTGGCTGGCCGGCGACCACGGGACGCAGACGACGAGTCTGTGCGGCCGGAACGCGGTCCAGGTGAGCCAACGCCGGGCCGGGACGCTCGACTTCGCCGACCTGGCCCGGCACCTGCCGGCGACGGGGCCGGTGACGGTCAACAAGTTCCTGCTCAAGGCGACGATCACCGACGCCGGCGAGGCCTACGAGTTCACGGTCTTCGCCGACGGCCGGGCCATCATCAAGGGGACCGACGACACCGACCGGGCGCGGGTGCTGTACGCCAAGTACATCGGGCATTAGCGGCGGGTATGATGGGCGGAGGAGGTGCGTGATGGCAGATGTAATTTTGACCGAAGACCAGGCCCGGGCCTGGCGGGAAGCCGGTCGCACGGTGACCGTCCGCGGCCCGGACGGCCGGGCGATGGCGGCCGTCGACCCGGTCGAGGCAGAGTTCATGGCCAAGATGCTCGAGCGCCGGGAGCGGCAGCGGACCGACCCGCGGCCGGGCATCCCGGGGCCCCTGTTCCATGCCAGCGTCGCCGCCCTGCAGGCCGAGTCGGAGCGGGTGGGCGGGTTCCCCGACGCGGCCTCGGCGCGGGAGTTCCTCGAGAGATTCCAGGCCGACCATGGGTGATTACACCGTCGGCTTCGGCCCCACAATCAACGGCGACTTGGCCGACATCTGGGCCGACGCGGCCGACCAGGGGGCCGTGACCCGGGCGGACCATGAAGCGTCCCGGCTGCTCGTCGCGGACCCGGTTGGGCGTGGCGAACATCGTTCCGAGGGTATCTACCGCATGATCGTCCCGCCTCTGGTGTACGTGTACGAGGTCGACCCGGTCCGGCGGCACGTCCAGGTCGTCGGCATCGGGACAGTCTCCTGAGTGGCTCCCATGATCTACCTCGACAACGCCGCCACCAGCTTCCCCAAGCCCGAGCGCGTCTACCTGGCGATGGACCGGTTCGCCCGCACGTCCCTCGCCAACCCCGGCCGGGCCGGGCACAAGATGGCCCTCGCCAGCGAACACGCCCTGGACGACGCCCGGCACCGGCTCAACCGGTTCCTCAACGGCCCCGGCCCCGACCGCGTCGTGTTCACCCTGAACGGCACCGACGCGCTCAACATGGCCATCAAGGGCGTCGTCAACCCCGGCGACCACGTCGTCACGACTGATCTGGAACACAACAGCGTCAGCCGGCCGCTCACGGGGCTGGAGGAGCGCGGCGTCATCACGGTCACCCGCGTGGCCGCCGACGCGGGGGGCACGATTGATCCTGCAGCCATCGCCGCGGCCATCACCCCGGCGACCCGGCTGGTGGCCGTGACGCACGCCAGCAACGTGTTAGGCACCGTCCAGCCCATCGCCCGGATCGGGGCCGTCTGCCGGGCGGCCGAGCGGGTGCTGCTCTTGGTCGATGCGGCCCAGACCGTCGGCGTCGTGCCTATCGACGTTCAGGCGATGCAGGTCGACCTGCTCGCGTTCCCGGGCCACAAAGGACTGTTCGGCCCGCCGGGGACGGGGGTGCTGGTCGTCGGCCCGCGGGCCAGGTTGAAGCCGTGGCGCGAGGGCGGGACCGGGGGTGATTCGACCTCGCCGACCCAGCCGGCGTTGTATCCGTACAGCCTGGAAGGGGGGACGCCGAACGTGTTAGGCATCGTCGGCCTGGTCGCCGGCCTCGACTTCGTCGAAGAGGAGACGCCGGACCAGTTGCGGCGGCACGAGGTGGGCCTGTGCGACCGGCTGCGGGCCAGGTTGGAGCCGCTCGGGTTCGAGTTCCTCGGCCACGCCGTCCCGGACCGCCGCGTCGGGACACTGAGCTTCCGCCACCCGCTCTTGGCGGCCCCGGAACTGGGCGGGCTGCTCGATCAGGCGTTCGATATTGCCGTCCGGCCGGGGCTGCACTGCGCCCCGGCCGCGCACCGGGCGAGCGGGACGTTCCCGGACGGGACGGTGCGGGTCAGCCCGGGGCCGTTCAACACGGAGGCGGACATCGACGCGCTGGCGGCGGCCCTAGGGGAGGTGGTGGGGGCGTAGCTTGGGGCGGGTTCCCAGGGACGTTCGTCCCTGGGCTTTCGGGGGATTTGTTACTCCGCTGTCACCCGCCCGAACACCGCCCGTGCTTCGCCCAACAGCGCGTCCGCCTTGCCGGCATACCGCCCTGAGAAGTGCATCAGGACCAGTTGCTCGACCTTCGCCAGCTTGGCCAACTCGGCCGCCTGGGCCGCCAGCATGTGCTTGTGCTTGAGGGCGTCCCGGGCGTGGGCCGCCGCGTAGAAGCTGTCGCAGTACAGCCGCCACGCCCCGCGGCAGAGCTTCACCAGGTGCGGCCGCAGTTCCTCGGCCCACAGCGTGTCGGTAACGAACGCCACCCGCGCCCCGCCGCTCAGGGTGAACGCCCGGTCGGCCAGGGTGCCGAGGGCGTACCGGCCGCCGTCGATCTCAACTTCGGTCGACGGCGGCGCGTCGGCCCGCAACAGCCGCAACGCCTCGCCGACCCAGGGGCCGGGCTTCAAGCGTCCCGCGGTGAGCTTGGCCGGGTCCGGGTGGTAGCCGGGCTTTTCCACCAGGGCGTAGGCCAGGCACGGCACCGTGTGGACGACGGGGACGGCTTCGACCTGCAGGAACTCGGTGTCGTAACAGACTGCCGGCCCGGCCGCGGCCCACGGGCGTTCGGTCACCGCCGGTTCGGCGAACTTGGTCCGGCACTCCAGCCGGCCGACGCGCTCGACGCCGGGGGCCAGGTCGTGGAGTTCGAGGGCCAGCCGCATGAACGGGAAGAACGGGTACTCGTAGCTCGTCACCCGGTCGGTCACCCGGCGGATGGTCCCGGCGGGGCCGTAGACGTGCAGCGTCTTGTCCCGGTCGAGGTTGGCCCGGACGATCCGGTCGAGGCCGATGAAGTGGTCGACGTGGTGGTGCGTCAGGAACACGGCTTCGAGGTCGCCGAGTTCATCGAGCGTCAGCGCCGCGTTGTCGCCGCCGTCGAACAGGATGGCGTCGTCGGTGCCGGGGTAGTCGAGGTACAGGACCGGGTCGCCGGCCGACCCATTCACCAATCGGACGGCCGAGAACGCGCGGGCGGCGGGCATGGCGACTCCGGCAGCGGGTGTGCTAGACTCCCGGCATGGGGTACGAGGCCGACGGGTTCCTGGCCAGCATCCGCGCCGCCCCGGACGACGACGGCCCGCGTCTGATTTACGCCGACTACCTCGACGACCACGGCGACCCGCGCGGCGAACTGATCCGGGTGCAAGTCGCCCTGGCCCGGCTGCGCGAGTACGACCCCCGGCGGGCCGACCTGGTCCGCACCGAGGGCGAACTGCTCGGCCGGTACGCCGACGGGTGGGCCGCCCCGTTCCGGGGGTTGGCGACCGGGCCGGTGTTCCGCCGCGGGTTCGTCGAGGAAGTGAAGGTCACCGCCCGGCAGTTCCTGGCCCACCCGGACGAGCTGTTCCGGGCCGGCCCCGTCCGCCACCTGCACCTGCTGGACGTGTCGAGCCACCTGGGGGCGGTCCTGGCCTCGCCGCACCTGGCCCGCGTCACCGGGCTGACGATCTACGCCCAGCACCTGCGCGAGCCGCTGGCCCGGGCCGTGGCCGAGTCGCCGCACCTGGGCCAGTTGCGGTTGCTCCACCTGGGGCGGAACCACGTCGGCACGGCCGGGGCCGAGCGGCTGGCCGGGGCGGCACTCTTGGGCCACGTCGAAGACCTCGACCTGTCCGAGAACGAGTTGACCGACCCGGCCGGGCGATTGTTAGGCAGCGCCGGCCGGTTCCCGGACCTCAAGCGGCTCGACCTGAGCGGCAACGCCCTCGGCCCGGTCGGGGCGGCGGCCGTCGCCGGGTCGCCGTCGCTGCCGCACCTCGACCGCCTCGGCCTAGCGGGGAATCGCATCGGCGGGCCGCGGCTCGCCGGCGTCGACCGGCCGGCGTTACTGTTGCGCCCTGCGGCCGTGGACCTGGCCGGGACCGGGCTGACGGCCGACGACCTGCGGCTGATCCTGACGAGCGAACCGGCCGTCGGGGCGCGGGAACTCGACCTGTCCGACAACCGCCTCGACGACGCCGGGGCGGCCGTCCTGGCGGCCGCCCCGGCGGCATCCGGCCTGCGGCTCCTGCGGCTCGGCGGGACCGGCATCACCGACGACGGCGTCGAGCTGCTGGCCCGGTCGCCCCGCCTGGCCGGACTGGCGGCGCTAGATCTGACCCACAACCCGATCGGCGACGCCGGCTGCCGGGCGCTGCTCGAATCGCGGACGTTCACGCGGCTGACCCGGCTGGCGTTCCCGGGCATCGGCATCTCGATGCGGACGCGGCTGGCCCTGGAGCGGCGGTACAACCGGGGGTAGGCGAGGCGTGCGCGGGAGCCGGATGCGTGAGCGTCCGGGTTCTGCCACCCACGAACGACCCCACGCCGCAGGAAGAACCCGGACGCTCACGCATCCGGCTCCCGCCGCCTCAGTCCCCCGCCGCCAACTCGTTCACGACCGCGTCGACGCCCACCGTCTCGCCGGCCAACTGTCCCGCCCGCGCCCGGTGCGCCGCCGTCGGCACCTGGCCGCGCAGCCGCACCTCACCCGGCCGGCCGCCGGTCAGCACGTCGACCGCCGCCCCGGCCATGAGCTTGTCCGAGTGGATGCGGGCGCGGACCTGCTCCTCGACCGGGAAGCGGTCGGTCGGCCGGAACGCGGTCAGCGGGCCGGCCAGCTTCGACCGGTCGGGCAGGGCGTTGTTGACTTGGCCGGCGACCGCCTGGCCGACGGCGGCGAGGGCGTCCGGGTCGGACGACTTGCCGAACCCCAGCACCGCCGCGACCACCACGGCGGCCGTCACGACCGGCAGGATTCGGGGGGGCATGACGCCGGCTCCGCGCGCACGGGGACCACGGGACGAGGCGGCGAAGCCTAGCACGCGATTTCCGGGGTCGGCAACCGATTCCGCGACTATTCGCCGGGGAGCGGGTCGCCGGCCCCACCCCCCGCCACGGTAAACAGGCTCGCCAGCACCGCCGGGTCGGTCCGGCCCGAGAGGACGCGCACGGAGTGGTCGGCGAACCCGAACAGCCCGCCGCCGGGGTAGTTGCCGCCGAACTGGCCGCCGGGGCCGATCACCGGCGGGGTGCCGGGGCCGGTGGCCAGCGTGCGGACCGTCGCCGGCCCGCCCCGCAGCCACGGGCCGAGGTTCGTCGACACGTCGCCGAACAGGGCCGTCTCGCTCAGGCCGTCCGTGAACAGCCCGAACGGCGTCGGCTCGTCGTACCGGAACGGCCCGGCGAAGGGCGTCCGCGGCCCGCCCGGCGCGTCGGGCCGGATGCCGCCGATGCCGACGAATTGCGTGACGGCCGGCTCCGCCGCCGGTGTGGCGACCGGGTTCGAGTAGTGCCGCAGCACCCCGAGCGGCACGCGGGCCACGGCCAGGTTGGCGTCGGCATCCCACGCTGCCGTCCGGTCGAGCCGGGCCGCCAACTCGGCCGTCGGCTGCCGCTTCTGGTTGAACGTCGGCAGCAGCGGTACGACCCAACTCAAGCGCTGCTCGACCGGGAGGGACGGGTTCGGCACCGTGCCGGCCGGGACCGCCGGGGCGAGGCCGAGTTCCTTCAACTTGTCGAGGGGCGTCGGGGTGAACTTGTCCCGGGTGCCCACGTCCCCCCACGGGCCACCCGGCTTCGGCCGGGCCGGGAGACGGTCGAGGTGGAGTTCGGCGAACTGCCCGAGTTCGCGGAGGTTGTTGACCGAATAAACGAGGTTCTGGTTCGCCCGCGCCTGCTGGATGAGGACCAGGACGAGGGCGACGGCCCCCGCCCCGGCCAGCCCGAGGAACCCGACCGTGACCCGCCGCCGCATGGTTCGACCCGCCGGGGGTGGGGGAGCTGTCGGGGACATGATAGGGGGCGGAGGCGAGCAAGAGCCGGATGCGTCAGCGTCCGGGTTCCTCAACCGCGTAGGGCCGAAGAACCCGGACGCTGACGCATCCGGCTCCTGACGCCGTTAGTACGCCCCGTTCCGGTGCGCGTCCCCCTGCAGCAGCTTCTCGGCCACGTCCGCGGCCGGGGGCCGGACGGCCGATTGTTGGTCGTGCCAGAAGCACTTGAGCGCGACCTGGGCGCACCGCTCCTGGAACTGGGCCGGCGTCTCGGCCAGGTCCGGGAACCGGTCGACGAACGCCAGCATGTCGAGGTACGGCTGCTCGTAGGCCCCGAGAATCCGGCGGGCCATCTTCTTCTTGTCGGCCGGCTCCATCGGCCCGAGTTCGACCGCTTTATCAACACGGCCGGGGCGGGTGCTGATGAACTCGACGGCCCCGTCCGGGAGTTGCCGCGGCTGGCCGAGGGCCGGGTCGATCTTGCTGATGTCGTTGGTCGTGATGATGGTGAAAATCCCGTCCGCCCGCTCGACCCCGTCGAGGCAGTTCAAGAGGCAGTCGAAGGTGAGCGGCATCAACAGCCCCGACCCGCCGCCCCGGCTGCGGTTGTCGCCGTCGTTGTCCTTGGACGGGGCCGACATCATCATTCCCATCGACGCATTCTTCCGCGCCACGTTCTCCCGGCCGTGGAACACGTTATCAATGTCCTCGATCAGCGCGATGCACGGGACGTTCATCTGCATCTCGGCCCACACCCGCGTCAACTCGTGGTTCGACATCTCCGCGAGGTTGTACACGTAGATCGGCATGTTCATGTCCTCGGCGAACGCCCGGGCGAGGGCCGTCTTGCCGGTGCCGGGGGGGCCGTACAGCATCCACC
>JAABUN010008895.1_pt1 | contig 10064 bp, 10 predicted proteins | sample 5559311 | NCBI WGS metagenome assembly JAABUN01 (sample SAMN10711877, study PRJNA513370) | rock metagenome | isolation source: Antarctica rocks | place: Antarctica: Victoria Land, Siegfried Peak sud
GGGTTGTCGCCGATCCAGTGTTCCATTATCTCGAGGTTGGGGATGGCGGCGGCGCATTGAAGGCTGGCGGCGAAGTGTACTGCCGAGCCGATGCTGACGTGGGGGGTTGCGACGGCGCCGAATGCGTCGGCGAGAGCGGCGATTCTCATGACTCCGGTGATTCCACCGGCCGGGCAGACATCTGGTTGCAGTATGTGCAGTGCGAGCCGCTGCCCGGCTCGTAGCAGCCCCAGCAGTGCAGGTCACTCGCCGAATCCCCACATGGTGAATGTGCAATCCAGGGTCTTCTGCGCCACCACTTCGATCAGTTCGTCATATCTGCGGCCGATCATCTGCTCCTACCTTTCTGTCGGCGGCGAATGAATGAACGAATCACGGTGGTCTCTTGCTGCGGTCAGTGGTCGCTGTCGGCCGTGAGCTGCCGACGGGTCTGGTCTGTTTCGCCGCACATTTACCTGCAGCGGCGCACCTTTCAGGGGATTGCATTTGCTCGGACTGCTTCTTCGTCGACGTCGATGCCCAAGCCGGGGCCGTCGGGCAGGAGCATCGTGTCCGCCGAGCGGAGCAACGGTGTCCGCACCATCTGGTTGGCCACGGCGAAGGTGTCGGGTTGGAATTCCGAAGGTGGCGAAATTGGACAGGGCGGCTGAGAAGTGCAGGCCGGCGGCGATGGAGATGCCAGACCGGTCGAGTGATGCGGCGCGATCGGGACGTGGGCGGCGGAGGCGATGTCGGCGATGACGAGGGCTTCGGTGATTCCAGTGCGTCCGACGTCGGGTTGGGCCAGGCTGATCGCGCGCCGCTGAAGCCAGTGGGCGAATTGGTAGCGATTGCGCAGGGTCTCGCCGATGGCCTTCGGAGTGGACAGGTGAGCGGCGAGTGCTCGGGTGCCTTCGACGTCTTCCGGTGCGACGGGGGCTTCGAGGAACCACGCGCCGCGATCGTCAAGGGCACGTCCCAGCCGCAGCGCTTCTAAGGTGCTGTATGCCCAGTGCGCGTCGACCGCGATCTGCAGATCCTTACCCACTTCTGCTACGGCGTCGAAGGTGCGAAGGTCGGCTTCGACGCCGTGACCGAGGTGCAGTTTCACGTGCCGCAGGCCCTGCTGGGTCCAGTCGCGCATCAGCGCGGCGCGGGCCGTGTCGTCGGGCCGGGGGCAGGCCGGAGACGTAGCAGGGAATGTCGGTGCGGAACGCGCCGCCTAGCAGGGCGGCCACCGGCTGGTCGAAGATTTTGCCGGTCAGGTCCCACAATGCGATGTCGATTCCGGCGAGGGCGTCGGCTTGATGACCGGTGAGATGTCCGCGTTCCCGCATCAAGCCGGTCGGCCGATGCCACAGCGGCTTGACGTGGGTGGGGTCCTGGCCGATCAGCATCGGGCCGAGCAAATGCCGGACGATGGCCGCGGGTATTTGCGGTCCGACCGGGGCCAGGGTTTCGCCCCAGCCGACCAGTCCTTCGTCGGTTTCGATGCGGACGATCAGTGTTTCAAAACCGGCCGAATACAGGCTGCGCCAATTGTTCCGGGTGAAGTAGCCGCCGGGCGCGGCGTCTTTCGGCGGTGGGCCAAGGTAGCTGTGCTGGCTTTCCAGGCGGATCGGCAGCGCCTCAACTCGAGCTATCTTCACGGAGCATCCTCAGCGGGTCGGGCGGAATCACGGGGTGCTGCAGGCCGGTTGCCGTTGGGGCTGAAGCATCCCGGCTCCGAAACGAGGTCCGGCCGCGACCGGGCCGCCCAAGGGTTACCCAGCCGACCGGTTTTGCGATGCAAAATAGTCAACAGTCATTGCGCGTGGCTCAACACCGTGCCACAGTGCGCGCATGACTAGCGGGCGGGTCGGCAGCCTCGGTCGCGCGTTGGCACTGCTTCAGGCACTCGGCTCCGACGAGGACGTCGCGGCCGGCGGCCGGAGTGTCGGCGAGCTTGCTGGCGTCATCGGCCGCGACAAGAGCCAGGTCTCCCGGATGCTTGCCACACTCGCCGACGCGGGCTTCGCCGAGCGTGATCCGGGTACCCGCAGGTATCGGCTGGGTTGGCGCGTCTTTGCCTTAGCCGCACGGTCCGGGAACGAGCGCCTGCTGAGCGCGGCCCGGCCCGTGCTGATCCGGCTGGTGCGGGAGGTTGGCGAGAGCAGCCATTTGTCGGTGCTGTCCGGCGGCTCAGTGCTCACCCTGCTCACCGAGTCGCCCGCGCATGCGCTGCACGCGGTCTCGTGGGTGGGCCGCTTGGTGCCGCCCGTCGCGACCTCCTCTGGACGGGCGCTGTTGTTCGACCACGACCGCGACCAGCTGGTCGCGGTCCTGGGCGACGCCGGGTGGCCGACTCCTACCGCCAAGGCGCCACGCAACGTCGACGAGTTGCTCCGGCGGATTCAGCAGGCCCGCTCCTGCGGCTACGCCCGGGTCGACGAGGAGTCGGAGCCGGGGCTGGTCGCGGTGGGCGCACCGGTCCGCGACGCCGGGGGCCGCATCGTCGCGGCCGTGACATTTCTGGGCCAAGATTCCGGTTGGGAGGACGGCTAGCGGCCACCGGCGAGACCGTCGCCGCTGCCGCAGCCGAGGTGTCGGAGCGGCTCGGCCGCCCCGTGCCGGAACCTGTGCAGGAGGCTGAGTTGGCATGACCCTGTGGGAGTTCCTGGTCGACCGCCGATCGGACATGGTCCACCTCGGCATCCAGCACGTCGTGATCGTGGGCGTATCCGTGTTGATGTGCACGGTCATCGGCGTTGCCCTGGGAATGGCGACCTACCGCACCGATCGTCCGCGTGAGATCGTCCTCGCCGTCACCAGCGCGTTCCTGACGATTCCCTCGTTCGCCTTGTTCATCCTGCTCATCGGCCCACTCGGCATCGGCGCGCCGCCGGTCGTCGCCGCGCTCACGATGTACGGCTTGCTGCCGGTCGTGCGTAATACGATCACCGGGCTACGTGAGGTCGACCCCGCGATCGTCGAGTCGGCGCAGGGCATGGGCATGAGCCGGCGCCAGGTCCTGCTGCGCATCGAGATGCCGATGGCATGGCCGGTCATCGTCACCGGCGTGCGGGTAACGACGTTGATCCTCGTCGGAATTGCGACCATTGGGTCCATCGTCGACGGCCCCGGCTACGGAACCTTGATCTTCGACGGTCTCGCCCGGGTGGGCTCTCCCGTCGCTGTGAATCTGGTGCTGGGCGGCATCATCGGCGTGATCGTGGTGGCCATCCTGTTCGACGCTGCGTTCAGTTTGCTCGGCAGGTTCACGACCTCGAGGGGGCTCCAATGACAGGCTCAGCGCCGACAACGTCTCCGAGCGGCGGTACCGGCGGCTCGCCGGGACGGATCACGATCCGGCTCGAGGAGCTGTGCAAGCAGTATCCACGGGAGCCGCACCCGGCCGTCGACCATCTGACCCTCGACGTGCCCGAAGGTGAGATTGTCATCCTCGTCGGCCCCTCCGGGTGCGGCAAGACCACGACGATGAAGATGATCAACCGGATCATCGAACCGACCTCGGGGCGGATCATCCTGGACGGCGAGGACGTCACGACCGCCGACCCCGACCAGCTGCGCCGCCGCATCGGCTACGTGATCCAGCAGATCGGGCTGTTCCCGCACATGACCATCGCCCAGAACATCGCCACCGTCCCCAAGCTGCTCGGGTGGGATGCGAAGCGGATCGACGCGCGGGTCGACGAGCTGCTCGAGACGGTGGGCATGCCTCCGGGGAGCTACCGGAACCGCTACCCGAAGCAATTGTCCGGCGGTCAACGGCAGCGGGCGGGTGTGGCGCGGGCGCTGGGCGGCGACCCGAGCGTGATGTTGATGGACGAGCCCTTCGGCGCGATCGACCCGATCACCCGCGATCGCCTGCAGAACGAGTTCCTACGGTTACAGGCCGTGGTGCGTAAGACGATCGTGTTCGTCACCCACGACATCGACGAAGCCATCAAGATGGGTGACCGCATCGCGATCCTGCGAGAGGGGTCGCGCGTCGCCCAGTACGACACGCCGGAACAGATCCTCACCGCCCCGGCGGACGACTTCGTCGCCGACTTCATCGGTTCCGGTGCATCCCTCAAGCGGCTGAACCTGAGCCGGGTCCGGGACATCGAGCTGAGCCAGTGGCCGACGGTGCACCTCGACTCGGACCGCGCCGAGGTCCTCGACGCTCTGCGCGGCTCGGACAAGGGATGCGCTCTGGTGCTCGACGACCAGCGACGGCCGCGCCGCTGGGTCAGCGCCGCGGACTTGCAGCGCGGCGGTGACCGCCCCCTCGACCAGATCGGCTTGCCCCCCGATGCGATCGTCGAGCCGCAGGCAACGCTCAACGACGCGCTGAACGAGCTCATCACCGCCAACTACAGCGTCGCCATCGTGGTGGACTCGGCCGGGGCGTACCAGGGGATCGCGGACATCGACCACATCAACGAGGCCATCCGGACGATGCGCACCGAGGCGCGCGCCAAGGCTCGGGCTGGTCTGCCGCTCGGCGATCCGATGGACGAGTCAGAACAAGTCGGGCCGTAGCGTGGCCATCACGGAGGCGCCGCCGACAGCGACCGAGGCCGCCAGCACGCAAGTCGCCATGCTGCCGGTGCGCCGGCAACGGCGCACGCTCGCCGGCTACCTCTTCATGCCGGTGTTCCTCGCGCTCGGTTGCCTGGCCCTCTACGTCTACGTCCACGCACAGACCCTGGACAGCATCGAAGTCCGCTCGCTCAATCCGGACTCCCTGACCAGCGCGACGTGGCGCCATGTAGAGCTCACGGTCGTATCGACGATCTTCGTTATCATCATCGCCGTCCCGCTGGGCGTGTTGCTCACCCGGCCCTTCACCCGCCGCTTCCGGGGCGTTCTGCTCACGATCGCGAACATCGGCCAGGCCGTGCCGACGATCGGGGTTCTCGCGTTGCTCGCCGTCGGTTTCCTCTTCCTGGGGTTCGCTGCCGCGGTCGTCGGCCTGGTCGCGTACACGGTGCTGCCCGTACTGCGCAACACCATGGTCGGCCTGCAGCAGGTGGACGAGTCCATCCTCGAGGCCGGTCGGGGCATGGGAATCTCGAAGTTCGGGGTCCTGCGCCGCATTGAGTTGCCCCTCGCCGTACCCATCATCCTCGCCGGCGTCCGCACGGCGCTCATCATCAACGTGGGAACGGCGACACTGGCGGCGTACATAAACGCCGGCGGCCTGGGGACGATCATCGTCGCCGGCCTGTCCACCAACCGGTTCCCGGTCCAGGTCACCGGCGCCGTCCTGACCGCTGTCCTGGCGCTGCTCATCGACTATCTCGCGGGTATCGCCGAGGACGTATTGCGTCCCAAGGGCCTCTAGCACGTCCCACAAAGCAGCTAGCACGTCCCACAAGCAGGAGGAAGAACCGATGAAGGCAAGATCAGCAGGGGTACGGATCGTCTTCGCCATGGGGGTCGCGCTGGCCCTGGCGGTCACCGGTTGCGGGAAGAGCAGCGGCGGCGGCGGAGGCGGAGGCGGAGGCAAGCTCTCGGGGGCGTCCTTCAACGTCGGGTCCAAGGAGTTCACCGAGTCCAAGGTGCTCGCCGAGATCACGATGGACGTCCTGAAGAATGCCGGCGCGAACGTCAAGGCATCGTCGCTGTCCGGCAGTGCCACGGTGCGCCAGGCCTTGGAGAAGGGCGACGTCGACATGTACTGGGAGTACACCGGTACCGGCTGGGTCAACATCCTGGGCCACACGACCACAGGCGTGCCGGCGGACCTCTACCAGCAGGTGGCCGCCGAGGACAAGGCGCACAAGATCGCTTGGTTGCCGCCCGCTCCGATGAACGACACCTACCGGATCGCGTTGGCGCAGGACTTCGCAGACAAGAACCACATCGCCAAGATGAGTGACGCGGCCGCGTACATCATGGCCAACCCCGGCAAGGCAGCGGTGTGTGCGGCGAGTGAGTTCATCAACCGCGACGACGGCCTGCCGGGTCTGGAGAAGGCCTACGGCCTCAAGTTCTCCAAGGTCGTCGAACTCGACCTCGGGCTGGTGTACACGCAGGTCGGCAAGCAGTGCGACTTCGGCGAGGTGTTCTCCACCGACGGGCGGGTCGTCGCCAACAAGCTTCTCATCCTGGACGACGACAAGAAGTTCTTCGTCAACTACAACGCGGCTTTGACGATGCGCCAGGAAACGCTGGACAAGTACCCGGCGATCGCCGACATCATGGCACCGGTCTCCCAGGCGCTGACGAACGAGGAGATCACCAAACTGAACGCCTCGGTCGACGTCGACGGCAAGAAGGAGTCCGACGTCGCCAAGCAGTGGCTGGACGACAAGCACCTGCTCGGTTGATCTCGGGACTGACGTGACCCGATCGGGCTCGAGCACACGGGGCCCGGTCGGGCGAAGGGACTCGAAATGCACATTGCGTGGGCCCAGGTGGATTGCACCCTGGGGGACATCGACGCCAACGTCGAGCGCGCGGCTAAGGCCATCGCCGCTGCCCGCGTCGAGGGCGCCGACCTCGTCGTTTTCCCCGAGCTGAGCCTCTGCGGTTACTCCGTCGGCGAAGTCGCCCACGACCTGGCCATGCGCGCCGACGACCCCAGGATCATCCGGCTGTCGCGGGAGGCCGGGCCGATGGGCGTACTGCTCGGGTTCACCGAGGCCGCATCCGGGCTGCACACGTACAACAGTGCCGCCTACCTGCAGGACGGCGAACTGGTCCACGTGCACCGCAAGCTGTACCTGCCGACATACGGCGTGTTCGAGGAGCGCAAGCACTTCAGTCCTGGCCAGCAAATGCGCGCCTTCGAGACGCGCCATGCGCGAACCGCGATACTCACCTGCAATGACGCCTGGCAGCCCCAGCTCGCCTTTGTCGCCGTGCAGGACGGCGCCCGTCTGCTGCTGATGCCGACGAGCAGTGCGCAGAGCTTGTTCCCGGAGCGCTACGACTCGCCGACGTACTGGCAGGACATCACCCGCTTCTATGCCCGCATGTTCCAGGTCTACGTGGTGTTCGTGAACCGGGTGGGAGAAGAGGGCAAGCTGCGGTTCTGGGGTGGCTCGCACGTGGTGGACCCGTGGGGCAATCTCGTGGCCGAGGCGCCCCTCGGCGAGGAATCGCTGCGCAGCGTCGATATCGACCTCGGTAGCGTGCGCCGCCGGCGCCGCGAGGTCCCGCTCGTCAAGGAGGGCCGCCTGGGCCTGGTGCTGCGCGAACTCCGCCGGCTCGTGGACGAGGGCGGCGACCAGTGAGTTGGTCTATCCGCGCCGCGCCGGACTGACGCTCGGAGCCGTTGACGGGTCAGCCGCTGACGGATCGTCGGTGCCGGCCGCGCCCGGTCCGTCCCTGACCTGGCCGACCAGCACCGACAGCTCGTCGGTCACCTCCTTGACCGTCCGGCCGATCGCGGCCAGCTGGTGGCCGCCACCGAGGCGGAACCTCGGTCCCGACACGTTCACCGCCCCGCAGATGCGACCGCGCAGGTCCCGCACCGGAGCGGCCGCCGCGACCAGACCGGGCTCGAATTCCTCGACGACCACGGTGTAGCCGCGGGCGCGACTGGCGGCGATTCGCCGGTACAGCACGTCCACGTCGGGCGGGCTGTTCGGCCCGAGGGGCGCGAATCCGGTCTGGGCGAACAGCTCGGCGAGGTCGCTGCGACGGTGGTCGAAGAGCAGTGCCCGGCCGGAGGATGTGCAGTAGGCGGGCACCGTGCGCCCCACCCAACCGACGCTCTGGACCGCTCGCGGCGAGGCCTGGGAGTGCAGCGTGAGCACGTCCGTGCCTTTCAGCACAGACAGACTGGCCCGCTCGCCGAAGCGGTCGACCAACCCGGCGAGCAGCGGCTTGGCCAGGACGAGCATCCGCTGGTCGCCCACCCGGGCCGCGAGGGCGAACAACTGCCAGCCGAGCCGGTAGCCGCGGGTCTCGTCGTCTCGCTCGACCAGGCCGTGCTCGGCCAGGGTAGTGAGCAACCGGGACAGCTGACCCTTGTCGCCGCCGGTGAGCTCCGCGAGACGCACCACGCCGAGGCCGTCCCGGTGCCGGGCCTCCTCCGAGCCGAGAGCGACGAGCGTTGCCGCGGCCCGCGACACGTTGTCCACGCCGATGTCAACCACAGTTGTGGATATCAGAGATCTCCCTGCGTTGGCAACTAGCGGCGCCCGCTCAGCGCGCCGCCGCACCTGTATCGTGCGGGACAACTGCAGTTGACATCGCTCTTTGGTTCTTCCACCCTGGGAGCCGGTAACAGCGATCCGGAAGGTGGCCACTATGCCCGACGAGCCGACCGTGGGCCTGCTCGACCGCCTCGCCCAAGGCCCGGTGATCTGCGCTGAGGGCTATCTCTTCGAGCTCGAGCGGCGGGGGTACCTGCAGGCCGGTGCGTTCGTGCCGGAGGTCGTGGTCGAGCATCCGGAGAAGGTCGCGCAGCTGCACCGCGAGTTCGTCCATGCCGGCTCCGATGTCGTCGAGGCCTTCACTTACTACGCCCACCGGGAGAAGCTGCGGCTCATCGGCAAGGAGCACCTACTCGAGCAGCTCAACCGCGACGCGTTGCAGATCGCGAAGGACGTCGCCCGCGAGAGCTCGTCGCTTCTCGCCGGCGACATCTGCAACACCAACGTGTTCGAGTCCGGCGATCAGACCGCGACCGACCGGGTGCGGGAGATGTTCACCGAGCAGGTGGGATGGGCGGTCGACGCCGGGGTCGACTTCATCATCGGCGAGACGTTCAGCTACGCCGAGGAGGCGCTCGTGGCGCTCGAGGTGGTGCGGCAGGCCGGTCTGCCCTCCGTCATCACCCTGGCATTCCACCAGGAGCCGCTGACCCGCGAGGGCTGGTCCGTGGCGGAGGCCGGCAAACGGCTCGCCGGCGCGGGCGCCGACGTGGTCGGGCTCAATTGCATCCGGGGACCACGCACGATGTTGCCGCTGCTGGAGGAGCTGGTGCCGGCCGTCGACGTTCCGGTGGCCGCGCTCCCGGTGCCCTACCGGACGCACGCCGAGCAACCGAGCTTCCAGTCCCTGCGTGAGCATGACCAGCCGGCGTCGCACCGGCCGTTCCCGGTTGCGCTGGACCCGTTCACCTGCACCCGCTACGAGATCGCCGACTTCACCGTCGCGGCCCGCGACCTCGGCGTGGCCTACTTCGGGATCTGCTGTGGCGCGGGGCCGCACCACATCCGAGCGATGGCCGAGGCGCTCGGACGCACGCCGCCGGCCAGCGGTTACACCGCCGACATGTCCAAGCACGCATTCCTCGGCTCCGACAGCAGCCTGCGCGAGCACAACCTCGCCTTCGGCAGCAGGGCACTCTAGTGTCACAGCACGCTGGGGATGTAGGGCCCGGCAGACCGTGAACCCCGCCGGCTCTGCGCCCTCGCGACACCGGTCCGCCCGAGCGAGGTACTCGGCGCTCGGCCTGCTTCGGCGCGGGTTGTCCCATGCCGACTGGCCATCCGCATGGCGCCACCACGAGCTCGAACGGGCCTACGACGTGGTCATCATCGGTGCCGGCGTGCACGGCCTGGCGACCGCGTACTACCTCGCCGCGAACCACGGCATCACCGACGTCGCCGTCCTCGACCGCGGCTACCTCGGCGGAGGGGGATCGGGGCGCAACACCGCCATCGTGCGGTCGAACTACCTCACCCCCGAAGGCGTCCGCTTCTACGACCGGTCGGTCAAGCTCTACGAGAGCCTGGCGGCGGAACTGAACTTCAACGTCATGTTCTCCCAGCGCGGGCACCTCACCCTGGCGCACACCGACACTTCGCTGCGGACCATGCGCTGGCGGGCCGAAGTTAACAAGCTCGAGGGCATCGAGTCGGAGGTCATCGAACCCGACGAGATCCAGCGACTCGTGCCGTTCATGGATATCTCGACCGAGTCGCGCTACCCCATACTCGGCGCGCTCTACCACCCGCCCGGCGGCACGATTCGCCACGATGCCGTCAACTGGGGCTACGCCCGGGCCGCTGACGCCCTCGGCGTCCAGATCCATCAGAACACCGAGGTCCTCGGCATCGACGTGCAGGACGGTCGGGTACGGGGGGTGCGCACGAATGTGGGTGCGGTCTCCTCTCCCGTGGTCGTCAACTGCACCG
>JAABUN010008896.1_pt1 | contig 10059 bp, 6 predicted proteins | sample 5559311 | NCBI WGS metagenome assembly JAABUN01 (sample SAMN10711877, study PRJNA513370) | rock metagenome | isolation source: Antarctica rocks | place: Antarctica: Victoria Land, Siegfried Peak sud
TCCTGGACAACGGCTATACAAAGGAAGAATGGAAGGTCGTGACCGAGAGCCGCAAGATCCTCCACCTGCCGGATCTTCGACTGTCCTGTACCGCCGTCCGCGTGCCGGTCTTCGTGGCCCACAGCGAGGCGGTCCATATCGAGACCCGCGACCCGATCACCCCGGAACGTGCCCGGACGCTGTTTGCCGCGGTCCCGGGCGTCGTCGTGCAGGACGATCCGACCACCTCGACCTACCCGCTCGCGACGACCGCGGCCGGGTCGGACGAGATCTATGTCGGCCGCGTGCGCCAGGACCCCTCCATCCCGGATGGCCGGGGCCTCGCCCTGTGGGTCGTCAGCGACAACCTGCGCAAGGGTGCTGCCACGAACGCCGTCCAGCTGGCGGAGATCCTCGTGGACCGTGGCTGGGTCAACGCAGCGGCGGCACGAAACGCGGCCGGAAGCCCGGCGTGATCGATGCCGAGCGCCGCGCTGCGCTCGAGGTGATCGCCGGGGAGGTTCGCGGATGCACGCGGTGCCGCCTGGCCGAAACTCGCACGAGGGCCGTCCCTGGCGAGGGCGACCCAGCCACCGAGGTCGTCTTCATCGGCGAGGCCCCCGGCATGAATGAGGACCGCGAAGGCCGTCCGTTCGTCGGACGTGCCGGCGGCCTGCTCGTCAACCTGCTCGGCCACATCGGCTGGCAGCGCGACGAAGTCTTCATCACGAACATCGTCAAGTGTCGACCCCCCGGCAATCGCGATCCGGAACCGAATGAGATCGCGGCCTGCGCCCCGTACCTGGAGCGCCAGCTCGCGACCCTGGATCCATCCGTGGTCGTGACCCTCGGTCGCTACTCGATGGGCAGGTTCATGCCCGGTGTGCGGATCTCCCAGGCCCACGGGACCACCCGGCATGCGGAACCGGCGACGGGCGCTGCCGACGCGACCGTGTTCGCGATGTACCACCCGGCCGCCGCGCTCCGGACGCCGGCCATCGAGCGCGAAAGCTACGACGACGTGGCCCGCATCCCGGCGGTCCTCGTCGAGGCACGCGAACGGAGGGCGGGGACCGCTCGGGCCGCCACGAGCCCGACCACGGTCCAAGCGGACCGAGGAGCCACGTCCGCCACCGCCACCCCGGCCGCCGCCACGCAGGCCACCGCCGGACCCCCCACCGCCACTCCGGCTGCCGAACCCGCCGCCGAACCCATCGATCAGCTCAGCCTATTCTGATCCATCTTCCAGCAAGGACGACAGATGCCCAACGCCACCCCTGATCTGCCGCTTCGCATCATCCCGCTCGGCGGGGTGGGCGAGATCGGCAAGAACATGTACGTCTTCGAATTCGGCGACGACATCGTCGTCATCGACTGCGGCCTCATGTTCCCCGACGAGGAGATGTTCGGAATCGACATCGTCATCCCTGACGTCACCTACCTCAAGGAGAACCGCGCCAAGGTCAAGGCGTTCCTGATCACCCATGCCCACGAGGACCACGTCGGCGCGCTGCCGTACGTGCTGCCGGAGTTCCCGGGCGTGCCGGTCTATGCCAGCACCCTGGCCCGTGGCCTGCTCGGCAACAAGATCAAGGAACACAAGCTCCACAACAACCCGCTCATCGCCCTCGAACCCGGGGACGAGATCGACATCGGGCCATTCCACGTGATGCCGTTCCGGGTCGGCCACTCCATCCCGGACGCCATGGGCATCGCCCTGCGCACGCCGGTCGGGACGATCGTCCACACCGGCGACTTCAAATTCGATCACACGCCAGTGGACGGCAAGCTGTCCGACTTCGCGATCCTGGCCAAGCTCGGCGAGCAGGGTGTGGCTTGCTTGCTGTCTGACTCCACCCGTGCCGAAAACCCGGGCTACACGCCGTCCGAGCGGACCGTGGGCGAGGCCTTCCGCGAGATCATGGAGCCGCTCACCGGTCGGGTCATCGTCGCGACGTTCGCGAGCAACATCGCGCGCGTCCAGCAGGTCCTCGACGCCGCCGCGGACATGAATCGCAGTGTCTCCGTGATCGGCCGCTCGATGGAGCAGAACTTCCGGATCGCGACCGATCTCGGCTATCTCAAGTACGACCCGTCACGGATCGTGTCCAAGGACAAGATCAAGGACCATCCGGACGCCAAGCTCGTCATCGCGACGACGGGCGCCCAGGGTGAGCCGATGGCCGGCCTTGCGCGCATGGCCAACCGCGACCACCGGTTCGTGGAGATCCAGCCGGGTGACACGGTCATCGTCAGCGCCAGCCCGATCCCCGGCAACGAGGAGTACGTCTCCAGGACCATCGATAACCTGTTCAAGGCCGGCGCCAACGTCTATTACCACACGATCAAGCGTGCCCACGTCTCCGGGCATGCCAGCCAGGAAGAACTGAAGCTGATGCTCGGTCTGACCAAGCCGAAGTACTTCGTGCCGATCCACGGCGAGTTCCGGATGCAGGTCCAGCATGGTCGCCTGGCGATCGACACCGGCGTCGCGCCGGAAAACGTGTTCATCATCGAGAACGGCACGCCGATCGAGCTTTTCGCCGACGGCAGCGCCCGACGAGGCGCGCCGGTGACCGCAGGCTATGTGTACGTGGACGGGCTGTCCGTGGGCGGCGTCGGCGACATCGTCCTGCGCGATCGCCGCTCGCTGGCGAACGACGGCATGTTCATGATCGTGGTCACGGTGGACAAGCAGACCGGCGCCGTGATCGGCCAGCCGGAGATCGTCACGCGCGGCTTCGTCCACCTCAACGAGCGCGACCCGATCATGGAAGAGGCGGTCCAGCGGGTCATGCAGGCGATCGACACGCCGGGCGACCACATCAGCGAGATCGCTTTGCTCAAGACCCAGATCAAGGACGGCGTCTCGAGGTACCTGTACGAGCAGACGAAGCGCCGACCGATGGTCTTCCCCGTGGTCGTCGAGGTCTAGCCCGTGGCGTCACGACGTCCCACGCCTCCACGCCCGTCGGCGGGTCGCTCGACAGCTGTCCGCGCGCCGCGCAAGCGTTCGCGAGCGGGGCCCGGCCTGGGTGGCGTGCTGACGCCCGAGATCGTCCGCTCCATCGTGGGGACGGCGCTCATGGCGCTCGGTGCCATCACCCTGATCGCCCTGCTGTTGCCGGGCCAGGGCGCGCTGACCGACTGGTGGCGGGACTCGATCGCACCCTGGTTCCAGACCGGTCGCTGGCTCCTGCCGTTCCTTTTGCTTGCCGCTGGGTGGTACGTGGCTGCGGGCCCCGGCAAGCGGCCGGGTTCCGGCTGGGGCACGACCCTGGCCGGTCTTGCCCTGACCTACGTCGCGCTCCTGGGGGCGAGCGAGGTGCTCGACATCACGCTCTTCGGGACGGAGCGCGGTGGCGGCCGGATCGGTCGCTTCCTCGAGGGGGTACTGGAGCCCATGCTGACGACACCGGGCGCCTTCATCCTGCTGACCGCCGTGGCCGTCGTCGGCCTGATGCTCGCCTTCAACCTGCAGCTTCGCGATGTCCTCCGTCCGGTCAGCGGCACGGCTCGCTGGGTGGGTGGCGCCGCGGCCGCCTCTCTGCGCCGCGGACCTGCGGCGCCCGCGGTGGTCGGCGTCGGCCGGTCCGGCCGAGTGCCGGTTCCTGCCCAGCCGGAGAAACCCGGATCGCGTGGCAAGCTTCCGGTCGCGGCTCCGGGCGGTGCCGGAGGAGCGATCCCGCCCCCCGCCGAGCTGGCCAGCATCCTCGATGAATCGCCGCCACCGGGCGGGTCGGGTCCGATCAGTCGAACGGTCTGGAGTGGTGAGACGCGATCGCCCCAAGGCGGCGTCGGGGGCGCCGGGATCGCCGGCTCGGGCTCCGTTCCGGCGGCGATCGGCGCGAGCGCTGCCAGCCTCGCCGGCGTGCCCGCGCTGGCGGTCGCGGACCCCGACGATGACGATGTCAACGGCCTCGGATCGATCGACTGGACGCTGCCCACGATGAACCTGCTCGAGGTCCGACCACTTCGGTCGGCCGGCCCGACGATCGATCATTCGGCCAACATCCGACGGATCGAGGAGAAGCTCCAGCACTTCTCGATCCCGGCCCGGGTCGTGGCCACGAACATGGGACCGGTCGTGACCCAGTACGAGGTTCGCCCGGAGAAGCACGTCAAGCTGTCGCGCATCGAGGCCCTGGCGGATGACCTCGCGATGGCCCTCGCCGCGCGCTCGATCCGGATCGAGGCGCCGATCCCGGGCAAGGACGTGGTCGGGATCGAGATCCCGAACTCGGTCAGCGAGGTCGTCGGCTTCCGCCCCTTCCTCGAAGAGAAGCGGATGCACGAGACACCCAGTCCGCTGATGTTCGCGCTCGGTCGCGACGTGTCCGGTGAGGCGATGATCGTGGACCTCGCCAAGATGCCCCACCTGCTCATCGCAGGCGCTACGGGCTCGGGCAAGAGCGTGTGCGTCAACGCGCTCATCACGAGCCTGCTCATGCGCGCCAGGCCGGACGAGGTTCGGCTCGTCCTGGTGGACCTCAAGCGGGTCGAGCTCGCGCCGTACGACAAGCTGCCGCACCTCCTCCAGCACGTGATCGTGGAGGCCAACGAGGCCAAGGCCGTGCTCAACTGGGCGGTCCACGAGATGGAGGACCGCTACAAGCTGCTCGCGGCCAAGACCGTCCGCAACATCGAGTCGTACAACGCCCTGCCCGAGGAGCGCCGCGGCGGCAAGCTCCCGTACCTCGTCCTGATCATCGACGAGTTGGCCGACCTGATCATGCGCGAGGGTCGCAAGGTGGAGGACCCGATCGTCAAGATCGCCCAGAAGGCCCGGGCCGTGGGCATCCACCTCGTGCTGGCCACGCAGCGGCCGTCGGTCAACGTCGTGACCGGGTTGATCAAGGCCAATGTCCCCTCGCGCATCGCCTTCGCCATGGCGTCCATGGTCGACTCGCGAACCGTTCTCGACTCACCGGGCGCCGAAGATCTGATCGGCCGCGGCGACATGCTCTACCAGCCGGTGGACCTGCCTCGGCCGGCCCGGCTCCAGGGCGTGTTCGTGAGTGACGACGAGGTCACGGCGGTGACCAAGCACTGGTTGGACCAGGCCGCCGGGCGGACCTTCTACGAGACATCCATCCTCGAGTTCGCCGAATCGGAGGCGGGCGGTGGGGGTCAGTTCTCCTGGCTCGCGGAGCAGGGCGTGGACGAGATGACGCCGGTCGCCGCGGAGCTGGTGATCCGGATGCAGAGGGCCAGCACGTCCATGCTCCAGACCAAGCTGAAGCTGGGATTCGCGCGCGCGAGTCGGGTGATGGATGAGCTGGAGCGGCACGGGATCGTCGGCCCGCAGGACCCGCGCAATCCGGCCAGTCCGCGGACGATCTACGGCTCGGAGAACTGGCTGCGCTCCACAGCCGACATGGATCGCGATGACTAAGGGGTCCGCACGGGACCTGCGCTATCCTCTTGTGGCGGTCGCACGACCGGGCGGCCTGACCAGGGATACTCGATGACGACACGGGACCAGCTTCGGCGCGCGGTAGGCGCGGACCGGGGGACGACAAGCCGGACCGATGGAGCACGATCGCTCGTCGCGGACGCCCCACCCACGCTGCCCGAGCGACTGCTCGCCGGGCGGGAGCGCAAGGGCGTGGACCTCTACCGCGCGGAGCGGGACACGAAGATCCGCGCCCGGTATCTGGCGGCCCTGGAGCGCGGCGATTACCGGGAACTGCCGGGTCCGGTCTACACGAAGGGGTTCCTGCGCAACTACGCCCTCTATCTCGGCCTGGACCCTGACGACGTGCTCCTCCAGTGGCGGCGTGAGCGGGGCGGGGGCCGCGATCCCCAGGCGGTGATCGCCGTCCCGCGGCCGCTGGTCACGCCGCGTCCCGGGCCGACCTTCTCGCCGAGCCTGGTGGTGTTCGTCCTCATGACGATCGCGGTCCTGGCGTTCGGAGCGTACCTGGGCGTCCAGCTGCTGCGCTTCGCGAAGCCACCGACGATCGCGGTCACGAACCCCCCGACGGCCGTCGTGGACGTGGAGGACACGGTCACCGACTACGTCCTGCGCGGGACGTCGGCGGCAGGAGCGACTGTCAACATCGTGACGCCGGGTCGGGACCCGTACATCGTCAGCGCGGACGCCAACGGCCGCTGGACGGCCAAGGTGGACCTCCGACGCGGCCGGAACCAGTTCGATGTGAGCGCTTTGGACCCGGACACCGGGAAGCGTTCCGAGGGGACCGTAGCGCTGTTCATCACCGTTCCCTTCCTCGTCATCGAGACACCGACCCTGTCGGTCGATCAACCGTCGGAGGGCGCAACGTTCGAGAATGGCGCCATCTCCATCCAGGGTCGGGCCAGGAATGCGACGTCCGTCGTCGTGCGTGCCTCATACGCCGGGTCGGTGGAGCCGCCGGGACAGGCTGCCCCGCCTGACGCGGCACCGTCGGACGCGCCCCCTTCGGCGGCGCCGCCCGGTCCGCCCGCTCCCGTCACGGTCCCGGTGGGTGCGGACGGGACGTTCAACACGCCCCTTGAGCTGACCGCGGGCCGCTGGACCATCACGGTTACCGCGTCGGGTCCCGACAGCAAGTCCGCCGCCCTGACCCGCAACGTGACCGTGGCCTACAAGGGCGTCACGGTCGCCGTGTCGGTCAAGGGCGGTCGCGCCTGGCTCAAGGTCTGGGTGGACGGCCAGGTGTCGGACGTGACCGGCGGTGCCGGACGAGTCGTTTCCTCGGGCAAGGTCCTGACCTTCAGCGGCCGCCAGGACATCGAGGTCCGCACGGGCAACGGGTCGCTGACCTACTTCACGGTCAACGGGGTCGACGTCGGCCGACTTTCGAACCTGAGCACCCCCGGGACCTGGAAGTTCGCGCCACCCGCGCCGCCTGCGCGGACGGATCGTCGCTGATCCCTTGTCGGAGGTCGCGACCGACGAGCTCGTCCAGGCGGCAGCCCGGCTGCAGACCGCGTGCCGGGAGCGCGGCTTGAGCGTCGCCCTTGGCGAGTCCTGCACCGGTGGGTTGGTGGCGCACGCCATCACGCAGGTATCCGGCTCGTCGGGATACTTCCTGGGCGGTGTCGTGAGCTACGCGGATTCGGCCAAGATGACCTTGCTCGGCGTCCCGGAGGAGCTGATCGATCGGCACGGCGCGGTCAGCGCCGAAGTCGCGGGGGCGATGGCCAGCGGTGCGCGACGACGCTTCGGGGCGGACATCGCGATCAGCGTCACGGGCATCGCCGGACCCGACGGCGGGACGGCGGACAAGCCGGTCGGCCTGACGTTCATCGGCTTGGCGCATCACCGCCAGGTCTCGACCCGTCGATTCGAATGGGCAGGGGACCGGTCGGCGAACATCGAAGCGAGCGCCGCCGCTGCGCTCCAATGGCTCATCGAGTCCGCTGAAGCGGTGCAGCCATGACCCGCACCTCTGACGAGATCGCCCGAGGTCTGGCACCCGCTCGACCGGCACGACCGATCGTGCCCGGCACGCGCCTGCACGTGATGGGCGTGGGCGGAGCGGCGTCGGCCGGGGCGGCACTCCACGCGGCGGCCGTGGGCGCCGTCGTCACGGCCTGCGACGCGGGCGGTCCGGATCCGCTCAGCCTGGTCGTGGAGGCAACCGGGATCCCCGTCGCCTGGACCAATGGGGCCGAGCACATCGAACTGGACGGATCCGCCCGGGTCGATCGCCTGGCGGCGACGAAGGCGGTGACGTCGGTCCACCCGGACCATCCCGAGCTCGAGGCGGCGCGGACGCACGGACTGCCCCTGGAAAGCGTGCAGCAGGTCATCGCAGACGCGGCAGCGACCCGAGGTCAGCGGCTCATCGGCGTGACCGGGACGCACGGCAAGTCCACGACGTCGGGCTGGCTGCTCCACATCCTGGCCGCGGCGGGGCGGGATCCGGCGGGCTTCGTCGGGGCACAGCTGCCGGGTTCGATCACGAGCGGGCCTCGCGGCGTCGCCCGGTTCGGCGCCGGTACGGAGTTCGTCGTCGAGGCGGATGAGTACGCCGGCAATTTCGATCCATATCTCCCGGCAGTCGCGGTGCTGATCAGCGCGGAATGGGACCACCCGGACGTCTTTCCCGACGAACCGTCCGTGGTGCGGGCATTCGCCACCTGGATCCGTCGCGGCCGGGATGAGACGAAAGCCGGTGGCATGGCCACGCTCGTCGCGAATGTCGGCGACGCGGGTGTCCGTCACGTCGTGGAAGCGCTGGCGGGTTGGGACGGTCGCCGCATCCTGGTCAATCTGGCGAGCCCGGAGCCAGCGTCGTCGGCCGGCGTGGACGCATGGGTCTCCAGACTCCCCGAGCACGGCGGTCACCGGGTAATCGGTCGGATCACGGGCGAGGACGGCGACGGGACGGACCTCGAGGTCCGCGGACTACGGGAACCGGGGGACTCCACCGTGGATCGTGCCCGGGTCGGGCTGATCGGCCGCCATCTCGCGATCGACGGGCTGATGGCGGCTGCGGGCGCGATGGCAGCCGGCGTGCCGGCCGACGCGATCCTTCCGGCACTGGCTACCTTCGAGGGCGTAGGCCGGCGGTTCGAGCTGAAGGGCGACGTGAACGGCGTGGTCGTGCTCGATGACTATGCGCATCACCCGACCGCGATGCGGGCTACCTTCGCCGCCGCACGACTGCGGTATCCCGGGCGCCGCCTGTGGGCGGTCTACGAGCCGCTGACCTTCCATCGCACCGCCGCGATGCTGGAGGCGTTCGCCGACGTCCTGGCCGAGGCCGACCGGGCGGTCGTCATCGATATCTGGGCCGTCAGGGACCCGGACACCTCGATCGCCTCGGCCGCCGCTCTGGCCGAAGCGACCAGTCGACGCAGTGGCGTGCCGGCCGTGGCGCCCGGCAGTCCGGAGGCGACGGCGGACTACCTGGCAGGCGTCGTGGAACCAGGTGATGTCGTGCTCGTGATGGGCGGTGGCCGCTCGTACGTGGCGGCGGACCGACTGGTGGCGACACTCGCACAGCGTGACGCCGAGCGAATCTCGGCCCAGGGCGGCCGGGACAGACGCGACCGACCTTAGCGTCTCGGGCCTCAAGGGCTGGGCTTCACGCCTTGATGACGTGACCCCGACCCGCCGCGATCCGCACCGCGACCCCGACCCGCCGCGATCCGCACCGCGACGACGGTCCCGCGATCCGTGCCCGGCGACGACGGCCTCCGCAGCTCGCACCCTGGCGCCACCAGCGTTCCAATCAACGCCCGGACGCGGGCTCAGCCGCACCTGGAACGCCGGGCGTCCCCGATCGACGCCGGAACGGCCCGTGGAGCCGCCTTCCTTCGCCCATTGGAACGCGTCTGGTGCCAAGCGTTTGCGACGACGGCGCCGTGCCCACGGGGAGGACGGTGCCACCGGGTGACCGTGCCCACGGGATGGATGTCGCGGCCGGAGTCGGGTGGTGAAGCTGCCAATGAAAACGGAGGATCAGGCAGCGCCCAAGGAGGCCTCGTCTGCAGCTGCGACCTCCGAGGCGGTCGTCGGCTCGCCACCCCCGCTACCTACGCCACTCACCCATCCGGCACTCCCCGCCGCCGGCGCATCCTCGCTCCCAGGCAGTCGGGCGTACAGGGGGTGGCCATCGGACGTGAGGCAGCGGCCCGACGCCAGCTCCCAGCTCCAACCGTGCAGCCGACAGGTCATGATCCCGTCCTCGACCTCGGCGAACCGAGTGAGATCGGCCTTCATGTGCGGGCAGCGCCGCTGGACCTGGTACCCCGCCAGCTCGAACGTGCCCTGCGACGGTCCGTTCTCGGCATAGAAGCCTTCGGCGTACTGCAGTCGCTCGACGCTCAAGCACTTGAAGAACGTGTACACGTAGTCGTTGTAGGCACCCCGCCGTCGGGCGCTGAATCGCATCGAGAGGAACAGCTCGTTGACCCAGTCGTCGACGTGCTCGCGCACGAGACGGTCGACGAGGTCGCGCGCCACGAAGAACTGGTAGCGCGGCTCCTCCCCGTCGGTCGGTCGCCGGACCTCGCGCGCGACGAAGTCGATGACGAGGCGCTCGTCGCCGACATCCAACAGCACCTGGTCCGCGACGCCGGCGCAGATCATGTCCGCCTGTTCGAGGAGCGGATCCCACCATT
>JAABUN010008897.1_pt1 | contig 10058 bp, 8 predicted proteins | sample 5559311 | NCBI WGS metagenome assembly JAABUN01 (sample SAMN10711877, study PRJNA513370) | rock metagenome | isolation source: Antarctica rocks | place: Antarctica: Victoria Land, Siegfried Peak sud
CCCCTGCTCAACGAACCGCTCGCCAACCGCGACCACGCCGACCTGCCCGCCCTGGAGGACACCATCGCCGCCCGCTGCCGCGAACTCCCCGCCCAGCCGGCCCGCATCCGAGGCGCGACCCAGTACCACTGGTGGCCCGACACCTAATCGGGAGGATCATGCAAGATCTGGTATCACACGATGGTAACCCATAGTCAGAATATTACTATCCTTGAGGATAAGAAGATTACAAGTATCTTGCTGAATCTGATCATAATGCGATTTGGAGAACAGTTCCAACACACGCTCGAAAAAGGACTTCACATGGAAGAGGCTTCGCTGAAAAGTTACTTGGCCTCTCGGGCATGGTCATCATGGCAGCAAGCAACCGCACCTAGACCACTTGACGCTAGGTATTCTGATAACTCGTACCCTATATCACTACACAAAACGATCACTTAACGGTAATTCTGATTTTGTTAGGACTTACGCAGTTCAGCACGAATCAGGCATCATTTTGCTGCGAATCCACGTTCAACTGCGTAAGTCCTATCTGTATCAGGCTCCGCTGCTCGGCGGCTCTTCTTCCGTCTCTTCGGCCTGTGCCTGCTGTTGGCCCGGTAGCGCGTTGCGCCAGCCCTGGACTGCGGCGACGATGCTGAAGAGGGTCAACCCGCTGAAGACGATCAAGCTGACCAGATAGTAGTTATCGTGCCGCATCGACAGCGCTTGATAGGCGATGATCGCCTGGATCCCGAACAGCACGGTGGTGAAGGCGGTGATCCCCGTCAGCCACCAGTTATGTTTGCGCGGTAAGCCGTTCCCCATCGCCATTTCCCCTCGACTGTGCTGCCGCCGTTGCCCTTTGCCGGTGCGCGGAAGTGTAGCACGACTGTCCCGGTGGCCTGATCTGCTCCTGACGGCTCATGCGCTGCTCACTCCTCGTCGTCGAGGTCTTGTGCGCGGAGCTTCTTGCGGCGGGGCTTCTGGCGGGGTTTGTCGCGCCGTGTGCCGGCAGGCTCGTCGCGTCGTTCGGGTCGCTCGGCCACCGCTTTCGGTGGGCGGGGTGGGCTGGGGGTGAGATCCTGTGGGAGGAGTCGCAGTCGCGGTGGCATGAATGCGGGTGTCTCGGCCTTGCGGAGATCCTCGTCCCAGATCACCGCCACCGGTAGCCATTGGCGTTCGTCGTTCATCCTGGTGTCCCTATGTCTTGCTCGTCCGAGGCCGACGCTGCATGGCCCTACCTAAGGATACACAAGTGTGGAGTTTGTTGGGGGCAAGGGTGAGGTTGGCGTTGTCTTCACTGCCATTGCCGCTGCCTGTGCTCTCTACTTTTGCCTTACCTCACCTCGGCAAGAATGTTGTTTGCCCGGCGAACTCCTAGCCCAAACGTTTGTTGTCCGTGGCCTATACAGGTGATTCCACTTTTGTCTACCCTCTTTACACTAGAGTGGTGCGTGGTGGGGTAGCCACGCACCTGATTGTGCAGTAGGGAAGGGATAAACGCTATGGGTTCCGAAGCGCAAAGCTGGTGGCGGAAGTTGATAGTGCGCCTGTTCGGGGAGCGGTCGCGATCCGGACCCAATTGGGAAATACTGCAATCAACGACTATCTCTGCAACTGTGGCCCCTGCTGATCAGTCGCAAGGTTACGTTCCTCCTGCTTTGACACACCCAGCACATTGGTCAACAGTCGTCGCCGTGCCGGAAGAAGCACAGAATCACGCCATCGCTTTGATTCTCGATCAGCCGAAAGCTTTGTCGGTCAGTACGTCGCGTATTGCTGTGAGCCCGGCTGCTGCCCCCGCCGACTATACCTATGCCCTGCGCGACGATTTTCTGTCGCGCGCCGAGCAAAGCTTCTTCCATGTCTTGCGCGATGCCGTTGCGGCGGAATACCTGATCTTCCCCAAGGTGCGCCTGGCCGACCTCGTCTTCCCACCGCGCCAGGAAGGACAGTTCGGTGCCTGGCAGCGGATCAATCGCAAGCACGTCGATTTCGTCCTCTGCGATCCGCGCACGTTGCGCCCACTTGCCGCCCTCGAACTCGATGATCGCTCACACTGCCGCCCCGATCGCCTGGAGCGCGATGCCTTTGTTGAACAGGTTTTCGCCGACGCCTCTTTGCCGCTCATCCGTGTCCCGGCGCAACGGACCTATCACCGGCAGACGATCGCGATGCTGGTCGCAGAGGCGATCACGCGGCAAGGATCAACGGTAATAGCCGAATCGGCGGCTACCGGTGCCGAGGTCAAAACGTGCGACCGTTGCGGCGGTGAGATGAAAATACGCACGGCGGCGCAGGGTGCGCACCGGGGCGAGCAGTTCTGGGGCTGCACGAATTACCCGAAGTGCCGCAACATCGTGAAGATCGCCGCTGACCCGGCGCTTTATGCCTCCGCGTGAATCGCCCATCGCGCGCGGTGGAGGGTCGGCGGTCGGCAGTCGGCAGTGGTTGGGCGGTGGCATGATAAGCACTGCGCTGGCAACGAACCTCTACTGCCGACTGCCGATTGCCGACCCTCCACCGATACGTGTCTGCCGGGTGGGTCGCCGTCGTCAGGGTCGTGGGGTCTTCCGCCGCGTGTATACTTCCTGCGCCGTGATCCCCGCTGACTGATTGGCATTCGGGATCGGGGAAACGATGCGCGGTCAACTGAGCGGCGGCAACAACCAGACGACGATGATGGTGGGGCATCTGCGCGGCGGTATCGCCGCCGCTGTACGCCTGCCCCAACCGGCGGAGGAGGCGAGTGGTCACTGAAGCGCAATTGCGAGACGTGGCGCTGACGCGCGTGGAATACGATCAGGTCGTGGAATTGCTCGGGCGCGAGCCAAGCGAGGTCGAACTGGGGATGTTCGGCTCGATGTGGAGCGAGCACTGCGGCTACAAAAACTCGCGACCGGTGCTGAAACTGTTCCCGAATGGCGGGCCGCGTGTCCTTCAGGGACCGGGCGAAAATGCCGGGGCGGTCGACATCGGGGACGGGCAGGCGGTCGTCTTCAAGATCGAGTCGCACAATCACCCGAGCGCGGTCGAACCGTATCAGGGCGCGGCGACCGGTGTCGGCGGGATCGTTCGCGACATCTTCACGATGGGAGCGCGACCGATCGCGATCCTCGACTCGCTCCGCTTCGGGCCGCTCTCCGAGCCGCGCACCCGCTATCTCTTCGGGAACGTTGTCGGCGGGATCGCCGGGTACGGCAATAGCCTCGGTATCCCGACCGTCGGTGGCGACCTCTTCTTCGACCCCGGTTATGCGGGCAACCCGCTGGTCAACGCGATGTGCGTCGGCGTGATCGACGCGGCGAAGATCATGCACGCCAAGGCGACCGGGATCGGCAACCCGATCATCCTGGTCGGCGCGGCGACCGGGCGCGACGGGATCCACGGCGCGTCGGGCCTCGCCTCGCTCGCCGACCCGACCGCGCGTTTCGCCGAGTTGCGTCCGGCGGTACAAGTCGGCAATCCATTCCTGGAAAAACTGCTGTTGGAAGCCTGCCTGGAAGCGCTGGAAACCGGCGCGGTCGTCGGGATGCAGGATCTCGGCGCGGCGGGCCTCACCAGCTCGACGGTCGAGTCGGCCGATAAGGGCGGTGTCGGCGTGGAGATCGATGTCGCGAAGGTGAGCCGTCGCGAGACCGGGATGACCCCTTACGAGATCATGCTCTCGGAGAGCCAGGAGCGGATGCTCGTCATCGTGGAGGCGGGCCGCGAGGGCGAGGTACAGGCGATCTTCGACCGCTGGGAACTGCACTCCGACATCATCGGTCGCGTCACCGACGATGGGATCGTGCGGATCACCGACGGCGATACGGTCGTTTGCGATGTCCCGGCACGACTTTTCACCGACGAATGCCCGACCTACTATCGGCAGGGGACAGAGTCGCCCGCCGTCGTGGCGTTGCGGGCGTTCGATCTGGGCGCGGTCCCCGATCTGCCCCGTGAGGAGGCGCATGAAGCGTTGCTGACCTTGCTGGCCGCGCCGAATATCGCCAGCCGCCGCCCGGTCTTCCAGCGCTACGACCACACCATCCTCACCAACACGATCGTGCCGCCCGGTGCGGCCGACGCGGCGGTGGTGCGCGTGAAGGGGACGAAGAAGGGGCTGGCCCTCAAGACCGACTGCAACCCGCGCTACTGCTACCTCGACCCCGAACTCGGCGGGCGACACGCGGTGGCCGAGGCAACGCGCAACGTCGTCTGCACCGGGGCGCTGCCGCTGGCGATCACCGACTGCCTCAATTTCGGTTCGCCGGAGAAGCCGGAGAATTTCTACCAATTGGAGCGCGCCGTGCGCGGGATGGCCGATGCCTGCCGCGCGCTCGGCACGCCGGTGGTCAGTGGCAACGTCAGCCTTTACAACGAGAGCAACGGCGTTGCGATCCCGCCGACGCCGACAGTCGGCGCGGTCGGCCTGATCGACGATGTCAGCACCGCGTTGACGATGGCGTGGGGGGTGAATCAGCGGATCTTCCTGCTCGGCCCACTCGCAGCGACCCTCGGCGGCAGCGAATATCTGGCGACACTGCGTGACACCGTCGCCGGTGCGCCACCCACGCTCGACCTCGACCTCGAGGTACGGTTGCAACGGTGCGTTTTGGCATTGCATAAAGGCGCGTTGCTGTTTTCCGCGCATGACACAAGCGAGGGTGGCCTGGCGGTGACGCTGGCCGAATCGGCGATGGCCGGCGGGATCGGCGCAGCGATCACCCAGGAAGCGATCGCTGCGCTCCTATCTGCCAACGGTGGTCGCCTCGACCGGACACTCTTCGGCGAGGCGGGCTCGCGGATTGTCGTCACGCTCGGAGCACACGACTCGCTCGACCACGCCGAGTGGATCGCGCAAGAACACGGCCTGATCCTCTTCGCGCTCGGTGAGACGGGCGGCGATACCTTGCGTATCGGTGATCTGTTCGCCGCGCCAATCGCCGCGCTGAGCGAAGCGTGGGAAGGCGGGCTGGCGAAGGCGCGGGGGTGAGGGGGACGGCCCTCACCCCCGCCGCCACCACAAGGGTGGTCGAGAACCTGCGGGCGGCACCCCCTCTCCCCATCCGAGGCGAGGGGGAGGAGCATTGTGACCTTGGTGGTGGATGGCAAATGTTGTCAAGTGTGGTTGATGCGGATGTGTTGTCTGCCCGCCTGTCGCCACGAACTTGTTAGGCCCAGGCTTCCCATGCTGTGTTCCTTGCTCGAATCTCTCCAGTATGGTGACAAGGCTGCTCGCATAATAGCCAGTTCATTCGGAGGCAGGTGAGGGTCAAGCGCGCTCAAGGATGGCATGGTGAGACAGAAACGGCTCACGGAGTCAGCGCGGCAGTTGCGGCAACGGGAGACTGCTGCTGAGGTGCTACTGTGGACAGCGTTGCGTGATCGCCAGCTTGCCGGGCTGAAGTTTCGTCGTCAGCGCCCTGCTGGACCATTTGTGCTTGATTTCTATTGCTCGGAGCATAAACTCGTTGTCGAGTTAGACGGTGCTATACACGATGAGCAGATGGCGCAGGATCAGGCACGAACTGAATTGTTGCGGCAGCATGGCTACTGTGTGCTGCGTTTCCGCAACGAAGAAGTCACGACCGATCTCGACCGGGTTTTAGCACGTATCCGCGAGTTTGCCGATCGGCACTGACACCCAACGAGGCACCCCCTCTCCTCGGATGGGGAGAGGGGGCTGGGGGGTGAGGGTATTCAGGAGAAAGCGATGAGTTCAGACCAACTCCGCGTCCTTGTCATCGGCGGTGGCGCGCGGGAACACGCGCTCTGCTGGGCAATTGCGCGCAGCCCGCGCTGCGGCAAGCTGTGGTGTGCGCCCGGTAACTGGGGGATCGGGCAGATCGCCGAGAATCTGCCAGTCGCCGCGAACGACATCGAGGGTCTGGTGGCTGCGGCGAAAAATCTACGGATCGATCTGACGATTGTTGGGCCGGAAGAGCCGTTGTCGCTCGGGGTGGTCGATAGCTTCCGCGAGGCGGGGCTGGCGATCATCGGCCCGACCAAGAGCGCGGCGCGGATCGAGAGCAGCAAGTGGTGGGCCAAAGAGATCATGCGCGAAACCGGCGTCCCGACCGGTCGCGCCGCGCGCTTCATGGAGGCCGACCCGGCGATCGAATATCTGTCGCGGATCCCTTACCCGACCGTGATCAAGGCCGACAATCTGGCGGCGGGCAAAGGGGTCGTGATCGCGCAGACCCCCGATGAGGCGATGCAGACGATCATCGACTTCATGGAGCGCGAGACACTGGGCGTGCCGGTGCGGCGGTTGCTGGTCGAGGAGTTGTTGACCGGGCGTGAGGTCTCGCTGCTGGCATTGGTCGATGGGGAGACGGTGCTGCCGTTGCTTCCCGCCTGCGACCACAAGCGCATCGGCGATGGCGACCAGGGGCCGAATACCGGCGGGATGGGAGCGTATGCGCCGACCAATCGTCTCTCGGACGCCGCGATCCGCGACCTGACGAAGCGGATCTTCGTGCCGGTGATGAAGCGGATGGCGCGCAAAGATGCGGCGTTCAGCGGCATCCTCTACGCTGGCCTCATCCTGACCGCGCATGGCCCGAAAGTGATCGAGTTCAACGCCCGCTTCGGTGATCCCGAAGTGCAGGTCGTCTTGCCGCTCTTGCGGTCCGATCTCCTCGATCTCTTCATCGCGCTCAACGAAAAGCGGCTGCGCGAGAAGACCCTGGAATGGGAAGATGGCGCGGCGGTCGGGGTGGTGCTGTCATCCGGTGGTTATCCGGGCCGCTATGAAACCGGGCTGCCGATTAGCGGCCTCGATGCTGTGGGCGACGATGCACTGGTCTTTCACGCGGGTACGCAGGCCGGAGCGGATGGCGGGCCGATCACCGGTGGCGGGCGTGTCCTCACCGTCGTCGGTCGCGGCCCGTCGCTGACCGCAGCGCGCGACAACGCCTATGCCGCCGCTGATCGGATCGCCTTCCCCGGTCACCACTTGCGTCGGGACATCGGACAGGCGGAGGCGGAAGAGGCGAAATAATCGTCCGGTTAGCTGCGGCGGTTGCCGGCCCCTGGCGCGATCGGAACCTCCTTTCTGGCCGCAAGGAAAGAGAAGTTATGCACAAGGAAACATTGGCGGTTCATGCCGGGCACGGTGTCGATCCGACGACCGGGGCGGTCTCGCCGCCGATCCATCTCTCGACCACGTTCGAGCGCGGCGTCGATGGCTCGTTCCCCACCGGCTATGTCTATAGCCGATCCGGGAACCCGAACCGGACGCAACTCGAAACGGCGCTGGCGACGATCGAGGGCGGGGCGGCGGCGGCGGCGTTCGCCTCCGGCTCGGCGGCGACCCTGGCGGTCTTTCAGGCGCTCGCTCCCGGCGATCATATCGTCGCGCCGACCGATGCCTATCACGGCACGACGCGGATCTTGCGCGACCTCCTCGCGCGCTGGGGGTTGGCGGCGACGTTCGTTGATATGACCGATCTCGCGGCGGTCGAGCGAGCGATCGAGCCACGGACGAAAGTTGTCTGGATCGAGACCCCCTCGAATCCGCTGCTGCACGTCACCGACATCGCGGCGGTTGTGGCGCTTGCCGGGGCATCAGGTGTGCGCGTCGTTTGCGACAACACCTGGGCGACGCCCGCCTTGCAGCAGCCACTGGCGCACGGTGCCGATCTCGTCGTCCACTCCACGACCAAATATCTCGGCGGTCATAGTGATGTCCTCAGCGGCGCGGTGGTGACGAAGGTCGAGGATGATTTCTTCGCGCGGGTGCGCGACGTGCAGACGGTCGGTGGCGGTGTCGCCGCACCGTTCGACGCCTGGCTCGTCTCGCGCGGGATCCGCTCGTTGCACTGGCGTATGCGTGGTCATGTGGCGAACGCCGCCGCCGTCGCCGCGTTCCTGCACGAGGATCAGCGGGTGCAGGCGGTCTATTATCCCGGCCTGCCCGATCACCCGAATCACGCGGTCGCCGCGCGGCAGATGAGCGGTTTCGGCGGGATGATCTCGTTCCAGCCGCACGGCGATGGCGCTAACGCCCTGGCAATCGTCGGGCGGGCGCAGCTTTTCACGCGCGCCACCAGCCTCGGCGGTACCGAGAGCCTGATCGAGCATCGCGCGTCGGTCGAAGGGCCGCAGACGCGCACGCCCGGCAATCTCATCCGTATGTCGATCGGCCTGGAACACGCTGATGATCTGATCGCCGACCTGGATCAGGCACTCGGCTAGGTACTATCGTCGCGGTAGTGCCGATTTTGTGTCGGCTGGGAATAGAGCCGCGTCGATTGATGTTGCTCTGACCGGCGCGCACGATAGTACTGCGCGAACGATGTGGAAAGGGATGACTAAGATGGTAGCGATTCCTGACAAGTATCACGATCTCTTGACGCGGCCCGTCCTGTTCAGCCTGGCGACGGTCATGCCGGATGGTCAGCCGCAGGTTACGCCGGTGTGGGGCGATTTCGACGGCACCTATCTCCGGATCAATACCGCCGCTGGTCGCCAGAAGCACCGGAATATGGAGGAGCGCCCGCAGGTGACGGTGATGCTGCTCGATCCCGAGAACACTGGCCGCTATGTCGAGGTGCGCGGCAAGATCGCCAAGATTAACGCGGAAGGCGGCAACGACCATATCGACGCGCTGGCGAAGAAGTATGTCGGCGTCGATAAGTACCCCTACGCCAATCCCGCCGAGACGCGCGTGATCTGCTACATCGAGCCCGAGCGGGTCGTCGGCCAGGGCTGATACTTGACGCAGGCAGCCGTGTGCGGTGGGAAATGGCTGCCGCCGCGCACTGCTGCTACTGTGCAACCGTTGTGGACATTGATGATACCGACCGTTGCGTGAGGGTCAACGCTGCGGAGCGGCCCGTCAGGGAGAATTTTCCCGGAGGTACAGGATGAGCGAGACACCGCCGCAAGCGTGGCGACGACCGCCCGATGCGGTATACAAAGTACTCAATCCGCTTCTCGGGCTGATCCTGCGCTCGCCGTTGCACGGCCTGATCAGTAAGCGGCTGTTGCTCCCCGAATTCACCGGTCGGAAGAGTGGTCGCCCTTATCGCCTCCCGATCGCCTATGTGCGGCGTGGTGAAACGCTACTGCTCGGGACCGAGAGCCGCTGGAAGGCGAACTTGCGCGGCGGTGCGCGCGTCGGCGTCATCCTGGGTGGGCGGCACCGTGCAGGGATGGCCGCTGTCATCGACGATGCGCCCGGCATGGCCGATCTGCTCGCGGAGATGATCCGCGCTGCGCCGCAGTACGGCAAGATCGTCGCCGTCAGGCTCGATCCTTCAGGCCATCCCCATCCCGACGATCTCGAACGGGCGCGTCAGCGGGGTTCCGTTGTCATCCGCATCGAGCTCGATTAGCGGCTGGCGAGCAACGTAGCGGGCAGGGGCGCGATATGGCACAGACTATCCTGGTAACTGGCGCAACAGGGAACGTTGGCGCTGCCCTCATCGAGCAGTTGCGCGGTCGGGAGGTACGGATCGTCGCGGCGGTGCGCGATGTAGAGCGCGCACGCCAGCGACTCGGCGCAGGACTTGAGTACGTGCAGTTCGACTTCGCGCGCCCGGAGACATATAGCGCCTTCGCTGGCGTGGACCGCCTTTTCCTAGTACGCCCCCCCGAGATCGCCGATGTGCGTGGCGTGATCGCCCCGGCAATCGATGCGGCGCGGCGGGCGGGGGTGCGGCGGGTCGTCTTCCTCTCCCTCCTCGGGGTGGAACGCAACCCGATCGTGCCGCATTACCGGATCGAAAAGGCATTGCGCGAATCGGGGATGGTCTGGACTTCCCTCCGCGCCAGCTACTTCATGCAAAATCTCGATACCATACACCGCGAGGATGTGCGACGCGGCGCGATTGTGGTGCCAGCCGGGGCGGGCAAGACCAGCTTTATCGATGTACGGGACATCGCCGCTGTCGGGGCGTTGGCGCTGACTGAGGATGGGCATGACAACCGTGGCTATGCGCTGACCGGCGCAAGGGCGCTCAGCTACTTCGAGATTGCTCGCCAGTTCACCGCCGTGCTTGGCCAGCCTGTCGTCTATCGCAATCCTTCGCCACTCGCCTACGCACGGCATATGCGCGGCCAAGGACACCCCTGGCCCTTTGTCT
>JAABUN010008898.1_pt1 | contig 10054 bp, 11 predicted proteins | sample 5559311 | NCBI WGS metagenome assembly JAABUN01 (sample SAMN10711877, study PRJNA513370) | rock metagenome | isolation source: Antarctica rocks | place: Antarctica: Victoria Land, Siegfried Peak sud
TTCGCTCTATTCTGGGATCGGGTATATCACCGAAGTGTTCTATAAATCCTTGCATCAGTAAAACAAATTTTACCCAAAAATCCATTTATTTACTCAAACCTAATCTATTTTAGATGCGTTTGCCCTGGGCCTTCATTCATTTACCTGTGTATGTTGTAGAAATGCCCTAACTTTACTTCCGTCAGCATATTCTCTATATGTTGTATTTCCATTTAAAAGAGATTTGAACAGATTAAGCCGCACTTTAGTAGGTGCGGCTTTACTTTTTGTACGATGAATCAGACTTGATTTTTTTAACAGAAGACGTAATCTCTGAACGCCGGTACCTTATACGAGTGCCAATTCGGTACCCTTCAATTTTACCTGACTTTGTCCATACTAAAATTGTAGGGAGCGTTACGCCAAGTATCTCACATGCCTCGTGCCTGGTGATGAAGTCGGAGGGCATTGTGGACGCGGTAGATTGAGGCTTTAAATTTAAAAGCAGGGCTTCAATGTTGGCCAGCCTGGCTTCAATGACTTCAAACGGATTATAACTCATTAAGCACCTCCTTTTCAAGACCAATAAAAGAGTTAAGTGATGAGCGCGGATAGAGTAATTTCTTACCAGCTTTTACAAACTTTAAATTACCTGCCTTACGTTGCTGCCATAGGAACACTGAGCTGCATTTTAAATACTCCGCAGCCTGTTCATCAGTAAGTAATTCGTCTGAAGTTGGAGAAGGAGGGTTTCGATGTATGGCACTCTCAACAGCCTCCTTAATCATTTTGGAGAATTCACTATGAGTCATTGTTATTTGCACCATAAATATTTAATTTATTAATGCAAATAACTTAAAGAAGATTAATAATTATTAAGTATAGCCGGTATAAAAAACCTCGTACCGGGGTATGAAATAATTTAAATGAGAATGTTATATTTTTTTTAATTCTGCCTGAGCAATGGCCTTAGCTTTGGGGAAAGCTTCTAATAACTTAATCGCCTTTTCAATTTCATGTTTTAATGGTGGGTGTAGTGTATTTGAAGTCAGGGATAAAAAAGCTTTGTATCTTCCATTGCCGCCTTCTTGCATATGTTCAAGTCGAAGTTTTCTATTCTCCAACCCTGCATCAAATTTATATAAATTTACCAGGACACTCTCCCGGTGTGTAATAATTCCTGCGTCCAACTTGATCACATTTTGATCTTTAAGTACTTTCCTAAATTTATTACTTTGTTTAGTACCTGCTTTTATTAATTCATTCTGTTTGTAATATAAGAGTTCAATATAAAGCCTCAAGACGTTGATGTATTTAAAATCACGATCAACAGCTTCAATACAAGTCAACCAATCTGTGGTACGGGCAAGTTCATCTCTTATGAAAAACAGCTCAGTAGTTTCCGGACTTTGATTACATTTCTCATTTAACTGAGCATTGTATACAAAAATCAGATCTTGAAAACTTGAATACGGTCTTAATTTCTTAATAGTTACCTGGTTCCCGGGATCTGCACCAAGGTGACTGTAATGCTTTACATTAGCGTCGTTAACAGTCATGTATAAAGTATCAGTTATCATAAAGTAAACAGTAACCTGATTTTTTGCAATCGCTGCGAGTACTTGTTTTAATTCATCTGGGCCCATTTTCATATTACACGTCATGTTCAAACGTTTTTGTTTATCAAAATTAACTAGTTACTACACTGCTTTTAATTGATTTCTTGCGGTCCACAGATCCTTCATTTTCTGTGCATGCTCCGTAGGTGACAGCTTAATATATTTCAGAAATGATTTCTCTGTCCTGTGGCCTGTAATGGCCATTATGGTAATGCCGGGAGTGCCGGCCAGGTATTCATTTGTGGCAAAAGAGCGCCTGGCTGTGTGGGTAGTAAGCAATTTCCACTTAACCAAATTTTTGGGTTCCCTCAATCCCGCCTTGGTTAATGTTTTTGTGATATTAACCTGTAAACACTTCAGCTTTTCTCCAATTTCTTTCAACGCCTCGTTTGTTTTTTGATTAGTGACAGATTTCGGGAGCTGGCCATTATATTTTTCAATTATGCCTTTAACAATTGGGTGCACAGGGATAACAATTGTTTGGCTTGTTTTTACCTGGATGATTTCAATAAAGCCGTCTTTAATGTGATCCGCTTGCAGAATCGAAAAGTCTGAATATCTCAAACCGGTATAGCAGCCTATCAAAAACAAATCCCTTACTCTTTCCTTTGCTTCAGGAAGTTCTAAGTTGGCTAATTCTTCGAGTTCCTTCTGATTTAAATAAATGGAAGTGGTGTCTTCCTTGGTAACACTAAATTTTTTACTCTTGAACTGCAGGTTGCTGTTCAGGCCTCTTTCAGTGGCTTCGTTCATGACAGTCTTGACGTTTTTCATGTCCTTGCCAATGGAGTTGGCGCTAAGCTTATATTTTTTTATCAGGTATTCGGTAAAGTCGGAATGAAAATCAACGTTGATATTTTCGAAATCAATATTTTTCTTTTTATCTGCTTTAAACGCTGTCAGATGGTTTAGCGTAGTTGCATAAGCTTTGACTGTGCTATTTGAGAACGGCTTACCAGTTGAATGTTGTACCCTGGTACCATCCTTTGAACTATTAACCAATTCATGGAAAAAAGAAAGGAACGTTTTTTGGCCATTTTTAGGCTTATCCTTGAACTCATGGTCAATGTGAGCGCGTAATACATCCGGGGACGGTTCCTTACTGTCATGATCATTCCTGTAAGCGCTGTAGATGTCTTTAATCTTATCGTGGATTTTGCCCAGGCGTCTATTAAGTTCCATGTGCCCAGGGAACTTATTTGTTTTCTTTGCCCTCTGGTCCTTCAGGCTCCAGAACCGGGGATCGATCTTTTCTGATAGGTAGTATTTGAAGCGGTATCCGCTATAACGGAGATGGGCATATATAGCCGTTTGCTTACCCACCTCGGCCCTGGTGAGATAAAAGGAGACTTCCATTTTTAGTAGTTATTTGAACAAGTTAAAGATAGTAAACTTTCTATTGCGGGAACGCTTGCGGGAACAATATATTTTATTATTCTTTATTCCAGTTTCTTTCCCTTTCGGCTGTAACTACTACCATTACTGTGTTATTTTATTTTTTACAGAAAATGCAAACAAGTACTGTATGAAAATCAGTAGTCTCGCCGGGACCACAAAGAATAATATCAAAAGCTGCTGATCCCGCATAAAATGTATGTTTATGCGGGATTTTTAATTTGTTCAATTAAACATTGTTGTGTCACTTACTTGTACGGTTGTAGTTGCTTCGGCTAAGAATGCCAGGGTCCCTGCTAAACTACAAGGCGAGAAGAGGAGATCCCCAACAAGACGAAATAACCCGATATTTTATCAAACTGTACAACAAACAATGTTTATTTTCGAGGGCGACTTTGCATACATCATAATCCCTTAATTAAGCTGAAGATGCAAGAGAACCAAATAATAATATTAGAGATCAAAAGAATTGACAAGAAATGACTAATCAGAAAAAGCCGAACCCAATGTATTTTGCTTCTTTAAAAGTTGAGAATGTAAAAAGCTTTGGAGAAAAGCAAATTTTAGACTTAAGAGATAGTAAGGGTGCTTTATCCCCCTGGACTCTGATTCTCGGTGATAATGGGGTAGGCAAGACTACCTTATTAAAATGTCTGGCATGGATGCTTCCCGTTGAATTGCCGGAAAACGAAAAATTAAGAATAGCAAAGCGTTTATTTAATAGAGGGGTTGATTTTGAAATTATAAAAGAAACAACAGGCATTAGTAAAGAAGAACTTGAGAGCAATGAACCTGTTAAGGAAAATGACAATGATCAAAATGAAGAAAAGGCTACAACGAAAGTAGAAATTAAACCTTTGATGGACGACTTCAGTGATGAATCCGTTTATAATTCAATAATACGTGTTGGTGAAGGTGTAGAAATGAAAATTAAAGCCGAATTCACCAATGGGCTATGTCTAAAAGCAACTCCTTCGAAAGGTGATTTGACAACGATAGGTATACGTTTAAAAAGAAAAGGCGATGAAATAGAAGACATCTTAAATACGGATCACCTTACAACTGCAGAATTAGAAGAATTCAATTCTCCTAATTTATTTGCTTATGGTGCTGCCAGGCACATGGCTTCTGAAAACTTCGAAAAATCAGAGTTAAAAGAACCAACTTATAATTTATTTTCTAATTCGGGGGATTTGTACGATGCAGAAGAAGTGCTTTTGAAGTTATATAATGACTCGGTAGCAGAACAGAATGCTATGATGAAACAAACAATAGAGCAACTAAAAAATGGTTCTACACAACCATCAATCCAGCAAGCTCAAAATGAGAGTATAGACTCCAAAGTTGAAGGTAAGGCTACGAAACATTTGCAGAAAGTGAAAGAAATTTTGACAACGCTATTGCCTCATCTAGACGATCCGGATTGCATAATTATTAACCAGTCAACCAAGAAAGAAGGACATCCTTATTCTAGAATAGTTGAAATAAAAACGCCATTCGGTCAAGTAGGGCTATACGATTTAAGCTTGGGTTATCAAACAATGTTAGTCTGGGTTGTGGATTTGGCTATTAGGATGTTTTGGCAAAATCCGGACAGTGATGAACCATTAAAGCAACCTGCCGTAGTAATTATAGATGAGATTGATTTGCACCTGCATCCTAAATGGCAACGAACTATAAAGCAATATCTTACTCACCACTTTCCAGCTACGCAATTTATATGTACTGCTCATAGCCCTTTCATGGCGCAGGCTTCAGAAGATGAAAACTTGTGTGTATTGCATGAAATCAAACTTACGCCAGTAATAAGTGAAGTGAAAATAGATAATGATCCTACAATAGTTAAGGGTTGGCGGATTGGTCAAATCATAAAGAGTGATTTATTTGGGGTACCTGAAACAAGTTTTAAAATAGAAAAATGGCGGGATGAAAGAAGAGAAATTCTTGATAAGCCGGAACAAACACCAGCAGATAAAATAAGATTAGAAGAGCTAAATGAAGAACTATCAAAATTACCTTCTACCGAAAATAATGAAACTCAAAAACTATTAGACCAAATACGTGTAACAGCAGAAATACTCAAAAAGGAAGGCAAGCTAAAATGATAAAAATACAAAAGGGAGAACCTCCTGAAGAATTATTAACCAAGGGCGATAAACTTAAAAAAGCACTTTGCGACGATTTTGATAAAACCCCAAATGATTATTTAGAGGGGAAGAAACCCTTTGATATTAAGGGTTATGGCTTGGAAGCGGTTAAAACCGAATTAAAAGTTAGACAATACAATAAATGTTGTTTTAGTGAAGCAAAATTTACAGGTGAATATCCTGATATAGAACATTTTCGACCCAAAGGGAGAGTAGATATTTATGATACAAAAGAAAAATTATTTCCAGGGTATTATTGGTTAGCACATGAATGGTCAAATTTATTTTATTGTAAAGAGGTTATTAATACAACCTATAAAAGAAACTTTTTCCCGCTTTATAATGAGCATGAAAGGAATAGAACTCATCATGATAGTTTTATCGAAAAAAGCATTTTTATAGATCCTTCAATTGAAGACCCCCGAGATTTTATTCGATTTGAAAGGGATGAACCAAAAGGCTTTGATAAAGAGGGTCGCGGTCTTTTCAATATCATTGTTTTAGGGCTACGAAACACTTCTTTTGTTGATGACAGAAGTGATAAATTCATTGCGATACAACTTAGTAAGAGTACAGTTGAAATAGGCTTGGCTGAAGGAATAAGTATAGATAGTGATATTCTAGCACCTCACATCAAAGCACTAAAGGAAGCTATGCAACCTAAAGCAGAATTTAGTTCCATGGCCATAGACTTGTTACAAGATTGGCCCCCGCTTCAGTTAGACCTAAACTTGCCGGAAAGTCTTTAAGCAGTTCGATTTCATTTTTTATTTGACTAATCCTCGTCCCGAGATAATCTTCTGCCTCCAATAATTTATTCATTTTATAAAGCTCTTTATAAAACTCTCCAATTGACCTAAACACAAACAATCCATGCAAAACTCCCCGAACAGGTCGTACTTTATCTCTCCAAGGAGAATAATATAAACAGCGGGTATTTGGCTTTACTAACAGAACAATTTTTTCGATTAATGTTAATTTTAAATGCATTGTTTCATGCAAAATAGACTCTGCAACCCTTAAATTTGAAACTATCGAATCATCCTCACATACTGAAAGAAATATGGAAAAAGGAATTTGAGGATGACTATAGCTTACATCAATTTCCTCATCTGGCTGGCGCAAAATATGGATGGATCGAACCAAATTAGTAATGCAATCATAAACAGGCTCTATTAACCGAAGTATAGAAATTGCTTTTTTTAATTTCAAAAGCGCTGCATCGCCTTCTATTTCATTTTCTGTTAGCAAGTCAAGTCCGTGCTCCTCATAGAACGATTGCAATTGGAAGGAAGGCATTTCGACACACAAAGTACTTTCAGCAATCTCTTTTTTTTGGACTATTTCCAATGTAGAATCTCCGAGCCAAAAACCTGCTGTACTATAATCGCTAAAACTTTGAAACCCTTTACTTTTTAATTCTATCCAATGTTGTTGTATTAATTGACGAGTAAGTGTTGTTTCCCATAAAGGGAATGGATTTTCGATAAACTTATGTATTTCAGTTGCCAGTTCCATACATTAAATTTCTTTGAAGGTATAGACTATACTATACCTTGAAAAATTGCGTACTGTAGACACTGCATGGTAGGACTTATCTGATATCTCGAAACCGAAAGCAGAATTATTGATTGGTTGTATAAGCTTTGAAACATCTTCTGCTTTTTGTGTACTAAAAAGCATCAGGAAACCGCCGTTAGCTGCATTCCAATGAGGGTTTAGCTGGATGACTAGCCTATGAGTTTCTTCACCATTAATATAGTCGTTATGAATGCCTATTGTATGGCCATGAACAAGTTTATGAGCGACTATCGAAATTGTTTCAAGTGATTTTACGCCGAAGGAGTTTTTTAGTGCAGTTTGAATTGTTTCGATAGTATCATTACTAATCAAACACTTAAGATTTTCCGGAAGCGCACTTGTAGATAATACGAATTCGTATTGAGTATAAAAGTCCTCTTCCGTTAAACTCCATTCATTGGTGTGTTCAAGCCAATTGTATATTTCATTTTCTACGCTACCGCCAAGAACAGTAGAACAGCATAAATGAGGAAAGGGAACAGTTTCGGTTTCGCAAGCCGAAAGATTAATACAACTGAACTTTTGCATCTTCATAAAATTTGGCAACTGATTGCCGCATATTTCTTATTAAATGTAATTGATCTTCACAATACACAGATGGATTGTTGAAACCATTTTCATTTTTCCATCTATGTAGTTTCATGCCACCACCGCAAACAGCAAAATCACAGCAAGTATTACACTTTTCAGACGTTGGCTTTTGCGAATTTTTGTATTTGTGAAATTCAGGAGAATTTAAAAATTTAAGTAGTTGTCCTTCTTTTATATTACTTGATACCTCAAATTTATCAGCCCCGTTGTACGCGCTTTTTAAAGTATCATTCTTCATTAAGGTTCCATCCGTGTCAATAACAAGAATTCCGTAATCAGTCACTCCTACTCCTTCCTGTGACACGACTCCTCCTAATATTACTTTAAGCATATCATCAAGGATTCGAATTGGAAGCGGATTAAAGTCGTTTAAATAAATGTTCAAAAGCCTGACCATCCAGGAGCCGTATTCTATTGATTTAAGCGATTCCTTGCCATAAGGTAATTTAGAATGATTTCCATCTTTATATAAAAAATCAACACTTGGTGTCGCCAATTCTTTGAAGAAAGAATATATTTCCAATGGATCAGAAGAAGGGTCGATAACCGCTAAGCAGCCGGAATCTAAAAATTCTGCATCAGGGTGGAACTTTATTCGCATAATTCCCTTGAGAACTTGTTCAAAGGTACCGCTTCCATTATGTGATAATCGTTCTTTATCGTGAATGTGTTGCGGACCATCGATACTAACAGCTATAGTGGTTTTGTATTTAGAACAGACATCTAAGATTTTGTTGGTTATTAGGATGCCATTAGTTTGAATACTTACTGGATAATTCTTCGGAAGAGCTTTGCGTAACCGGCTAAGCAAATATTCCAATTTCGAAATTCCTAATAATAAAGGCTCTCCACCGTGTAATACTACAGTAAAAGGCTTGATTTGTGAAATCGAAAGTTGTTTAAGCGAAGTGCAAACCGCATCTATTGTTTCTTCTGACATGAGTTTATCCATATGCAACCAATTGTCATCGGCCATGTTGAAAACATAGCAATAAGTACAATTGATATTGCATCTGGCAGCTACTTTGAGAAGTACAGTATCAAGTTCGCAATAATTCACCTCTTAACGGGAACGGTTATGTCGGTTATGAAGTCGATTGTATGCAGCAATATTATTTTGGTTTTCGTGCTTTACTTCTTCAATTAGCCTTTGAAGTACTGAACTTCTAACTTCACTTGCATCAATACTTATAGTTTTCGATGTAGAGATTTCCTCGTCTGAGATTTTATTTTCAGTTAGCTCTTTGTTTATGTCCATAAGTAGTAAATATGTTTGTAAAAAAAATCTAATAATTACTAAGTAAATGTGCTGCAAAGTAAATTGAAATTCCTTAGTTCTTTAAAAATTACCTGATTCGAGAATAGGATTTTTTTCGAATCCCAGCCCTCCGTAGTGTTCCTCAAGACAACTACTGAGGTAAAAGGCAACACAGAATGTGCCTGCCTTTTGAACAACCGGTACCTGGTTTCTTTGCAGCATATACTAAACACCCATCTAATACTCTTTTAATACCAGGGCACAGTCCGGCTTATCATTTAGATCCGTGGCCGAAGACGTACGGATAGCAACATTACATTGTTTTGGCAGCTTCTATCATGCTTTGGAGGTAACATTGCTTAATAACGATATGCAAGTACAAGTGAGTGACACAACAATGTTTAATAGTAGCACAAATGCTAAGTACAAGAAAGTTGTAAGTTAGTGACAAATAAATTAATCTATTTGAAGATCGAAGGACAAAACGGTTAATCGGTGAAAGTAAAATATAGATGGCAGGAAGTCAAAGATATCATCACCAGTAAAAAGGATTAAATTAACGTCAGTTCGATGGTATAATGTTATTAAGTGATAACATAAACTCTGTTTTTTTAAGGTTGATACAAGGCTTATTGTCCAGGAAGTTATATGCAGCCAGACAAGCAATCATGTTATTGAAAGCATTGTCAATACTGCGATGTGTGGTATGCCATAAATCCATCCAGTTTTTCAACAGATCAAATACAGTTTCTATCAATGATCTTCTTTTTAGCAAGAGCTTATCTTGTAGAAGCATGAGTTTATTTTTCATGTTCTTTCTTATTTTGGTAATTAAATGCAATCCTTGCTCATAAAGCATCTCAAAAAGTGTTTAGATACATATCCGGCATCTGCAAATATTTTTCCTCCCTCCTCTATAAGATTACAAAGGGTCTGTACAACAGCGGGGTTGTTGTCACTCACATTGCCTGAACTAAAGCATACACTCATTAATTCTCCTTGTTCGTTAATAGCTACCTGTTTGTTTACCTAAACCAAAATAATGAATAAAAAAGAAGAGTGCCAGATTGACTTCTTTTTTAAGTTCAATGAAGCGGTTATAAGAAACAGCATCGGGAAAATAACTCTTCCATGTCTTTAAAATTCCCTGCTGATAAAAATATTTGAAGCATTTAAAACCCGCCACATGATAGAAAATTACAATAGTCATGATTTCACTGGGCGACAATCGACAGTTTTGAGAACAGCGTTTTTTTTAATAGGGTAACTAATCCCTTTATCGTGCAGGAATTTTTCAAATTCCTGGTAGAAATCGTCGCATCTAACGAAAATTTCTACTAACTTGTCAGTATGGTTCATAAGTTCAGAGCATTTAATAAATTGTGGTTTTTAGCTTATCCAATTTAGCTCTGAACTTTTTTATTTCAAAAGATTTTAGCCATAAACTAATATTTACCAAGTAATTAACCGCCGAACTCACGTTA
>JAABUN010008899.1_pt1 | contig 10053 bp, 9 predicted proteins | sample 5559311 | NCBI WGS metagenome assembly JAABUN01 (sample SAMN10711877, study PRJNA513370) | rock metagenome | isolation source: Antarctica rocks | place: Antarctica: Victoria Land, Siegfried Peak sud
CCACCCCCTCTCCCCATCCGAGGAGAGGGGGAAGGAATGGTTCCGAGGCGTGTCGCGAAGGCCACCCGCCCAGTGATGCAACGTCGCCCCCCCGAACAGGCACCGCTTCTTCTGAGGACTCCCCCTCTCCTCGGATGGGGAGAGGGGTGGCGAGCCGCAGCGATGCCGGGGTGAGGGTGCCCCGCCGATCGCCTCCCCTCACCCCTCCCCTCCCCCTACGCCCCGCCCATCGCCGCCCAGCACGCCCGCAACTCCGCCAGCGCGAGTTGGCCGGGGGCCGAGCCGCCCCCCAGCGCGACGGCGGCGAAGGTCAGCGCCGAGCCCGCCCGGTGGCCGAGCACGCGGGTGATCGCGCCATGCGCGCCCATCCCCATCGCCGCGAGCGGCAGCGCCCTGCCCCCCCCCTCGGTGCCGGTGAGCGCGCGGCATAGGGCAAGGAGGCGAATCGCCTCCCCCGCATCGCCGGGCATGACCGCCAGCTTCGCCGCGTCCGCGCCCGCCTCGCGCATCGCCGCCACGCGCGCCACCAACGCCTCGTCCGGCGGGGTCGCGGCGAAATCGTGCGCCGAAAGGACGACCGGCACGCCGCGCCGCTTCCCGGCGTCGAGGACGCGCGCGCGCAGCGTCGGCGCGGTCGCCAACTCCACATCGACCGCTGCCGGGATACCGCTCTCGATCGCGGCGACGATCGCGGCCACGCGCGCCGCCTCGTCCTGCTCGCGCGCGCCGCCCTCCGCCCTGGCCCGATTGGTGAAGATGAGCGGTAAGCCGCGCGCGGCCAGCCGCGTCAAGAGCGCTGAGATCGCCCCCGGCGTGCGGTCATCGAGATAATCGGCGCGCAACTCCACCGCGTCGGTCGCGAGCGGCACAATCCGTTCGGCCTGCGCGTCGGCCTCGTCGGGCGTGGCGGCGACGATCGGGACGCAGACCAGCGGACGGTCGCGCCCGAACCACCGCGCGCCGAGCGGGAAGCCGTCCGGTCGCGCGCCCGTCAGCCCATCCCCGCGTTCGAGCAATGCGACCGCGCGCGCGATCTCCGCCGCGACCTCCCCCGGCGCGAGGCGATCGGTGTGGACCGTCCAGTGCGCGCGCGCATAGACCGACTGACGGGCCTCCTTTAGCGCACGAATGCGGCCCAGCGGGTCGGCGTCGTCGAGCAGCGGGCGCACCCCCGCCAAGCCGTCCGTGCGGAGTTGGTCACGCAGCCGCGCATGTAACGTCTCCGGCAGCGCTTCCAGGCCGATGATCCAGCCGGTGTCGCGCATCAGCGCCTCGTTGACCGGAATCGTCGGCACCCCCCCCCCGGTGGCGACGACCGCGCCCCCCGCCCCCGCCGTCTCGCGCAACACGTCCGACTCCAACGCCCGGAAGGCCGCCTCGCCGTCATCGGCGAAGACCTCGGCGATCGGTCGCCCGGCGCGCGCGACGATCAGTTCGTCCAGATCGCGTGCTGGCAGCCCGAGACGAGCCGCCAGCAGCCGCGCGACCGACGACTTCCCCGTGCCGCTGAAACCGATCAGATAAATCGACCGCATCCGCCCCTACTCACGCCGCCTCGGCCAATACAACGCCGCGATCAGTATCGCCGCGACGAGCAGCACCGCGACGATCGACACCGACGCCACGATGAGCAACCTGAACATCAACGCAGCGCCTTCACGATCAACTGGATGCCGGTGAGGATCAGCGCGACCGAAAGAAAGCGCACGATCGCCTTGCCCTGCACCCGTTGCGCGATCGCCGCGCCGAGTTGCGCCCCGACGATCACCCCCGCGCTCATCGCCAGCGCCGGGCCGAAAAGGACGTTGCCTTTCAGCAGGTGCGAGATCGTGCCCGAAAGGGCGGTGAAGACCAGCACGAACGAGGAGGTAGCGGCGGCGAGGTGCGCCGGGAAGCCGAACAGGAAAACCATCGCCGGGACCATGAAGATGCCGCCACCGACGCCGAGGATGCTGGAGAGGAAGCCAATGCCGAAGCTGAAGATGATGCCGCTCCGCATGTTGAACGCGTAGATCGATTGCAGCCCGCGCGCGTCGATCAGTGTGCGGCGCACGAAGCCGGACGGCAGCGGATTATCCGGGTCGGCCAGCGCCTTGGCCTTCTTCGGGTCCGGGCGCAGATTGAGGAAGATCGCGACCAGGATCAGCAGGATACCGAAGGTCAGCCTGAAGGCCGTGGAACCGAACCTGTCCGCGATCTGTCCGCCGATAAAGGCGCTTGGAACGGTCGCCGCCGCGAAGCGCCAGCCGGTGGCGTAATCGATCTTCTTCTGGCGGATATAGGCGAGCGAGGCCGAGATGCCGTTGCAAAGAACGACGAACAAGGAGGTGCCGGACGCCTGCGTGGTGGTGAACTGGCTGGAAAAGAACAGCAGCAGGATCGGCACGATGATGAAGCCCCCGCCCGCCCCGACCATCGTGCCATAGGTCCCCACGAAGACCCCGAGCAGGACGAACTCGACGATTTCCCGTGCCGACATGGCCCCATCCAAGCGCGAAACGCAGGCCGCGAATGCCCACAACGGCGCGCATTATACACGCGTGCGGGGTCGAAAGTGCGAGGTCCAACACTGTGGAGAACCCGCAGCCCACCAACAACGTCGCATAGCTGCCAGATCGAAAGTGAGGTGGGCGAAAAACGAATGGGGCGCGATTCAGCCTCTTGCGCGACCGGCAGCGCAGGCGCTGCCCCCCCACCCACCCAAGTGGTCAATTTCACAAGAGCGTGTGGGGTGGCGTCCCCCCTCTCCCCATCCGAGGAGAGGGGGTGGCGAGCCGCAGCGACGCCGGGGGTGAGGGTGGTCGCAGGCGGGGTACAGCCCGTACCCCCACCCGCCCTCGCCCCCAGTCCGCGCAGGCGGACTTCGTGGCGGAGCCTTCAGCCGGGACTTCAGTCCAACGGCACCCCCGCGCCGTCACCCCGCCCCCGACCCTCCGCCGCGCAGGACCCGATGCCATACCCGAAGTGGCAAGCAACGGGCGAGGAGGCGCACCCTCGAATATACTCACGGCCATGAGCGATACAGCACGGCCCGACAGCGAACCGGGGATTCAACGGGTCAGCACCGTTGAATTATTCTTCGATCTGGTCTTCGTCTTCGCGATCACGCGGTTGACGAGCCTGGTCGCGCACCCGCACGGCCCCGGCGACTATCTCCAAGCCCTCCTCACCTTCATGACGCTGATGTGGATGTACAGCGGCTACACCTGGCTGACCAGCAACCTCGTCATCGAGCGCCCCTGGCAGCGGCAAACCCTCTTCGTCGCGATGGCCGGCTTCTTCGTCATGGCGCTCGGCATCCCCAAGGTCTTCGGGGACGGCGGACTCCCGTACGCCCTGGGCCTCCTCGCCGTCACGGTCATCCACGCCTTCCTCTTCACGACCGCGCCGTCGGTCAGCGCGCGGACAGTCCTGGGGATCGCCGTCTACAACGTCGCCTCCGCCCTGCTCGTCCTCGCGGCGGCCTTCGTGCGACCGCCGTGGGACTGGCCCCTCTGGACGGCGGCGGTGGCGGTGCTGCTCCTCGCCACCGTCCGGCGTCGGGAGAGCAACTTCCAGCTCAGCCCGGCGCACTTCGTGGAGCGCAACGGCCTCCTGGTGATCGTGGCGCTCGGCGAGAGCATCGTCGCGGTGGGCCTCGGCGCGCGGAGCCTCCCCCTCGACCTCCCGCTGGCCCTGACGGCGATCCTGGCCCTCCTCCTCTCCGCCGGGCTGTGGTGGACCTATTTCGACCGCGACGATCGCCGCGCCGAACACCAGTTCACCGCCGCCACGCCCGCCGAGCGCGCCCGCATGGCCCTCCTGGGCTTCGGCTACGCGCACATGGTCATGATTGCCGGGATCATCCTGCTCGCGGCGGGGCTGGAAGTGGGGATCACCCGCCCCCTCGGCACCCCCGAAGCGATCGGCATCTGGAATCTCGCCGCCGGGCTGGCCGTCTACCTGCTCGGCAACGTCCTCTACCGCCGCGTGCTCCGCATCGGTGCCGGTCGCCTCCGCCTCCTGCTCGCCGCGCTCGCCTTCGCCACCGTGCCGCTCGGCCTGGCCTTCGGTGCCCTGGCCCAGATCGCCGCCTGCGTCCTCCTCCTGCAACCACTATGGATCGCGGAACGAAAGCACGCGGCCCACACGCCCGTAGCGCACGCGGCGACCGGCGGCGCGCACGCCACCGACTGAGGCGCGGCCCCCCTTTCGACCTTCGACCTTCAACCTTCGATCCCCCGCCCCCATTTGCCCCCGTCCCGCCCGCCCGCTACACTGCCCCTATCGACTATCCGGCGAGCGACAAGGCAAAGGGGGGCGAGCATGGCGACCGACCCGGCGGCCCGTGGCACACTCCGTATCGGCGTGATCGCCAACAACCCGAACTTCCCCGGTGGCTGGCAGCAAACGGTCGAGAAAGTGCAACTGGCCGATCAGCTCGGCTACGACTCGGTCTGGCTCGGCGAGACCTGGGGCTATGACATCGTCTCGCGGATGACCGAGCTGGTCATCGCGACCGCGCGCATCAAGGTCGGCTCCGGCATCTTCAACGTCTTCTCGCGCTCCCCCGGCGTCATCGCCTCCACCATGGCGACCCTCGACGACCGCTCGGACGGGCGGATGATCTGCGGCCTCGGCTCGTCGGGGGCCTACGTGGTCGAGCATTGGCACGGCGTGCCGTTCGAGAAACCACTACGCCGCATCCGCGAGTACACCGAGATCATCAACATGATCATGCGGCAGGAAAAGCTCGTCTATCACGGCGAGGTCTTACAGCTGGAGCGCGGCTTCCGCCTCCAGGTGACGCCCCGGCGCGACCATATCCCCGTCTACATCGCCGCGATCACCCCCAAAAGCATCGTCCAGAGCGGCGAGATCGCCGACGGTATCCTGCCGGTTTACTGGCCGAGTACACAACTCGCCGCGCTGCGCCAGCAACTCGACGCCGGCTCGGCCACAGCCGGGCGCGCGCCCGGCAGCGTCTCGATCGCCTCCTACATCACCACCGCCGTGATCGCCGACGAGTCGCAGCGCGCGGCGGCGCGACAGAAAGCGCGCGAGCCGATCGCCTTCTACGTCGGGCGCATGGGGCGCTTCTACGCCGAGATGCTGGCACGTTACGGCTACGCCGACGAGGTCGCCGCCATCCAGGCCACCTGGGCGATCGGGCCGGAGGCCGCGCGCGACGCTGTCTCCGACGCCATGCTCGACGACACCGCGATTGTCGGCACGGTCGACGAGGTGCGCGCGAAGCTGGCCGAGTGGCACGCGCTGGGCTTGGACGAGGCCCTGATCGGCCTGCCCCCCGGCGACCCCGCGCAGTCCGGGGCGACCCTGGCCGCGCTCATCCGCTGACGGAGCTGCGGCGATGCACGAACCGGGCGCACCCGGCACACGCGCCACGACACCGGCGGACGCGGGCGATGCGGTCGTGTTCGGCGGCAGCAACGGCCTCTGGCTCACGCTCGCCGCCCTGGCCGCCCTGCTCGCCGCGCTGACCCTCTGGCTCGCCGCCAACACCGCCCTGACCGAGGGGGCCGCAGCGGGCCTCCGCGCGCTGCTGGTCGGCGGCGCATTCGCCGCGCTCCTGGCGCTCGGCGCCTGGTTCATGGCGCGACAACGCCGCGAAGTCACCCTCGACGCCAGCGGGGTCACCATCCGCGCGGGCGATGGCAGCGTGCGCGCCACGATCGCCTGGGCCGAGATCGACCGCTTCGAGGAACGCCGACTCCCCAGCCAGCCCCTCCAGACCGCCATCGTCATCCGCACCCACGACGGCACCGCCCTGCTGCTCGACCCGCAACAAGTGCGCGACATCGGCGCCCTCTACCGCGAGGCGCAACGCCGACACGCGAACGCAACCCAGCCGCCCAAACGGTAGCCCCTCGACAACAGACATGGCGCGGACCCACAGGCCCGGCAGGCCCATCGTGCCGAGAGAACACCGCCGTGCCAGGGACGAAGGCTTCCTCAGCATGGAGGCACGTAAGGCCCGTCGCGGCAGGCGAACGCAGCGGGGCCTCCGGCAGAGCGCAGCGGGGCCTAGGGGCGGGGGGGGGTGGCCTTGCGCACCGCCACCGCCACTGCCCGTGCAGCGTCCCGCGCGGTGACGCAGGAGCGCGCGGATGCCTCGCGGCCCTGAGGAGTATTGCACCACCTCCTTCCACCGTGTAACACCTTGCACCGCACCCCCCCGCCCCATAGTGCGATTCAGAATCTTGCGCGGCGGGCGGCAGACGGTGGTGATGGCGTGGTGGCAGGCGGATGGAGGCCCCGCTGCGCGCTGCCACCACCGCGCCTCGGGGCCTGCGGGCCACGAACGCCCGTGAAGGGCGCAATGACCCTCCTGCGCGGGTGAGGAGGCGATGCCTTGGGGACGGGCCTAACCCATGAAGATGGGTTTCGTGGTGCCGAGCACCCCGAGGCGCGGTTTCAACCGCCTGCCACCCCCCCCTCCCACCACCCGCCCTCGAACAACCGCCGACTTCTGTGCTATAAGACCCGCGTGCGGCCACCGACGCGCCGCGACAAGGGGGAGGGCATCATGCAACTCGGCTGCTGCGTCGCGCCCGATCAGCTCGCCACGCTGGCGGCGGCAGGGGGCGACTACGGGGAACTCACCGTCGCCGGGGCGGTCATGGGCGGCGACGACGACGCCTTCGCGGGCCTACTCGCCCAAGTCGCCGCCGCGCCGATCCCGGTCCTGGCCTACAACGTCTTCCTGGCCGGCGACCGGCAGATCGTCGGCCCGGCGGTCGATCGCGCCTGGCTCGACGACTATATCCGGCGCGCGCTCGACCGCATCGCCCGCCTGACCGGCCCCGGCGCGCTCCTGGTCATCGGCAGTGGGCGCTCCCGCTCGATCCCCGCCGGCTTCGACCGCGCGACCGCCCTCGACCAACTGGCCGACTTCTTCGACCGGCTCGGCCCCCTCGCCCGCGAGCGGGGCATCGTGGTCGCGCTGGAGCATCTGCGCCGCGCCGAGAGCAACGTCTTCACCAGCCTGCGCGAGTGCGGCGACTTCATCCGCGCGCGCGGCCTCGCCGACACCCACCTCCTGGCCGACCTCTATCACCTGATGGAGGAGAACGAGCCACTCACCGTCCTCGACGACTACGCCGACCTGATCGTCCACACCCACGTCGCCGACAGCGCCCGCCACCCGCCCGGCACCGGCACCTACCCGCTCGCCGCGTTCTTCAACCGCCTCCACACCATCGGCTACACCGGCCACTGCTCCATCGAATGCCGCTGGTCCGACTTCCCCGCCGAGATCGGGGCGGCGATGGCGGCGCTACGAGGGTCGGTAGTCGGTAGTCGGTAGTCGGTAGAGGGGCCCTCCCGTCGGCACCATGCCCGCTCACCACCGCCCAGCCACTACCGACTACCGACTACCGTCCACCGACTACCCCGGAGGTACCCCATGTCCAAGCTCGCCTTCAGCACCCTTGGCTGCCCGGACTGGTCGCTCGATGAGGTGATCGCCGGCGCGCGACGCTACGGCTACGACGGCGTCGAGTTGCGCCTGCTCGATGGCGAGATCATCGGGCCGGACCTGCCGCAGTCCGAGCGCGAGCGCGTCCGCGCCGCCTTCGCGGATGCGGCCCTGCCGATCTGTTGCCTCGATAGCTCCATCCGCGTCGCGACCGGCGTCGATCCCGACGGGGTCGCGACCGACATCCGCGCCTTCCTCGCGCTGGCCTCCGAGCTTGGCGCACCGCTGGTCCGCGTCTTCGGCGGCGACTGGCCGACCGGGTGGACCGAAGAACAGGCCGTCGCCGCCACCGCCGACCTCCTCAACGGCGTCGCGCCCGAGGCCGAGCGGCTCGGTGTGGCGATTGTGCTGGAAACGCACGACACCCTCGCCAGCGCCCGCATCGTCGCGGCGATCCTGGCGCGCGTCCCCAGTCGCGCGGTCGGCGCGTTGTGGGACACCCACCACCCCTACCGCATGGGCGAACAGCCCGACGAGGTACTCGATCTCCTCGGCGACCGCATCCTGCACTTCCACGTCAAAGACGCCCGCCGTAACGACGCCGCGCGCACCGGCTGGGATCTCCTGCTGCTCGGCGAGGGCGAAGTCCCCGTGGAGGAGAGCGTGAAAGCCCTGCTGCGGCGCGGCTACACCGGCTGGCTCGCGATCGAGTGGGAGAAGAAGTGGCACCCCCACATCCCCGCCCCTGAGATCGCCTTCCCACAACACGCGCGGCTGCTGCGCGAGTGGATGGAGTGAGCGCCGCCAGGGGTGAATGCCGCCGATTGAGGCCCCGCCGGGCTCGCCCGCCACAACGGGCCTTAAGTGCCACCACCGGCGCGAAGGGCCTGCGGCCACGAAGTCTACGGCAGGACGCAGCGGGGCCTCCGGCAGGACGCAGCGGGGCCTCCGGCAGGACGCAGCGGGGCCTCCGGCAGAACGCAGTGGGGCCCGCCTCCGCAGATTCTCACTCACCGGGCCCTCGGCATTCAAACGGCGTCACCACCGAACGTTTGTGCATTAATCGCACCCCGTGTCCTCGTAATGGCACCACGAGATGTCCACACCCGCGATCCACAGAACCCTAGTCCACGAAGGTGGACTTCGTGGCGGAGCCTTCAGCCGGGACTTCAGTCCACCGGCCTCCCCGCGCCGGGGACGCGACCCCGCCGCCCGACCGACCGCCGCGCTGGGGACACACGACCCCCCGGCCCGATGGCCCGCCGCGCCGGGAAACCGAGAACGCATCCGCCTACCCACCCCGACGACACGACCGCGACACCAACGGCCCCCTGCGCCGGGGACACAACCCCCCGACACCCACACCGGAAAGGAGACCACCCCCATGTCCACCCCCCACACCTACGGCTTCGGCATCGTCGGTTGCGGCGTGATCGCCCCCTTCCACGCCCGCAGCATCGCCGCCCTCCCCAACGCCACCCTCCGCGCCGTCATGGACATCGACCCCGACGCGGCGCAGAAGCGCGCCGCCGAGTTCGGCGGCGACCCCTACACCGACCTCGACGCCATGCTCGCCCGGCCCGACATCGACGTCGTCTGCGTCTGCGTCCCCAGCGGTCGGCATGCCGAGGTCGGCATCCGCGCGGCCCAAGCAGGCAAGCACGTCATCGTCGAGAAGCCGATCGACATCTCCCTCGACGCCGCCGACCGCCTGATCGAGGCCTGCCACGAATTCAACGTCAAGCTCGGCGTCATCTCGCAGCACCGCTTCGGCCCCGGCATGGTCCGCGTGCGCGAGGCGCTTGAGGCCGGGCGCTTCGGGCGACTCATCCTCGGCGATGCCATCATCAAGTGGTACCGCACCCAGGGCTACTACGACAGCGGCGACTGGCGCGGCACCTGGGCGCTCGATGGTGGCGGCGCGCTGATGAATCAGGGCGTCCACTATGTCGACCAATTGCAGTGGACGATGGGGCCGGTGCGAAGCCTCTACGCCCGCACGGCCACCGCCGCGCACGACATCGAGGTCGAGGATATCGCCCTCGCCATCCTCACCTTCGAGAACGGCGCGCTCGGCATCATCCAGGGCAGCACCGCCGTCTACCCCGGCCTGCCCGAACGCCTGGAGATCACCGGCACCGAGGGGACCGCCGTGGTGGAGGCGGGGCAGATCAAGGTCTGGGAGTTCAAGGACGAGAAGGGTGAGGCCGACCCCTACGGCAACAAGGTGCGGTCCACCGCCGCCCCCACCGCGACCGGCTCCGCCGACCCCGCCGCTATCCCCAGCGAAGGCCACCGCATCCAGCTCGCCGACATCCTCGACGCCATCGCGGGCGACCGCGACGCCGCAGTCAGCGGCGAGGCGGCCCGCCGCCCCCTCGAAATCATCCTGGCGATCTACGAATCCGCGCGCACCGGTCGCGAAGTGACCCTGCCCCTGCGATAACCGCAGGGGACGCTGGCGGCAGCGGCGGACGGCCCGGCGGCGGCGGCGGGAGACGGCCCGGCGGCGGGTGGCCCGGCGGCGGCGGCGGGGCACCCTCACCCCGGCATCGCTGCGGCTCGCCACCCCTCTCCCCATCCGAGGGAGAGGGGAAGGAGGGGACCCCACCCTCCCCGCGTCGGGGAGGGTCGCC
>JAABUN010008900.1_pt1 | contig 10053 bp, 10 predicted proteins | sample 5559311 | NCBI WGS metagenome assembly JAABUN01 (sample SAMN10711877, study PRJNA513370) | rock metagenome | isolation source: Antarctica rocks | place: Antarctica: Victoria Land, Siegfried Peak sud
GACCAGCGATCCCAAGCACCTGATTGCAAGCCTCCGGCTGGCCTGACTGTCGCTGCAGCACCTGGGTAGTAACGGAAAATCCATGAAGTCGCTGGCCGGTTGGAGGACTATACGGTATTTTCCACCCCAGGCTGAATAACATTATCGCGTCGAAACCGGAGTGTTGCGCATGTCATCCGTATTGACCTCCACCTTGTCGCCGCATCTGAAGCGGTTGGAAGCCGAGTCCATCGGCATCATCCGCGAGGTCGTGGCGTCCTTTCGCAACCCGGTGATGCTGTATTCCATCGGCAAGGACAGCGGCGTGATGCTGCACCTGGCGCTGAAGGCCTTCCATCCGGGCAAGCCGCCATTCCCGCTGCTGCATGTCGACACGCGGTGGAAGTTCCGGGAGATGATCGCCTTCCGCGACTGGATGGTGAAGGAGCACGGGCTCGACCTGCTGGTGCACACCAATCCGGAAGGCGTGGCCCGCGGCATCGGCCCGGTCGCGTCGGGTTCCGCGCTGCACACCCAGGTGATGAAGACCGAGGGGCTGAAGCAGGCGCTGGACCAGCACCAGTTCGACGCGGCCTTCGGCGGCGCCCGCCGCGACGAGGAAAAGTCGCGCGCCAAGGAACGGGTGTTCAGCTTCCGCGGCGCCGGCCACACCTGGGACCCGCGCAACCAGCGCCCCGAATTGTGGAGCCTGTACAACACCCGCGTCCGGCAGGACGAGAGCATCCGCGTGTTCCCGCTGTCGAACTGGACCGAGTTCGACGTGTGGGACTACGTGCTGGCGCAGCGCCTGCCGGTGGTGCCGCTGTACTTCGCCAAGCAGCGCCCGGTGGTGCGGCGCGGCGGCACCTGGATCATTGTGGATGACGACCGCCTGCCGATGAATCCCGGCGAGGTGCCCGAGATGAAATGGGTGCGGTTCCGCACGCTCGGCTGCTATCCGCTGTCGGGCGCGGTGGAAAGCACGGCGCAGACGCTGGAGGAAATAATTGCCGAGATGCGGGGCGCCCGCACCTCCGAACGCAAGGGGCGGCTCATCGACACCAACGAGGAAGCCTCGATGGAAAAGAAGAAGCGCGAGGGCTATTTCTGATGGACACCAACGCCTACGCCACGGGCCAGACCCGCGAGGCGTCGAGCCATGGGCTGCTGCGCTTCCTCACCTGCGGGTCGGTCGATGACGGCAAGTCCACGTTGATCGGCCGGCTGCTGTACGACAGCCAGATGATCATGGAAGACACCCTCAGCAACCTGGAAAAGGACAGCCGCAAGCACGGCACCACCGGCGAGGAGATCGACCTCGCGCTGCTGGTCGACGGGCTGGAGGCCGAACGCCAGCAGGGCATCACCATCGACGTCGCCTACCGCTTCTTCAACACGCCGCGCCGCAGCTTCATCGTGGCGGATACGCCGGACCACGAGCATTACACCCGCAACATGGCGACGGGCGCCTCCAACAGCGACCTGGCGATCATCCTGATCGACGCGCGCAAGGGCGTGCTGACGCAGACCAAGCGGCATTCGTTCATCGCCTCGCTGCTCGGCATCCGCCACGTGGTGGTGGCGGTCAACAAGATCGACCTGGTGAACTACAGCGAGGACACCTTCGATCGCATCGTCGGCGACTACCTGACCTTCGCGGCCTCGCTCGGCTTCCGTTCGATCGTGCCGATCCCGATGTCGGCCCGCTACGGCGACAACGTCACCACGCGTTCCGGCAACATGCCGTGGTACCGCGGCACGACACTGGTGAACTACCTGGAGACCGTGGACGTCGAGGCCGAGGGCGCCGAGAAGCCGTTCCGCTTCTCGGTGCAGTGGGTGAACCGGCCGAACCTGGATTTCCGCGGGTTCTCCGGCACCATCGCCTCGGGCCGCATCGCCGCCGGCGACCAAGTGGTGGTCGCGGCGTCGGGCAAGGCCAGCCGCATCGTCACCGCCGACGGCAACCTGCCCGTGGCCGGCGCCGGCGATGCGGTGACGCTGACCCTGGAGGATGAAATCGACATCATGCGCGGGGATCTGCTGTGCCCGCCGGCGCAGCGCCCCGCGGTCGCCGACCAGTTCGCCGCGCATATCCTGTGGATGGACGAGGAACCGCTGCTGCCGGGGCGGCAGTACCTGATGCGCATCGGCAACCTGTGGACGCCGTGCTCGGTCACGACCATCAAGCACCGGATCGACGTGAACACGCTGGAGCACCAGGCGGCGCGCAGCGCGGAACTCAACGTCATCGCGTTCTGCAACGTCCAGACCGCCAGGGCGGTGCCGTTCGACCCGTACGAGGAGAACCGCCAGACCGGCGCCTTCATCCTGGTCGACCGCTTCACCAACCAGACCGCCGGCGCCGGGCTGATCGCCTTCCCGCTGCGCCGCGCCACCAACATCCACCAGGAAAACAGCCTGGTCGACAAGCCGGCGCGCAGCCGCATCACCGGGCAGCGGCCGGGCATCCTGTGGTTCACCGGCCTGTCGGGGTCCGGCAAGTCCACCATCGCCAAGCTGGTCGAGCAGGAACTCAGCCGCGCCGGCCGCCTGACCTACATCCTCGACGGCGACAACGTGCGGCACGGGCTGAACAACGACCTCGGCTTCACCGACACCGACCGGGTGGAAAACATCCGCCGCATCGGCGAAGTGGCGAAGCTGTTCGTCGATGCCGGGGTGATCGTGCTGTGCTCGTTCATCTCGCCGTTCCGCGCGGAGCGGCGGATGGTGCGCGAACTGGTGGAGACCGGCGAGTTCCTCGAAGTGTTCGTCGACACGCCGATCGAGGAATGCATGAGGCGCGACCCGAAGGGCCTGTACGCCAAGGCGAGATCGGGCGCGATCCCGAACTTCACGGGCATCGACAGCCCGTACGAGCAACCCGAGGCGCCGGAGATCACGCTGCGGACGGTGGGCACCGCGCCCGAGGCCCTGGCGCGTGACCTGCTGCGGCAGATGCGGGACATCGGCCACGGCGTCTGATCCCGGCAGGCCGTTCGCCTGACCGGTCCGAGGTTGCACGGTCGGGGCCGCGTGGCCAAGCGGGCCGGAGGTCCACGCCCGGCGATCGAGGCGCCCGAAGGCGGCCAGGCTTTCGGGCGCCTGGCCTGATCCGCCCGAGCCTCAATCGAGCGCGGTCAAAGGCTTTCAGGAATTGCCGCCGCAAGGGGTACCCGACCGCGCGGCGCCAGCGGGCTGGCAGCGCCACCGGTCCGGCCGCGCGCCCCGGCCGGCCAGGCGAGCAGCCCGGCCAGTGGCATCAGCCAGGCGATCCGCGCCTGGTAACGGTCGTGCGGGCCGCTGAGCGCGCCGGTCGCCGCGGCGTTGGCGACCACGCCCACCAGCACGCACGCGACCAGGCCGAGCCGCCGCATATCGCCCGCCACCGCCGCCCGCCATCCAGCCAGCAGGCAGGCCAGCGCGCCGAGCAGCAGCACCGCCCGGTGTGGCCACAGGAACGGCGCCGCCGCGCCAGGCAGCAGGCCGCGCGCCTGCAGCGAGGCGGCGAACCAACGCCTCTCCCGCGCCGGGAAGCCCACCGCCAATTGCCACCCGACGCTGCCCGCCAGGTGGTCCGGCACCAGCGCGTCGCCGACCCGCACCCGGACCAATTGCCGCAGCGTGTTCGCCGCCGCCGCCCGCAGCACGCCCAGGGGTTCGCGCAGCAGCGTTTCCCGGATGATCTCCGCGGCCTCGGGCGCCAGGCTGATCGGCCCGCCCGGCCGTGCGCCGTCCAGCCGCGGTGCCCAGGCCGGCCCGTCGCCGGTCCACAGGAAGGTGTCCGAATCCGCGGGTAGCCGGCCCGCCCAGCGGCAGAGGTGCCAGGCTGCCTGGGACGGGTCCTTTGGCATTTCCGGCGGACGGCAGCGTGCCTCGATGGTCCGTGCCGCCGGGCCGTCGGCCACCAGCCGGGCAAGCGCGAAGACCGCGCCGTGGGGCGAGATCGCCAGCCGTCCATGCCCGGCCAGGTTGGTCGCCAGCAGCAGCGCCATCGCGGCCAGCAGCGGCAGCGCGCAGCCCAGCGCCGGCCGCCACGCCCGCCGCAGCACGCCGACCACCAGCACCAGCGCCGCCGCGACCGGCAGGTGCGACAGGTGCGCGGCGATCGCCAGCGTCGCCGCCACGCCCAGCCCAATGCGCTCCGCCGGGCCGACGCGGCTACCGGCGAAGCCCAGCAGCACCATCGCCAGCACCAGCGCCGGGGCCAGGATGTCCGGCATGAGCAGCGCGGCGAACCACGGCGCCGCGGTGCCGGCCGCCAGCCCCGCCGCCAGCAGCAGGTGGCGGCCTGGCGCGGCGCGGCCCAGCACCATCCGCTGGGTCAGCCACAGCAGCCAGGACAGCAGCAGCCCCTGCGCCAGCAGCGGCAGCCACAGGCTGATCCGCCAGTGGAAGGCATGCAGCAACGGGCCGAAGATGTAAGGCTTGTCCCACACCATCGCGCCGAGAATGGTCTGCCGCAGGAAGGCGCTGGTGTCGCTGAAGACGATTGGATAGAAGTTCAGCGCCACCGGCCACAGCAGCAGCGCCGCACCGCCGGCGATGGCCGCCAAGGCGCGCCTCGGCGTGCCGGGCATCCCACAAGGGCGGGTGCAGGGGCGTGTCAAGACCCCACGAACAACTCGATCACATGGCCCTCGGGGTCGGCGATGCGCAGCCGTCGCGGCGGTGACCCGCCCAGGCCGGGCGCCTCCAGCACCGCGACCCGCGCCATCAACATGCGACGGTGCCAACGGTCGAGCTCGGCCGCCGGCACCCTGAAGGCCAGCACCACCGCGGATCCCTCGGCCGCCTGGGCATCCCCCTGGGTCCGGGCCACGGGAAACAGCGCATCGCCGCGCTGCCGCAGCACCAGTTCCACCCCGCCCACCGCGAAGCGGGGGCCGCCGGCGCCGGCGGCGGGATCAAGGCCGAACACTCGCTGGTAGAATTTGCCCTGCCGGTACGGATCGTGGCAGGCCAGCTCCACCCGGGCCAGCGGGCCGAGCGTCAAGGCGTGCCGGGCCTTGCAGTGCCGGACCAGCGCGCTGCGGCGGCATCGTCGCTGTCCTTGGCCGCCACCCAACGATCCGGGCCGCCGGCGAACTCCTCGCGCTTCCAAAATGGCGCGCCGGTCTTCAGCCAGTCGATCAGGAAAGCGCAGGCCTCCAGCGCCGCCGCCCGATGCGCCGAGGCGGTGAGCACCAGCACGATCGGGTCGCCCGGCACCAGCCGGCCGATGCGGTGGATGATGGTGCAGCCGGTCAGGGGCCAGCGCCCGCAGGCTTCCGCCGCGATGCGGCCGATGGCCCGCTCCGTCATGCCGGGATAATGCTCCAGCACCAGCGCCGCCATGCGGCCGTCTTCGCCGGCATCGTCCCGGCACAGGCCGACGAAGCTGGCGATGCCGCCGATATCGGTCCGGCCGGCGGTCAGCGCCGCGGTTTCCGCCGCCAGGTCGAAGATGGCCTGCTGCACCCGGATGGCCGGCGCCACCGCGCTCATCCGCCGGTCACCGGCGGGAAGAAGGCGATCTCGTCGCCGGCCGCCACGGGCTGGTCCGGGCCGGCGAAATCCTGGTTCACCGCGGCGCGGACCTGCCGCGGATCGGCGAAGGCGGCGGCGTGGCCGGAGCTGCGGTCGGCGAGCCAGGCCATCAGCCCGGCCACGTCGCGCACCTCCGGCGGCGGCGAGACGGCTTCCTCGGCCATGCCGATCCGTTGCCGGACCCAGGCGAAGTAGAGAACGTTCATCGGACCGGCTGGCCTTGCCTCATGGGGGTGACGACCTCGGCCAAGTCTCAGCGCGGGGTCGGGAAGGTCTGCGGCAGGCCGCCGGAAGGCGAGATGGTGCTGAAGCCGCCATCGCGCTGGATGGTGCCGCCGCCGCCGCCGGGCTCGGTGTAGGTCTGCACCCGGTTGGTGCCGCCGCTGGTGGTGACCGGCCCCTGCGGGGTCAGGATAGTCTGGCCGTCGGCCCGGATCGGCGGCGGCGCCACCGGAGGCGGCGGCGGCTGGGTCACCGCCGGCTGCCGCAGGTCGGGCTGCTGCAAGGGCGGCGGCGGCGGCGAGGAGCTTCCCCGAAGCTGGTTCGGCGCGCCGCGCGAGGTGGAGCCCGCCGGCACCGCGTCGGTGGAACGGTCGAGCGCGCGGTTGTCGTTCGGCTGATAGGCCGGGATGCCGCGCAGTGCGGCGTCCGGGTTGGCGAGGGTGGCGCGCGGCGCCTCCTCGGCCGGCCAGACGTTGCCGGGTTCGGGCAGCAGCGGCTCGGTGGGTTCCGTTGCCACGCCGCGCACTCGGGCGATGGTCGTGCTGTTCTCGGCGCTGTTCGCCGCCATGCCGCCCCAGGGCGCGCCGAACCGCTCGCCGGCGCCGGAGATCGCGGTCACCGCCGAGTTGGTCGTGTTGTCGAACCAGGCGCAGCCGCCGAGCAGCAGGGCCAGGCCGAGCGCCACCACGCCGCCGTTCGGCACGCCCCGTTCGGACGGCCGCCGAGCCCCGGTCGCCGCCGCTTCGTCGGTCCGTCGCATGATCCACTCCTGTCGCCGCAATCGCTTGAACCCTCGTGGTGGAAGATGCGCTGCCGTGGCCCGCGCCTCAAGGTCGAACCAGCGGCTTGCCGTGCGGATCGGCCTTGGCCTCCGGCTGGCCGATCCGCTGCCTGGCGGCGTCCTGCCCGGCATGGCGCAGCCCCGCTTGCAGATAGTCCCAGCCGGTCAGCAAGGTCAGCGCGGCGGCGATCCACAGCATCGCCTCGCCGATCAGCGAGACCGGCAGGAAGGACAGGTGCAGCACCGACGCCCCGGAATCGCCGGCCAGCAGGGTGCCGAGCGCCCCCATCTGGAAGCCGGTCTTCCACTTGGCCAGCTTCGTCACCGGCAGGCCGACCCGCAGCTCGGCCAGGTACTCGCGCAGGCCAGAGACCAGAATCTCCCGCAGCAGGATGACGATGGCGGGCAGCAGCGACAGGCCCGGCAGCCTGGCGTGCCCGGCCAGCAGCATCAGCGCCGCGCCGACCAGCAGCTTGTCGGCGATCGGGTCCAGCATCCGGCCGAAGCCGCTGATCTGCTGCCGCTCGCGGGCAATCTTGCCGTCGAAGTAGTCGGTGATGGCGGCAACGGAGAAGACCACGCAGGCCGCCACGTCGCCCCAGGGCGAGCGGAGCGCCACCATCGCCACCAGCAGCGGGATGGCGGCGATGCGCGACAGGGTCAGCAGGTTGGGCAGGTCGGTCGGAATGGCCAAGGCGGGTGCTTCTACGGTTCGGTGGCGCCGTTAAAGCCGATTTCGGCGGCGCGCGCGCTAGGCATTTTGCGGCGTCTGGCCGGGATGGAAATGGTCATGGATCCGTCGCGCGACCGCCGGGCCGATGCCGGGGCAGTTCGAGAGGTCCTCCAGGCCCGATTGCCGCACCCCGCGGGCCGAGCCGAAATGGTTCAGCAGCCGGCGCTTGATGGCGCTGCCGACGCCGGGGATGTCGTCCAGCTCGCTGCGGGTCAGCGCCTTGGACCGGCCGGCGCGGTGGGTGGTGATGGCGAAGCGGTGCGCCTCGTCGCGCAGCCGCTGGAGGTAGTACAGCACCGGGTCGCGCGGCGGCAGTTGGAACGGCGCGGCGCCGGTCCGGTGGAACCACTCGCGGCCGGCGTTGCGGTCCGGCCCCTTGGCCACCGCGACCAGCGGCAGGTCGTCGACGCCCAGTTCCGCCAGCACCTCGCGCGCCGCGTTGAGCTGGCCGAGGCCGCCATCGATCAGCACCAGGTCGGGCCAAGTGCCGGTCTCGCGCAACGGGTCCTCCTTCACGGCGCGGCCGAAGCGGCGCTCGAACACCTCGCGCATCATCGCGAAATCGTCTCCCGGCTTGAGTTCCGACTTGATGGAGAACTTGCGGTAGGCCTGCTTCAGGAAACCCGCTGGTCCCGAGGCGACCATCACGCCATAGGCGTTGCTGCCCTGGATGTGGCTGTTGTCGTAGACCTCGATGCGCTCAGGCGTCGCCGGCAGGTCGAACACCCGCGCGGTGCCGGCCAGCAGGGCCTCCTGCGCGGTGCCCTCGGCCATGCGGCGTTCCAGGGCCTCCCGCGCGTTGGTCTCGGCGTGCTGGACCACGGCGCGCTTGTCGCCGCGCTGCGGCCGGTGGAGCTCCACCCGGTGCCCGGCCTTGAGCGACAGCGCCTCGGCGATCAGCGGGCATTCCGGCGGCTCGTGGCTCAGCAGCAGCAGGCGGGGCGGCGGCAGGTCGTCGTAGAGCTGCGCCAGGAAGATGCCCAGCACCTCCTCCGGCGACTGCTCCTGTTTGGCGTGGGTCAGGAAGTACGGCCGGTTGCCGTTGTTCCGGCCGCCGCGGAAGAAGAACACCTGCACGCAGGTCTGCCCGGCCAACTGGTGCAGCGCCACCACGTCGGCGTCGCCGATGCCGTCCAGGTTGATGCGGTCACGGCCCTGCACATGGGTCAGCCCGCGGATGCGGTCGCGCAGCGCCGCCGCCCGCTCGAATTCCAGTCGTGCCGCCGCGTCCTCCATCTCGCGCGCCAGGTTCTTCTGGATCGAGGGCGTCTCGCCGGACAGGAACTGCTTCGCTTCACTCACCAGGTTCCCGTAGTCCGCCTGGCTGACCCGATCGACGCAGGGGGCCGAGCAGCGGCGGATCTGGTGCAGCAGGCAGGGCCGGTCGCGGGTGTCGAACACGGTGTCGCGGCACGACCGCAGCAGGAACACCCGCTGCAGCGCCGCCAGGGTCTGGTTCACCGCCCAGACCGAGGCGAACGGCCCCCAGTAGCTGGCGCCCTTGCGGCGGTCACCGCGGTGCTTGGCGATCTGCGGGTAGGGGTGGTCCTCGGTGATGACCAGCCAGGGATAGGATTTGTCGTCCCGCAGGACGATGTTGTAGCGCGGCCGCAGCCGCTTGATGAGGTTGGCTTCCAGCAGCAGCGCCTCAGCCTCGCTGCCGGTAGTGATGACTTCGAAGCTGCGGGTCTCCTGCACCATGCGGCGGAGGCGCTCGGGCAACCGGGCCACTTGAGTATAGCTGTAGACGCGCTTCTTCAGGGCGCGCGCCTTGCCCACGTACAGGGCATCGCCCTTCGCATCGAGCATCCGGTAGACGCCAGGCGACAGCGGCAGGGTGGCCAGCGCCGCCTCGATCACCTGGACACCGACCAGGACAGGCCGTTCCGCGGCCTCCGGGGCGTCGTGCGTCATGGAACAGGATGTGCGGCGGGCGCTGGGGCTTCGCAAGCCGCGGTTCTCCACCGATCCTGTGGACAAGTCTGTGGATGCGGGTCTTGCAGCATGGTGAAAATGGCTGTCATCCGCCAGTCACAGTGAAATGCCTAAGAATCCAGCACTTCACTATCCCATTGATATAAAGCATTTTTGCTGAATTGCGCGTCGCTGGGGAAGTCAACTGCACCATTGCACTTGCTTTCCGGAGCGCATCTCGTACTGCCGTGATCGCGGTGGACAAGTTGCGGATATACAATGTTTCAGTTGCGTGACCGCTCCACCACCACGCCAACCCCGGCGGCATCCGGGAAGGCATCCGGCTTCTCGACCGCAACCCGGACGCGCCGCACCCGCGGGTCGGCCAGCGCCGCCTCGGCGATCCGTTCCGCCAGGGTTTCCACCAGCAGGATATGGCCCTCGGCCGCGACGGCGCGGGCGGCCCGCACCACGCGTTCATAATCCACCACGCGCCTGAGGTCGTCCGGGCCGACGGCATCGGGGGCGTATTCGTCCTCCACCGCCAATTCCACGCCGACCAGGATGCGCTGCGGCGCCGCCTTCTCATGCGGATGCACGCCGAGGCGGGCCTGCAGGACCAGGCCGCGGACGAAGACCAGGCGCAGGCGTTGCCCGGCATACGGGGCGAAATTCATTCGGGCAGCGCGCCCGTCGGGCCGGCCGGCGCCCATTGCAGGTGCTGGCCGCCGTCGAGGGCGATCATCTGCCCGGTCATGGCCGGCAGGCACAGGATGGCGAGCACCGCCCGCGCCACCTCCTCCGGCCCGGTGCCGTGGCCGAGCGGGACGGCGGCGGCCTGGCGGGCGAATTGCTCCGGACTCTGCCGCGGGCTGGGCAGCGCCGGGCCGGG
>JAABUN010008901.1_pt1 | contig 10053 bp, 8 predicted proteins | sample 5559311 | NCBI WGS metagenome assembly JAABUN01 (sample SAMN10711877, study PRJNA513370) | rock metagenome | isolation source: Antarctica rocks | place: Antarctica: Victoria Land, Siegfried Peak sud
GGGCGACAAGCAAGCCCTTTTCGCCGGGATACACGACAAGCTGCTGATCTTGCCGCCGGAGACGGCGGTCTATCCCGGCCATGGTGAGGCAACAACGATCGGCGAAGAGATCGCCAACAACCCATATCTGCAACGTACCGAGTCCTGAATGCAGCGGGCGGGCAATCGCTCAGGTCGCTGCCTGACTTGCAGGAATCGAGACTCGTGAGGAGGCCACATGAGAATCGCGATCGTTGGAACGGGGTATGTCGGGCTGGGGACCGGGGCGGTCTTCGCGGACCTGGGCAATGAGGTCATCGGCGTCGATATCGACGCCGCGAAAGTCGATCTGCTCCAATCCGGCACGCCCCACATCTTCGAGCCCGGACTGGCCGAGCTACTGGCCCGCAACCTTAAGGCCGGGCGGCTGCGCTTCACGACCGACTACACTGCGGCAGTGCCCGAAGCCGAATTGGTCTTCATCTGTGTCGGCACCCCCGCCGGTCCGCACGGCGGGGCCGATATGCATTACGTCCGCGCGGCAGCCCGCGCCGTTGGGCGGCATCTCGCCATCGGGCGACGCACGATCGTCGTCAACAAGAGCACCATGCCGATCGGCTCGGGCGATCTCGTCGCTGCGCTGCTCGGCGAGGAAGCACCGATGGGGGCACAATTCGCGGTCGTCTCGAATCCCGAGTTCCTGCGCGAAGGCTCGGCGGTGCGCGATATGCAGCACCCCGATCGGATCGTCCTCGGCTCGACCGATCGGACGGCGGCGGAGGCGGTCGCCGCGCTCTACCAGCCGTTCGATGCCCCGGTCCTGATCACCGACCTGCGTACGGCGGAGATGATCAAATACGCCTCCAACGCCTTCCTAGCAACGAAGATTTCGTTCATCAACGAGGTCGCCGCTGTCTGCGAGGCGACCGGTGCCGACGTGCGCCAGGTGGCGGCGGGGATGGGGCTCGACCCGCGGATCGGCCCGCAGTTCCTCAGCGCGGGGATCGGTTTCGGCGGCTCCTGCTTCCCCAAAGATGTGCAGGCGCTGGAGTTCATGGCGGAGGAGGCCAACTGCCACCCACAACTCCTACGCGCGGTGCTGGACATCAATCGGGATGGGCGGCGCGGCTTCGTACGGAAGCTCGATCGGCTGGTCGGCGGCATGGAAGGGAAGACGATCGCCATCTGGGGCCTCGCCTTCAAGCCGAACACCGACGACCTGCGCGAGGCGGCGGCGCTGGAGATCATCGCCGATATCCTGGCGCGCGGCGGTAGCGTGCGCGCCTACGATCCGGCCGCGATGGTCGGCGCGCGGGCACTCCTGAACTCGGCGCGGATCACCTTCTGCGACGACGCCTACGAGGCGGCGGAAAGTGCCGATGCGGTCGCGCTCGTGACCGAGTGGAACGAGTTCAAGGGGCTCGATCTGGTGCGCGTGCGCGAGAGTATGCACGCACCGATCCTCCTCGATGGCCGCAATCTCTACGACCCACGCGACCTGACGGCCCTCGGCTTCATCTATCGCGGCGTCGGCCTCCCGGCACCGGTCGAGGGGAACACCACACCGGCATTCAATATCACCCCACCCGCCGTGACGATCGCCATCGGCGGCGACAAGTAAGCCGCTTAGGAACAGAGGTTAGGAGAGAATCACGATGCCACGCGCGCTCATCACCGGGATTACGGGACAAGACGGTTCGTATCTGGCGGAATTTTTGCTGGAAAAGGGTTATGAAGTGGTCGGCATGGTGCGCCGCTCTTCGACCCTCAATTTCGAGCGGATCGCCCACATCCAGGATCGCCTCACCCTCGTTTCCGGCGATCTCACCGATGGCTCCGCGCTGATCCATATCCTGCGCGATCATCGCCCGCAGGAGATCTATAACCTCGCCGCGCAAAGCTTCGTCCCCACCTCGTTCGGGCAGCCGGTCCTGACCGGCGATGTCACCGGCCTCGGCGTGACCCGCGTCCTGGACGCGATCCGCTTCGTGGATACCTCGATCCGCTTCTATCAGGCATCATCGAGCGAGATGTTCGGCAAGGTGGTCGAGACGCCACAGCGCGAGGCAACCCCGTTCTACCCGCGCTCACCGTACGGTGTCGCCAAGGTCTACGGCCATTGGGCCACTGTGAACTATCGCGAGAGCTACAATCTCTTCGCCTGTTCGGGGATCCTCTTCAATCACGAGAGCCCGCGCCGGGGGCTGGAATTCGTCACGCGCAAGATCGCCAATGGCGTGGCGCGGATCAAGCTCGGCCTCGACAAGGATCTGCGCCTGGGCAATCTCGATGCCCAGCGTGACTGGGGCTTCGCAGGCGACTATATCAAGGCGATGTGGCTGATGCTTCAGCAGGATCAGCCGGAAGACTTTGTGATCGCGACCGAGCGCACCCACACCGTGCGGCGGTTCTGCGAGATCGCCTTCAGCCACGTCGGCCTCAACTGGGAAGATTATGTCATACTCGATGAGCGGTTCGTGCGCCCCGCCGAGGTCGATCTGCTGATCGGCGACGCCACGAAGGCGCATGAGGCGCTCGGCTGGCACCCGGAGACCTCCTTCGAGGATCTGGTCGCGATGATGGTCGAAGCCGATCTCGCCGCGCTGCAGGAAACCCGCCGCCCGGACGCCCTGGTCGCCGCGATCCGTCATTTCTAACCACAGCGTTGGGCCGGGGAGGATGATACCACCATCCTCCCGGCCCCAACGCTGCCACGATCATCGTGGTGCCGCGCGGCTCGCGTGATTAAGTAGAAGCAGTGGAACCGAGCGATGAGCGAGGCGCAGCACTATAGTCCGATTTTCAATCCCGACGCCGCCGGGCCGTGCGAAGGGGGGATCGATGCGATCGAACCGGCGCGGATCGCCGCCACGATCGCGCGGTGGGGCGAGCGGTTCCTCGGGCGCGTCTTCACCCCCGCCGAGCGCGTCATCTGTAACGACCGCGCGACATCGCTAGCGGCCCGGTTCGCGGCGAAGGAAGCGGTCGCGAAGGTACTAGGCACCGGTGTGGGCGATGTCGCCTGGCGCGAGATCGAGATCTTGGCGAATGAGCGCGGCAGGCCGATCCTCGTCTTGCACGGGGCCGCCGCCACCCGCGCGGCGCACCTTGGGCTGCGCCACTGGTCGGTCAGCCTCACCCATCTGGCTGGCGTGGCGCTTGCGCTGGTCGTCGCGACGACAGCGGGTCACGAGGTTCAACGATAAGGGAGTAATGCCGAGTTTGATTAATCGTATCACCCTGAGAATAGAGCCGTTGCGGCAGCTACCGATCGTGTCAGGACGTGAACTACGTTCCCTGTGCGGCGGGCGACCATGATGACGCAGCCCCTCGGCCCCTACCAGCCGATCGAACAACTCGATGAAGGTGGGCCGTATACCACCCACCGCGCGATCGATCCACGGATGTTCGGGCAACCGGTCGCCATTACCGCCGCCGCGATCCCCGCCGACGATGCGGAATTCGTCCGGCGCTTCGAGCAGGGTGCTACGGCCCTGACCGCGCTACGGCACCCCAATATCCTGCCCTTGCTCGACTTCGGAGAGACGGCCCACCAGGTCTACCTCGTCACGCCGTTTCTGGAAGGGCCGACGCTGGCGACGATCATCGGGCAGCCTCGGCGTCCGGTCGAGGCATTGAGTCTGATCGCGACCCTCTGCGAGGCGCTCGATCACGCGCACCGGAGTGGCCTGCCCCACGGCGCGCTCTCGCCGGAGGCAATTCAGCTTGTCAACCTACCGCCCGGTGAAGATACCCTCTTCGCCGCCTGGCCGATCGTGCGTTATCACGGCTTCGCCGCATTGATCGGCCCCGGCGAGGCGGCGCTCAGTGCCGCCTATACGCCCACCGCCGGGACGGCGAGCGGCGATCCCAACGGTGATGATTTCTACACCCTGGCTGGTATCCTGCAAGCTCTCCTGACCGGCGTGCCGCCCGCCGATGACGCTGCGGAAGCGGCCTTGAACACCCTCCCAGAAGAGTTAACCACCACCCTGCGTCGCGCCCGCGCCGCCGACCCCGCCGCACGCTTCAGTTCGGGTGCCGACTTCGTCCTGGCCCTGCGCGACGCCTCCGCCGCCGCCCGGCGCAATGAAGATCAGCACGCGGGCAGCCTGCTCGATGAGGCGCGTAACGCGGTCGCCGCCGGGAAGTTGCGCGCGGCGAGTGAAGCGTACAGCGCCTATCTGCTCGTGCGTCCACAAGACGAGATGGCCCGGCGTGAGTTCGCCACGATCGAGAGTCGGCGCACCGAGATGGCCCGACGACGCGCGGAGTCCGCAGCGGCGGCGGCGGCAAAAGCAGCGGCTGGTACGCCACCGCCAACCACCAACGAGGTAACCGACGCGCCGACGACAGCCCCCCCCCTCACAGTCGGAGCGCCCGCAGCCGAGCAGGAGCCGCTCGACGATGACTGGGGCACGAACCCCCTGGTCGGTGCGGCCCCGCAAAGTCCGACACCCCGCTTCGAGTTGCGGAACATCTTCTCCTTCGGGAATACGACCGACGGGCAAACAAGCGACAGACCGCTCGGACCGGGTGGCCTGGGGACGACGCGGCAGGCGGCGCGTAGCGCGCCCCCGCGCGACTTCCGACCGATCGCCGCGCCCGCGCGCCAGCGCCGTCAGGCGGTCCTGCCCGCCGCAATCGCCGCCGCCGCCCTGATCCTGATCCTGGCGCTCGGCGGGGCGTTCGTCTCGCGGCAACGCGAGCAGCAAGCGGCGAACGCGACACAAACGGGCGTCTCCGGCGTGGCCTCGCTACCAGCGGTGAATGCGACGCGCACCGCGACGCGGATCGCGCAGAATGTGCCGCCGGTCATCCCGATCGTACCGACGCTGGCACCGCGCACACCAACGCCGGTACCGACGCTGCCGCCGCTGAATCCGGTGATCACCGACACCTTCGGCGATCCGAATACCGGGTTCCCGCGCGAACCGGGTGGGCTGGTCGAAGCCGGGTATCAGACGGGCGAATATATCTTGCGCGTGCCCGAGCCGGATGGTTTCGAGATCGCCGAGTTGGTCGGCTGCGCCGCAGTTCCCAACTGCGTCTTCGGCGACATGGTCCTCGAAGTCGACGCCCGCGCCGTCGGGCCAACTGCCGGTGGCAGCTATGGCCTCGTCTTCCATCGCCAGTTCGCCGGGGCCTACATCCAGTATTTCGTCCTGGTCGATCCAGAAGCGGGCACGGTGCGCCTCGTCCGCTGGAACGATACCGACCGGGTCGAATTGATCCCACCGACACCTTTGGCGCAAGTATTGAAGGGTGAGAGCGTCAATCACCTCACGATCACGACCAAAGGTGCCACGATCACCATCGGCGTCAATGGGGCGAATCTGCCGACGGTGAACGATCCGTCCGGGCCGCTGTCGGGGATCGTCGCGCTGCGAGCCGATGCCACGACCGCGCCGATCGAGGTCCACTTCGACAACTTCGTCATCCGCCCGGTACGCTAAACAGATCGCCGTGCGCTCGTCCGGGCGATCACCGGCGGGCCAATAAGCCCGGAGGCAGCAGTGGCAAGCTATCAACTCGGCGTCCTCGCCGGTGACGGGATCGGGCCGGAGATCACGCGCGCCACGCTGACGATCATCGCGGCGGCGGTGCGCGCACACGCCGACCTCACGCTCGATTGGCGACCGCTGCCGATGGGCTGGGAAGCGCTCAACAGCGGCATGACGGCGCTGCCGGACGGGACGAAAGCGACGCTCGCGACCTGTGACGGCTGGCTGATGGGGCCGCACGACTCCGCCTCGTATCCCGCCACCGAGGATGAGCGGCGGAACCCGAGCGGCGAACTGCGCCACCATTTCGACCTGTTCGCCAATATCCGCCCGGCGCATGGCTGGCCGGGGGTTCCCGCCGTCGCGCCAGCGGCCGATCTGGTGATCGTGCGCGAGAATACCGAAGGGTTCTACCCGGACCGCAATATGTACATCGGCTCCGGCGAGTGGATGCCAACGCCAGATGTCGCCCTCTCGGTCGGCCTCTTCACGCGGCGGGCAGCGCGGCGGATCGCCCACACCGCCTGCCGGTTGGCGCAGGCACGCCGCCGCCACCTGACAATCGTCCACAAGGCGAATGTCATCCGCCTCGGCACCGGATTGTTCCTCGAAGAATGCCGCGCTGTCGCCGCCGAATACCCCGAGCTGCGGGTGGACGATTATCATATCGACGCGATGGCCGCACATCTGGTGCGACGCGCGGTCGACTTCGATGTGATCGTGACCACCAATATGTTCGGGGATATCCTCTCCGATCTTACCGGTGAGTTGACCGGCAGCCTCGGCCTCGCGCCCTCGCTCAATGCGAGCGATGAACGAGCGATGGCCCAGGCCGCGCACGGCTCCGCGCCCGACATCGCCGGGCAGGATCGCGCCAATCCGATCGGGTTGCTCGGCTCGGCCACGATGCTCCTGCGCTGGCTGGCCGAGCGGCATCACGATCCGGCACTCGCGGCACTCGGCGAGACGGTCGACACCGCCGTATTACGCACGATCGCGAGCGGCACGCGCACCCGCGATCTCGGCGGCACCGCTGGCACGCAGGCGTTCGCCGAGGCGGTCGTCGCCCAACTGTCATAAAGGAAAGGAGTACCCGACAATGCTCTCATCGCGCCAGGGAGGTTGGACCCAGGAAGAAGGCGAGTTGCTGATCGCGCACTTCGGCGAAGAAACGACCCTCGATATCATCGAGCGTTCGCCGATCGAGCCGAGTGTCGTCATCACCTGGGTCGAGTGGGATCGCCTGCAACCGAGTATCTACCTCGTCGATTTCCGCGAACGGACCAAGTACGATACGGCGGTCTGCGAGGAGTTTATGAGTGTGGCGTTAGCGAAGACCAGCAAGTGGGCGGCATATTTTCCGAGGACTGACCAGGAACCGTCGGCAAACTAACGGGTAACGGGAACCGTGCCCTCGATTGCGGGGCGCGAGGGAGGCGGCGTGTCGCAGGTCGCCTTAGAAACGCTGATCGCGCTCCTGGCTACCTGGCTCGGGGCGACGGTCGTGGCACGCACCCCGCGCGACCGGGTGGCGCAGTCGTTCGGGCTGATGATGGCCCTGGCGGCCACCTGGAGTTTGACCCGCATCCTCTGGCGGCTCACCGGCGACGACACGGTGCGCCAGACGATGGCACACGCCGAGGTGGTGCTGGCCGAATTGGCCCCCGCGACCGTCCTCTACTTCGTCCTGATCTATCTCCAGCGTCGCCGCCCGCGTGGCGCGCAACTGCTCCTGCTGACCCTCGCCACCGTGGCGGGGCTCGCGGTGAGTCTCGCCTCGATCATCGCGCCAGACCGACCGCTCTCGCCCACGGACCCGGATCGGCTTCTGGGCGGCGCGACGGGCGCGCTGCTCGCCTGGGGCTGGATCGCCTTTCGTGCCCTCGTTCTCGCTTTCACCTTCTGGTGGACATGGATCGCATGGCGCCGGGCCGCGCGTGACGAATTACGCCATCGGCAACTGCTGTTGGTCCTCACTGCGATCGGGCTCGGGGCGGGCAGCATCTTCACGCTGATACTGGCGCATCAGTTCACCCCACTCGAACCGTTCGGCACGGTCGGGCTGGCGGGGAGTATCGGGCTGGCGACCTATGCCGTTTTCGGTGGCGCGGTCTTCATCGCCCCGACGACCGTACGGCGGTCATTCTGGCTCTCGGTCGGCACCGGCGTACTTACGGCGCTCTACATCCTCGGCCTGCTCGGGCTCGATCGTCTGGCCCGTCGGCTGCTCGCCACCGACGCCCCGATCGTCACAACGATCGCCCTAGCCCTGACAATAGCTCTCTTCGATCCGGTGCGCGATCAGGTGCGGCGGCTGCTCGACCACCTTGTGGGTCGCCGCGAACTCCCCTATCGTCGCCTCCTCCGCACCTTCGGGGACGAGTTGCTGACCGCGCAGCGCCCGGACGAGGCGATCGGCCCGGCACTCGGCTCACTCTGTCGCGCGATCGGGGCGCGCGGTGCGGCGGTCTACGACATCGCCGACACGCTGCTGACCAGCTATGGGGAAACGGAGACTGGCACGGAGGAAGCGGGGGTAATCCTCCCCCTCAGCAGCGGCAACCAGCTACACGGGCGCGTCGTCTTCGGCCCGAAACAGCCGCCATTGCCCTACAACCGGCGCGAACGCGATCTCCTCAATCATGCGGCGGGATTCGTCGCCGCTGCGCTCCAACTGGCCGCACGACAGCAGGCCCAGGCGAGCACACTGGAAGGTTTGGCCGAAGAACGCGCCGCCTTCCAGGTGCGCGAGGTGGCGCTGGCGACGGCCCTGGCGGAACTGGCGACGAGCCAGATAACACCGTTGGAGCATGAACACGCCGGATTACGGGTCTACGCCCTGGGGCCGCTCCGTGTCGAACGCGATGGCGTGGCGCTGCGCCAGTGGGGCGGCGCAAAAGCGGGGAGCAGGCAGGCAGAGGCGATCTTCGCCTTTCTCTTCGATCGCGGCGAGCGCGGTGTGGCGAAAGATGAGTTCCTGGAACTGATCTGGCCCGATGTGCTGATCGACAAGGCCGACCTCGCCTTCCACCGCACCCTCGGCGGTCTGCGCCGCACCCTCGAACCGGCGATCAAGCGGGCCAGCGATGCCACCGCGATCACCTTCCACAACGATCGCTACCGGCTCGATCCGGCGCTGCTCGCCTGGAACGATTTGGCGGCGTTCGAGGAGCGCACAGCCGCCAGCGCCACCGCCGACCCCGACGAGTCGCTGGCGATCCTCGAAGAGGCCCGCGCCCTCTATCGCGGCGAATACCTCGACGACTGCCCTTTCTACGGCGACAGCGAGTTTGTGGAGGAATGCCGCGCCCTGCTGCGCGGGCGCTACGTCGATCTGCTGCTGACCCTCGGCACACGCCACGCGGCGCGCGACAACGCCCCCGCCGCCGCCAACGCCTACCGCGAAGCCCTCAACGTCACCGGCGATGACTGCCCACGCGCCACCGCCGCGCTGCGCCAGTTGGGTCTATCGGCGTAGAGCGCGGCAGCATGGCGATAGCTTCTTCAATTCGCCAATCAGGAAACCCGCCGCCCGATATAAAGCAGATGATTCGCCATGCCGAGGATCGACGGTTCTGCCGCCACGCGGAGCAACGCATCGAGCGCGGCGCTGTGGCCTGCCGGGTGGTCGGCGGCGAGTGCGGGCAGCGCCCCTTGCAGATCCGGCACGAAGCTTTCCGCCGCTAGCAGCGTGATCGCGTGGAAGCCGAAACGGGCGAAGAAAGGCGCGACCTCCTCCGGGCGCACGCCATACCCGCCCGTGAACGCCCCCGGTCGGTCGTTGATAAATACCCCTTCTTCGAGGATGCGCTCGACAAAACCGGGCTGGCCGAGCAGATGCCGTTCCGCAGGCGTGGCGATGACACGACGCAGGAAGCCGAGGCGCGGCATCAACGCAACGAAGACCACACCACCCGGCGCAACAACACGCGCGAGCTCTGCCGCCGCCGCATCACGCCAAGCGGGTTCAGTCAGGTGGTAGAACGGCCCGAGCGCGAGCGCTGCATCGAACGTTGCCTCCGGCCAACGCCGGAGATCCCGCGCATCGGCTTCAACCACCTCCTCGATCTGCTGCCGATGCGGCGAAGCGGCGATCCGTTCGCGGGCGATTTCGAGCAATTCGGGGGAGAGATCGGACAGGCTGACGCGGTGTCCGCGCTCCGCCAGCCAGAGGCTGTAGCGACCGGGACCGCCACCATTATCGAGCACCCGCGCGCCCAAAGGAAGATAGCGTTCGAGGGCGCGTGTGGTGATGGTGTACTCAAGCCATCCATCGTCGGGACGTTCCAGACGGCCCCACTCACGTTCGCCAAACGCGGCATAAAAGGAACGGACAGCCTCGGTCATACGAACTAGAGATCCTTTCTTGACGATCATCTCAGGTGGCTGGCGGTTGAAACCGCGCCTCATGGGCCTGCGGGCCACAAAGCCTCCCTGCGGAGGCTAGGGCGTGTCCTCAGTTGAGGGTGATGACGGTGGCGGCGAGGTGGACGCCGGCCATGAAGTTGCGTTTGGTCTTGTCGTAGCGCGTGGCGATCGCCCGGTATTGCTTGAGCTTGCAGAAGAAGTT
>JAABUN010008902.1_pt1 | contig 10052 bp, 9 predicted proteins | sample 5559311 | NCBI WGS metagenome assembly JAABUN01 (sample SAMN10711877, study PRJNA513370) | rock metagenome | isolation source: Antarctica rocks | place: Antarctica: Victoria Land, Siegfried Peak sud
ATGCACCTGGGCCGCACTCGGATGCGGGACCAGCTTGACTGGGACGATCTGCCGCCGTTGCCCTTCCATCGCCGGAACCAGCAGTGGCGCTATGCCTGGCTCGCCTGAAACTGTCGGGGAGAGAACGTCCATACCCCGGCTCGGCTCCGGCTCAGGCGATCGCCTCACCGGTCACGAAGTGTGCGTGCGGAGAAATGAGGATCATCGTTTCCTGCGTCGCAAACCGTTCCTGCCTCCTTGACCGGGGACGCGGAATCGGCCGCCGTTCCATTGACCCGATGCCCCAATCAACGTCGCAGCTGGATCTCCGCCCAGGAGCCGACTGTGTCCCAGCCATCCAGGGGGGAGTCGGACGTGTCGGCAATCAGGATGATCGCGAACGTCAGGACCGTGCAGCCCTCATGCATATGGCCGCCCATCGCCACTTTCTGGTCCGAGAACGTGATGTGGGCGTGGACCCGGCCACCCATGATCGCTCCGGTCACGGTCAGGATGTCGAACGGACCGTTGCCGCGGACATGAACGTTCTCGGGTGGCAGCTCGGCCGTCCCGACGACGTGGTAGTGATAGGCGCTTAGGGAGCCGACGCCACAGAGGAGCGCGCCGTGGCGGATGCCCTCCTGCTCGGCCGTCGCCTGGAGTACCTCGAGCAAATCCTCGCCTGGGTCAGCCCGGACGTAGATAAGACGGCGCTGGGTAGCAACTTCTGTGTGCATGCGAACTCCCTGGGCTGCGCTGAGTCGAGGCTGAGGTCGGTCTGGGCCGACAGTATCGCCGACCGGGCGACCTGGGAGACCCCGTCGTGATTGCTCGTGCGAGGTACTGCAATCGAAGGGGAGATCCCTATCGGTCTTCAGAGCATGTGTCATCACCGAAACCTTCACCGGAGACGCGCGATCCAGTCCGGGCGCCAAAGCCGCCCGGCAACTTGAAACCAGGCGACTCGGTGCGCCTTCATTGAATGCGATGCAAGCCGTGAGACGTCTGTACGGGCTGGTGGGCGGTCAAGAGCAGTTCAAGCTGGGTGCTATTCGGTCAGAGGTGCCGTTCCGGGATGCGGCGTGCGGATGATGTTGACCGCGTCGAGGAATGCCTCGACTTCCTGGACTGCTCCCGTCGGGATCGTCATTCCTCGTTCCGCGATCACGGGATGCAGCAATGAGACCTGCGCCATCAGGCTCCGGACCGTGTCGAGCGCCTGAGACGGGTCGATCAGCGCTTCCAGGCGAGGCAGACGTCGGATGAGCTCGGCATCCCCCGCCGGGTGAAGCCAGTTCGCGCCGCCGGCGCCGAAGCGCTCCGGTTGGTGGGTGAGACGCCAGAGTCGGACGAAGGTATCCATGAGCAGGTCGATCTGAGTGACCGCTCTCGCCGTCGCATGGCGGCCGATGTATTTGAGCGCGATCGGCGTCATCGCCCAGAAGAAGTCAAGCGCCTCTTCGATCAGCTGGTTTCGCTCGGCGTCATCGGGTTGCGATGGTGGAAGAATCGGGGTAGCTGTCCGATCGAACACGATCTGAGTGTCGACTGGTCTCGTCGCGGAACGCTCTGGATGGACATCGAGGTCGAGTGCCACTGGTCCGGCGAACAGAGCGGACTGCGACCGTCCCTCGCCCTCACCATGCCGATCCCGCAATGGACCTATGAGCAGCGGCATCCCTACCGACCGGTAGAGTCCGTCCAGATCCCGCAGCCAGTCCCCGAACCCGTCGTCGCGAACGACGCAGGCGAGGTCGAGATCGCTCCAGTCGTCGGCCGTCCCGCGACCCATGGATCCGCTCAGCCAGACGGCCCTGACCTGTTCGTCGCGGTCGAGCGCCGCCACGATCCGGTCGAGCAGGGCGTCGCGCCCGGTACTCAGCCGAATCAGGATTGCTCGTCTACCCGAGCCAGCGACTCCGTCGGCTCTCGAGACCGGCTCAGGCAACGTCGGCGCTGAGGAACTGGTGGATCGCGTGGATGACGACGGAGCCCTCGCCGACGGCCGCCGCGACGCGCTTGATCGAGCCCGAGCGGACATCGCCGATCGCGAAGACGCCGGGCGTCGTCGTCGCGTAAGGGGACGCGAGCGGCTCGCCGTCGCCGTCGATCCCGGTCCGGATGAACCCCTTCTCGTCCAGGTCCAGGCACCCGTCCAGCCACTCGGTGTTCGGTTCAGCCCCGATCATCACGAAGACGTTGCCGACGTCACGCGTCTCCGCGAGACTGGTCCGCCGGTTCGTCCAGGTGACGGTCTGGAGCAGGGCCTCGCCACCCAGCGCGCTGATCTCGCACTCGGCGTGGAGCGTGATCTTCGGTGACGACGCGATCCGCTGCACCAGGTCGTCCGACATGGTCGCCGCGAGGCCGATGCCGCGAACCAGGATATGGACGTGGGCCACGGTCCGGGCAAGAAACACGGCTGCCTGGCCAGCCGAGTTGCCACCGCCCACGACGACGACCTCCTCGCCGGTGCAGAGCTGAGCTTCCATCCCGGTGGCGGCGTAGTGGATCCCCTGGCCCTCGAAGCGGCCGTAGTCCGGCACCCCTAGCGTGCGGTAGCGAGCGCCGGTCGCGATGATCACGGTCGAGGCGGAGATCGACTGACCATCCTCGAGCTGGAGTCGGTAGGGACGGACGGAGCAATCGATTCCCGTGACCGGCCGGGAGACGGCGAGAAGCGCGCCGAACTTCTGCGCCTGGACCTGGGCTCGCCCCGCCAGTTCCTGACCGGAGATGCCCGTCGGAAAGCCGAGGTAGTTCTCGATCCGTGACGACGTTCCGGCCTGTCCGCCCGGCGCCTCGCCTTCGATGACGATCGTCTCCAGACCTTCCGACCCGGCATAGACGGCGGCGGCCAGGCCGGCCGGCCCCGCCCCGAGCACGACGACGTCGTAGACGTTGGTCGAATCCAGCGTCTCCGTCATACCGAGCTCGTCGGCGAGTTCGGCGGTGGTCGGGTTGCGCAGGACCTGCTGGCCGTAGGCGATCACGAACGGCATCTGGTCCGCCGTCGCGTCGAACCGGGCAAGGGACTCCGGCGGGATCGGGGTCAGGTCGGTATCGACGGCCTCATACGGGATCGCGTTCCGGATCAGGAACCGCCGCAGCCGGAGGGTGTCGGCGCTGCGGCCCGGGCCGATCAGCATCACCCCGCCCTGCGACAGTTGAATCAACCCGACCCGGCGGAGGATGAAGGACTGGATGATGACCTCGCCAAGGTCGGGCTCGCCACTGATCAGGCGGCGGAAGTCAGCGTTCCGGACCCGGATGACCGTCGTGTCCTCTCCGGCCTGCCCATAGAGGAGCGTCTGGCGGCCATTGAAGAGGGTGAGCTCGCCGGAATACTGGTGCTTCTGATGCACTGTGACGACTCTTGGCTGGCCGTACTTGTTCCGATCGAAGACCTCGATGCTGCCCGAGAGGACGAGGAAGAAGTCGACCCGGCGCTGGCCACGCTCGAACATCATCGTGCCTGGCGCGAGGTGCTCCTTCGTCCCGTAGGCGGCAATCCTCTTGACGGCCTCATGAGTCAGGTAGGGAAACGTCTCGGCGTCGCGCGCGTGCGGGTTGCTCGGGTCCGAATCGCGAATCGGAAGCTTCATGGGGATCTGATCCTCTGGGGCCGTCCCAGGTTGCGTCGCGGGGGCATGGGGGCATGGGGGCGAAACGCTGACGCAGACGCGGACACATCTGAGGAGGGCGAGCCATCCGCAACCACTGCGAACCATGGGTCCAGTCTAGCGACCGGTACGATGATCGGATACCCCCCGAACCGACGGGGCAGTCTGGAGTCGGACAGAGGGCTCGGCCAGACAGGACGGCGACCGGACCGAGGCTGGGACTGGCGGCGCAAACGAACGACCGCTGCGTTAGGGTGTGTGCAATGAACCGAACAGTACAGCCCGAGAGGAACGACGATGGACACGACCGAGATGCGCGAACTGCTTCAGGGCTACGGAGGAGAACTGGGCTGGTCCGGCAGCGCGAACCGGGATCAGGTCGTCGGACACCTCATGGGACGGGACGCCGCGCTCTCGACGATGGTCAACGAGTACGTCGCGGACGGAACGGATCAGGACGCCGATCACCTGATGACGGTCATCCCCGAACAAGCCTGGCAGAACGCCCAGGGTTATGCGTGGCGCGGGGGCGCGAGTCTGGCTCTGGAGGACGGGCCGAGCGACTTCGGTGACGGCCCGACCGATCGGGCGGGACGCAAGGCCGCCGGTCCGGGTCGCGGCGAGGTCTAGACCGCCCGGCAGCTCAGCTCGAGTTCCGGGATTGACCATTGCGACCAGGGAGAGCCGGTCATCTGGCTCTCCCTGGTCGCGCTGGCCGGCTGCCTTCGATTGGTCAGCCGAGATGGATCGCCGGGCGCTTCGTCGGGTCCGGCTCGGCCTGCCGGAGGATCTCGTGCGTCAGCGGGGCGATATCGCCCTCACCGAACAGGACGAACCGGGCGAGGTACTTGAGTGGGTTGCCTTCGGTCCAGCCGAAGTAGACGTGCGGTTTCTGGCTGGTCCGATCCCGCAGGTAGAGCAGGACGGCGGCAATCGTGTTCGGGACCGCGGCCCCATTGGCGCGAAGGACCTCGTGGTCGCCGATCCGAACCCCCTTGACCCGGACGATCTGTGAGAACTCCGAGGCATCCGGGACCGTCACCTCGAGGAACAGCACCTGGTCCCTCATCGGGATATGGCTCGCCTCCCGCTCCTCTCGCTCCTTGAGCAGATACGCGCGGTTCGTCCGTTCGTCTGGATGGTTCGCGATGATCCGGATCGGGCGGCCGCTGTGACTGGCGGCCATGATCAGTTGCTCGGCGGTCTTGTCCAATACCACGTTCTGGACTCGAAGTTCGGTCGAGCGCCAGACCCTGGAGATCAGCGAGATGACCACGATCGCAGCAATGAAGACGAGGGCGATCTTGAGGCCTTCGGGGCGGCTGACGATGGTCACCGCCGTCGTGTAGATGAAGATCGCGGCGAAGATGCCGAAGTAGATCGTGGCCCGTCGCTCCCCATGCCGTCGCACGGAGAGGGTCACGGCGATGGTCGCCGAGGTGATGATCACGAGGACCCCCGTGGCGTAGGCGCCGGCCTGGTCATCGACGTTCGCCTTGAACAGGATCGTGACGGCGAAGCAGACCAGCGTAAAGATCAGAACGAGCGGACGGGTGGCGAGCGCCCAGTCTGGCGCCATACCGTACCGCGGCAGGTAGCGCGGCACGATATTCAGCAGGCCAGCCAGCGCCGACGCGCCGGCGAACCACAGAATCAGGACCGTGCTGACGTCGTACACCGTCCCGAACGCGTTGCCGAGGTACTCATGGGCGAGGAACGACAGCGCTCGGCCATTGGCCTCGCCTCCGTCCTCGAACGCCTCGGATGGGATCAACGTGATCGTTATCAGGCTGGTCAGCAGGAGGAAGACGCTCATGATCGTCGCGGCGGTGGTCAGCAGGAGCTTCGAGTTATGGATTCGGCCGGACGGACGAGTCGGCGTGTCCTCCGGGGCGCCCTTCACCAGTGGCATGACCAGTACACCCGTCTCGAAACCGGAAAGGCCAAGCGCGAGTGCGGGGAACAGGACGAGGGCTGTACCCAGGAGCAGGAATGGGTTGTCATAACTGTTGGACAGATCCGTCCGCCAGTTACTGAACTGGGAAGGGTCCTGGCCAAGCTCGATGAAGCCGACGACGACGACCACGGCGTTGAGCAACAGGTAGATTGCGACGAGGACGACAGCAGTGGAGATTGCCTCGCCAAACCCCTTCAGAAAGACCGCTCCAAGCAGACCGATCAGCACCAACGTCACAAGGACTTCCTGCCCATGGAGGAAGCTTGTCAATGGGTTCTCGACGATGTGCGCCGTCGCGTCGGCGGCGGACAGGGTGATCGTAATGATGAAGCCGGTGACGACGAAGCCGAGCAGGGCCAGCACGAACAGCTTGCCCTGCCACCACGGCAGCAGCCGCTCCAGCATCGAGATCGACCCGTCTCCGTTCGGGCTCTTCTCGGCGACCCGCTTGTACATCGGCAGGGCGCCGAACAACGTGATGAGGACGAGGATGAGCGTCGCGACCGGCGACAGCACCCCAGCGGCGAGAGCGGCAATACCCGGCTGATAGCCGAGCGTGGAGAAGTAGTCGACTCCAGTCAGGCAGACGACCTTCCACCAGGGATAAGTCTCCGTGTCACGCTTCTTGGCGAGTGGTCCAGGAATGCTCTTGCGATGTCCCTGCAACAGCCAGCCCTTGAGCAGGTCACTCGATCGGGTTGGAGGAGGCTTGGGCATCGTCGCGAGCGATGTCTTGTCGGGTGATAGGTGGGGTACGTTTCTTCGCATGCTATCTGGCGGATCTCACCCTGAGCGATAGATTAGTCCAGGTACCGATGTCAAGGCAGTCGCTGCACAGCGAAGAAGTATGCCACCACGTTGCCTCCGGGACAGGGACGGACATGAACGCAAACGTTCATTGGTCGTCTCACTGGCCGGCGACCACGAACGCACGTATCGCGCCGCTGACGACCTGGGCTGTTTGGCTCAGGAATTGGACCAGTGCATCGCCTTCCTCTTCCGCGACCGCGAAGATCCCGATGCCGGAAAGTTCAGCGCCGATGGCAGATCTCAGCCATCACCGATCAGGTAGAGTGCCCCCACTAACAGGACGGTGGCCGTGTCGAGCCGGGCTGGTCAGAGTTGGTGTGTCGGGTCCAGGCGGGCATGTTCGAGCAGGACGAGCCGTCCCTCCGGTCGGGCTGCGACATCGTGGTGCGGGCGGGTGAACAGGTTCGGTTCCCCCGCCGCAAAACGACCTGACGGCACGATCTCGCCAATGGCCAGCATCCCGGCGGCCGCGACCTGGAGGCACGTCTCCTGGTCGAGGATTGCCGGCCGGAAGGGGATCAGCTCGCCGGGAAGATAGACCTGCCGCCGGTTCGTGACTGGGCGCATTCCGGGGCTTCGTGCCGGAGGAGATCAGGGCGGGAGCGTCAGATGCTGGGAGTTGCCGAGGCTGGCGTCGCAGACGTGACGTTATCGAACCGCTCCGGGAACAGCAGCTGGACGATCTGGATGAAGATCAGGTCAGAGCCGCCGCCGGCGGTGTTGGCTGGATTGGTGAGGACCACGATCGTGGCGTCCTCCTTAGGTGCATGGACCGTCCACGAGCCATAGCTGAAGATGCCGCCGCTGTGGCCGGTCAGCCCGTTGATCGAGAGGACGCCGAGGCCGTACCGGACATCGAGCCCTTCCCCCGCGAAGGGTGTCATGGTCAACCGCTGCTGCGGCATCTCCGGGCTGAGTAGCGACCCATTGGCCAGCCCCATCACCCAGACCCGCAGATCGTCGCGGGTCGAGTACATCGCGCCAGCGGTCCACGGGACGTACGGATTCGACGCGGTCACGTCGCGCAGGGTCGCGCCAGGGACGGCGGCCCCATAGTCCCGTACGAACGGCTCGGGGAGATCTGGCGTGGCAGTCAAGACGGTGTGGGTCGATCCGGGTAGCCGAATCACGCGCTCCGTGATCGCCACATCAGCGGTTCGTCCGGTGAGCTCCTCGATGATCGAGCCGAGCAGGATGTAGTTGCTGTTGCAGTACTGGACCTGCTCCCGGGGAAGAAGCTGGCCGGGTAGCGCCGGATGACCGTAGCAGTGAAGGTCTTGGTGATGCTGGCGATCCAGGCATGGCTGTTCGGGGTCACGGGTTTGGCGGTAACGAGATCCTGGATCCCGGTGGCGTAGGCCCAGTTACCCCGGCCGAGGTACCAGATGCCGACCATCGCGCCCGGCGTGTTCCTCTCGGCCAGGCTGGTCTCCACGGAGGTGGTCAGCGCGAGCTGTTCCTCCGCGGTGAAGACCGCGGCGCCGGTCGCCACGATCGACGTGGCATCCTGCGCAGCGACGGCCACGGGCCGCCCGACATGGTCGATGGGCATGAGGGCGACCATCGCCACTCAGGCCGGGCTTGTCTTGAGCGCGGCGCGGCGGGTCATCCCGCCAGTGCCGCGCTAACGGGGAAGTACGGAACTACCACCTGCCCACTACGGTTTTCTGGCCGCTGCGCTATCGGCATCCGGCCGTCAGGCTCCTCCCACCACCTCCAAGACACCTATCATTCCGGCGTCCTCGTGGCCGTGGATGAGGCAGTGGTAGACGAACTTGCCGGTGAAGTCCGTGAATCGCGTGCGGATGACGGTCTCTCCGCCTCAGCTCGGATCCAGTCGGTTCATTCAGCTGACGATGATCGTTGACCGCATCCCTGGGTCGGTGGAGCTGGTGTACGCAAAGGTGCCGGCTGTATCGAAGGCATGAACCCATGCCCCGCCGGGATCGAGGGTGCCGGAGTCGAATGACCCATCGGTCGATGTGACGGAGTGCGGACCGCGGTCGAGGTTGGTCCAGGCCACGATCGCGCCGACCGGGATCTGAATCTGGGCGGGCGAGAAGGCCTTGCCCTGGATGCGGACGGCCAGCGACGCGATACCCTGTTTGTCGCTGGTGTCGTCGGGTGTCTCGTTCCCGCAACGGCCGGCTCCGGTGTGGCATCGGTCGAAGCCGGAACGGTCTCCGGTGACGCGACGCCAGCCCCGGGCGTCCCTTCTGCGTTGACGACCGGAGCGCGGGTCGAGTTGGCGAACAGACCCGCCGGCATCGTGACCGGGCCGGCCAGCGTCGGATCGATCCGGACGATCCCGCCCAGGTCGCCGTCGGTCGCGATCGCCGGCATCGAGAGGTAGAGCCCGTTGTCCGGCCCGAGCCCTATCGAGATCGGGTAATCCATCCCGCTGACGACGACGTCGAGGCTGGCCGAGCCGGTCTGGCGCACCAGCCGTCCGGTATTCGGAAGGATGTTGGGTTCGGTCGTCTGGTTACCGGTCGCCCTCTCGGTCGCGTACTGCGTGCCGTCTGGCGTCACTGCCTGCCAGGTCACCATCGTCAGCCCGGTCCAGTAGTCGCTGACCGTGCCGTCCGGTTCGACCTTGATGACCTTGGCGGTTCCGTCGAGATGCGGCCCAGGGGTCAGGAAGCCGATGTAGACGCCGCCGTCCGGCTCCAGGGCGAGCCCGGTCGGAACCTCATGCGTGCCGACCGAGAAGTCGACCAGACGAGAGATCGACCCGTCCGTCGTTACCCGCAGCAGCTGACCGCTGTTCGCCTCGACTAGCCAGAGCTCATCGTCCCCGGCGACCATCGCAAACGGGTCGCCCTCCGGGGAATAGTCGCCCGGCACGACCGAGACGGGATTCGTCGCCATCCAGGCGCCAAGGTCGGCGACGAGGATGGCGCTGCCGTCTCCGTCGAGGGCGTAGATGCCGTTGGGCGTGGTCGGGTTGTCGTTGGTCGGCCCACCTCCGGCGATCGCGACGTAGACGCGATTGTCGAGCAGGGCGACCGCTGCGGGCCCACGAACGCTTCCCGTCGTCCCGATCGTCGAGGGCAAGTCGCCCGCGAAGGTGGCGGCGCAACCGCCGTCGACGTAGGAGACGGAGCCCGTCAGGCCGCCTCCAGCCGAAACCATCCCGCTGGCGACCGGGGCCGCCCCGACCGGAGGTAGACCGCCCGTTCCGGCTTCCGTGACGTAGAACGATCCGTCGGCTCCCCAGGTAAAGCCCCGCGGATTGACGAGCCCACTGGCCGCCAGCGTGATGCCCTCGGTCGAGACGATCGGTGTCGCCTGCGAGGCAAGGGTGGCAAGCGGCGCCGTAAGGGCGAGGAGTCCGATCAGTGCGACGACACGCGCCCGAGATACCGACCGTCTAACGTTCACGTTCGCTCCTTGATGCAAGGCGGTTGGTCCATGACGGAGGATCCCCGGCGCGCAGGCAAGCACTCGCGCACCTCATCGACGCTACCGGCTTCGCGACACGGCGAACCAGATCCGGTTCGTGGCGACGACACCAGTGCGTCCATTTCGTTCCGTTTCTGCTGACCATCGCAGCCTAGAGCGGTTCTCACGGTACATGTCCGGGGACGGCGTAGCCACAGTGGCGATAGTAGGCGGTCAACTCGGCCGACGTCACGCGGTCGAGTGCCGCCCCAATCGCGTCATCGACCGCCGCCGGCGTC
>JAABUN010008903.1_pt1 | contig 10050 bp, 10 predicted proteins | sample 5559311 | NCBI WGS metagenome assembly JAABUN01 (sample SAMN10711877, study PRJNA513370) | rock metagenome | isolation source: Antarctica rocks | place: Antarctica: Victoria Land, Siegfried Peak sud
CGCCCTCGATCTACCCGAGGTCGAGATCCTCAACAGCAGGATCCACCGCGAACTCGATCACGAGTACGCCCATGACGGCGAGACCTCCATGGAGACGGAGTTCCGGCACGAGGAACTGACCGAGGATCTCGACCGCCGGGACCAGCAGGCGGAAACCTCAGCGGTGGAACTCCTAAACTCGACCCGCAAATCCTCCTGACGCCGGCACAGCGGAGAACCGCCGGCAAACCTCCCCTCGCGCGCCCTCCCTCCGTGGTCTAGATTCGGAAGGAACGCAGCCTACCTAAAGGAGCACATGACTATGAAGAACAAACTGGTTTTCGGGGCAGGCATGGCGGTCGGCTTCGTCCTCGGCACCCGCGCCGGCAGGGACAGCTATGAACAGCTCAGGACGAAAGCCCTGGAGTTGTGGAACAGCCCCAAGGTGCAGGACACAGTCGCCTCGACGGCCGAAACCATCAAGACCAGGGCACCCGAGGTCGGTTCCCTGAAAGGGCTGCTGAAGAAGGGCGGGGCAGGGTCCGAGAACGGCGCCAAGTCATCGCAGGATTCGGACAAGGACGGTGCCACGGACAAAGACGGTGGCACGGACAAGGACGGTGGCACCGACAAAGACCCAGGGACCACGGGGTCCACCGGTCCCAGCGGTGGTGATCCAAGGCACATCGAGGAGACACCGTTCACAGAGCAGGACGAGGACACGCGCCCGGATCTCCGGAAGTAGCACCCGGCCCCGCAGGAGGAGCGAGTCTCCCTGATCCGGTCAGACGATCGATTCGGTGGGGTCCACCCGGAAGCCCGAGCGCCGCGACCAGTGACGCAAAGCGCTCATTGCCCGCCAGATCCTCGACGAGAACGGCGTTCCCTTCGGCGTCGGCGAGGGGGATCCTCCAGTTCGGGTACTCGTCATTGGTGCCCGGCTGGTTCTGGGTGCGCCGCTCACCAACGGCATCCGCGAGTGCGACGCCCAGCACCACGGACGGGGTCTGTGCGATGAGGGCGTGGAGTGCCTCGACGGTCTGCTGGACGCCCGGCGCCACGCCCCTGAGCAGTCCGCGCTGGCGCAGGAGCGAGAGGAACTTCTCCTGAACCGCGCAGTCCTCGGCCCGTTCCTCCTCGACGGGACGGTTGAGCAGGCCGAGCTTCTCGCGGAGCACCACATGCTCCCCGGCGAGATAGCCCGCGCTGGGTGGCAGGTCGTGCACGGTGACGGTGGTCAGGCAGCCTGGGCGGTAGTCCTCCGGGGCCTTGGGGCCGTTCTCCTCCTGCTCGAACCAGAGAATCGAGGTGCCGAGAATCCCGCGCTCGGCGAGGTACTCCTGGACTCCCGGCTCGAAAACGCCGAGGTCCTCGCCGACCACGATCGCCCCGGCCCGCTCCGCCTCGAGGGCGAGGATGCCGATGAGCGCCCGGTGGTCGTAGTAGACGTAGGCTCCCGCGCCCGGTTCGGCGCCCTGGGGAATCCACCAGAGCCGGAACAGGCCGAGGATGTGGTCCACCCGGATTCCGCCGGCGTGTCGCAGGATATTGCGCAGCATGTCCCGGAACGCTGCGTATCCGGATGCAGCGAGGTGCTCCGGATGCCAGGGCGGCTGGCTCCAGTCCTGGCCTTGCTGATTGAACATATCGGGCGGGGCTCCCACGCTCACCCCGGGCGCGAGGACATCCTGCAGGGCCCAGGCATCGGCCCCGCTGGGGTGCACACCGACCGCGAGATCGTGCACGACGCCGAGGGACATCCCGGCGCTGGTGGCCTCGAGCTGGGCCTCCTGCAACTGTTCGTCGAGAAGCCACTGGAGCCACTCGTGAAACTCGATCCGCGCTGCGTGGCGCTCCGCGACCGCGCGCGCACCCGGAGAACCCGGGCGGCCGACGTCATCCCATGCCGGTGCGCCGGGCGCGAGGGTCTCCGCCAGAGCGGACCATAACGCGAAGTCCGCCAGGCCCTGGCCCTGGCGGGCGCGATAGGCGTCGAAATCGTGCTGGCGCTGCACGGGACGCTCGACGGCGAAGACCAGCTCGAGCGCTTCGAGCTTGGCGGTGTAGGAGGAGTCGCGGTCGAGGAGGTCCACGGTCGTATTGACCGAGGCGAAGCGGGCGGCCATTCGCGTCATCCGCGCGCGGGCGTCGTCGTCGAGCCGGCTGTACTCGGGGATGTGCTCGATGCGGAGGTAGAGCGGGTGGAAGAAACGGCGCGTGGTCGGCAGGTAGGGCGACGGCTCGACGGGCGGCACCGGTTCAGCGGCATGGAGGGGGTTGACCAGCACGAAGTCCCCGCCCTGACCGGCCGCGGCCCGCGCAAGCCCACCGAGATCGGCCAAATCACCGATCCCCCAGGATTCCGACGAGCGGATCGAGTAGAGCTGGGCCATCAATCCCCAGATCCTGCGGTCCATCAGGGCCGCCGTCGTGCTCAGCCGGTCCGGCGTGACCGCGAGCGCGCACGACGACTCCTGCCCGTCCACTCTGGCATGGAGCGTGTGCCAGCCAAGGGCGAGGTCCTGCGGCAGCGTCCCCTCGCGCCGCTCGATGTCCCGTCCGTCAACGGTCCGAGTCTCCGATGCGTCCGCCACCGTGCCCGGGTGGCGGACGCCGTCCTCGTCGAGAACCCACAGTTCCACCGCGGAGCCGGCGGGCGCATGGAGCCGCACAGGATGGTCTTCGCCCCGACGCACGACGACAGCAGCGGGCAGCACGGAACGCCACGGATCCGTCTCGGCGCGTTCGAGCTCCTGCCCGATGGCGGCATCCGATCCGGCGTCCACGCCGAGTGCGGCCAGGACGGTCACGAGGGTTTCCGGGGCCACCTGCGCGAGTTCGCCGTCCCATCCTTTGAAGGTGGTCCCTACCCGGTGCGCCTCGGCCAGCCGTTCGAGGGGAGAGAGTGTCGCAGGCACTGTCGCTTCAAGCTGCGTTGTGTCGACCATGTCTCCAATCTAGGGATAGCTGGCACGTCGGTTCAACGAGCTGTGGCGGGAACGCGGAACTAAGCTACCAGGTGTCCTTGCGGTAGGTGCTGTTGAGCCGGGCGACCAGCGAACCGAGGTGCTCCACGTCCTCGGGACTCCAGCTCCGCATGAGCGCCGTGAAGGCGATGCGACGACCGGCCTGTGCGGCCGCGAGCCGCCGCACGCCGAGTGGAGTGAGCGAGACTTTCTGCGAGCGCGCGTCGTAGGGGTCCAGCTGCCGGCTGACGAGGCCCAGCCGCTCGAGTCCGGAGAGCTGGCGACTGACCGATGGCTTGCCCGCTCCGATGCTCAGCGCAATATCGGTGGCCCGCTGGGATCCTTCACGCTGCAGCAGTGTCATAATTCCGTAGGCAGCGGGCTCCATCTCGGGGTGAACATTTTTCGCGAGAGTGTGGCAGATGATCCTCTCGCGCCGCCATAGCACCCGTGTCTGCTCCTCGAGCACCTCGATCGCGCGACTCAACTCATCCAACCCCTGCACTGTTCCCATGGAGGAAGCGTATAGACGCCCGGGGCAAGCCGCGCCATATTCTGTGCGAAAGTTCGAAGATGTCAGCCGGCGGGTAATCCGTGCGTGCTGACGAAGTCCCGGTGCATCTCTGTCTGGGATAGTGCTGACAGCAGGTGGAATCCGGCGAGGCCGCTCCAGCCGGCCGTCCACGTGAGGCGTGAGGCGATCTCCCAGATCCCGGGACCGCCGACGGAACCTCCTTCCTCCGCGAGGATCGCCGCCACTTCCCGTGCCCGCTTCAGCTGATGGTCCAGGCACTCCGCGGCTCGCTCGGCCAGGCCGGTGAATCGGTAGCCATGGCCTGGCAGCGCCTCATGGTCGGGAAACATCCGCACCCGACGGATGGACGCCGCATAGTCGGCCAGCGGGTTCGACGCCGTCTCGCCGCCCAGCCCCAGCCCTGGGAACACGGTGGGCAGCACGTGATCACCCGTGAAGAGCACACCGCGGTCATCGTCGCGCAAGCAGATGTGCCCGGCGGTGTGTCCCGGCGTTGCCATCACCTCGATGCGGAAGCCAGATACAGGGAGCCTGTCGCCGTCTGCCAGCACCCGGTCGACAGCGAGAACAAGCCCGTCCGGGGACCGGTCGACGTACTGGGCGAGCTCGGCTTGCCGCTCCGACGGGACACCCCACTCACGGAGCCGTCGGAGGGCCTCGCCGTCGTCGAGCCGTCGTGTGCTGTGCTGCGCGAGTACCCTGCGCTCGGTATCGTGCAGCGCGAGCGGCGCCCCGGACGCCTCGCGCAGCCGGGCTGCCAGACCCACGTGGTCCCGGTGGAGGTGGGTGCCGGTGATGCCGGTGACGACGTCGGGCCCGGCAGTTCCCGGTGCGACGACGGCGAGCGCAGTCACCAGGCGTTCCCAGTTCGCATCGGCATCCCAACCGGGATCGATGACGTGCACCCCGCCCTGCGCGTCCCGGAGGAGGTAGGCAAGGGAGTAGGCGAGATGGCCGCCCAGCATTGGTTGCGCGAGAGCCCAGACGTCGTCGCGCACCCGTTCGAGCGGCGGCAGTTCACGGCGTTCGATCGCGTCCGACTCCTGGGAGCTGGTGCTATCCATGCAGGGTCTGCATCAGCCGCCAAACAGGGCCGCGACGCGCGTGAGTGTTTGGAAAACGCCGTATGCCAGGGGTACCCCGACGAGCGCCCAGACGACAGCAGTGCGAGCTCCAGTCATGTCAGGCCTCCTTTACTGATTCTTTGGATGCGGGTGCGATCGGCTCATGGTGGCGGGAGTGCACGGGCTTGATGAGCAGGTTGGCGATGAAACCGATGATCAGGAGACCCACCATGGTGAGCAGTGCCGGCTGGTAGGCGCTGGCCGTCAGCTCACCGGGGGTACCCTGCGCGTCCAGAAAGGCGTTCACGATCAATGGTCCTGCGATGCCCGCAGCCGACCAGGCGGTGAGCAGCCGGCCGTGGATCGCGCCGACCTGATACGTGCCGAAGAGGTCGCGTAGGTAGGCCGGCACGGTCGCAAAGCCACCCCCGTAGAAGGAGATGATGACGAAGGCGAGGGCGATGAACAGCACGGTGGTGGAGGATCCGGCGAGCGCAAGCACGAGGTAGAGGGCCGCTCCGACCCCGAGGTAGACCATATAGATGCGCTTCCGGCCGATGATGTCCGACGTCGAGGACCACACGAAGCGGCCGGCCATGTTGCCGATCGAGAGCAGCCCCACGAAGCCGCCGGCCGCGGCGACGGTGATCGCCGTCGTTCCGTCCGCCTGCCGGAAGAAGTCCTGGACCATCGGGGAGGCCTGCTCGAGGATGCCGATGCCCGCGGTGACGTTGCAGAACAGGACGATCCAGACCAGCCAGAACTGCCGGGTCTTGATCGAGTTCGCGGCCGATACGTTGTCCGTGGTGACAAGCGATTTCGCCTTGAGCTTCGAGGGATCGAAACCGTCGGGCCGCCAACCGGCAGCGGGTACTTTGATGGTGAATGCTCCGAACATCATGTAGACGAGGTAGATCGCAGCGAGCGTCAGGAAGAGTTTCCCGACCGCTTCGCCGCTGGCGACCCAGCCCTCCACATCCGAGTTCGGGTCATAGAAGCGAAGCAGCTGCGTGGACAGTGGGCTGGCTATCAGTGCGCCGCCGCCGAATCCCATGATGGCCATGCCGGTGGCGAGGCCCGGGCGGTCGGGGAACCACTTGATCAGGGTCGATACGGGCGAGATGTAGCCGATACCGAGGCCGATGCCGCCGATGAAGCCGTATCCGAGGTAGACGAGCCACAGCTGGTTGGTGAAGATGCCGAGCGCTCCGACGACGAACCCGGACGTCCAGAACAGGGCGGAAGTGAACATCGCCCTGCGGGGGCCCTTGCTGTCCACCCAGGTGCCGAGGACGGCAGCGGACAGCCCGAGCATCACGATAGCGATCGAGAAGATGATGCCGATCTGGGTCAGGCTCGCGTCGAAGTGCGCAACCAGTGCGGTCTTGTAGACACTGGTGGCGTAGGCCTGCCCGATGCATAGGTGCACCGCCAGGGCGGCCGGTGGAATAAGCCAGCGGTTGAAGCCGGGCGGCGCGATCGTGTGGTCGCGGTCAAGCCAACTCATCGAGAACCTCTCTGTCAGTATGAGTGGCCACCCCCCGGCCATCGTTAGTGAAAGCAATTATGCTGTGCATCACATCTGTCAGGGAACCCCCGGCGTTCGGCGGTAGCGGTTGCGCGCCGAATGGCAGTCGTGCCAAGGGAACCAGGCAGCACCCTTCGTGTTCTCGCTTACAATGTCGCGTATGGCCACCACAGAGCAGGCACCCGATACGAGATTGAAGCGCGGGATCTCCGGCCCTCTGCTGTATCTCTTCATTCTCGGCGACGTCCTCGGGGCCGGTGTCTATGCCCTGGTCGGGGTCATCTCGGCCGAAGTGGGTGGTGCCATCTGGATACCCCTCATGGTGGCCCTCGCTCTTGCCCTCCTCACCGCCGGATCCTATGCCGAACTCGTGACGAAGTACCCGAAGGCCGGCGGTGCCGCGGTCTTCGCGGAACGGGCCTTCCGCAAGCCCTTCATCTCCTTCCTGGTCGGCTTCTGCATGCTGGCGGCAGGAGTAACGAGCGCGGCCGGTCTCGCCCAGGCCTTCGTCGGCGGCTACCTGACCACCTTCATCGATGTGCCCGCTATTCCAGCAGCCGTGGTGTTCCTCGTGCTGCTGGCGCTGCTCAATATGCGCGGCATCAAGGAGTCCGTCCGCAGCAACGTGGTCATGACCGTCATCGAGGTGTCCGGGCTGGTCCTCGTGATCGTCGTCGTCGGGATCTTCGTGGCCGGGAGCAATGGGGATCTCTCGCGGGTCAATGAATTTCCACCCGGTGTCGGAGCGGCGTCGGCTGTCCTCGGTGCGTCCCTCATCGCCTACTACTCATTTGTCGGGTTCGAGGTGTCCGCGAACGTCGCCGAGGAGGTCAAGGACGTCAGCCGCGTGTACCCGAAGGCGCTCTTCGGCGCACTCCTCACCGCCGGCGTCGTCTACCTCCTGATCGGCCTCGCTTCCTCAGCAGCGATCGCTCCGGAGGAACTGGCCGGGTCGAGTTCTCCGTTGCTCGACGTCGTCGCCGCCACCGGCGCGGGAATCCCGAACTGGCTCTTCAGCCTCGTGGCCCTGGTCGCGGTCGCCAATGGCGCCCTGCTGACCATGATCATGTCGAGCCGCATAACCTACGGCATGGCCGAACAGGGGCTCTTCCCGTCGATTTTCGACCGGGTGCTCCCCAACCGGCGCACACCGTGGGTCGCCATCATCGCGACGACACTGGTTGCCATGGTGTTGACCCTGACCGGGGGGCTCGAATCGCTGGCCCAGACCGTCGTCCTGTTGCTGCTGTTCGTCTTCCTGAGCACCAACATCGCCGTCCTGGTGCTTCGCAAGGACAAGGTGGACCACCTGCACTTCCACATTCCGATGATCTTCCCCTACCTCGCGATCGCTTCCTGCCTCCTGCTCCTCACGCAGCAGACCGGTGAGATCTGGTTGCGGACCGGCATCCTCCTGGCCCTGGGACTGGCACTGTACGGGGTCCAGCAGCTGGTGCGTGCCGGCTCGACCAAAGCTGTTGATCACTGAGCACTTCTCGCGAACCTCAGAGCAGGCAACCTGCTCTGCGAACAATGGAAAAACGAAGACAGTCGTCGCCTACACTCGGTGCATGAACCAGCCCTCTCCGCACGCTCTTCCATTCGGCCGGTACAGGGAACTGTTGGATCGGGAGTACCGCAGGCTTTCGGGCCTCGTGCAGCACGCTCTCGAACGGCCGATACCAGCCTGTCCGGGCTGGAACGGCGAGGATCTGGTGAGACACACGGCGATCGTGTACCTGCACAAGGCCGAAACCATCAGGACGGGCAAGAAGCCGACTCACGGCTGGCCGCCGGTGAGCATCGGCAGCCTCCCTCCGCAGGCGCTCCTCGCCCACGCCTACGCGCAACTTAAGGAACAGTTTGACGCCCACGAACCTGGCGACCCGGCGGAGACCTGGGTGCCCGACGATCAGACCGTCGGGTTCTGGATCCGGCGGCTCACGCACGAGACCGTCATCCACCGCTTCGACCTCGAGGACGCGCTGGGCGAACCGACTACTCCCATCGACCCCGAGCTGGCCGTCGATGGGGTCGACGAGGTGCTGGTGGTCATGCTCGGGCGGGGCCGTCCGGACGCGGACGCGTCGGGCGGTACGGTGCGCCTGGAAGCAGATGCCCACGCGTGGGATGTCCAACTCGACAAGTTGCGCACAACCGTCGTCCGCGGTGCACCCGCGAACGGCCAGGCCAGCGTCCGAGCCGACGCCGAGCTGCTGCTGCTGTGGCTCTGGGGGCGAGCTCCGCAGCTGGATGCCGACCCCGGACACCACGGTGCAAGCGAATTGCGCGCCCGCCTTGCGAAAGCGCTCTAGCGAGGGCATCGCATACCCTGCCAGTCAGACCCGGCTGGGATACTGACGGTATGACCGTCGCCTTCACCTGCACGACGACCACCCGCGTGAAGCAGTCCGACCTCTTCGATCGATCCCGCAACATCGACACAAACATCGGATCGATGCGCTTTTCGCGGGAGCGCGCAGTCGCCGGCGTCACGAGCGGCCTGATCGGTCTCGGTGAGCAGGTCACCTGGCGCGCATGGCATGTCGGGGTGCCCGTGCGCATGACGAGCACTATCACGGAGTTCGACGCTCCCCACCGGTTCGTCGACGAGCAACTCCGGGGTCCGTTCCGTGCCTTCCGGCACATTCACGAATTTTCATCCCACGACGGCGTGACCACGATGATCGACAGGGTCGAGTTCGCCGCGCCCTTCGGAGTACTTGGGGCGGTTGTAGAGCGCGTACTGCTCCGCCCGTACCTGCGTCACCTGATCAGGATGCGCAACAGGTTCCTGGTCGCCACACCGCCGCACACTGCGGACACTGCGGCTTAGTCGTCTTTTGCCGCATCCAGCGCCGCTTCGAGTCGCTGGCGCTGGTCCGTCGGCAGGAGTGCACGGTATCGGGGGAACAGCGTCAGGAACTCCCGGACTCGTGGGCAGTAGGGCACGACGGCGACGCGTCGGCGGTGCGCATTGAGGAGCACCTGTCGGATCAGTGCCGGCTCGACATCCCCGGCGTCGAAACGCAGATCGACGACGGCCTGGATCAGCACTGCGTGCGAGCCCTTCATCTCGTACTTCACGTGACCCACCATCGTGCCGTCGCTGAACAGCTCGAAGCGGGAGAAAAGGGTATTGTCGCGGAAGCCGACACGGGTCTTCGCGGGCGCGGTGCGCGTCTCGGCCCGTGCCTCACGCCGTTCGATTTCTTCCACCAGGAGGTCGTAGTGGTGCAGAGCGTCCACCGGCGGGAAGTCCCGGTCGAGGAGACGATACGTCTGGTTGCAGAGGACCCTGAGCTGACGGGTCGACACCGCAGCGAGGTCCGCTGGAAATTCTGGCTCGTCCGTCCAGCCGCCTGGAACGGCGGAAACCGAGGGGGTGCCCCAGCCTAACGGCTGGGCCCCGCCCACAGGGTAGGACTGCGGTCGGTCATCAACGAGCACGGAAGTTTCCATGGGTCAGCTCCACTATGGTGGTTCGAAGGCCCGCTGCTAGGCCCTGCCGAAACTATAGGACATATCACGCGCAATGTGAAACGAAGCAACCTTACTACTTCCAGCAGGTCATCTCCGCGGGGCTCGTCCCAGAGCATCCCCGCGAATCCCGCTAGGGCCAGAGCATATCCCGGCGCCAGCCATCACCGAACCGCGTATAGAGCAGCCGCGTGTGGCGCCGCTCCTGATCGGCCTGCCAGAACTCGACGGCGTCCGGTGCCACGGTGAACAGCGTCCAGGTGGGTGAGGCGAGGCCGTCGGTTGCCTCGATCCGGCGGACCTGCTCGTCGACGGCCGTATCGAGGTCCTCGCGGCTGCGCAGTTCGGCGCTCTGACTGCCGGCCAGGACAAGAGCTCGGGCCACGGGATGCCTGCGCTGGAAGTCGGCGTCGTGCTCCTCTGTTGTCCCGGTGGAGACCGAGCCTCGGACCCTCACCTGGCGGCCTGCGGCAGGCCAGAAGAAGGTCAGCGCCGCCG
>JAABUN010008904.1_pt1 | contig 10049 bp, 13 predicted proteins | sample 5559311 | NCBI WGS metagenome assembly JAABUN01 (sample SAMN10711877, study PRJNA513370) | rock metagenome | isolation source: Antarctica rocks | place: Antarctica: Victoria Land, Siegfried Peak sud
GCCCGCCGGAGCCCCAGTCGCGGGTGTAGCTCAATGGCAGAGCCCCAGCCTTCCAAGCTGGCCATGCCGGTTCGATCCCGGTCACCCGCTCCGGTGTCCGCAGGTCAGAGCCCGTTTCCGGCTTCGCGGGCTGACCGCTGTTCGCCGTAAGAACCGTCCGTGACCTTTCGTTTGGTCACGCGCAGGGCACACTCCGCGTCGCTCGTCGCGCACGGAAGCGTGCGGGGCTTCACTGAGTCCAACCCGCCGATCATGATCTCGCCCGAGCGTCGCAATCACCTGGTGGAGAAAGATCTCCGGCGCTTGGTCAGGCGACCAGTTCGCGAAGTCGTTGTATGTCGGCACTGAGCCGGTCGAGAGCGGTGGCGACAGACTCCTCTCGCTGAGTGTTCAGTGCGTCCAGGATCCAGCCACGCAGCAGGGCAGAGGTCGGCACGGCGAGCCGGTCGGCGAGGGCCTCGATTGCGGCGATGTCGTCAGGTGAGAGTCGAACAGCGACCGGCACCGACTTGTTCGGCCGGGTAGGCACCGCATCAGCGGGCATCGGCTCCTCCCGGGGGGCATCGGCTTCGGCTGCGACTTGCTCGACCAGTCGCCTCGCATCCGTAGTCATCGTTGGGTCCCCTCTTCATATGAGCGCCGATCGGTGCTGTTGGCTCGCCAACCGTTCGCGCCCCACCAGGCGCCCGGCTTGTCATCGCGGTGCACGAGGATCACCACGAGCACGGCCCGGGCGGAGTGCGGGTAGCCCAGCACGCGGGCGCTCCTTCCGGATGAGCTCTTCGGGTCGGGGTCGAACAGTTGGGCATCGACGTCGGTGAGAGCCTCGTTGCCCTCGCGGACCGACAGCGCATGATCGGTCCACATGTGTTCGGCGCCGTACCTCCAGTCGACGTCCAACCCCACATCGAACGAGTTTACGGTTGTAAACACAAGGCGCGCAACATAAGAACTCAGCTGGCAGACGCCTCGACTCAAGATCATTCGCTTGATGGCTGAGACTCCCGCGTGCCACGAGCGTGCCGCACCGGCACGGCGACCCGATGTTCCGGAGACGCTCGTGCGGCAAGGCCGCATTCATCCCGGCCTCGACGAGCGCGGCGCCGCTGCGGTGGGCCCGGCTGGACCCGATCACCACCGCGGCCACACCGCGCTCGGCAGCCCACCGCCCCTGCGCGTGTCACCTGGCGGGCTCATACACTCAGGTCGCTCAATTGACTGGCGTGGTCCGCTTCCATCGACCCGAGGATGCCGGAGCTCGTGGAACGGCTGCGCCGGACCGCAGCGCCCCTGTGCATCGTCACCGGCGCCCTGATCGCGTTGACCAGCGCCATAGGGCGCTTTGTCAGCGACCCTCGCCGCCTCGCGGAGACGTCGAACGATCCGGCCGCCGTCATCAACGGTGTCGTGGCGCTCATCGCATCTTTGCTGCTGGTATTCGTCCTGATCGCCTTGTACGACCTGGAACGCGATGATGGCCGCAGCGTTCGAGTGGTGGCGTTCATAGTGGCACTGGCGGGCACGGTGTTGCTCGCAGGGGACTTCTGGTTCGAGGCGTTCGTGGTGCCCTACCTAGCCGACGTCGCGCCCGCTGCGCTCGCTGGCGATCCTGGTGGCGCCTTGCTCCTCGGTGCCATCGTGGGGTTGACCCGGTTCAGTGGACACAGGGTTTCTGAGGGTCATGCTGCCAGGCCTTCGGCGCGCCGGGCGAACCTTGCCTCGAAGGTGACCGGCGGGATGCTGCCGATCGAGGTGTGCCGACGCTGCCGGTTGTAGAACACCTCGATGTAGTCGAAGATCGCGAGCTTGGCGTCCCGGTGGGAGTTGAACCGGCGATGCGGCTGAGCCCAGAACAGCTCCGTCTCGAGCGTGGCGAAGAACGCCTCGGCCATCGAGTTGTCGTAGCAGTCGGCGACTGATCCCATCGAGGCGAGCGCGCCGCAGCGGCGCAACGCGACCCCGAGGTCTCGGGAGCTGTACTCCCCGCCTCTGTCGCTGTGATGGATGACGCCGGCGACCTGCCCGCCGCGGTTCGCGACGGCCATCGCGACGGCGTCGCAGACGAGCCTGGTCTTGCGGTGGGTGTCCATGGACCAGCCGACGATCCGGCGGCTGAACACGTCGAGCACTACGGCCAAGTACAGCCAGCCCAGCACCGTCGGGACATAGGTCACATCGGCAACCCACTTCTGATCGGGGGCGGTCGCGGTGAAGTCCCGGTCGAGCAGGTCCGGCGTCGGCACCGCGGCCGGGTCGGCCTTGGTGAAGTGCCGCCAGGACCGGCGGTGCACGCCCTGCAAGCCGCGCTCGCGCATGATCCGCGCGACCCGCTTGCGGCCGACGTGCACGCCGGCGTCGAGCAGGTCGGCGTGAATCCGTGGCGATCCGTAAGTGCGACGCGAGGCTCGGTAGAAGCCGGCGACCTGCTCGGCCAACACCTCATCGGCAAGCTTGCGCAGTGACGGTGCACGGTTGCGCCACGCGTAGAAGCCCGAGCAGCTGACCCTGAGCAGGCCACACAGCAGGTTCACCGGGTAGAACGCCCTCTCCCGGTCGACGAAGGCGTACCTGCTCACCTCGTCGACTCCATCACGAAGAAGGCCGCCGCTTTTTTCAAGATCTCCTTCTCCATCCGCAGCGTCGCGTTCTCCCGGCGCAGCCGGACCAACTCGGTGCGCTCGCTCTCGCTAACCTGGTCCTCGCGCTGCTCACCACGGCGCCGGCGGTCCCGGGCGAGCCAGTTTCCGAGCGTGCCCTCGTTGATCCCGAGATCACGAGCGACCTCCGCGATCGCCTTCCCGGTCTCCCGGACCATCAGCACCGCGGACTCGCGGTACTCCTCGGAATACTTCGATGGACGTCCCACCAGGCACTCCTTCCCTGGGCCAGTGCCCAAGATCAGAGTGTCCACGCAACCGGGTCAGCTCCACTTCATGGCGGACAGGCAGTTGGCGCAGGACGGTGTCGTCGATGCGCTGCTGCAGCGGGTCGTCGCGGCGGCGGCGTACCTGCACCGACAGCAATGCACCGTCAGCCCGGCCAGCACGCCAACGCCGTAGGCGAAGGCGAACAGCCAGGAGATGTGCGGGATGCTGACGTGCTCGTCGCCGCGGGCGATGCCTCACGCGAGGAAGGTGCCAGCAGTGGAGAAGCGAACGCTCGGCAACAGCGGGCTGCAGGTGTCGGCCATCGGGTTCGGGTGCATGGGGCTCAGTCACGGGATGGGACCGGCTGCGGACCGACAGGACGCGATTGCGGTGATTCGTGCCGCCGTGGAGCGCGGCGTCACGCTGTTCGACACCGCCGAGGTGTACGGCCCTTTTGTGAACGAGGAGCTCGTCGGCGAGGCCCTTGCTCCGTTCCGCGACGAAGTAGTCATCGCGACCAAGTTCGGGTTCGCGTTCGACGCCGACGGTCGCCAGGCTGGCCTTTCGAGCCGGCCCGAGCACATCAAGCAGGTCGCCGACGCCTCGGTGCGCCGGCTCGGCGTCGAGGCGATCGACCTGTTCTACCAGCACCGGGTCGACCCGGACGTGCCGATCGAGGACGTCGCGGGCGCGGTCAACGACCTCATCGACGCAGGGAAGGTGAAGCACTTCGGGCTCTCCGAAGCCGGCGTACACACCATCCGGCGCGCCCACGCCGTTCAGCCCGTCACTGCGCTGCAAAGCGAGTACTCGCTGTGGTGGCGGGAGCCTGAGACGGAGATCCTGCCGGCGCTCGAGGAGCTCGGCATCGGCTTCGTCCCGTTCAGCCCGCTCGGCAGGGGGTTCCTCACCGGCACCATCAGTGGGGAGATGTCGTTCGACAGCTCCGACATCCGCAGCAGCATCCCGCGGTTCAGCCCGGAGGCGCGCAAGGCCAACTCGGCCCTGGTCGACTTGCTTGCAACGGTTGCCGCGCGCAAGAACGCAACGCCCGCCCAGGTCGCGCTCGCCTGGTTGCTCGCGCAGAAGCCCTGGATCGTGCCCATCCCAGGCACCCGCCGAGTCGAGCGCCTCGAAGAGACCCTCGGCGCAGCCGCGATCGACCTGACGGCCGACGACCTCGCCGAGATCGACCAAGCCGCCGCAACGATCGACGTGCAGGGAGCGCGATACCCCGAGCAGCTTCAGAGACTGATCGACCGCTGAACCGACGACGGTCGCATCCGCTACGGCATGGCCCTGGCCGACCTCGATCGGCACGCCGCCCACAGTGTCGCCGCCTAGCTGGTCGGCATGGCCATCGGCTAGGTCACGGCAGTCCGTCTTTACGGTCGGCGGCGGCACGGGCTGCGCGCGGCTCGACTAACAGGTCGAGGACCAGAGCGAGCGCCTGGTCGACTCGCTGCAGTTCCGCAACGGTGAGGAAGCCGACAGGCTCGGTGAGACGGTCAAGGTCAACGGTGGCGAGCTGGTCGCACATGACCAGTGTCTGCTGGTCGACGATGGTGACTGGCGGTCGAAAGCTGGTTTCGCGTGCCCTGGTGCTAGTGAACGCGACGATCCAGGTGCTGAGGTTGAGCCAGTCCGGCTGCAGGACGACGGCGAACCGGCGGCCTCTTTGCTCATGGCCTTTGCCGCGTGCTGGCAACCGGTAGACCTCACCGCGCATGCAAAGCGGCCATGTCCTGCTGGATCTCGCGGATCTCAGCCAAGTCGGCCGGATCGTCCTTGAGGGCGAGTGCTTCGGCGGCTGCTACCTGTCGGCGTTCGTCCCGTCGCATCGCCGCCAGTGCGGCGAGGATGACCTGGTCCGCGCTCTGCCGACGGGCGGCGCCAAGTTCGAGGAGCTGATCACGGGTACTGGTCTGGACCTTGACGGTGGTGGTGTTGCCCATTGAGGCAGTCTACCCTCGGTAGACGCACGGTCTCGCGCTGCGTCGATGCCGGGGCTAACCCAAGGCGACCGAGTTACGGTGATCTACGCACATGTCGGTGGGCGTACCTGGTTTCGAACCAGGGACCTCTGCCGTGTGAAGGCAGCGCTCTCCCGCTGAGCTATACGCCCGGAACCGCGGCGGTTGGCCACTCTACCGGGCGGGCGCCACCGGCCCGGTGCCGGAGAGGTAACGGGCGGGTAGCCTCAGGTGCTGAGCGCACCGAAGGCCACCACGTCGGTCGGTGCCGAGGGCGGACTGCGGCCGGGCTCGCGGCTGACCGACAGGGCGCCTTCTCTGTTCAGGTCGGCAACCAGCGGTCCGGAGCGAAGCACGGTGACGCCCGGCCGGGTGATGTCAAAGGTGTCGACAGGGACCAGCTTGGTCGGGCCGATCCGCTGCCAGAGGACATACACCTCGGCGGCGGAGTCGTTGCGGGGGAGGCCATGCACGACCAGCTGGACCTGCCGGCCGCGCACGAGCGCGGTGGCCGTGGGCTGGTCGGTAGCCTTGTCGCGCAGCTCCACGGTGCGGCAGGCAACATCGCGCAGACAGCCCGTTACCAGTGTGGCCTCGGCCAACCGGCGCTGACCCGACCTGTTCTCGGCCAGCAGGACCAGGTTCCAGACCGAGAGCGCCATGAGAAGGCTGAGGCCGGCGGCCACGGCCAGCCAGGGGCGGGAAGCCACCCTGTGCAAGGGCCGGACCCGGGACCTGGAGGCCCGGCGCAGCTCCACCGGCGGGCGCTGCGGCTGCGGAATCTGGGCGCGGATCGAGCTCAGAAGTCGGGCCGGCGGCTCCACCGGATCCACCGCGTACGCAAGGTGACCCATCACCACCCTGGTGTCGGTCACCACGCCGGGGCAGATGCTGCAGCCCGGCAGGTGCGACAGTAAGGACTGCTCGTCCTCCGGCTCGAGGGCATTCATGGCATGTCCGACGGCCAGGGCCTCCCAGGCGTCGTGCTCGGTGTCCACCGGCTGGCCGTTCACGGCGCCGCCCCGAACTCCGGCTCGTCCGGCGCACCGTCGTTCAGACCGCCGAGCTGGTCGCGGAGTCGGCGCATGCCGGTGAGCATCCGGGTCTTCACCGTGCCCAGCGGCGTGCCGGTGAGCCCGGCAATCTCCCGCTGCGTGTAACCGCCGAAGTAGGCCAGCGACAGCGCCTCGCGCTGGGCCGGCGGCAGCGTCTGCAAAGCCGTTCGAACCCGTTCTCCACGCATGGCCGACCAGGCCTGTTCGTGGACCTGCGGCTGGTCGGACTCACGACCTTCGAGCGCGTCGGCAGTGGTACGGCGCTTGCGCAGGTTCTCCTCACGGCGGACGAGGTCGACCGCTTTGTGGTGCGTCATGGCAAGAAGCCAGGTGGAGAAGCCGCCGCGGTCGGCGTCGTACCGACCGGCCCCGCCCCACAGCGCCATGAACACGTTCTGAACGACGTCCTGGGCCAGCTTGTCGTCGTTGACGATACGCCGGGAGAGGGCGTAGCAGGCCCTGCTGTACCGGTTGTAGATGACCTCCAAGGCGGCGCCGTCCCGCTGGGCGACCAACGCGACGAGGGCCGCGTCCTCCTGCGGCCCGTGGGCCTCATCGGGCCCATGGGCCGCGCTTGGACCTCTGATCAAGGTCACCCCCAGAAGTCCTCACGCTCAATGTTCGTTGCCAAGGTCTGCCCGGATGGTCCTTGCGGCGGCTGGGCCCTCCATGGCAAGTTTCTCATCCGGCCGAAAGTCACCACCGGGCTGGACAGACGTTACTCTGAATGAACGCGGGCCTGCCCTACAGCGGGACGCCCGACAGTCCCACTTGGGGAGGACTTCAGGCATGGGTACTCGTCCGCTTTCGGTTGCCAGCGAGCTTCGGCTTCGCCTGGTGGTGCCCGGTGCGGCGAGCGTTCCGGTCATGGCGAGCCTGCGGTACGAGGCTTGTGACCCGTACGCAGTACACCTGACGTTCCATACCGGGGACGGCGCGGTGGAGTGGACCTTCGCCCGCCAGCTGCTCACCGACGGCGTGTCCGTCCCGGCGGGGGAGGGTGACGTCTCGGTCTGGCCGTCGAGGGCGGGCGGCCGGGCAGTGGTCTGCCTGTCGCTGTCGTCCCCGTCCGGCCGGGCCCTCTTCGAGGCGCCCCTGCACCGGCTGGTCGAGCTGCTCGCGGCGACGTACGAGTTGGTTCCCACCGGTTCGGAGAGTGACTTCGTCGATCTCGAGTCGGGGCTGGACTTCCTGCTGCGCGGCGGTGCGGACGGCTAGACCGCGGGAGACACCGGCACGCCGCCGATGACCGTACGCCGGACCCCAGGCGCGCCGAGGTGAGCGACCAGGTCGGCTTCGTGCTCGGCTTCCAGCACGACCAGGTCGCCGTACGCCCCGGGCCCGAGGTGGCCCACGTCCTCCTTGCGTAGCGCCGCGGCAGCACCCCGGGTCGCGGCTCGCAACGCCGCCTCCACGGTCATCCCCAGGCCCAGGCAGGCCAACGAGAGCACATACGGCATGGACTCACACCACGACGTACCGGGGTTGCAGTCGGTGGCCAGCGCGACCGTGACGCCCGCGTCGGCCAGGACCGCCGCCTGTCCCCAGTCGGCGGACCGGGTGGAGAGCGTCGCGGTCGGCACCAGTACGCCCACGGTGCCGGCGGCCACCATCGCCTCGGCCCCGGCGGCGTCGATCCGGTCCAGGTGGTCGGCGCTGGCGCACCCCAGCTCTGCCGCGAGTGGCACCGCACCGATCCGGCCCAGCTGGTCGGCATGCAGCCGCAGACCCAGACCGGCGGCCCGGGCGGCGGCCAGGATCCGCCGGGACTCCTCGACGGTGAACGCGCCCTGGTCGCAGAAGACGTCGCACCAGCGCGCACCGTGCCGCCGCGCCGCCGGCAGTGTCGCAACGACCTCGTCGACGTACTCGCTCCTGCTCCGCCCCGCCGGTACGACGTGAGCACCCAGATAGGTGGACTCGACCCGGAGCGGGACCTCGCGAGCGACCTGCGCGATGACGTCGAGGAGCCGCAGCTCCTCGTCGCCACTGAGCCCGTACCCGGTCTTGATCTCCATCGTGGTCGTGCCGGCGGCCAGCGCGGCGCGGGCCCGGCCCACCGCCAGGCGGACCAGCTCTTCGGTCGAGGCCGCCCTCGTCGCGGCCACGGTGACGCCGATCCCGCCACCGTCGTAGCGCTCGCCGGCGAGCCGGGCCAGGAACTCCTCCCGCCGGCTGCCGGCCCAGACCAGGTGCGTGTGCGGGTCGACGAAGCCGGGGACCACCGCCGCGTCCTCGGCGTCGAGCTCCGCCACCTCCCCCAGGTCGAGCGGCAGGTCCCGCTCCGGACCGGTCCAGGCGACCCGGCCCCCCCGTACAACCACAGCGGCGGAGGCGATCGGCGGACCGGCCATGGTGACCAGCCGGCCGATCCGGCGTACGAGCAGGTCGCCGGGAGGTGCGGTCACGCCTGCCAGGCCGGCGCCCGGGTACCCGGCTCGAGCGGCATCCGGACGCCGACGGCCTTCGCCGTGTCCAGCGCGATCTCGTAACCGGCGTCGGCGTGCCGCAGTACGCCGCTGGCCGGATCGTTGGTGAGCACCCGCTCGACCCGCTCGCGGCTCTCCCGGCCACCCTCGGCCACCACCACCATGCCGGCGTGGATCGACTTGCCGATGCCGACACCACCGCCGTGGTGCACGGACACCCATGACGCGCCTGACGCGGTGTTGAGCAGGGCGTTGAGGATCGGCCAGTCGGCGACCGCATCAGACCCGTCGCGCATGGACTCGGTCTCTCGCTCCGGCGAGGCGACCGAGCCGGCGTCGAGGTGGTCGCGGCCGATCACCACCGGTGCACGCAGCGTCCCCCGGGCAACCAAGTCGTCGAACGCCGTGCCGGCCACGTGGCGCTCGCCGTACCCGAGCCAGCAGATCCGGGCCGGCAGCCCCTGGCCCAGCACCCGGTCCTGGGCAAAGCGGATCCAGCGGTGCAGCGGCTCGTCGTCCGGGAAGGCGGCCAGCACCGCGTCGTCGGTGGCGGCCAGGTCCGCGCGGTCACCGGACAGGCAGGCCCAGCGGAACGGGCCGGCCCCGCGGGCGAACAACGGCCGGACGTAGGCCAGGACGAAACCCGGGTAGTCGAAGGCGTCGGCCACGCCGGCGTCCCGGGCCTGGCCGCGCAGCCCGTTGCCGTAGTCGAAGACCACCGCTCCGGCCCGGCGGAAGTCCAGCATCGCCCGGCAGTGCGTGGCCATCGACTCCTTCGCCCGCTCGACGTACTCGGAGGGCTTGGAGCGCCGCAGCTCGTCGGCTTCAGTGAGGGAGAGCCCGGCCGGCAGGTACCCGTTCAGCGGGTCGTGCGCACTGGTCTGGTCGGTCACCACGTCGGGGCCGAAACCCCGGCGGACCAGTTCGGGCAGGACATCGGCGGCATTGCCCACCACCGCGATCGACAGCGGCCGGCCTTCGCGGCGGGCCGACTCGGCCCGGGCAACCCCGTCGTCGAGGGAGTCCGCGATCTCGTCCAGGTAACCGTGCTCCCGTCGACGCTGCGCCCGGGCCGGGTCCACCTCGATGCAGAGCGCTACCCCGCCGTTACCGCTGATCGCGAGCGGCTGGGCCCCACCCATGCCGCCCAGCCCGGCGGTGAGCACGATGCGGCCGGACAGCCGGCCGTCGAAGTGCGAGTTGGCCAGTTCGGCGAAGGTGGCGAAGGTGCCCTGGAGGATGCCCTGGGTGCCGATGTAGATCCAGGACCCTGCGGTCATCTGGCCGTACATCGTCAGGCCCAGGTCCTCCAGCTCGCGGAAGTACTCCGGCGTCGACCACTTCGGCACCACCATCGCGTTGGAGATCAGCACCCGCGGCGCGCCCTCGGACGTGCGCACGACCCCGACCGGCTTGCCGGACTGGACCAGCAGCGTGTCGTCCGGCGCCATGGTCCGCAGCGTCTCGGTGATCGCGTCGAAGCAGCGCCAGTCGCGGGCTGCCTTCCCCGAGCCGCCGTACACGACGAGGTCGTCGGGCCGCTCGGCGACCTCCGGGTCGAGGTTGTTGTGCAGCATCCGCAGCGCGCCCTCGGCCCCCCACGACCGGGCGCTGCGGTCGGGACCGCGCGGCGCGCGGACCACCCTGGCTCCCTGCACTCGCGCCCTCCGTCCGGCCGACTCCCGCTCGGGGGCAAGCCTGCCACGACCCCGGCCAGCTCCGGCG
>JAABUN010008906.1_pt1 | contig 10047 bp, 6 predicted proteins | sample 5559311 | NCBI WGS metagenome assembly JAABUN01 (sample SAMN10711877, study PRJNA513370) | rock metagenome | isolation source: Antarctica rocks | place: Antarctica: Victoria Land, Siegfried Peak sud
AGGTCGAGCAGTGGCAGCTGCTGACCCGGGCCCGGGCGCTGGACGCCACCGTCTTCGTCGCCGCCTGCGCGCAGGCGGACCCAGCCACCACCGGGGAGGAGGTGACCGGTGCCGCCCCCCGCGGGGTCGGCTTCAGCGCCCTGGTGTCTCCATCCGGTGAGGTCGTAGCCGCCCTCGGCGCCGAGCCTGACCTCCTCGTCGCCGACGTCGACCTGAGCGGGCTGGCGGCGCTCCGGCGCTCGATCCCCGTGCTGGCCAACCGGCGCCTGTGACCCTCCAGCCGGCCGTGGTCGGCGCCCGTGCTCCGTAACCCGAGCGTTACGGCCGGAGAGGCAGACTGAGGCCCGTGGACAAGCAGACCGAGTTCGTCTTGAGGGCCATCGAGGAACGCGACGTCCGGTTCGTCCGCCTCTGGTTCACCGACGTGCTCGGCTTCCTCAAGTCGGTGGCCATCGCGCCCGCCGAGCTCGAAGGCGCCTTCGCCGAGGGGATGGGCTTCGACGGCTCGGCCATCGAGGGCTTCGCACGCGTCTACGAGTCCGACATGGTGGCACACCCCGACCCGTCGACGTTCCAGATCCTGCCGTGGCGCGACACCAGCCCGGCGACCGGCCGGATGTTCTGCGACATCTCGATGCCCGACGGCTCGCCGTCCTACGCCGACCCGCGCTACGTGCTGAAACGGGCGCTGAAGAAGGCCGCCGACCTCGGCTTCACCTTCTACACCCACCCCGAGGTGGAGTTCTTCCTGTTCAAGGACCCGCTGGAGCCCGACCAGCCCCCCGTCCCGGTGGACCAGTCCGGCTACTTCGACCACACGCCGCAGAGCCTGGGCAGCGACTTCCGCCGCAAGGCGATCACCATGCTGGAGCAGATGGGCATCTCGGTGGAGTTCTCCCACCACGAGGGCGGCCCGGGCCAGCAGGAGATCGACCTGCGCTACGCCGACGCGCTGTCCACCGCGGACAACCTGATGACCTTCCGCGTCGTGGTCAAGGAGGTTGCGCTCTCCCAGGGCATCCACGCATCCTTCATGCCCAAGCCGTTTACCGAGCACCCGGGCTCGGGCATGCACACCCACATGTCGCTGTTCGAAGGCGACAACAACGCCTTCTACGACGCGAGCGCCGAGCACCACCTGTCCAAGGTCGCCCGGCACTTCATCGCCGGTCTGCTGCGGCACGCCGGCGAGTTCACCGCTGTCACCAACCAGTGGGTCAACTCCTACAAGCGGCTGGCCGGCGGCGGCGAGGCGCCCAGCTACATCTGCTGGGGACGCAACAACCGCTCGGCCCTGGTCCGGGTACCGATGTACAAGCCGAACAAGGGCTCCTCGGCGCGCGTCGAGCTGCGCTCCATCGATTCCGCCGCCAACCCGTACCTGGCGTTCGCGCTGATGCTCACCGCCGGCCTGGCCGGCATCGAGGGCGAGTACGAGCTGCCCGAGGGCGCCGAGGACGACGTTTGGTCGCTGACCGAGCGCGAGCGGCAGGCGCTGGGGATCGAGCCGCTGCCCCGGAACCTCGACGAGGCGATCCGCGCCATGGAGCGCTCCGAGCTGGTGGCTGAGACGCTGGGTGAGCACGTCTTCGACTTCTTCCTGCGCAACAAGCGCGCAGAGTTCGAGGAGTACCGCCGTCAGGTCACGCCGATGGAGCTGCGCCGCCTGCTGCCCGTCCTCTGAGGTCGTCCCAGGAGCTCTCAGCTGCGCCGGAGCAGCGGCAGCACCGGGGTGAGGTCGGCCCGCAGCCCGGATGCGGCCACCTTCCCGGCGGCGACGGCCTCCGTCCAGGACATCCGCCCGACGGCCAGCCGCAGGAACGTCACCGCGTCGGTCTCGACGACGTTGGGCGGGGTGCCGCGGGTGTGCCGCGGACCCGGGTCGCCGATCGCACACTGGACCGCGGCGAACGGCGGCACCCGCACCTCGACGGAGCGGCCCGGGTGCCGGTCGGTCAGCACGGCGGCCAGGGCCCGGCTGCACCGGGCGAGGGCACCCCGGGCCAACGCGGCGGGCGGCGGATCCGGACGTGCACGGTTCAGGTCGTCCGCGGCCAGCACCAGCGCCACCAGCTGGACGGCTAGCGCGTCCTCGACGCTCGCCGGTCCGGAAGGCGTCTGGACCACCCCGATGGGAGCTGGGCCAGCCGACCCCAGCCGGGCCGCGAGCTCCGCCGCACCGGCGGCCAGCACCGGGACCGCTTCGGCGACGGTCAGCGCGGGGTGGTCGGGCAGCACGGCGGCCGCGGTCAGCAGCACGGGCAGCGGCAGCGCACGCTCGGCCACAGCGGCGGCCAGGGTGACGAGCAGGGAGCTCTGAAGCTCAACCAGCCGGCCGGCGACCTCGTCGACGTCCGTCGTCACCTCACCGAGCCCGCCCAGGGCGTGCAGCACAGCCGTCGTCTGCTCCAGCAGAGCGTCGGCGGGTCGCTGTCGAAGCGTTGCCATCTAGACCTCCGCCGGAACGCTACCCCCGCCGCGAGCCGACGGCTCAGTACCATGCAGGCCATGACGAGGCTGGAGACGACGCAGGGCACACTCGCCCGGCGCGGCTTCCTCGACGCGGCCGCGGCCTTGGCGACCCTGCAGGGCTGGAGCGAGAGCCAGCAGCCGGTGCTGGACCTGGTGGTCCGCAGCGCCGACCCGGACCTGGCGCTGGCGGGGCTGAGCCGGCTCTACGAACAGGACCCCGGGCTGCCCGCCCGCCTGGTCGGCACCCCCCAGCTCGCCCGGCAGCTCGTCGGCGTCCTCGGTGCCAGCACCTCGCTGGGCCACCACCTGGTGGCGCACCCCGAGCACCTCGACCTGCTGGACGGCGACCTGGCCAAGGAGACGTCGGAGCGCATGCGCCGGACCCTGCTCGCGGCCACGGGTGCCGATCCCGACGCCGCTCTGCCGCTGGCCACCGAGCTGACCGGCGACCCGCTCCGGATCGCGTACCGGGGCGCTCTGCTGCGGATCGCTGCCCGAGACCTGTGCTCACCGGAGCCGATCGAGGTCGTCGACGACGTGGCCGACGAGCTGTCCGATCTGGCCGACGCCACCTTGGAGGCCGCGCTGTCCATCGCCCGCGCGAAGGCGGGAGAGCAGGGGCTGCTGACCCGGCTGGCCGTCGTCGGGCTGGGCAAGTGCGGAGCCCAGGAGCTCAACTACGTCAGCGACGTGGACGTGCTCTTCGTCGCCGAGCCGGTGCTGGACGAGGACGGCGAGCCGCTGCTGGGGGTGGACGCCACCATCGCCACGGCCACCCGGATGGCCGCGGAGCTGAGCCGGATCTGCTCCGCGCACACCGCCGGCGGGACGATCTGGGAGGTCGACGCAGCCCTGCGGCCCGAGGGCCGGGCGGGTCAGCTGGTCCGCCGGCTGGCCAGCCACCAGGCCTACTACGAGCGGTGGGCGAAGACCTGGGAGTTCCAGGCCATGCTCAAGGCCCGGCCCTGCGCCGGTGACCTGGTCCTGGGCCAGGCCTTCGTCGACATGGTCTCCCCGATGGTGTGGCGCGCCGCAGAGCGGGAGAACTTCGTCCAGGACGCCCAGGCGATGCGCAAGCGGGTGGTCGCCCACATCCCCGCCCGGGAGCAGGGCCGCGAGCTCAAGCTGGGGGAGGGCGGCCTGCGCGACGTCGAGTTCAGCGTCCAGCTGCTGCAGCTGGTGCACGGCCGGGTCGATGTGCGGCTGCGCACCCGGGCCACCCTGCCGGCGCTCAGAGCGCTGGTCGACAACGGCTACGTCGGCCGGGAGGACGGGAAGGGGTTCGGGCTGGCCTACCGCTTCCTGCGCACCCTGGAGCACCGGATCCAGCTCTTCAACCTGCGCCGCACCCACGTGCTGCCCGACACCGAGGCCGACCTGCGCCGGCTGGGTCGCTCGCTGGGCTACGACGACCCCGTCCAGCAGCTGCTGACCACCTGGCGGCACACCTCGAGCCGGGTCCGGAGGCTGCACGAACGGCTGTTCTACTCCCCGCTGCTCGACGTCGTCGCCCGGATCCCCAGCCCGGAGCTGCGGCTGACCACCGGTGCGGCGCTGGACCGGCTCCAGGCGCTGGGCTACGCCGACCCGACGGCCGCGCTCCGCCACATCGCCGCGCTCGGCCAGGGCGTGACCCGGCAGGCCGAGATCCAGCGTCAGCTGCTGCCTGCCATGCTCGGCTGGTTCGCCGGGGCGCCCAACCCCGACGCTGGGCTGCTCGCGTTCCGGCAGGTCTCCGAGGCGCTCGGCACGACGCACTGGTACCTGCGCGCGCTCCGGGACGAAGGGGCGATGGCCGAACGTCTCGCCCGCATCCTGGCCTCCAGCCGCTTCGCGGTCTCGCTGCTCACCCGGGCTCCGCAGACCGTGCAAATGCTGGCCGGGGAGCAGGAGCTGCAGCCCCGCCCGTTGGCCGACCTGACCAGCGAGATGCGAGCCGCCGCCGGTCGGCAGAGCAGCACCGCAGCCGCCGTCGAGGCCATCCGGGCCATCCGGCGCCGCGAGCTGTTCCGGGTGGCGGCCGCGGACCTGCTGGGCCAGCTGGACGTGCTGGCCGTCGGGGCGGCGATCAGCGACCTGGCCTCCGCCACCATCGACGCGGCCCTCTCCGTGGCTCGCGCGGGCGCGGCCGACCCGGGGGCGGTCCCACCGATCGCCGTGATCGCGATGGGCCGCTGGGGCGGCCACGAGATGTCCTACGCCTCCGACTGCGACGCCATGTTCGTGATGGCCGACAGCACCCCCGGTGGTGGCTCCGGCGACCCGACGCGGGCCGCGGCCGCGGTGATCAGCGAGCTGCGCGGGCTGCTGGCCCGGCCGGGGGCCGACCCGGCCCTGGCCCTGGACGCCGACCTGCGGCCCGAGGGCAAGGGCGGGGCCCTGATCCGTTCGCTGACGGCCTACCGCAACTACTACGGCCGCTGGTCCTCCACCTGGGAGCTGCAGGCGCTGGTCCGGGCGGACGCGCTGGCCGGCGACCCGGAGCTGGGAGCGGCGCTGCTGGCCGAGATCGACGCGCGGCGCTGGCCGGCGGACGGTGTCAGCCCGGGCCAGCTGGCCGAGATCCGCAAGCTCAAGGCGCGCGTCGAGGCCGAGCGGCTGCCCCGCGGTGCCGATCCTGCGAAGCACACCAAGCTGGGCCCGGGCGGGCTCGCCGACGTGGAGTGGACCGTCCAGCTGCTGCAGCTGCAGCACGCCCACGCCCTCCCCGAGCTGCGCTCGTCACGCACCATCACCGCGCTCAGGGCCGCGCGCGAGGCGGGCGTGATCGGCGCTGCGGACGCTGGCCACCTCGAGGCCGCCTGGTTGTTCGCCAGCCGGATCCGCAACCAGATCATGCTGGTCCGTGGGCGTGGTTCGGACTCCCTGCCTTCGGACAACCGGGAGCTGGCGGCGCTCGCGGAGCTGCTGGGGTACGGGCCGGGGGAGTCCTCGCACCTGCTGGCCGACTACCGCCGGATCACCCGCCGCGCCCGCGGGGTGGTCGACCGAGTCTTCTGGGGCCTGAACTAAGGGCTGACAAGCCAGTGAGTGGCCGGGCTCAGAGGATTCGCAGTGATTGCTGGTGCAGCCCAGGAGCTGTACCAGATCGGGTGACCTGGTGCCGCGACTACCCGGCACGAGGTCACCCGATGAGGACTCGAGATCGACGCAGGCTGACCAGCAGCAACACCAGGGAGATCAGCTGGGTACCCGCGACGGCAACCGCCAGCGCCGGGAGCGACCGGGCGTAGAGCCAGCCGGCGCCGGCCCCGCCTAGCACTGCGGCCGCGCCCTGCACGGCTGCGAACGAGCCGTAGGCGCCGGCCCGTCGACCAGCCGGCACGAGGTCGGCCACCAACGCCTTGACGGTCGAGTCCTGGACGCCGACTGCGGCACCCCAGACCAGGACGCCGGCGACGGCCGGGCCCGCTCGGTCGGAGAAGGCCAGCAGCGGCACCGCGCTCACCAGCAGGGGCAGGACCAGGAGTACCCGGCCCGCCCAGCGCTCGTAGAGCCAGCCGGTAGCCAGCGCGGCGAGTGCCCCGACCCCCATCGCACCCGCGTAGGCCACCGGGACCCCTGCCAGCGGCAGCACGCTCTCGCGGATCAGGTGGTAGGAGATGACGCCGAAGGTCACCAGTCCTGCCGTGGCCGCACCGGAAGAAGCGGCGAACCACCAGAACGCCCGGGGCAGCCGGGTCGACACCCTGGATGTCGGGGGCCGGTCGGAGGCGGGCTGGGGCTCGATGACCGGATCGTCGAGCCGGCGGCGGACCCGGACCAGCAGCAGCATCGCCGCTGCGCCGGGGAGGACGAGGACGAGGAAGGCCGGCCACAGCACGCCGGTCAGGGCGGCCACCCCGGCCACCACCAGCGGGCCGGCGAACGCCCCGATCTGGTCCAGCGCCTTGTGCACCCCGAGCCCGCGCCCCATTCCCACTCCGGCGGCCGCTTCGGCCAGCAGCGCCGACTTGGCGGGGCTGCGGACCGCCTTGCCGGTGCGCTCGGCCAGCACGAGCACGACGGCCACCGCCAGCCCGGCCGTGCCGAGGAACGGCGTGACCGCAAGCAGGGGGACGCAGACCGCGGTCAGCGCGTAGCCGGCCAGCGTCAGGGCCCAGTACCGGCCGGTCCGGTCGGCGAGCCGGCCGGTGAAGAGCCGCAGCACCAGCGCGACGGCCTCCCCGGCGCCGGTGACCACCCCGACGAAGACGGCCGAGGCACCCAGGGTGGCCAGCAGCGCGCCGGTGACCGAGCGGGCACCTTCGTAGACCATGTCCGCGGCCAGGCTGACCAGTCCGAAGCCGACGACGGCTCCCCACGGCGACGCCGGTGCCTGCCGCCGGGGCTCAGCCAATGCGGGCACGCCCCAGCCGGGCAGCGTGATAGGCCCCGAGGGTGGCTGCGGCGGTGTTGTCCCAGCTGAAGCGCGAGGCGTGGGCAGCGGCGTTGGCCCCCATCCGGGCCCGCTCAGCGGGGTCATCGAGGACGGCGGCCAGCGCGTCGGCCCAGCGCCCGGGCTCGTGTCCCGGGACCAGCAGGCCGGTGTGGCCGTCCCGGACCGCGTGCCGCAGGCCGCCGACGTCGGTGGCTACGACCGGGCGGCCGCAGGCCTGGGCCTCCAGAGCCACCAGGCCGAACGACTCGTTGTGGGAGGGCACGGCGACGACGTCGCAGACGCAGTACCAGCGGAACAGCTCGGCGCGGGGGGAGTGAGCTCGCAGCTCCACAAGGTCGGCCACCCCGAGCTCAGCGGCCAGGGGAGCGAGCGAGCCGGCCCAGGCCGCCTGCGGTCCGCTGGGGCTGCCGATGACGATCAGCCGCAGCCGCTCGCGGCGGCCGGGGTCGCGCCGGACCAGCTCGGCGACGGCGCGGATGACCACGTCGGGGGCCTTCAGCGGCTGGATCCGGCCGACGAACAGCACCACGTCGTGGTCGGCGTCGACGCCCAGCTGGGCCCGGGAGGCCGGCTGGTTGCAGGCGTGGAACGTGTGCAGGTCGACCCCGGGGGGGACAACGGCGATCCGTGCCGGGTCGGCGGCGTAGTGCTGCTGCAGCTCGGCCGCCTCGTCGCTGGTGTTCGCGGTCAGCACGTCGGCCCCGGCGACGACCTCGGCCTCGCCCCGTTCGCGGACGTCCGGCTCGCCGGCCTGGTCGGCGCGCAGGCTGCCGTTCTTCACCCGGGCCATGGTGTGCATGGTGTGCACCATCGGCAGCCGGTGCCGGCGGGCCAGCGGCAGGGCCGCCTGGCCGGAGAGCCAGTAGTGGGAGTGCAGCAGGTCGTGCCCGTCCAGCCGGGCCTCCAAGGCCTCGGTGAAGGCCGGCAGCAGGGCGGGCAGCTCCTCCTTGGCCACGGGCTGCCGCGGCCCGGCCTCGACGTGGACCACCCGGGTGTGCTCGTTCACCTCGACGACCTCGGGCCCGTCGCCCTCCGCCCGGGTGAACACGTCGACGGCGATGCCGCGCTCGCCGAGCCGCCGGGCGACCTCGGCGACGTAGACGTTCAGGCCCCCCGCGTCACCGACGCCGGGGGTGGCCAGCGGGGAGGTGTGCAGGCTGACCATCGCGATCCGCTGCGGGTACTCGACCGGGGCGGACACCGCGCCACCCTATCCCCGGCAGGTGCTACGACGACGTACGAGGACCGTGATCCGAAGGCCACGGTCCTCGCCGCTCAGGTCATCGCTCAGCAGTCGTAGTACAGCTCGAACTCGTGCGGGTGGGGACGCAACCGGACGGCGTCGATGTCGGCCCGCTTGAGCTCGATCCAGGTCTCGATCAGGTCCGGGGTGAACACGTCGCCGCCCAGCAGGAAGTCGTGGTCGGCCTCCAGGGTGTCGAGGACGCCGCCCAGGCTGTCCGGCACGGTCGGGACCGAGGCGTGCTCCTCGGGGGGCAGCTCGTAGAGGTCCTTGTCGACCGGGGCCATCGGCTCGGTCTTCTTCTGGATGCCGTCGATACCGGCCATCAGGATCGCGGCGAAGGCCAGGTACGGGTTCGACGACGGGTCGGGGCAGCGGAACTCGACGCGCTTGGCCTTCGGGTTGGAGCCGGTGATCGGGATGCGCATGGCGGCCGAGCGGTTCCGCGAGCTGTACACCAGGTTGACGGGCGCCTCGAAGCCTGGCACCAGGCGGTGGTAGGAGTTCACGCTGGGGTTCGTGAACGCCAGGATCGCCGGCGCGTGCTGCAGGACGCCGCCGATGTACCAGCGGGCCAGGTCCGACAGCCCGCCGTAGCCGGCCTCGTCGTAGAACAGCGGGGTGCCGGCGTTCCAGATCGAGGAGTGCACGTGCATGCCCGAGCCGTTGTCACCGAAGATGGGCTTGGGCATGAAGGTGGCGGTCTTCCCCGCCGCCCACGCCGTGTTCTTGATGATGTACTTGAACTTCTGCAGGTCGTCGCCCGCAGCCAGCATGGTGTTGAAGCGGTAGTTGATCTCGGCCTGTCCCGCCGTGCCGACCTCGTGGTGCGCACGTTCGACGACCAGGCCGGAGTCCTCGAGCTTCTTCGTCATGTCGTCGCGCAGGTCCGAGAAGTGGTCGACGGGCGGCACGGGGAAGTAGCCCCCCTTGTACTTGACCTTGTAGCCGCGGTTGCCGCCTTCTTCGACCCGCCCGGTGTTCCAGGCGCCGGCGACGGAGTCGATGGCGTAGTAGCCGGTGTTGGCCTTGGTCTCGAAACGGACGTCGTCGAAGACGTAGAACTCGGCCTCGGGCGCGAAGAACGCCGTGTCGCCGATGCCGGTGGAGGCCAGGTACGCCTCGGCCTTGCGCGCGATGTTGCGCGGGTCGCGGCTGTAGGGCTCCTTGGTCAGCGGGTCGTGCACGAAGAAGTTCAGGCAGAGCGTCTTGGCGATCCGGAAGGGGTCCAGGTAGGCCGTCGTCGGGTCGGGCATCAAGGCCATGTCCGACTCGTGGATCTTCTGGAAGCCGCGGATCGAGGAGCCGTCGAAGGCCAGTCCGTCCTCGAACACCTCGGGACCGAAGGACCCGGCCGGGACGGTGAAGTGCTGCATGATGCCGGGCAGGTCGCAGAAGCGGACGTCGATGATCTCAACACCCTCGTCCTTGACGTAGGCCAACAGGTCGTCGGCGCCTTGGAACATTCGTCCTCCGGTGAAGTAGGCGTGCGAACACGCGGGGCGGCATCGGGGCTAGCGCCCCAGCCTTCGTGAAGGTACGCCAGGAGCTGTTACCACCGCGTTGCAGCGCTGTTGCAGACGTGCGTCACCGGTCCGGCTAAAGCACCGCGCCGGGGTTGAGGATTCCCTGGGGGTCCAGGGCGTCCTTGATCCGATGGGAGAGCGCCATCACGTCGGCGCCCAGCTGGGCGGGCAGCGCGCCCTTCTTGGTCCGGCCGACGCCGTGCTCACCGGTGATGGTGCCGCCGAGCTCCAGGGCCAGGGTCATGATCTGCTCGAACGCCTGCTGCGCGCGCGCGGCGGCCGCGGCGTCCTTCGGGTCGAAGACGATGATCGGGTGGGTGTTGCCGTCACCGGCGTGGGCGACGACGGGGATCTCGACCTGCATGGCCGCTGCGATCGCGGCGACGCCCTCGACCAGCTGGGGCAGCAGCGGCACCGGCACGCCG
>JAABUN010008908.1_pt1 | contig 10045 bp, 7 predicted proteins | sample 5559311 | NCBI WGS metagenome assembly JAABUN01 (sample SAMN10711877, study PRJNA513370) | rock metagenome | isolation source: Antarctica rocks | place: Antarctica: Victoria Land, Siegfried Peak sud
GATACTGGCTCAGCTGGACAAAAAACCGCAGGAATGCTATCTTTATTATTAACGGCGGATGATTCTCCTTTGCTAATTGACCAGCCGGAAGATGACTTAGACACACGTTTAATCAGCGAATTACTTGTTGCAAACTTTAAAGTCCTCAAAAAGAAACGCCAAATTATTGTAGTTACACATAATCCTAACATTGCTGTCAATGGCAGTTCTGAAAAGATTGTGCAGATGGAATTTAAAAATGGTCAGATTGTAAAGCTAGAATCTGGTGCATTGCAAGACAAGGGAGTAAGGGGAGCCGTCTGCGAAATAATGGAAGGTGGTAAAGCAGCACTTGATAAAAGATATTATCGTATCTCACAAGCACTCGAATCGGTGTAAGGTACTTCTAGCAGTTATTGAATATGCCCTAACTATTGATATAATAGATAGGGCATATTCTTTTGCAAAGGCTTCAACAGCCATTAAGCATTTCATGAACGGACGATTCTGAAATGTACAGGTGTTCAATCTATAGTACTCAGTTCCGATAATGAACAGTTATCGGTACTAATTGGAACCGGTATTCAACGTACCGTTTCCCCAAAATAGCTCCATTGGGGCCTGGGGCATAGCCGTAGAGTACATTCGCTTTCCGGTTTCTACCCACCCGAATGCTTACCCCCGAACAACACGCCCGCCAACTCATCGATGCCCAACTAGCTGCCGCGGGCTGGGTCGTGCAGGACTACAAGCAACTGAACCTGGGCGCGGGCCCCGGAATCGCCGTGCGGGAGTACCCCACCGCCTCCGGCCCGGCCGACTACGCCCTGCTCATTGACCGCAAGCTGGTGGGCATCGTGGAAGCAAAAAAGGAAGGCACGTCTCTGACGGCCGTGGCTGAGCAGACGGCCCGCTACCAAGCCAGCGCCACCAAGCACGCCCCGCGCGTGGCCGAACAGCTGCCCTTCGGCTACGAGGCCAACGGGCAGGAAATCCGCTATGCCGATGCGCGCGACCCGGAGCCGCGCTCGCGGCCGGTGTTCGGCTTTCATCAGCCCGAGACGCTGCGTGACTGGACACGGCAGCTGCACACGTTGCGGGCGCGGCTGCGCAACCTGCCAGACGTAAATACGACTGGCCTGCGCGACTGCCAGATTGAGGCCCTGCGCAACCTCGACGTAAGTTTCAAGGACGACCGGCCGCGGGCGCTGATTCAGATGGCTACGGGCTCGGGCAAGACGTTTACGGCGGTGTCGTTCATTTACCGGCTCATCAAGTTTGCGGGGGCCAAGCGGGTGCTGTTTCTGGTGGACCGGGGGAATCTGGGGCGACAAACGTTGCAGGAGTTTCAGCAGTACACTGCCCCCGATGATGGACGCAAGTTTACGGAGCTGTACAATGTGCAGCACCTGACTTCCAACCAGCTCGACACGGTGAGCAAGGTCACGATTACCACCATTCAGCGGCTGTATTCGATGCTGCGGGGCGAAGCGGAGTTTGATGCGGGCAACGAGGAGCGGTCGGGTTTTGAGCTGAATACCGACGCGCCGCAGCGGCCCCGCGAGGTGGCCTACAACTCAGCCGTGCCGCCCGAGGGTTACGACTTCGTGGTGATTGACGAGTGCCACCGCTCCATCTACAACGTGTGGCAGCAGGTGCTGGAGTACTTCGATGCCCACCTCATCGGCCTCACGGCCACGCCGGCCAAGCAAACCTTCGGCTTCTTCAACCAGAACCTGGTGATGGAGTACAGCCACGAGCGCGCCGTGGTGGACGGCGTGAACGTGGGCTCCGACGTGTTCCGCATCCAGACCGAAATCACGGATCGCGGCAGCCGCGTGGAGAAGGGCAGCACTATCAAGCGGATGGAGCGCCAGACCCGCAAGCGCCGCTGGGAAACCCTGGACGACGACCTCATTTACTCTGCCACCCAGCTCGACCGCTCGGTGACGGCCCCCGACCAGATTCGGACCGTGCTGGCCGAGTGGAAGGCCCGCCTGTTTACGGAGCTGTTTCCGGGCCGCAGCATCGTGCCCAAAACCCTCATTTTTGCCAAGAGCGACCACCACGCCGACGAGATTGTGGAGCTGGTGCGCGAGCTGTTTGGCAAGGGCAACGACTTCTGCAAGAAGATTACCTACGGGGCCGAGGAGAACGCCGATACCCTCATCCGCAAGTTCCGCAACGAGTACAACCCCCGGGTGGCCGTGACGGTGGACATGATTTCGACCGGCACCGACATCAAGCCCCTGGAGTGCCTCATTTTCCTGCGCGACGTGCGCAGCCGGGTGTATTTCGACCAGATGAAGGGGCGCGGCACCCGCGTCATCAACACCTCCGACCTGATGGCCCTGAACCCCGGCACCGAGCCGGGGGCCGAAGCCAAAACCCGCTTCGTGCTGGTGGATGCCGTGGGCGTGACCGACTCGGTAAAGAAGGACACCGAGAGCGTGGAACGCCAGCCCGGCGGCCTAGGCTTTGAGAAGCTGCTGCACGCCGTGGCCCTGGGCAACCACGAACCGGCCCAGCTACGCAGCCTGGCCACCCGCCTGGCCCGCCTCGACCGCCAGCTCACGCCCGACGACCGCGCCGCCGTGCAGCTCCAGACCCAGGGCACTGCCACCGTGCAGCAGCTCGCCGCCCGCCTCTACGACGCCGTGGACCCCGTGCGCCAGGAAGCCGAAGCCCTGCGCCTGGCCACCGCCGAGGCCCACGCCGCTGGCCTACCCGCCCCCGGCGAGCCCGGCAGCCCCCTCACCGAGCCCACCGACGCCCACTGGCAGCAGGCCGTGCAGGCCCTCACTGAGCGCGCCGTGCACCTCTTCGACGACCCGGCCCTGCGCACGCTGCTCACCAAAGTACACGCCCAGCACGACCTCGTGATTGACCTCGTGAGCAAAGACCAGGTGCTACGCGCCGGCTTCGAAAGCCAGACCTCGCCCGAGGCCGCGCAGGCGGCCCTGGCCCAGTCGCGCATCGATAAGTTTCAGGCCTTTATTGCGGCGCACAAGGACGAAATCACGGCCCTGCAGCTGCTGCACAACCAGCCCTACGCCCGCCGGGCCGTTACCTTCGCCCAGATTCGGGAGCTGGCCCTGGCCCTGCGCCTCAACAACCCCCAGCTGACGCCCGAAAGCCTCTGGGCCGCCTACGAGCAGCTCGAAAAGGCGCGGGTGCGCGGGGCCGGCCCCCGCACCCTGCTCACCAACCTCATCAGCCTGGTGCGCTTCGCCCTGCACCAGACCGACACGCTCACCGCCTACCCCCTCACCGTGGACGAGCGGTTTGGGGCCTGGCTCGCCCAGGCGCAGCAGGCCGGCCGCGCCTTCACCGCGGAGCAGCAGCGCTGGCTGGGCATGATGAAGGAGAAAGTGGCCACCTCCCTGAGCGTGGAGGCCGAAGACTTTACCCTACCCCCCTTCGTGGACCAGGGTGGCTACGCCCGCGCCCGCCAGGTATTCGGGGCCGATTTGCAGGCGCTGGTGGAAGAATTGAACGAGGCGCTGGCCGCGTAGGGTTTCTGCCTAATTTTCGAAAAAAGCTTACAAATAAGCCGGCCCCCGTGCTGGACGATACCAACGAATGAACGAAAAACAAGAATTGTCGCAAGAGGCAAAAGGGCAGTTTGATATTCCGGCCAGTTGGACGTGGAGCGAAGTGAAAGAAGTCGTCAAAACCGTTTTTGATGGCCCTTTCGGTTCTAACCTAAAAACATCTGATTACACCGATAGTGGTGTTAGAGTAATACGTCTTGAGAATCTTGGCTACCTAAATTTTAAAAACGACAAAACCACTTACATAAGTCATGAGAAATATGTAGGACTGAAAAAACACACGATTTATGAAGGTGATATAATCGTTGGCTCCTTCATTGCTGACGGAGTTAAAGCCGCGCTAATCCCCCATCTTGACGATACGCTTATCGCAAAAGCAGATTGCTTCTGCATTCGGTATAATCCCAACGCTGTCGATAATAGGTATCTGCATTATGCCCTGAGCACCGGCTTTATTTCGGAAGGCTATCTGACGATTATGCGAGGCGTGACTCGCTCCAGAATAAATACCTCACAGCTAAAACAGACGAGTATCCCACTCGCGCCCCTACCCGAGCAGCGCCGCATCGTGGCGAAGCTGGAGGAGCTGTTCAGCCGGCTCGATGCGGGCGTAGCGGCCGTGCGCCGCACCCAGGCCCTGCTGAAACGCTACCGCCAATCGGTGCTGCACGCGGCCGTGACCGGCGAGTTCACCCGCGCCTGGCGCGAGGCTCACCCCGCCCCCACCGAAACCGGGGCCACCCTGCTCACCCGCATCCACACCGAGCGCCGAGCGCAGTGGGAAGCCGCCCAAGTCGCCAAGCGCGGCGGGCAATTGCCACTGAATGATGCCTGGAAGAAAAAATACGAGGAGCCCGAAGCACCTGACACGAGCGAGCTGCCGGAGTTGCCGGCGGGGTGGGCCGTTGCTCGGCTTGACACCATTGCCGATTTGAAAGGCGGCGTCACCAAGGACAGTAAGCGCCAACATGCCAATGCTCGCTCGGTGCCTTATTTGCGAGTGGCGAATGTGCAGCGTGGCTACTTGGATTTGGCCGAAGTTAAAAAAATAGAGGTGCCTGAGACAGCGCTGGAGGATTTGCTGCTTCAATACGGCGACGTATTATTCAATGAAGGCGGCGACTTGGATAAACTCGGCAGGGGCTGGATTTGGGAAGGACAATTGCCGGAATGCACACATCAAAACCACGTATTTAGGGCGCGGCCTTATTTGTCGGAAGTGGCCTCGCGGCTTATTTCGTATTGGGGCAATTCATTCGGGCAGCTCTATTTCATGCGAGTAGGTAAGCAGACCACAAATCTGGCTTCTATCAATCTTTCCAAGCTCAGCGAATTCCCTATTCCCTTACCTCCAATTGCCGAGCAGGTAGAGATTGTAGTAGCAGTTGAAGCACGCCTTTCAGTGCTCGATAAGCTTGAGGTAACCCTCACCGACGAGCTGAAACGCGCTGAGCGCCTGCGCCAGAGCCTGCTGCACCGGGCCTTTACCGGCCGCCTCGTGCCCCAGGATGCCACCGACGAGCCGGCCGCCGCCCTGCTGACCCGCCTGCGCGAAGCCCCGGCCGCTGGTCTGGCCAAAGCCGCAGCCAAGGGCCCGCGCGGGCGCAGGGCCCCGGCCCAGCAAACTACTTTAGGACTTTAAAACCTGCACACCATGCAAGAGGGGCAAGTTTTTGAGCAAAAAAGCTACCGCAAGGCCTTCGGCCCCACGGCCGACCTGAACGACCTGGCCAAAACCTGCGTGTGCCTGGCCAACGCCCAGGGCGGCACCCTGCTCATCGGCCTCGAAGATGGGGCCACGCTGCCCCCCGCCGGCCAGCAGCTCGACGCGGCCGAGGTGCACAAGCTCGTGCAGAAGCTCAGCACCCGCGCCGCCAACGTCAGCTTTGCCGCGTCGGTGCTGCGCACCGCGTCCAACGGCGGGCAGTACCTGGAGGTGGCCGTGAGCCCGTCGCTGCACGTGGTGGCCACCACCTCCGACGGCCGCACCTACGCCCGCCTCAGCGACCAGTGCCAGCCCGTGACCGGCGAAGACCTGCGCCGGCTGGTGTACGAAAAGTCGGGCCTGCAATGGGAAATCCGCCCCGTGCCCGACGTGCAGCTAGCCGATTTAGCGGCCACCGAAATCCGCTACTTCGTGGACCGGGTGCGCGCGGCCGGCAAAGTCAGCCCCTTCGTGCTGGCCAAGTCCGATGCCGAGCTGCTGGACTACTTCCGGCTGGTGGATGCCCACGGCACGGCCACCCACCTGGGCGTGCTCTGGCTGGGCACTTCCGCCCAGCGCGCCCGCCTCAGCTACGGCCTGCTGGTGCAATACGTGGTGTATAACCAGCTGGAGGAGAAGGTGCGCAAGGAAACCTGGTTCGACTACCGCCTCAACCCCGCCCAGCTGCTGGAAGATGTGCTGGCCCAGGCCGTGGAGCTGCATTATTCGCACGAAATCCCGTGGGGCACCACCCGCCGCCTGGTGCCGCACTACCCGCCCGCCGTGCTGCGCGAGCTGCTGGTAAATGCCTTTGCCCACCGCTTCTACACCACGGCCACCGACGTGTTCATTCAGGCCTACCCCGACCGGGTAGAAATCACCAGTCCCGGCGGGCTGCCGCTGGGCGTCACGCCCACCACCATCCTGCACGAGCGCATGCGGCGCAACCCGCACCTGGCCCTCACCTTCGAGGCCACCGGCCTGATGGAGGGCGAAGGCTCGGGCTACGACCTGATTTATCAGCAGCTCAGCCGCGAAGCCAAGCCACTGCCCGAGCTCGACGACAGCGGCACCAGCCTGCGCGTAACCCTGCCCGCCCGCCGCCCCGACCCCGACACGCTGCGCCTGCTCGACTACCTGAGCGCGCATTACACCTTTAACCAGAAGGAAACCATCGTACTGGGGCTCATTGCCCAGCACCGCCGCCTGAGTGCCACCGCCCTCAGCCAAGCGTTGCAGCTGCGGCAGGAGGAACGCACCCGCTCCTGGGTGGGCCGCCTGGTGGACTGGAACATCGTGCAAACCCAGGGCACCCGCAAAGGCACCGAGTACGTCATCAACCCCGAGGTGTTCGCGGCGGCCGACCTGCAAGTAAAGCCCACGCTCAAAACCATCGAGCCGCACCTGTTGCGCGCTTTGCTGACAGAAGACCTGCGCGCCTACCCGGAAAGCTCGTTGGCCGAGATGCACAAGCGGCTGGGTGAAGAGCTAGGCGCGCACCTACTGCGGCGGCAGCTGCTGCAAATGACCAAAAATGGCTTGGTCGAAACCAGCGGGGCCAACCGCAACCGCCGGTATTCACTGGTGGCCAAAAAATAATAACTGTTGAATAAATCAACTCGAAAAGTGGCCTACAGATAATCGGAAAGCATTTTTTATCTTCTTGTATGTTCAACAAGTGTTGATTAAACGTCCAATAAACAACCGGTATCGCCTCGCACTACGAGGCAACTCCTCTCCATAATCCTCCTGTTATATGCGTCAACCTACCCTCAATGCCACTGCCCAATCCCTTATTCAACGCGTGTGGGGCTACGCCACTGTGCTCCGCGACGACGGCGTGGGCTACGGCGACTACGTGGAGCAAATTACCTACCTGCTGTTCCTGAAAATGGCCGACGAGCAGGCCGGGGCACCCAACGCCCCTACCGTGCCCGAAGGGAAAGACTGGGCCAGCCTGCGGCACCTCGAAGGCGACGCGCTGGAAGTGCAGTACCGCCACCTGCTCACCGACCTGGGCAAGGAGCCCGGCATGCTGGGCGTCATCTTCAAGAAGGCTCAGAACAAGATTCAGAACCCCGCCCGCCTCAAGCACTTGCTGGCCCTGATAGACCGCGAAAACTGGTCGGGCCTGGGCTTCGACGTGAAGGGCGAGATTTACGAAGGACTGCTGCAAAAGAACGCCGAAGACGTGAAGGGCGGTGCGGGCCAGTACTTCACCCCGCGCCCGCTCATCCAGGCCATCGTGGAGGCCGTGGCCCCCACGCCGGGCCAGACCATCTGCGACCCCGCCTGCGGCACCGCCGGCTTTCTGCTGGTGGCCCGCGACTACCTCGTGGACACCTACGGGGCCGAAATGGACCGCGAGCAACTCAAGTTTCTACGCGACCACACCTTCCACGGCACCGACATCGTGGACTCGGTGGTGCGCCTAGCCGCCATGAACCTCTACCTGCACGGCGTGGGCTCGACTGAAAGTCCGGTCAAAAATCAGGATTCCCTCCTCTCCGACCCCGGCGAGCGCTACGACTTTATCCTAGCCAACCCGCCCTTCGGCAAGAAGAGCAGCATTACGGTGATGAGCGAGGAAGGCCAGACCAGTAAGGACACGCTCAGCTACGAGCGCACCGACTTCGTGGCCACCACCAGCAACAAGCAGCTCAACTTCGTCCAGCACATCTACACGATTTTGAAGGTAGGCGGCACCGCCGCCGTGGTGCTGCCCGACAACGTGCTCTTCGAGGGCGGTGCCGGCGAAACCATCCGCCGCAAGCTCTTGCAGGACTGCAACGTGCACACACTGCTGCGCCTGCCCACGGGCATCTTCTACGCCCAAGGCGTGAAGGCCAATATCATCTTCTTCGAGAAGCGCGCCGCCGCCGAGCAGGCCCAAACCAAAAAGTTGTGGGTGTACGACCTACGCACCAACCAACACTTCACCCCTAAAGGCAATCCGCTCACGCTCACGCATCTTCAAGACTTCATCCAGTGCTATGGCAAGCCTGGCCAACGCGCCCAGCGTCAAGAAACCGAGCAGTTTCACCGCTACGATTTGGCCCAGCTCCTGGCCCGCGACAAGGTGAACCTCGACATTTTCTGGCTCAAAGACGACGCGCTGGAAGACAGCGCCACCCTACCCGCGCCCGACGTACTGGCCCTGGAAATCACCGAGAACCTGCAAGCCGCGCTGGCGCAGTTTGCCAGCATTGCCGAGGAGTTGGAAATCGCAGAATAACGAAGACGTTCGAGTCGGTGATTGGAAGCAGCTACTCGGAATCTGGTTGCTTTCGATTACTGACTCATCGGTCAACTTGGTAGCGTGAGGTCAGAACGTTAAAAGCCTCGTCAACACGTACTTTTACTGCTACGCTGTCTACACTTACTTCCCATGGCTGCTAAAATTCGCTCGGATATCAAGATTGGTAATCTGGAGAAAAAGCTTGGGCTAGCAAAAGGCGCAATTCGTAATCCAGATGGGACGGATGCCCGCAGCGACAAGCGACTGGGCACCTTGCAAAAAGAATATGAACGTATGTACGCGGGCCCTCCCGTGCGGACTAGTGCCAGCATGAAATCCGCGGCTGATGCCTTGAAGCAAGCCGCCGCGGCTAAAAAAGCAAAAGCCAGCGCGGCCGTAGCAAAGCCTAAAAAGGCGGCCACCAAAGCACCAGCGACTAAAAAAGTAGCCACCCCTACACCTCGCAAGAAATAATGGTGGCCCCTGCTGTAACTAGCCACCGTCCGCCTCGGCCCCGTCGGCGCAAACACCCTGACTACGATGTCAACGTGTTCATCAATTGCCCGTTTGATGACGACTACGAGCCGTTGTTTCGGGCGATGGTCTTCACCGTTTTTTCCTGCGGGTTCATTCCCCAGTGTGCCAAGGGGGAAAGCAACCAAAATCTGCGTTTTCAACGCATCATAGAACTGATAGGCGAGTGCCGCTACGGGCTGCATGACTTGTCTCGTATTGAGTTAGGAGAAATGCCCCGCAACAACATGCCGCTTGAATTAGGCGTGTTTATTGGCTGTATGCGCTTCGGCTCCCCTTTTGACTACGAGAAAGAATACCTTATTCTCGACAGCGATGCGCATCGCTACAATCAGCATACCAGTGATGTGAAGGCCGATGATGCTGACTACCACAATAACAACCCAGCCGAGGTTATCGAACGCGTACGCGACTGGCTCGCCAACCGTCCGTTTCGGGACCGCTCGCAACCCATCCCAGGGGCTGATTGGCTGCTTGAACGGTACACCCGCTTTGAAGCCGATGCGCCTGCTTTGTGTAATGACCTATATCTAACCTTTAGCAGATTGAAATTCAACGAATTTTGTACTGTCACGGTGGAATGGCTAACCCAGCAACAAGCCATCTTCGAAGCTGCTCAAAAAGAGTATTTGAACCCGTCCTGAGCTTCTACAGCCATTCTCAACATCAGGAACTTATCTCTTGAGGTCGAGCTTTAACTTGTCAGCTATCATGGTGATAGTCAATAAAGCATCAACCGCTATGGCTCAGACTGACAAAGGCCAAAAATTTATCCGTGTTCCGGCCCATGAAAGGGAGCAGGGAGGTAATACCGTTAAAGTGCCTGCTCATGTGCGCAGCACGCCCAAAACGAGTGACGGACCTGCAAAAAAGAAGTAATGAGTGGGTTAAAAAGTACACGTATTCTTCTTAGAGGGTGTAGGGTAAAGGAAAGCTAATGTAAATTTGCACCATGAATCGCCTACCCTACCCAACCGATTTAACTGACGAACAGTGGCTTATCCTCAAGCCTTTCTTTCCAACCAGCGGCTATGG
>JAABUN010008909.1_pt1 | contig 10044 bp, 15 predicted proteins | sample 5559311 | NCBI WGS metagenome assembly JAABUN01 (sample SAMN10711877, study PRJNA513370) | rock metagenome | isolation source: Antarctica rocks | place: Antarctica: Victoria Land, Siegfried Peak sud
TCGCCAGCGCCTTCAATACCGGCACCCTGACAACGCTCAACGCTGGCTTTCCGATCCTCGGCGCTACCGTCTCTGCGTTCAACAGCGGACCCCTCACCACGCTCAATGCCGCGTTCCCGATTCTTGCCGCCACTATCTCGGCCTTCAATGCTGGTCCGTTGACGATCCTCAACGCGGCGTTCCCGATCCTTTCGGCAACCATGAGCGCCTTCAACGCCGGGCCACTGACACTGCTCAATGCCGGGTTTCCCATTCTTGCGGCAACCATAACGGCCTTCAATGCGGGCCCGCTCACGCTCCTGAATGCTGCCTTTCCCATTCTCGCCGCAACGATTACTGCCTTCAACGCCGGTCCATTGACGATCTTGAACGCGGCGTTTCCACTCCTGGCTGCCACCATTACCGCGTTCAATGCTGGACCGCTGACACTCCTGAACGCGGGTTTCCCGATCCTGGCGGCGACAATCCTGGCGTTCAACGCCGGGCCACTCACCTTGCTCAACGCGGCATTCCCGATCCTGACGGCCAGCATGCTGGCGTTCAACGCGGGACCGTTGACCCTGCTCAATGCCGGGTTCCCGATTCTCGCCGCCACCATATTGGCTTTCAACGCCGGTGCCCTGACGATCCTCAATGCAGCCTTTCCGATCCTGAGTGCAACGATGTTGGCGTTCAACGCTGGCGCGCTCACGGTCCTGAATGCCGGGTTCCCGATTCTCGGGGCGACGATCCTCGCATTCAACAGCGGTGCATTGACGACGCTGAACGCTGCGTTCCCGATTCTCATCGCATCGATGGCGACACTGGATGCGGCGATGGCGACAACCGGAGCCAACGTCACGACGTTCGGAGGGACCGTCACGACGATGGTCGCCGACGTTTCGGCGGGGTTCACCGAGATGTCGGGGGCGGCATCGACGGGAATGGCGGCGGTCGAGTCCTCGATCTCGACCGCGATGACGAACGCGTCGGCGTCTATCAGGTCGGAAGCGGGGACGTGGTCCGGGATCATCGCCGGCCAGGCGGCGGGCATGAGCTCGTCCGGATTCGCGGTCGGGTACGCGGGCGGCATGGGCGTTGTTCGTGGGCTCAACAGCACCCTCTCATCGGTGCGAACAGCCGCCGCGACCATTGCCGCCGAGGCCGCCGCCGCGCTGGCGTCGGCGCTCCAGGTGAGATCGCCATCGCGCGTCATGGCCCAGATCGGCCAGCAGGCCGGACAGGGGTTCGCGATTGGCCTCATGGACCAGGTCAACGCCGTCACCGGGGCCAGCACTGCGCTTGCCGGGGCGGCGATCCCGCGTGTCGGATCAATGGACACCGGTAGCCGATCCGCCCCCGCGCGCGGCGCGGCGGCCCAGCAGGGCGGCATCCACGTCCACATTGGCGGCATCACGGTCCAGGGCAACGTAACCGCCGAGGATGACCTCAAGATGACGATCGTGCAGGCCGTCAATGACGGAATCGTCGAAGGCACGCGCCAGCGGAACCGCGCGATGGGAGTCGTCTAATGACCTTTCCCCTGAGCCGCTTCGGCACCGTCCCGTTCCTGCTTATGCGCGTTCCGGGCGAACAAACCCCGGAGTGGCAGCCGAACCACAAATCCAAAACCTTCGAGTTTCCGGGCGGGTCTAAAACATACACGCAGATTCTGGGGCAGGGGGACTGGACGGTCGAGTACCTGGTCAAACTGGACTCGCAAGCCGACTTCGCGCGCCTGATGGCGATGGTCAACACCCGGCAGGTGCTACGTGTCCCGTTCGGCGTCACGCTCTATCCGGGAACGCGCGCGTTCCAGGAATACGGGGAGTTGTACAAGGAGTTCGACCGCATCTTCCTGCCCAGGGTGACGGACATCCGGGGCCGGAACAATGGGTCGGTCCTGGCAACGCTGAGTCTGTCGCGTGAGGTGCCGACATGAACTCGCTGAAGGTGACGATCAACGGGATCGACACGCCGTGCCTGGAGGCCCACACGCTGCACGACGTGGATACGCCCGTTGCCACCGGGGCGCTCGTCATGCTGGCGCCACGACCGTCGCATGTCGATCTCGGCAATCCGGTCCGGATCGAGATGGGCTACGACACGGCGGTCCAGACCGTGTTCTACGGGAAGATCGCGGACGATGACGCGACATTTTCCGAGTCGGGCGGGATGCTCCGGGTCGCGATCGAGGGCTGGGGCAAGTATCTCTGGTACGCACAGCAAGCGGACCTGACGTTCACGGGCACGACCTCGTACAAGGAGATATTTCGCTCGCTCTGTTCTCGCCAGAAGGTGCCGCTGTACTACGCGGACAATGCCACCTACCCCAACGGACAAACGGTCACCTTCGGCGGGGCGAGTCGGGTGAACAACGGCAACGTGACGATCCCGAAAGACAGTTCGCCGGGGTCGGTCTTGGACCGCTTCGGTCGCCTCTTCGGGTACCGGGTCTACGACCGGCCCGATGGCTACGTGCGGATGAAGAAGATCAGCGGCCTTCCGGTCGGCGATGTCTTCCGGGCGTATGAGCAGGGGGTCAATGTGCTCAATGTCCGGCAGACCCGGACGATTAAAGGAATGGTGAACTACTGGGAGGTGATCGGCGCCCGGTTCACAAACGCGGATGGGTCGGAGACGGCATTGCGCTCGATCCCGGCGACGGTGCCCTTCGATGCCCGGCTGGGTCCATCCGGGGTCAATCGCGAGGGCATCACGGACGCCGATCTCGTCAACAGTTTCCGCTGCGATTACTGCCGAAACGTCCAGGAGATCGACCGCTCGACGCCCTATTACCGCTGGACGTGGGCTGGCGTTGGCGATGCCGAGATGATACCCAGTCAGGTGGTTTCGGTCACGAGCCCGAGCGTCGGCACCAATACACGGCTCTGGCTGATGAGCGTCGCCCACACCTTCACCGGCGAGGGCTGGACGACCGCGATGTCCGGCTGGGCCGGGGCGGGAACGGCACTCCCCGCAGGGAACGACTGCGTGAAACAAACGCTGGTCGGCAATGGCGGCTTCCACCTCGGAAACGAATACCTCGGCCACTACCGGCGGAAAAACCCGGACGGCACGACGAAGACGATCCCGTTCAGCGTCACCAATGGCTACTCGACGCTGACGATCCGGGGCTACGCCCACGGCTGCAACTCGTTCTCCCGCAACACGGACTCGACGGCCAGCCGGTTCGAGATCTGGCAGGTCGGGGCCAAGGCCGCCGAGGGCGAGATGCCGCGCCTCGACGAAGACTTCGAGCAACGAAAGAACTACAGCATTGATTCCACATGGGAACGCATCGTCGTTCCGCTCTCGGGATCGCTGGCGGCGGGCAGCGCGGAGCTACGGATTATCGCCGGCTATGACAGTCAGGTCGGCGACACCGACGATTTCGAGTGCCGCGACCTCATTTTGGAGACATGCGGGGTCGGCGCGCCAATCGTCGTCAGTTAGGGGAGGAGAGACATGGCACTCAGGACAGACCAGATCGTTGACGCGCTCCGGCCCTCGGTCGAGGCGTTGCGCCCCAGCGACGACATCCGCCGGGCGCAACGTGTGGACCGCCGGATCGACAACCGGGGCGATCTCATTTATCAGCCACAGTTCAACGCGACGTGGGACGGCAACGACCCGCTCCGGCTCGGCACCTATCACCTCTGGGTCGATGGCTCTGGACGACTGCGGGTCAAGAACGGCAAAGCGACGAGCGATCTAGATGGAGTCGTCGTGGGGAGTCAAATCGCATGAGCGAGCGCGAGTTCCCCATCATCTGGCACTTGACGGGTCAGGACGCGATCATCCAGGGCGCGGACTGGCGGCGCTACCGGGCGCTCTCGTACATCGACCCGGCGGACGGCAACGAGAAGCTCTGGAACACGACCGACTTTACAGGGTCGATGACGATCCGAGCCACCTACGACGGCCCGGTTCTGCTGTCGGCGACGACCGCAAACGGGCGGCTGACGGTCGGCGTCCAGGGGACCGCGCCCAACCAGTACAACGTCGGGATCGTGCTCCCCAGCAGCGTGACGACCGCGCTCACCGACTGGGGGCTCGGCGTCTACGACCTGGAGCTGACGGACTCGTTCGGCGTCATCACGCGCGTCTATGAAGGACAGTGCGTACTGTCGCGGGAGGTGAGTCGCTGATGGTCAAGATCACACGTGACCGAATCCTGGTTCCTGGCCCGACCGGCGGCACAGGCCCGCAAGGGCCAATCGGCGCGACGGGACCGCAGGGGCCAATCGGCGCGACGGGCCCCAGTACGGCTGGCGTGGCGTCGGTCAACACCCGAATCGGAGATGTGGTTCTCGCGAAATCGGATGTCGGTCTCGGGAACGCCGACGACACGAGCGACGCGGCGAAGCCGGTCTCGACCGCTCAGCAGACAGCGCTCGACGCAAAGGCGGCGTTGGCGCATATGCATCCGTACGCAACATCGCCGTCGCTTCCGGGGTGGAGGACCGGACGGTACTACGGAGTCGCCTCCAGCATCCCGATCACGGGATTCTCGGCAATCGCGATGACGGCGAACCGCCACTACGGCTTGCCGTTCTACTGCCCGCAAGCCGTCACGGTGGATCGGGTTGGGCTTGAGGTCACGGCAACGGCGGGCTCGATCATCCGCATCGGCCTGTACACGATGGGGACGAACGGCCTGCCAGGCACGATGGTCGTAGAGTTCGGTACCGTGTCCAGCGCAACCGTCGGGGCGAAGGAAATAACCATATCCCGATCGCTCGCCGCCGATACCTGGTACTTCCTTGTAATCACCTCCGACGGTGGGCCGTCAATCCGCTACGGCACTCCTGCGCTCAATGCGTCGGGGGGGACCACGCCGGGCAGTGTCCAGCGCCACGCCATGCCGCACGTCGATCGGGCACTCTCATCCCTGGCGAGCCCGTTCGGCACGCCCACCGGCTACAACGACCAGTATCTCTTTCTCTGTGACGTAAGGAGCACATGATGGTTACGGTCGAGACCTATGACGACAAGGGGAACGTGGTTGCCACCGAGACACGCCCCAATCCCGTGCTGGATGCGCAACGGGCGGCAGTCCGTGATGCCATCCTCGCGATCCAGCCGGTCAACGTCACGACGCTGCTCGGTGCCCAGACGGAGATGGCCAGGATCAAGGTTGCATTGGCGAGACTCGCTCGCGCCGTCGCCTCGATCGAGGGTCTGGACGGTCCGGCATGACCGACATCGAGATCATCCGCGACCGGATCATGGTTCCGGGGCCGGCCGGGACGGTCGTCGCCGGGGATTCCATCGTCGATCTCCAGAACCGGGTGGCCGCGCTCGAGGCCAATGTCAATCCGGTTAGAAGCTCGATCGTGAGTGGGTACTACTACGGGCCGCTCGAAATGCTCAGCGGCTATGCCGCGCCATTCCCGGTTGGGGCATCCGCAAACACCATGGATGCCGGACTCTTCCGGTGGCCGGCCAACGCCAACTTCCAGCGTGTCGAGGTCGAGGTCGTGACGGCGGTTGCCGGCGGCACGATCCGCCTGGGTGTCTACAACATTGGTCCCGATGGATTCCCGACGACGAAGGTGCTCGACCTCGGAACCATCGATGCCTCTGTCGTAGGGTCTCGTCCGGGGTCGATCAGCGGCACGTTGGCGCGGGGTCAGTACTGGATCGCCGGTGCCGCCAACGTTGCCGGTATCTGGATCAGATTCATTGACTCGTTGACAGGCGTCTCGTCCACGCTTGGTCATGTTGACACGTCGGGCACAAAGCCGCGCGGGGGGTGCTATCGAGCTACACCGTTGGCGAGTGGGTTCACCACGCTCCCGGCCACCTTTGGCTCAATTGCGACAACGGCATACATCCCCGCGTTCTGGATCAAGGCCAGCTAGGAGGTGACGATGGAACGCGAGATGACGACGATCAAGACACAACGGGTCAAGGACAATCCGGGACCGCAGCGGCCGGAACCGCTCGACGTGCTGGCGGCGCTGGAGATCGTGCTCGATCCCAACGCCACGACAGCCGCCAAGGCCGACGTGTTGAAGCAGGTACGCGAGGCGCGGGAACGTGCCGCTCGCGACCGCCCGGCGAGGACGTAAGGACGTGAGCGATGTCGTGGCGTCGGGATCAATGGATCGCGTATCCGCCGGTGGTAATCGCTGATGGACCCATCCGCCTTCGTCGGCCTGATGGCTTCAGCCGTCGCTGCCATGTTCGGACTAATGGTCAAGCTTCAGAACGACCGGATCACCGACCGCGACCAGCAGATCGCCTCACTCAAGATGGACAATGGCGAGCTCTCCGCCGAGTTGAAAATTACCGCGCTCAAAGTGGAGCAGATCATCAAAACGGAGCAGGACGCGACACGGCAGGAATTGGCCGAGCTGCGCAAGACCAACGCCGCGCTGGTGTATACGCTCTCAGGCCGAGAGGTGACGACATGATCGCCTGGATGCGCCGCCTGTTCCTTCAAGACGAAGCCCAATCCTGCCAAACGGTTGAGGCGCGAGAGGCGCTCGGCACGGCACGGCGAGTCCAAGGCGAGATTGACGAACGGATTGCATTCCGACACCACGAGGTGGCGGAGATTCGGATCGAGCAAACCCGCGTTCGGAGGGAGCTAATCCTGAACGCGCCGCTGATCCGAAAAAATGAAGATTTGCCCGGCACGATGGGCAGGAAGTCCCGATGATGGATTATCTGAGAGACATCATTTCCCTCTCAAACACCGACCCGCTCTGGGTGACGGCATTGCTGGGCGTGGCGCGATCCGTGGCCCTGGGCGTCGTTTTGTTCTGGGTCGCCGGGATGATCAGGGGGCAAGGTCGCAACGCGCTCGGACCGCGAATCCCCCTGACGTGGACGTGGGCGTTGGTCGGCTGGATGATCGCCAACGCGCTTCAACTCATTGTCTCCGTCGTCCGCGTCCTTATCGTCGGACACGTTCGGGCGGGCGATCCCATTGGCGATGCCTACCGGATGGTCGAGATTGCGGTCGCGATCAGCCTGGCGCTGTGGTCGATCGTCGCCTTCTGGCGCTGGGCGCATCCGCTCGCTGCGGTCTCGGATGAAGGAGCCTTTTCCAGCCTGGCCACGTCGTTCCCGATCATCGTGACCGACTCAGCGGGCGTGATCCAACTGACGACGCCAGCGCTGGACCGCATGCTCGGCGCGGATGAGGATGAACTGCTTGGGCAGAACGTGACGGTGATTATTCCGGAACAATGGCGGGAGATGCACACGAAGGGGATGATCCGCTATCTCAAAACCGGCGAATCCCGGTTGATTGGCCGGGTTGTCCAGATCGACATCTTGCGGCGTGACGGGACCGAAGCACCGGCATCCATCGCCTTGTCATCGGCACAGGTCGACGGGGAGACGTGGTTTATCGGCGCGATGTGGGAGCGCATGGAGGAGCAAGTCCACTCACCCGCTCAGGTAGCGCGGGATGAGGCGCGGGAGCGGGAAGAAACGAAAGTCGAGCAGGCGGCAACCCGGACGGAACAGGCGGCGACCGAGATTCGACAGACGGCGGAGAAGTTGCGCCAGGGCGTCGTTTCGGCGGGTCAGGACGACCGCCAGGTGCGGCAGGACGACCGAGAGGGTGGGCTGGACGTACGCGCCGACGAAGCAGACAGGCGCGGGCAGCAGCAGGACAGTCTTAGCCGCGAACAGAGCAAAGAGAGGCGCAGGTTGGAAGGGATGGCGATGGACGACGTCATCCTCAAAACCTCCGCCGATGTCGAGGACGTAAAGGAAGACGTCCACGAAGTCAAGAAGAAGGTTGTTGAGGAGGATGCGCCATGAACGCCAACGATGCGCGGCTCGAGGCGGCGCGGATATGGCTCATGGCCGCCGAGTCCGTCGGCATGGCGGTGACGGTGGTGGGTGAGCACGTCTATTGCGGGAAGTATGCGCCCGGTCTCAAAGTCAAGGCGCTGCTCGGTACCGTTCACGAACACAAGCCGGCCCTTGTCGCGATCTTCGAAGCGGAAGATGAGGGTACCCGGTTCGCCATGGCCCGCGCGATGTACCCCGGACCAGAAAAGATTGAGGGAGTGTGATGAGCACGGAGATTCCAGAGGGCATTGACGAAATCTTCATCACTCGTGCCTACAACGGACGTTTGTGGGTCTCGACCATTGGTAACAACTTGAAGAAAGGAAACATCGGGTGGTCAAAGGAAAGTGACATTCGATCAATGGGAGACGGTGAAACCATAGAGTCAGCAATAGCTGATGCGCTTCACGAAATGAACGAAATGTCCACCGGCCCCGAGAAACTGGAGGGGGAGTGATGAGCGATCGCGTTCCCGACTGGATGTTTCCGGAAACGCTGGAGATTGTGGATCCGGGCTGGCACGAGGTCAAGGGATTTGCCGGTGCCAACGACGATCAGGCGGGATTAATCTTCCTCCGCGTTGACGACATCGACGAGGGATGTGCCTTCGCTGGCCTGGGTATCAAGGATGCAACGGCACTACGCGACTATCTCGCAACGTGGATCGAGTGGGCGAAAGAGAGAGGGATGACGTGAGTTTCTTCGAAGGCCCGCTCGGGGCGCTACCGCCCACAGACGACAAGCACCGGGTCAAGTACCCACTGACCGCGGAGGCGTTGCCGGACGAGCCGCGGCCGCTCGTCATCGGTATCCCATGGTTCAGTGCGTTCGACCAACCCGTGGAGCGCACGCACGGAGCGCACACCGAGCACATCATCGGGATCGACCCCAACAACCTCGGAAACCTGCGCGGCGGCCATTGCGTCTGCGTGTCGATGCACGGACACCGGGACACGCGGGGATGGTGGAAGTTCTATAACCAAAAATCAGAAGGGGCATGCGTAGGCGCGGGGGTCTGTCGCGCCCTGAGCCTGATGAATCGTGAGCGGTACGACCTGTTCGAGCTCTACCGGCAAGCTCAGCTTCAGGACGAATGGCCGGGTGAGAATTATTCCGGCACCAGTGTCCGGGCGGGGCTGGACGTGGCCCGCGACCGTGGCCCGGTGCAAGTCCGGGGCAATCGCTTTACCGGACCGAACGTCGAGGACGGGCACCTCGTCAATCGCTGGATCACCGACATGGCGGGCGTCTGGGCCGCGATCAAGTGGCCGGCAATGGAGCGGCGAGGCCTGGTCCCCGTAAAGAACTCCTGGGGCGACCGTTACCCGTTCACCGTCCTCATGCCGGCGGAGACCTTTGATCGCGTGGCGTTCCGCAACGGAGACGGCGACGTCGCCGTCTTGGTCGACAGATAGGAGCATCAGATGGCACTTACGTTTGGACGTGTTCCGCATCCCGGATTCGTCGATATGCAGTGGATCGCAAACAACAAGATCGAAGGCATGGGGTGGGACAATCTTGGTAAACGGAATCCCAAGTTTCTCGCGCTCCATCGCATGTGGGGAACGCTGAGAGGAACCGATAGCTTCTTTGCGCCAGCCACGTCTCCCCACCTGACTGACTACGCGATCGGCTGCGAAGCACAGGACGGCAAAGCCTTGGCCGGCGAGATTCACAAGTACAACGATCCTCTGGGGTATCGCTCGGGATGGGCGTCGGGGCGAGTTTCGGCTCCATACGGCGATGGCAAGGCGATCGTTGATAAATATGGAGTGATCGCGGTCAATCGCGACGGCGTGTCGATTGAGATGTCGGGGTTCGACACCACCCCGATCGACACCTTCACCTGGGGTGAGTACGTCGCGCTCTGCGCCTTCTGGTGCGACTTCATGAAGATTCCCTATACATCGCTCCCGATCAACCCACACACGGGCATTTCGGCGTTCATCTGGCACGAAGAGTTCACGATCGGAACCGGCAAGAGATGCCCATTCACCTACGTCAAACAGAACACCAAGCGCCTGATCGCTGATGTCAAGGCGTATCTCAAGCAGTATCAGGAGGGAACCGGCGTCATCGTTCCGGCCCTGGTGCCCCTGCCGGACGTGCCGAAACCACAGTACCCGGCGCCATCGCCGATTGCGGCACTCATCCCGTTTGCGGATGGTGATGTTAACGCGATTCCAGCGGTGATCGCCGATCCCAAGAACGAAGCGATCTCGTTCGAGTTTCTGGGCGACACCTTCG
>JAABUN010008910.1_pt1 | contig 10043 bp, 12 predicted proteins | sample 5559311 | NCBI WGS metagenome assembly JAABUN01 (sample SAMN10711877, study PRJNA513370) | rock metagenome | isolation source: Antarctica rocks | place: Antarctica: Victoria Land, Siegfried Peak sud
ACTTGACACGCGGCTTTGGTTTATGGGCCGAGCTGTCGCTCGCTATTCCCTAACAAGACTTTCTATACAACGACCAAAGCAGATCGTAGCTCGCCGTCGCTCTATCCAAAATAAGTTGACGGAACCGATGCTAGTGTAAACGCTAAAGTTTTTTCGTGGATTCGCCACCAACATCTTTGTGCGGGAGAGCCGAGAAAACGGGTGAAGATCACCTGGGGTTTGAGTCGGGGAACGAAGCTCGAGCAGCTACGAGTAGGCACAAAATTCCCTAAGAGCCTGTCTGAAAAGGTTCAAGCCAAGCGCCTAAGCATGAGGCGAATCATGGCGACATGAATGATAGCTTCACTGGTTGCGTTAAGACGTTCATAGTCTTTGTTCAAGCGACGAAATTGAGCGAGCCAGGCAAAAGTACGCTCAACCACCCAACGACGTGGCAAGAGGACAAAACCTTGTGCGCCTTTGGGGCGTAAGACCGGCTCGAGACGAAACCGAAACCGTTCACTCGCCCAGTTGACAAGCTCACCCCGGTAGCCTCCATCAACCCAGATCAGTCTGAGTTTTTTACAAAAGCCCTTAAGATTCTGAAGGACTAAACGCGCTCCATCACGGTCTTGCACACAGGCTGTAGTGACAAGGACCGCTAAAACCAAGCCCATCGTATCTACCAATAAGTGTCGCTTTTTGCCGTTTATCTTTTTGCCGCCATCAAAGCCTCTGCTGCCTGTCCACTCACTCGCTTTTACAGTTTGCGAATCGAGACTGGCTGCGCCGGCATGTTTATGTTTGCCTGCTTGCTGTCTGACATACACCCGTAAACGGTCATGGATGGCTTGCCAAACGCCGTCGTCTCGCCACTGACGAAAATAGTGATATACGCTTTTCCAGTTTGGATACTCACGAGGCAACATGCGCCACTGCACCCCACCCACCACAACATACATGATGGCATTGACAACGGCTTTCATATCGAGGCGTCTCGGTCTGCCACCTGCTTTTGCTGCCGGTATCAAGTCCTTGACATGCTGCCACTGCTCATCTGTCAGATCACTTGGGTATGTTTGTGTTTTCATACACCTATTCTTAACCCCCGCCTACCAGATGGGCGCTTTTCAGACAGCTTCTAAGTTATACGGTGAAACCTACTCGGTCAAGAAGGCCCAGGGGCAATGTGGCATAATCTCGCAAATGACCCGTAAACCCGCCGTAGCGCCGCACCTGCGCGACCTCGCGCGGTTACGGCGCGTCCGCGACCGGATCGACCGGGAGTACGCGCAGCCGCTAGACCTCGAGGCGCTCGCCCGCGGCGCGTACATGTCGTCCGGACACCTCAGCCGCCAGTTTCGGCTGGCCTATGGCGAGTCGCCGTACAGCTACCTCATGACGCGGCGTATCGAGCGCGCGATGGCGCTGCTGCGCCGGGGTGACATGAACGTCACCGAGGTTTGTTTCGAGGTCGGCTGCGCGTCGCTGGGTACCTTCAGCACCCGTTTCACCGAATTGGTCGGGATGTCGCCCGGCACGTACCGGCGTCATGAAGCGCGCGCGACAGCGGGGATGCCGCCCTGCGTAGCGAAACAGGTGACGAGACCGATCAGGAATCGAGAAGCGCCGACCCCCAAGCCGCAGCTAGAATGATCTCCATGAACATCACCATTCACAACACCTTCCTCCCACACAACGACCCGGACGCTGCTCTAGCCTTTTACCGCGATACCCTCGGCTTCGAGGTCCGCAACGACGTCGGCTACGAGGGGATGCGCTGGATCACGGTCGGCCCCGCCGACCAGCCCGGTACATCCGTCGTCCTGTACCCGCCGGAGGCCACCCCCGGCATCACCGACGACGAGCGCCGCACCATCGCCGAGATGATGGCAAAAGGTACCTATGCCAGCATCGTTCTGGCCGCCAAGAACCTCGATGACACCTTTGGGCGGCTTCAGGCGGGTGACGCCGAGGTTGTTCAGGAGCCGACCGATCAGCCGTACGGCGTCCGCGACTGCGCCTTCCGCGATCCCGCAGGCAACCTGATCCGCGTCCAAGAGCTGCGCTGATGAACTGGAACAAGTGGGTTCGGCAGATCCACCGCTGGCTGTCCATTACCTTCACGGTTACCGTCATCTTCAGTATCGTCGCCGTGGGCCAGGAGGAGCCTGCCGCCTGGGTATTCTACTTGCCGCTTCTCCCGCTCTCCTTGCTCCTGTTGACCGGTCTGAACTTGTTCGTGCTGCCGTATGCCACCAAGTGGCGCAGCGGGCGGCCCACCGCTAGCGAGAAATGATGAGTCCGCTCGGCTGTTGACGGGCCACAGGCGGCGGAACGGTGCCGCGACTGCGCTGACGAAGAAAAACCAGACGCACTGCTCGAAGCTGGTCAGATCTAGCCTAGAAACGCCGATGGAGACCGCGTAGACGGCCCCGCGTAATATATGGAGGCACGATGAGCACGACCCCGAAAACGGACACGCAGTCACCTGCGCGGCACGGTGCCGACCGCCACGATCTGATCCGCGTGCAGGGCGCGCGCGAGAACAACCTCAAGGACGTGCAGCTTGAGCTTCCAAAGCGTCGGCTGACGGTGTTCACCGGCGTCTCCGGCTCCGGCAAGAGCTCGCTGGTGTTCGGCACCATCGCCGCGGAGTCGCAGCGGCTGATCAACGAGACCTACAGCGCCTTCGTGCAGGGCTTTATGCCCACGCTGTCGCGGCCCGAGGTCGACGTGCTCGACGGGCTGACGACCGCGATTATCGTCAATCAGGAGCGGATGGGTAGCAACCCCCGCTCCACCGTCGGCACGGCTACCGACGCGAACGCGATGCTGCGCATCCTCTTCAGTCGGCTTGGGCAACCGCACATCGGCTCGCCTAGTGCATACTCGTTTAACGTCCCTTCGGTCAAGGCCAGTGGTGGGATCACTGTGGAGCGCGGGGAGGGCAAGACAAAGACCGAAAAGGTAACCTTCAACCGTCTCGGCGGAATGTGTCCGCGCTGCGAGGGCGTGGGCTCGGTCACCGACTTCGACTTGTCGGCGCTATACGACGACACCAAGTCGCTGGACGAGGGTGCGCTTAAGGTTCCCGGCTACAGCATGGACGGCTGGTACGGCCGCATCTATCGTGGCTGTGGCTTCTTCGACCCCGACAAGCCGATTAAGAAGTTTACCAAGAGGGAACTGTATGACCTCCTTTACAAGGAGCCGACCAAGATCAAGGTCGAGGGGATCAACCTGACCTATGAAGGGCTGATCCCAAAGATCCAGAAGTCGATGTTGTCCAAGGACGTCGAGGCGATGCAGCCGCACATCCGCGCCTTCGTGGAGCGGGCGGTGACGTTTACGACCTGTCCCGAGTGTGGCGGCACCCGGCTCAGCCAGGAGGCGCAGTCGTCGAAGATCCAGGGGAAGAACATCGCCGACGTCTGCGCGGTGCAGATCAGCGACCTGGCCAACTGGGTCCGGAGCCTCGACGAGCCGTCGGTGGCACCGCTGCTCACTGGGCTGCAACACCTGCTGGACGCGTTCGCGGAGATTGGCTTGGGCTACCTTTCACTCGACCGGCCGTCGGGCACGCTCTCGGGCGGCGAGGCGCAGCGTACCAAGATGATCCGCCATCTCGGCTCGTCGCTCACCGACGTCACCTACGTTTTTGACGAACCCACCATCGGGCTGCACCCGCACGACATCGCACGGATGAACGACCTGCTGCTGCGGCTGCGCGACAAGGGCAACACCGTGCTGGTCGTCGAGCACAAGCCCGAAACCATCGCCATCGCCGACCACGTCGTCGACCTTGGTCCCGGCGCGGGCACCGCTGGCGGCGAGGTCGTCTTCGAGGGCACCGTGGCGGGGCTGCGAGCGAGTGACACCACCACCGGCCGCCATCTCGACGACCGGGCAACCCTCAAGGAATCGGCGCGTCCCTCATCTGGAACGCTGGAGATCCGCGGCGCGTCGACGCACAACCTCCAAAACGTGGACGTCGACATCCCGCTCGGGGTGCTCTGCGTCATCACGGGCGTCGCCGGTTCCGGAAAGAGTTCGCTGATCCACGGCTCGGTGGCCGAGCGGGACGGCGTGGTGGTAGTCGACCAGGGCGCGATCCGCGGTTCGCGGCGCAGCAACCCGGCAACCTACACCGGACTGCTCGACCCGGTCCGTAAGGCGTTTGCGAAGGCTAATGGAGTGAAACCGGCGCTGTTCAGCGCCAACTCGGAGGGGGCGTGCCCGACCTGCAACGGTGCGGGGGTCATCTACACCGACCTGGGCGTTATGGCCACCGTCGAATCCATTTGCGAGGAGTGCGGGGGGAAGCGGTTCCAGGCGTCGGTCCTGGGGTACACGCTGGGCGGCCGCGACATCAGCGAGGTGCTGGGGATGTCGGTAACTGAGGCCGAGGCGTTCTTTGGTGACGGCGAGGCTCGCATTCCGGCCGCGCACAAGATCCTGACCCGGCTCGCCGACGTCGGGCTCGGTTACCTCTCGCTGGGCCAGCCGCTCACGACGCTGTCCGGTGGTGAGCGGCAGCGGCTTAAGTTGGCCACGCGCATGGCCGAGAAGGGCGGTGTGTACGTCCTCGACGAGCCGACGAGTGGCCTCCACCTCGCCGACGTTAAGGGGCTGCTCGGCCTGCTCGACCGACTCGTCGACTCTGGGAAGTCGGTTATCGTCATCGAGCACCATCAGGCGGTCATGGCGCACGCCGACTGGATCATCGACCTCGGCCCCGGTGCTGGCAAGGGTGGCGGCCGGATCGTCTTCGAGGGCACTCCCGCCTACCTCGTCGCCACTCGCTCCACCCTCACCGGCGAGCATCTCGCAGCCTACATCGGTACCTGACGAGCCCTCGCAGAGGGCAATGAGACGGGTTTCAGCACCGTCACAAGCGCACAGCGCACTGTTACGACCGCGTGTTGGACGCTAAGGAGTGAGGGTGGGAATGGGGTCCTCACAGCTTCCGCCCGCTAGAAGAATCTGGCGGGCCTTGTTGACACGCGCCTGGTTGCCCGCTAAAGCATCAGGCAATTTTGCTAATTTTTATGGTAGTATTGCTAGAGGTGAAGCGATGACCGTACCACAGTTGGGCCAGATCGACGAGAGACAGATCCGCGCCGTTCGAGAAGGGCTCCCCTTCGGAAGTTTTACAAACTTGCGTGACGCCCTTGAGTTGAGTACCGACGAGCTCGCTCAGCTGCTCGGCATCCCCAGACGCACCCTTACCAAACGCCAGCGGGACGGCCTCTTCAGCTCGAGCGAGAGTAACACCATCAGCCGGGTCGCCCGTGTGTACCGGGAGGCTACAGTTTTCTTCGACGACGAGACTGAGGCGCGGACCTGGCTCAAGACCTCCCTACCGGCGTTAGAAGCAACCCCGCTCAGCCTGCTCGACACCGACCCCGGGGCTGAAGCCGTGAGTGTCCTCTTAAGACAGCTTGCCTGGGGCATCTATTCTTGACGGCGGCTCAGCTTTGATCACCGCCTGGCGGTTGACCAGGGACATCTACCAAGACCAAGCCATGATCGGTAGCGGCGGCCTCTTCGCGCCGGGGCGCTGGCACTCACAGGGACAGCGCGTCATCTACAGCTCGAGCAGCTTGGCGCTGGCGACCTTAGAGCTGTTCGTCAATTTGCAGAACAAGCGGCAACTCACCCGTTACGTCAAGAGCCGCATTTTAGTTCCAGAAACCCTGGTCGTTGAACTCGAGACCGAACACGTGGCCGCGTTCATCCGTGACCCGGAAGCATTTGACGCTCGCGGTTACGGCGACCGCTGGCTTCGCGCAAGAGAAAGCTGTGTGCTCAAGGTTCCCAGTCGGGTCATTATGGAAGAGTTTAACTACCTCATCAACCCGGTTCATCCGATGTTTGGTGAGATCGAAGCGAATACTGAACCGTATCAGGCAGACTTACGCTTGTTGGAATAGCGTTGACGAGCCTAAAACACCAGAGCAAAAAAGGGGCCAAAGCCCCTACACTCCCTCCCAACAGCGGACCCGGCTGACCGCTTCACCCTCAATCTTGAGCCAGCCCCAAGTCGAGAAACGCCGTTCCATACGACCCCTCGGCTTAACAGCCCGCGCCTTTCTGGAAGTCTTTAGGGTGGGGCTATGAACCGTCGTCTCACCCTCATCACCGGCATCGTTCTCGCTACCATATCTCTCCTCTATCTCGTCGGCTCCGTCTACCGCGCCCGCAGTCCTTTCAAGGTGGAAACTTTGGGCGAGCTGTACGCCCCTACCCTGGGTCAAACCGGCGCGCCTCATAGTGTGGTCGTCTTTACCGACTACCGCTGCCCTCACTGCCGGGTCTTCGAGCAGGAGGTGACGCCCCACCTCGAGGCGCTGATAGCTGACGGCAGGCTAAACCTGACCCTCGTCCCCGTCGCTATGGTGAGCGAGGATTCCGACCTTATCGCGGCAGGCGCGCTGTGTGGGGCGCGGCAGGGCGACGGGGTATTCGTGGGGCTGCACAGATCACTTTTCGATCTACCCGGGGTCGATGTGGCGTCGCTGGTCGACCTCGGCGCGCAGCATGGGGCTAGCCCCGAACGCTTGCGCGGTTGTCTGGAGGGAGGTAAAGCCGCCCTTGAGGTCGAGCACAATACCGTGCGTGCCAGAGAACTGGGCTTGCGGGGAACCCCTACTGTCGTGCTCGAAGGTAAAGCCTACGCCAACCCGAGTTGGACCAGACTTGAGGGTGTCGTCGGTGGACGTTGAGATGACCCTCTCGTTAGACCTCAGCAATCCCCAGGCACTCGAGCTGTTTCCCCTTATCTTCGCCTACAACTACTTTTCGACCAGATTGGCCCGGGCCGTGCGCGCGGGCGACGTAGCCGACGTGGCGACGCTGCACGGGCAGCATGAGGCGCTCCGGCGCGAGTTGGAGCGGCGCGGAGTGATGGGGACGTTTCTTAAACTCAAAGGGCTCGAGGTGCAAGAGTTGCTCGAGCAGGCCGACGAGGCCGAGGGAGAAGCTGATGAACGTAACCTCAACTGACGCACGAGCGACGTTTCACCGCTGAGAGCTGCTGCGGTTTGTGGAGAAGATTAAAGACGCACGTACCGCGCAGCCTACGCCTAGAGGGATACGCCCCTCTATACTTAGGCCAAGGAGGCATGATGACCACTCAGGTCCAAACGACTGCCGACGAACTCCTCCGTTTACCCAGCGGTAAAGGCCGCTATGAGCTGATTCGAGGGGAGCTGATTGAGGTGGCACCAGCAGGTAGCGAGCACGGAAACCTGGCGATGGACTTTGGGACGCTACTCAACGTACACGTCCGCCTGCACAAGCTCGGAAAGGTCTACGCCGCTGAAACCGGCTTCAAGCTCACCACGAACCCCGATACCGTCCGCGCGCCGGACGCCGCCTTTATCAGTCAGGCACGGCTCGACGAGGCAGGTCCGGTAAAGGGTTACTGGCCCGGTGCGCCTGACCTGGCGGTCGAAGTGATCTCCCCCAACGACCTCTATACCGAGGTCAGTGAAAAGGTAGCCGAGTGGCTGCAAGCAGGGTCAAAGATGGTTGTCGTGGTCAACCCCCGTACCCAGCAGGTTCTGGTTCACCTCTCCCCTACCGAAGTGACTGTGTTGGGCGCAAACGACACCCTGGGGGGTGGTGACGTCGTGCCGGGCTGGCAATTGCCGATCAGGGAACTTTTCGACGTGTAGCTTCTAAAATTTTACTGGACTCGAGCCCTCACCCGGGGGCTTTTTTGTTGTCGGGGCAAAAAAAGCCCGGACGGTAAGTTACTACCAAGAAAACTCCGCCGCCCGGAAATCTAGTGCAGTTCGGAAAAGTCCAAATGCCCCTAGAGTGTAGCACCAACTTTTGGTGGTTGCAAACCTCACCAGGGACACTTCCACTATTTGCGTCGTGGACGCATCTAAACCTTAACAGCGCGCGGATTTTCAGCGTTTGCTACGCTCGCAACAGATAAGCCAAACTACCAAGTCACAGGCTTATCAAATTCTAGTAGTAGGAAGAAAGGGTTCAACATGCAAAACCAGCAGGAGGATACATTTGTGTTCGGTCAAAGTGTCAAAGGGTTTCTGAAGCGTTACGAGGCAGACGCCAAGTTTGCCCAGGAAGCGCGTAAGAAAGCAGAAGGTGTGTTGGACGATACCGTTCAGCTCGTCTGCCCCGATGACATCCGGCCTCTCGCCCTCACCCTTCTCCGCCGTCTCAAGAACTCGGAGAAAGTGCTCTTTTCTTTCTACTCGGCTGCTGGCAAAAACGTCAAACGACGTGCGCGCGATCAGCTGATCCGGAAAGAGTTTAGCCAGCGGCTTCAAAACCATGCCAACTTTGCTAAGTTCGTCATGTATGAAGTCGCCCCGGCAGCAGCGTGTGGTCGTCTCGATCTGCGTTGTAAGCGTGAGCACCGCCGCATTCTCAAGGAGCTTCTTCAGGAACTGTGGGATGAGCAATCTGCTACCAGAAATGGCTGGCAAACGCTCGTCAAACGCACCCACCCGCTAACCGGTTCGCCTACGCTGACCAAAGTTGCGCCGTGGGATCTTGAAGAAGACTTTATGCAGAACAGCGGTCGTGACTTCCAGGTGATGCAGCGTCTTGGTTACAAGGCAAACATCACCTGTGAAGAAGCCTCCGAACTCGACGCCCGTGATCCGACCTACCGCGTATCTCTGTTTGGCGCTTCTGCTCCAAGCTTTGAACATGCGCGGTTTGTCAGAGATTCCAGCCGCAACCTCGATCCGCTCTTGTCACCGCACTTTGGTGATGATGACGACATTGAGGAACGTGCCCTTGTTGCCGAACGTGCTGACGAGCTTGTCTCCGAAGCTAGTGACGCAAGCTATCAGGTCGCGTTAAGTGAGCTGGATCAGGAATTCGGGCCGAAAGTCAGTGACTTCGTACCACCCCTGCCACCGCAGAAATGTGGTCGTGGTGGGTTGACGAGTTACTGGGCGACTGAGTTGGTGAAAGGCGTCGTGGTACATAAAGCACCACGTACCCAAGGTCCCCGCTGGCCCCATAAAGCACCGTCGGACACCTGGCTCGAAAGTCGCAAAGCGGCCGAGAAAGCCAGTGAAGAAGCAAGAGCTCGAACTGAGCTTTTAGCTGCCGACGATGCCGAGGTCAGGGAGCATCAGTTTACCGATGTTTCCGAGACCATCGTCGGCCTTCTCGAAACGCAGCTCGAGAAAGTCGACCGTAAAGCACCGAAAGGTGTTGTCGGAGCCCTTGCTCACGCCAGACTCGAAGCTTCAGAAACAGCGAAACGCATTTCTGAACAAACTCGAGGTCTCGGCGCGCTTACAGAGGCTCTGAACGCTGTATAAGTCCTGACTACTCAGGCGGACACCTTATTTTTTAATAACGTGTCGACGAAGAACCTAAACTTAATCGTTTAGGTTCTTCTCCCTTTAAGGAGCCCCCGTTATGCTGAAGCTTATGAGAGACGACGACGAATGGACCGACGTATTCGCCGAAGAGGTCGGAGAGAACACGTACGGGTACAAAGACGCCAACGGCGTCACAAGACGACTCTATTTCGATGAGGACGACGACGGACTCGTCTACGGCGACGCCCCTGTCAGAAAAAGATCACACGACGACCTGGACGAGCTAGATGGCGTCGTACCTGAGCTCGACAGAACCCTCGAAGAGGGCCAACTCGCCCTCGAGCGCCTTCAGAACGAGCGTGGACGCGCCCTGCGAGAGGATCATCTAGCGCTGCATCTAGCCCTAGACACCAAAGTGGCGCAGCTGAGCGGCTACCTGCAAGGCTTGTTGTTCGTCCGCAACCATGTGAGCAACGATCCGCCTGGCCACGGTCTTCTCGCTGAAGGGGGCGACCGGGTGAGCCTGGACGATTCCGCTGAAGCTCAGGCTACCCTGGACGCTATCGTCAGGCGCATCGAAGACCTGCTCAAAAGACGTGCGGAGCACAAAGACCTCAACTAAGTACATCCCGCATATACTTTGAGGAATGGCAAAACCGTTACGCTTTCTCAGCCTTACACCCGAGCAAGACAAGGTTTTACGCGAGCTCGAGTTGACTCCGCATATCAACGCCAAAGTCCGGT
>JAABUN010008912.1_pt1 | contig 10043 bp, 8 predicted proteins | sample 5559311 | NCBI WGS metagenome assembly JAABUN01 (sample SAMN10711877, study PRJNA513370) | rock metagenome | isolation source: Antarctica rocks | place: Antarctica: Victoria Land, Siegfried Peak sud
TCTCACAACGTCCTGGCGCGCGCCACTGTCTACTGGAGAATGTCACAAGAGGCGCTGAGACAGAAGGTGCTCGTGGTTCACGAAAAGCTCTGCGTGGTCTACGGCGCGCCCTTTCCCTTTTTTCGCGACGCCGACCCGCTGACCGAACTCGTCGGCTCGCTGCTCTCGCACCGCACCAAAAACGCCGACTCGGGGCGCGCTCTGGAGAGCCTGAAAAAACGCTTCAGCAGCTGGGCAGAGGTGATGGACGCGCCCGTAGGGGTGGTTCAGGCGGCTATCTCAGCCGCGACCTGGCCGGAGCAGAAAGCGCCGCGCCTTCAGGGAGCCCTGCGCCACATCCGAGAGGTGCGAGGCGAGCTGTCGCTGGACTTTTTGCGGAACCTGCCGCCCGCCGAAGCGCAGGCGTGGCTCGAGCAGATTCCCGGTGTCGGCCCCAAAACGAGCGCGGCGGTGCTGCTCTTTAGCCGCCTGAGGATGCCCGCTCTACCTGTTGATTCGCACCATCACCGCGTCGCGCAGCGCTTGGGGCTGATTGGGAGTATCGGCCCCGGTCCTGCTCACGCACGGCTGCGGGCGCTGCTCCCAGAAGCTTGGGACGCGCAGACGCTTTACGACCACCACGAAGCGCTGATGTACCACGGGCAGCGGTGCTGCTTTTACAAAAATCCGGCCTGCGCGCGTTGTCCCGTGCTGAAGCTGTGCCCGTGGGGTCAAGCGCGGCTCTCCGGCGGTATGCTTAGCTCATGACCTTTGAAGATAAAATAAGCAGCTACGCCGACCTGATCGTCGCGGTCGGCCTCAACCTCCAAGCCGGACAGCAGCTGATGGCGACCGCGCCCCTCGACGCTTCACCCTTACTCGCCAAAGTCACCGAAGCTGCCTACAAACGCGGCGTGCGCTACGTCCATCCGTTTTATAACGACGACGCGGTGACGCTCGCGCGCTTTCGGTACGCGCCGCGCGACTCTTTTTCTTTCTACCCCGACTGGCTGGCGCGGGGGATGCTCGAGATGGTCGAAGCGGACGGCGCGCGCTTGTCGATTACCGGCAACGATCCTGACCTCCTCAAGGGTCAGGACGGCGACGCTATCGCCGCCTCACAAAAGGGTGCCCAGACAGCCCTAAAGCCTTTTATGGGCAAGATCATGAGGGACGCCGTGAACTGGTGCGTGGTGGCGACCGCGACCCCGGCGTGGGCCGAGAAGGTGTTTCCGGACGCTCCCACCGAGGAGCGTATCGGTAGGTTGTGGGACGCCATCTTCAAGGCGGTTCGGGCCGACAGCGAGGACGCCGTGGCGAACTGGCAGGGGCATCTGGCGGAGCTGGAGGCTCGCCGCACGCATCTGAACGGTCGCCGCTACAGCGCCCTGCACTACCGCGCGCCCGGTACCGATCTAGTGCTGGGCCTCGCCGACGGTCACGTCTGGAAGGGAGGCGCGACGAAAAACGACGCCGGTACGACCTTCGTGGCCAATATGCCGACCGAAGAGGTGTTCACCGCGCCGCACCGCGCCCGCGTCGAGGGTACCGTCAGCAGCAGCAAACCGCTCTCGTACGGCGGGCAGATGATCGAGGACTTTTCGTTTACCTTTAGAGAGGGGCGCGTGGTCGAGGTCAAGGCCGCGCAGGGAGAGGACGCCCTGAAGCGCCTCCTGGCAACCGATGAAGGCGTAACCCGGTTAGGTGAGGTGGCGCTGGTACCACACTCGAGCCCCATCTCGCAGAGCGGGCTGCTCTTTTACAACACCCTATTTGATGAGAATGCGGCGTCACACCTGGCGCTGGGCCGCGCCTACCGCTTCTGCGCGGAGGGCGGTACCACCATGAGCGACGACGAAGCGCTCTCAGTTGGGCTCAACGATTCGCTGACGCACGTGGACTTTATGATCGGCTCGGGGGAGATGGAGATCATGGGCGTGCGTGAAGATGGGAGCGAGGAGCCGGTGATGCGGGCGGGGGAGTGGGCGTTTTAGCTTTTTGCGATCATGTCTATGACCTCCTTCCTCGACCAGCCGCTATTGCGTTGCTTTCTTAACTAAATACGCGAGAGCATTGCAACTTTCGTTTAGCGAGATAAGTGAATTTAGCAGAGCCAATCCCTACCCGCTAAGTTAGGACTACCCAAATGTCATTGGAACAAGAAATTACTACTGCACGCAAAGAAATTCTTGCAGATGGTTACGATATGTCGTTTGGTGAAGTTATGAACTTATACCGTGATAATGAATTAATTATTGATCCGGAGTTTCAAAGATTATTCAGATGGAACACTTCACAAAAAACTCGTTTTATTGAATCATTACTCTTAGGCATACCAATTCCATCAATCTTTGTTTTTCAAAATGATAGTGGCATTTGGGAATTAATTGATGGCTTGCAAAGATTATCTACCGTCTTAGAGTTTGCTGGTATGCTTTATTCGCCGGAAAGAACACTTGTTGCTCCCTCTTTTGTTGATGGCACAAAATCCTTGCCGAGCTTAGCTGGCGTGTATTGGGAAGAATCAGCCCCAGGTACAAACAACGGGATAGGGAAATCTCAACAATTACAGATCAAGCGTGCGCGTATTCGTGTTGAAATTCTTAAGAGAGAAAGTGACCCTCAGGCAAAGTACGAGCTTTTCCAGAGGCTCAATACAGGGGGCTCTCAGTTGTCTCCGCAAGAGGTTAGAAACTGTGTGGCTGTAATGTTGAGTAAACCTTTCCACAGATGGCTTACGACTTTAACTACCAATACGCACTTTACATCAACTATATCGCAAACGGACTCCGCACTCAAAAAGCAGTCGGGTCTAGAACTAGCTCTTCGTTTCATTGCTTTCCGGAATGTGAAGTATCAAAAGAAGCTTGATGTTCACGAGTACCTGGATGCTGCTTTAGTTCAACTAGCAACAGATGAGAATCTTTCTTTAACTGAAGAAGGTAGAGTCTTTGAGCAAACCTTTAGGCTTCTTGACGAAGCTTTAGGTAACAACGCGTTCAAGAAATGGGACGGGACACGTTTCCAAGGTATGTTTTTGCTATCTGTTTTTGAAGTACTCGCTACAGGAGTATCAAAAAATCTAGGTCTTATTCAGCAAATGCAATCTGAGCAGCAGAAGGAGTTTGTTGTTCAGAAGGCTAAAGAGCTTTGGGGAAATCCAACCTTCCAAACTAATTCTGGAGCCGGCATTCGTGGCACTACTCGGCTTACCAACCTTCTCCCTTTAGCCGATCAGCTTCTGAGACCGTGAAAAGCCGTCCCAGAACGCTTTCTCTTCTACAGGACTATCTGGATGGCGAGTTCTCTTGGCGCTTAAAGGAAATTGCCGATTTGAAAATTGCTGTACGTCAAAGTGAATTGTTACGACAGAAAACAGTTATTCGTGCAGCGATACCTTTATTGTATGCACATTGGGAGGGGTTCGTTAAGAAAGCATCTTCTGGCTACCTTGAATTTGTGGATTATCAAGGTCATAAGTATCAGGAACTCATGAGTTGCTTTATCGTTATTGGACTTAAAAAAAGCCTCAATGAAGTTTCAGATTCAAAACGTTCTCATACCAGTATATCAGCTGTAGAGTTCATCTTAGATGAGCTCAGTAAAAATACAAACCTAAAACTTGACTCAGCAATTAACACTAAATCGAACCTTGGGTCAGTAGTGTTTGAAAATATATCTTTAGCGATAGGACTTGATCCCACACCCTACAAAACGAAATACAAATTGATAGATGAAAGTCTCTTGAAACGTAGAAACAACATAGCTCATGGAGAATATCTCGATGTTAATTCGGATGAATACCGAGACCTTGCAGACGAAGTAATCGGCCTTATCCGCGGCTTCAAAACCGATATAGAGAACGCTGCCACAATGGAAAAGTACAAGCGTCCTGCGTGAATCACACCTTGATGCTGGTTTGTTACTGTTACATACTCATCAAGCCTAGCCGACAAGTTCGTCAGCCGCGATATTGTAAACTCCCTGAGCTGACCGCAGATAATCCTTGGCAATCGGGCTCGCTTACACCCAGCACTTCAGCGGAGTGCTTCTACGTTGAGCCTCAATCACGTCGTAGATGCGGCTGGCTAAGCGGGCTTTCACAACCCGCTCTTCAGGATTGGTAACCCTAAATCGCCAAACACACTGTCTCTATTATGTAAGTAACACTGGTGTGATCTCGCCTGTTCATGATGTAGTTGCAGAGTCTAACAGTTTATTGTGCTGCAACAAGCTTCTGCACTGTTCCTTGAGTTTTGCTCAGCGACCTCGAGCCCCAACTCCCAGCACGCTTCCGCGTTCAGCCAACCCGCCTACTTCAACCAGTGGCTGAGGTCACGGTTGATCAGACCTTGCAGCTTGCCGATATCGTCCCGATACGCCTCTCTGAGTTCGGCGCGCAGCTCAGGAGAAAAGGGCGGTTTCTCGAGGTTGCTGGCCTCGAGCTTCTGCACCATACGCGCTTTCATCTTGCCCCGCGACGAGGCGGGCAGCAGGGTTTTGCCCAAGGTCTTCAGGACGCTCCGGTTCGAGCCCCGCAAAAAGTGGTGGGCGCGGTGGAGCAGCTTGCTTTTGGGGACGCCGGAGATGTTGTGTTGCGTCTCAAAGTTGGGGACAAAGGTCTCGTCGACGCCGAGCGCCAAGAAGATGTTTTCAGCGATTCCCAACGGGTCGTTTCTTAGGTCGTCGTAGAGGTAGACGTGAATCTTGTCCGCGTCGAAAACGTCGTAGTAGCGCCTCAGCTGCTCGTAGTAGAAGCCTTGAGCGCGGTAATGGTAGAGCGGGCTCCAGCCGTCTCTGACGCGCTCCGGCTCGTCTTGCAGGGCTGCTGCAAAGTCAGTGTGAACCTCTTTGCCGTCGCGGGTTTGGTGCAAAAACGCCGAGAACGCACGGTCGACAGGGTTTCGCAAGATGGCGATGATCTGGGCTTCGGGGATGTGGTTGTGGATGCGGCGCGGCACCTCCGGGTAGTAGAGGTACTGCGGGGACGCTTCGCCCCGCGCGCGTTCGTTTTGGGCATCCTGAAAGAGGGCGCGGTACGCCTCCAGCGTTTTCACGTGGCTCGCGCCCACGCGCCACCCTTGAGGGCCGTTCTCTCTAGGCAGGGTTCCCTCTTCGACCGTAAAAAACTTTGTCTCTTTAACAGGAGACATGTAGATGTCGGGGTGCTGTTTGAGATAGTGGTACAACGACGTTGTTCCGGCTTTCGTCGCGCCGATCACTACAAAGGTGGGCAGGCCGGTGTCTGAGTGTGGGGTATCCGGGTGTGTGATATCCGGGTGAGGGGACGCTGCTACCGGAATATGAGGTTGGGTCAGCATGGCTAGAACGTAGCACAGGCTCCCTCAAAACGCGGACGTATTTGACCCACGGTGTTGTGAGCCACAGTGTTGACAATAGTGCTAACCCCAACGCTAAAACCCGGTGCTACCCCGGAGCGCTTTTCGGGCCTCGAGACGACAGCAGACCCGATCCGGTTTTAAGTCTGCCGGATCGGGTCTGTTACGTCGTGCCTGTTGCTGGTTCAGCGGCCCAGGTTACGAGTCCTGCGCTCTACAGCCCCTTTTCTCTTTCGTTCAAATCCTCCGTCTGTGCGTCCGGAACGTTGAAACCGGGAACGCGCAAACTTGAGGGCTGACAGTTAGTTGCTCTGCTTGTCGACCTCGAGCGCCCCCGTCATGATCGCCACCACGTCCGACATACTGTAATCGCGGGGCCGCACCACCGCCGTGCGCCTGCCCATCCGGTGAATGTGAATCCGGTCGGCGATCTCGAACACGTGCGGCATGTTGTGGCTGATGAGAATCACGGGCAGGCCCCGCTCGCGCACCTTTTGAATAAGTTCTAGAACCATCCCCGACTCCTTGACGCCCAGAGCCGCGGTCGGTTCGTCGAGGATGATGACGTTGCGGGCAAAGGCGGCGGCGCGGGCGACGGCGACCCCCTGCCGCTGCCCGCCGGAGAGCGTTTCGACCGTCTGCTTCATCGACTGGATGTGAAACTTGAGGTCTTGCATGTACACGGTCGCGTCGTCGAGCATCCTCTTTTTGTCGAGCATCCGAAAAACCGAGCCCAACACGCCGGGTTTGCGGATTTCGCGGCCCATAAACATGTTGTCGACAATATTGAGTGCGGGCGCGACGGCGAGCGACTGATGGACCGTCTCGATCCCGTAACGCCGCGCGTCGAGCGGGCTGCGGAAGTGGACCTCTTCACCGTTTAGAAAAATCTGACCCGAGTCGGGAATGACCGCGCCCGAGAGCGCCTTGATGAGCGTTGATTTGCCCGCACCGTTGTCGCCGATAACAGCTAAAATCTCGCCAGGGAAGAGGTCGAAGTCGGCCCCGTCCATAGCTACGACCTGGCCGTAGTGCTTGACGAGGCTGTGCGCGGACAAGACGGGCGTGGGGGCGGCTTGGGCAGAGACCTGCGGCGGAGCGCCCTGTGGAGTTACGCTCACGCGCGCGCCCTCGAGAGCTGATCGACGGCGACCGCCAAAATCACCAGCACCCCGGTGATCAACACCTGATAGATCGACGGAACGCCTGTAAGCTGAAGGCCGTTACGAAACACGCCCACGATCAGCACGCCCAAAAGCGTCCCCATCACGTTGCCGCGCCCCCCGAACAGGCTGGTGCCGCCCAAGACGACGGCGGTGATGCTCTCCAAGTTGGCGTCTTGTCCGGCCTGTGGGTCACCGACGCCGGTGCGCGCGACCAGCATCAGCGCCCCGATCCCGTAGGTCGCGCCTGCCAGCGTATAGACCGTGAGCAGCACCCGCTTCACCGGAATCCCGGTCAGCCGCGCCGCCTCGGGATCGTTGCCGACTGCGTAGATGTGCCGTCCGAAAGCTGTATTTTGCAGCATGTACCAGGTCAGCAGGTAGAGCAAAAACACCAGGATCGAGCCGTAGGAGACGGCGGTCGTACCGATCAGAAAGGTTCGGCCTAAAACGGTCTGAATCTCCGGGAGACCGGTGATGGTCTGCGTCGAGTAGATGCGGACCAGGGCGAAAGCGATGTTGAGCGTTCCCAGGGTGACGATAAAGGGCGGCAGGTTAAGGCGCGTGATCAGCAGGCCGTTGGCGGCTCCAAAGGCGGTGCAGACCACGATACCGAGCAAGATAGCCAACACCGGATCGACCCCGTTGACGACGGCGATCTTGGTCATGACCACACCGCCGAGGGCGCTGATAAGGCCGTTTGAGAGGTCGATTCCGGCAGTTAAGATAATTAGCGTCTGACCGATAGCGAGGGTGCCGACGACCATCACCTGCTGAACGATCAGAGAAAAATTCCGGCCCGTCAAAAAGCGGTCGGACTGGGTGGCAAAGATAATTACTGCGATCAAAAGCGCGATAAGTGGGCTTACGGCGGGCGCGGCCAGAAAGCTGACCAGGCGGCGCGAGGCGCTGGGCGTCGAACCTGTAGTCGTCATAGTTCCCCTTTAACTAGAACGTGCAGCGGTGGTTGAGGCCGCTGCACGCCATATTGGCTAAAGCTCGAGGCTTAGTCGCCCCAGCAGTTCTCGAGCCCGAACGCCGAGTCTTCGCTCTCCACACCTTCGGCGGGGGCGTCGGTGATCAGCGTGACGCCGGTGTCGGTGTAGCCCGAAGGGGCGGTGCCGGTCTTCGCGTATTCGGCAATCGCCTCGACGCCTAAAGAGGCCATCTCGAGGGGGTATTGCTGCGAGGTGGCGGCGATCTGTCCGTCGACGACGCCGCGCACCCCGGCGCAGCCGCCGTCGACCGAGACAACCGTGATCTGATCCTGAAGTCCGGCGTTGCGAATGGCGGTAGCCGCCCCGAACGCGGCGGGTTCGTTAATGGTGTAGACCAAATTGATGTCGGGGTTCGCGGTCAGACAGTTTTCCATCGCCGTCTGGCCTTTCGTCTGGTCGCCCTGGGTGTCCTGGCTGCACACGACCTCGGGGCTGTTGGTCTGCTCGGGCGTTTCGGCGGTGACGTCGGCGAGGCCGTAACCCGCCATAAAGCCGTTATGCCGAAGCGTTCCGACGGTGATCCCCGGGTTGAGGTCCAAGGTAGCGACGACGGGTGCGGTGTCGCCCATTACTGCCTTGGCGTACTGACCGATCAGCTCTCCGGCCCTGAAGTTGTCGGTGGCAAAGAGTGCGTCGCTGGCGTCTTGCGGGTTCAGCGGGGTATCGAGCGCGATGACGATGACGCCCTGTTCGCGCGCCCGCTCGACGGCGGGTACGATGGCGCTGGTGTCGCTCGGGACGAGCAAGATACCGGTGGCCCCGGCGTTGACCATGTTTTCAATCGCGGTGATCTGCGCTTCGTTGTCACCGTCAAAGCTGCCGGCGGCGGTCATCAGCTCGAGGCCCAGCTCGTCGGCTTTGACCTGCGCGCCCTCGCGCATCTTGACGAAAAAGGGGTTGGTCTCGGTTTTGGTAATAAGCCCGACGATCACGGGTTCCTGGGCGGAGGCTGCGCCGACGGTGAGCGTCAGCGCGGCAGCGGCTATTTTAAGTACGTTCATAGAGTCTCCTCGAGCTAGGCTAAGAATCCGACCTGCGTCCAAGTCCTGCGCGTCGCACCAGGCTGACAACTGCCAATGCGACAACTGCCTATTATGACAATTACCAATGTGACCGTTACCCACCTCCCACGTCTGTAATCGATTTCAGTTTCTACGTCGAGCGTAGTCTAAGAGGTGCACTTTTGTCAAGTTGTAGCGGCGACCTAAATCGATTACAGTCAGGAATGCCGGATGATGGCGCAGACAAACCTAGCCATATACGTGACGTAGCAGCGCGGGCAGAGGTCTCCGCCGCAACCGTCTCGCGGGTGCTCGCGGGCAAGCCGCATGTCAGCGCCGCGGTGAGGGTGCGTGTGTTAGCTGCCGCCAAAGACCTCGGCTACCGTCCCAACCGTATCGCCCGTTCGCTCCGGGTGCAGCGTTCACGGTTTATCGGGCTGGTCGTCTCGGACGTTCAAAACCCGTTTTTCAACCGGGTAGTGAGGGCCGTTGAAGACGCGGTACTGCCACACGGCTTCGCGGTCTTTTTATGTAATACCGACGAAAATCCGGACCGCGAGGCGCTCTACCTAGACCTATTTTTGGACGAACAGGTTGCAGGGATTATCCTGACGCCCACGCAGGCGGATGTGGCAGCGTACCGCGGCTTTGGTGGAGCGGGGATTCCGCTGGCCGTCATCGACCGGTCCGTGACAGGGCTAGATGTCGATACCGTGGTGTCGGACAACCTCGAGGCGTCGCGGTCGGCGGTCACGCAGCTTATCGGGCAGGGCCATACGCGCATCGGCGCGATCTTGTCCGAGTTGTCGATCACCACCGGAAGGTTGCGGCTCGAAGGGTATCGGCAGGCGCTTGCCGGCGCGGGCTTGAGGCCCGACCCTGAGCTTGCGGTTTTTGGCAAACCCGTTGAGGCAGAAGGCTACCGGCTCGCGCGGACGCTCATGCGGAACGTGAAGCCGCCCACTGCACTGTTCACCGGCTCCAGACTGCTTACGCTCGGGGCGCTGCGCTACCTCTATAACCACAACGTCAGCGTGCCGAACGCCTTGACGCTCGCCGCGTTTGACGATCTCGACTGGTTGCCAAACTCTCCGGAGATGCTGAACGTAATCCAACCGGCCTACGACATCGGCCTAAAGGCAGCGGAGCTGTTGCTGGCGCGGATGGCGGACCCCCTGCGCCCGCCCGAGCTGCACGTGCTGCCCTCGAGCGTGGCCTGGGTCGGGCGGCAGGGAGTCAAGGGGTTAGCTTGATCTACGCCCGAAGGTACTTATGGGCATATAGCGACCCGGCGTGAGATAATCGGGGGGTGTTGGCACGCGCCCAGGTTCTTTTACAAACTATTTTTGGTTACGACGAATTTCGCGGCGCGCAGGCGGAGATCATTACCCAGGTCGTCGGTGGCGGCGACGCGCTCGTCCTCATGCCGACCGGCGGCGGCAAATCGCTCTGCTACCAGATTCCGGCCATGTTGCGCCCCGGTGTCGGGATCGTGGTGTCGCCGCTGATTGCCCTCATGCAAGACCAGGTGGACGCGCTTCTTCAACTTGGGGTCAAGGCGGC
>JAABUN010008913.1_pt1 | contig 10042 bp, 8 predicted proteins | sample 5559311 | NCBI WGS metagenome assembly JAABUN01 (sample SAMN10711877, study PRJNA513370) | rock metagenome | isolation source: Antarctica rocks | place: Antarctica: Victoria Land, Siegfried Peak sud
AGCGCGTCGCTGCCTTCCCCGCCTTCCTACATACCTACAATCATCACCGCGGCCACACCGCACTCGGAGGTAAATCACCAGCCGACCGCGTACCCAACCTCAGTGGACAGAACACCTAGGCGGGGGTTGGCCGCTTCGATGGTGGTCATGGTGGCCGGGTCCGACACGATCGCTACGTGACCGATCGTGCGTGGCCCCAGGTAGGAGTCGTAGAAGATCAAGTCACCCGGTTTGGCTTCGGTGGTGGGCACTTTGAACCCGTTGCCCAGGGCCAGCCAGTCTCGTTGTGCTTGGGCGGTGCGTGGCGCGCTGACCCCGATCTGTGCCATAGCGGATTGGGTGAGGCTGGAGCAGTCCCACACGTCGGGGCCGTTCGCGCCGAGCACGTACTCCTCACCGGCCTGGTTGCCCGCGAACGTCAACATGGCCTGGGCCCGTTCGTCGGTGATGGGTGGCAGGTCCGGGTTCCCGACCCCAGTGCCGGGTCCGCAGTTAGTGGGGTCGGACAGGACGTGGCCTCCGCCGTATGCGGCGGTGTAGTGCAGGACGTCGTTGACGTACCAGTCGGCGTGGTTGTACGCGAACAGGGCCTGCTTGACTCCTTCTGGGCCGTCGTTGACACCGGAAGCGACGAGGTAGTTGGCTGCGGAGTGGACACTGTCGGCGCGATCATGAATATCTACGCGCCCGTCGCCGTTGCCGTCGACGCCGTAGGTAGCGAACGTGGCGCGCATGAACTGCATCGCCCCTTGGGCGCCGGCGATGCTGGTGGCCGTGATGGCGTCGTGATTGGTTTCGATCATCCCGACCCCCGCTAGCAGGGTCCATGGCACGTTGTACTCCTGCCCGGCTTCGCGGTAAAGCTCTTCCATGACCGCAGGGATGCTCGCGGCCGGGGTATGCCGGGACACCTGCCGGGGGTTGCCCGGCTCGGGCAACTCGAACCCGACCCCGCCCTCACCATCGGCAGGTAAAACCGGCCCCACATCGGTTTCGGTCTCGGCCGGAATGGGCGTGGGCGCAACGGCGAGCCCTTTGAGTGGTGCCCCGTGTTCGAGCATGAACGGTGCCGGGTCAACGGGTTGGCCATCGACGCGCACTTCGAAGTGGAGGTGGTTTCCGGTGCTGGCGCCGGTGGAGCCTTCCGTCCCGACCTGTTGGCCGATGTTCACCGTGTCACCCCCGCGCAGGGTGCTGGGCCGGGCGAGGTGCAGGTACCGCGTGCGCACTCCCCCGGCGTGTTCGATTTCTACGTTGTTGCCCCCACCGGTGCTGTACCCGGCGAAGGTGACTTTGCCTTCGGCTGCAGCAACAACCGGGCCCGGCCCCGGTTGGGAGACCAGGTCGATCCCGGCGTGCAGTTTGTTGGTCCCGAAGATGGGGTGGCGGCGCATCCCGAACCCACCCGTGACCGCGTAGGCCTGTTGAAAGGGTGGACGCCATTCCCCGGTGGCGGGTAGCGCACCTTGGCATGCCGTGGTGCGCCACTGCTTCCCCGATGCTGGGCCCGCGATCGGGGTCAGGAGAAGGGCGGCCCCCAGTGGCACGGCCATGACGGCGGTGAGCACCACGACCAGTACTGCTGCGACTTTGCCCACGCCCACGAACCCCTTTACCGTGCGGTTTCGATGGCTTCGTTGGTGTACGTCAGTTCCTTTTCCCAGGGGTGCAGCACCGTTTGGACCGTGTAGGAGCGTTCGCCCACCTGCCAGAGCGCGCGGCCTTTGGCTTGCATCGCCCACCCGGTGATCACGTTGCGCGCAAGCGGGCCAAGACCCATCAGGGCGTCCAGTTCGGTGGCGACTTGGGTGGGTTGGCCGTGCAGGATTTTGATGTCCGTCAAATGCAGCAGGTCTTTGGCGATGGTTTGGGCTTGGGAGCCGTGATCCCCGGCCGAGCGCAGGTCGGAAGGTTTGTGGGCGACGGCGAACTGGATGTCCCCGCCGCGTCCGGCGACTCCACGGGAAAGGCGTAGGTCGGCGTCGTAGGACTTCACCGCTTCGGGCCCGAGGCGTAGTTGAAGCCATTGTTCGTCGCGGACCACGATCCGCAGGTCGCCAGGTTTGGCGATCTCGCGTATCCCGCGGCCCCAGGAGTTCAGGCAGGTCAACGCGATCCCGACGGCGTCGTCTCCCAAGGGCCGCAACCGGGATAGAGACAAGGATTGGATTGGGGCGTCCCAGGTGATGTCGATGTTGGTGTGGGCGTCGAACAACCCGGCTAACGCGCCGTTCACTAACTGCCCTAGCGAATCGCGAAGTAGCCGGGTGTCGTCCAAGAAGTGGCGCGCCGAGGCGTACCGGCACTGCGCGATGAGTTCGCCGCTGGGGTTGTCCAGGGCGTGCCACAACAGCGGGATGGTGGTCTCGGTCAGCCGGGTCGCTCCGCTGGCGTACCCGGTGAGGTGAGCCAACGCAGCTTTGACCACAACCTCATCGGTGGGCCCGAACGGGACGTGCGCTTCGCCGATGCGCTGGGAACCCACCAGGCCGCGGACCAGCGTCAACCACCGCCCGAAGACCACCGCGGCCCGTGATTGGGCTTCGGTCGAGCTCAACTGGTCCCACCGGTGGCCAACGGGCCCAGCGCCAGCGGGTTCACCCGACTTGACAGGCCGGGTCCGAGCGCGATCGGTTCAACATTCAACATTCAACGCTCGACACAACGGCTCGTACTCATCTTTGGTGTCGCCCAGGATCAGGGTGCGATACCCGAAGTCCATCATCCGCAAGCAGAACGCCTTGGTGGTCGCTGACTTTCCGGTGCCGGGCTTGCCGAAGCTAAAGATGTTGGGGTTGGTGACCGGCACGTCGTCGCGTAACACCCACCCCAGCGGGTCGCAGTGGAACGCGGTCCCGGAGAGCATGTCGATGCCCAGTTGCGCCCCGGTCGGTGGCAGCCCCGGGGTGGAGATGAACGGCCATAACGCGGGCGCTTGGTCACTGGTCATCCGCCACGCGGCCACCGGGGCACGTGCTGGGGCCCACCCGCGGTCGCGGCGGCGGACACCGGCACGCGGGACCGGTGTGAACAGGCGGGCCTGTTTGGTCTGCTTGACCGCCGCGGGCACCGTGGGCACGTCGTGCCCGAAGTCGGCCAGCAACTGCGACACGTCTCGACCGGTGCGTTTGCCTGGCCTGCTCGTGACTGCGCCCATGGGTTAGGTCTTTCCTCGGGTCAGGCTCGCGCCTAACGGGACGGTGGAGGCTGCGAACGCGACGTCCTGGGCCAGGTCGAGGCGCAACGGGGCGAAACCAGCCCGTCGGATCGCTGAGTCCAACCGGCGGCCCGCCTCAGCGGCCCGGACCGTTTTCGGGACGGTGACCGTGGCCACCGCATACGGCTGCGTCAAGGAGTTGCCGCGGGCGAGTTTGGACTCGATACGGCGTACCTTCTCGGTCTCGTCCTTGGACTTGGTGCGCTGCTTCATTTTTGCTTTGGTGCGTAACTCTGCGCCGAGGTCGGCTGCCCATTCGGTGGTTGCTGAACGGCGATCGGCTCGCGAGGCCGCCACGATGGGGTAGCAGACCATGAAAGAGCGTCGCTCCCCCTCATCTCGTGCGTTCAGCACCGGCGCTAGTGCGCCCATCGCAGCGCCTTTGATCGGCAGTTTGAGGGTGGCGCTGACGGAGTTCCACGCGTCGTGGGAGTAGTGCCTGGGCGCGGGGTCCGCGCCCGATGGCCCGGCCATGGCCCATGGCACGTCCGCGTTCACACCCGGGTCGCTCTCCCCGGCAGCGAGGGCTTCGATGATGCTGGCCCGGTCCCCCGGCGCGAACCCTGTCCGGCACGCGATCGCCAATTCGGGGCTGCTCAACCAATCCACTGCCGATGCGCCCATCCCACCGCGCATCTGGGCTTCCAGTTCGGCGGCGACGCTATACAACACCCTGGCCCGCCCGTTCAGCCCCCCACCGGCTTCCTTAGCTGATTTGGACAGTCGCGACTCAGGCACGACCAACGTGATAAAAGCTTCGGTGCGCACCGCAGCCAGCGTCAATGAGGCTTGAACGTCGTCATTGACTTGTCGCGCCACGGCAGGCCCGTCAGGCCGGCGGTGGCGTTTGATCCACTGCGCTCGTTCCGCTCCGTCTTCGGGCACGGTGCGCACGAGCAAGATGACCTCGTCGACCAGTTCGGTGCGGGTGGCCACGTCAAGTAACTCGCTCAACCCGATCCCGTACTGCGTGCGGTCTTCGGCCTCGCGCAACCCGAGCCCGGGATGCACGATGCTCGCGGTCAACGCCCAGGTGCGGGTGGCGTGGTTTTGGATCAGCGCGATCCGTTTGTAGGTGTGTCCGTTCGGTGGTCCCTCATGGATCTCGAGGCCTTGGACCACACCCGGAAGGTCCACCTTGTCCAGTGAGACGGCCCTGCCACGGGCGGCTCTGGACCGGAACCGTGTCCACCCCGCAAGGCCCCCGGCCGCGAACTTCACCGAACTGGTTAACCAGTTGATCGCCGAGCGGCCCCGGACCGGGGTGATAGTCACCACGGTCAGCAAGGCCCAGAGCAACAGGAACGTCCCGGCCTGCGACCACGCCTGCCTCGAGATCGCGAAGACGGCGGGCAGAACCGTCAGCGCGACGGTGGCCAGTTGCCAACCGGACAGCCCGAAGAACCACCCGATGCGGGCCCGGGAGTAGTCAGAGTAAATCGTCATCGTCTACGTTTCCTTTCCTTTGTGGTCACACCGGTGGGACGGCTGCCGCGCCGCCACCCGCAGCACCGCCACCTGCAGCACCGCCACCTGCAGCGGCTCCTGCCCCACCGGCTCCTTCACCCGCTCCGCCAGCGGGCCCGCCAGTTGGTGGGGTAGCGCCCGGGGAGGGTGGGGACTGCGGGCTGGGCGGGGCTGGTGTGGGTGCCGGCCCTGGGTTGGTTTTGGGTGGCGCGGAGGGCATCGGGGCGGCGGGGTGGCCGCTCGGATCGTTGTTGGTGTCGTCGTCATTCGTGGTGCCGTCGTCAGGGTCGAAGTCTTCGGAACCGCCGCCGTCTTCACTGTTTTGGACGAACCCGCGCCGTCGCCCCCCTGACCCAGAGAAGTCGGGGACGTAGGTGTTGGACCCGACGCCCATTTGGTTGGTCACATCCGCACCGATGACTGCGCCCTTGGTCCCGGCAGCAACCATCGCGCCCAACCCAGCGGCTGCGGCCATGCCCACGCCGGCTCCGACGGGGCCAAGCGCTGCCCCTGCGCCGCTCATGAGCCCGCTAGTGGCTTTGGCGGTGCGTGCGCTGGTGTCGCTCTCCCCGGAGGTTTCGGCTTGGGACTGGCCTTGGTCGTTGGTGCTCGATGCGGCTGACGACGTCCCCGAGTCCCCACCGCCTCCGGACATCAAACCCTGGACGCCGCCGACACCGGATAGGCCGGAGCGCATCGCGGCCCCCGAGCTCGTGCCTGGGTCGACGAACGCGAGGAGTTTGAACAGGGCTAATGGCGAAAAGGACCCGATACAGATGAGGAACACCCCAGGGATCGCGGTTCCCACCGTTGTTGCTAACGAGTCGGCTTGGCCGGTCACGACCCCAGTGGTGATCTGCACCCCTATACCCAGGACCAGCACCATCAGCACGGGCGAGAACGCTGCGGCGTGGAACCACCGCAGACTCTTCCAGAACCATGGCCGCCCGAGGTCGGTGCTCAAACCCGCCGCCGAGATCGGCGCGGTCGCGACCAGCACCATCAGCGCAGCGGCGCGGGCCAACATCACGATGAAATGCCCGATCGAGGCCAACCAGAGGAACAACCCCATGAACCCCAGCACCGTAGCTAGGGTTCCGTCGGTGATGTCTTCGGTTGAGAACGCTTGCGTGGGCTGCCACGCCGCCCACGTGTCCACCCCGAGCAACGTCTGCAGTAACGCGGTGGTCAGGCCACCGGCGCCGGCGATCACGACCCCGGCGTAGGTGAGCCATGCCGCCCAGACCAGCACGAACTGGCCCACACCGATGAGCAACCGGGCCATCGATTCGCCGGTGCGTTTGAACGCGGCGACCCCGATTTGGACCATCACCAGAACCGAGAGCAACGCGACACCCATCCAGAACGTGACCTTGTAGATCTCTGCTGCGGGCCCGCCCTGTCTGATGTCGGGTGTCATGAACGCATCGACGATGGTCAACACGTACTTCAACACCCACAACCCGGCGCTCCAGAAGCTGACCATGACCGCGGTCCACCCGTCGGCGACGATTTTCGCGGCCTCGGAGCCCAGGTAGTCGAAGGGGTTGAACACGGTCATATCTGCGCTCCTTTCACGGTCTCGTCTGGGCGGCTAGTGCCCGGTTGGTGCCCAGGTGCGCCACCGGGCTTCGTGGGCCAGGTCGGTCCCAGGCCAGGTCGACGGTGCTGGCGCTGGGGCATCCCCGGGTGCGATCACCCACCGACCGGCGTCCCACGTCATTGCCTCGCAGTGCCCGTACGCGACCCGGGCCTGCGCGGTGATCGTCACGCGCACGTCCAGCAGGACACACGCCAGCACCCAGTCCTTCCCATCGGTTGCTTTGACCTGCCCGGCCACGGGCCTAGCGGTGACCGTGACCCCAGCCTCTGCGCTTTGCCCTGGCTGTTGGGCTGAGGCGAGGAAGGCTTGGACGTTGCGTGTCATCGACCACTGCCCCGCCGGGGGGGCATCCGGGTGTGACCACTGGCCGTAAATCTGATGAGTGGCCGGGATCGACATGGCCTGCAGCACCGTGGTGTCGATCGCAGCAAGTTGAGCGACCGCCCCGGCTGGGGTGTGTGGCAGCCCGGTCGCTACGTTGCCCGGGCCAGTCTTCGTGGGGCTGGGGACCGCGAAGGCCGGTGCCGGTGTCGCGGAAGGTGTGCCACCGGTAGCGGCTTCGGGTTCCACGGTGAGCATGGGTGCGGCCGCTAACTGCTCTCGCCGGGTCGCCCCAGCCGGGGCCCACTCGTTCTGACCCTGGCCGGCGGTCGTTTCGCCATTGGTCTCCTCGCCGGTGGGCACGAGTGCTTCGCGCACGCTCAAGACCAAGCCCAACAGCAACAACACGCCGGCCACGACTGCCCCGATCAGGATGGCCAGCAACTTGGCTTTGCCCCACTGTGCGGGGGTGGCTTGTTCCATCAGATGCAACCCGACCCGAGCATCTCGTCCAAGATCCCAGGCAAGATGAGGTAGCCGATCACCGCGACAAAGACCATGACCAAACCCACGACTCCCCCCCTTGGAGGCATGTGGCATCCCGAACACGCGGCCGCCGACGACGGCACCGATGCTGATGACAATGCCCAGCAGGAACAAGATCCCCACGCCCCACAGGACGTATCCCATGATGTCGTCGACGTGGACCTGCGCCCCGGGTGGCGCCTTCGGGCAGACCGCAGCGAAACCAGCGGCCAGATGGTGACCGGTAGTGGTGATCGTGTTCATTCGGGCTGTCCCTTCGTGGGGGGTATGTCCAGCGGCCCGGTGAGCTGCTGGAGGAGGTGACCCGCTGCCGCCAGGACACCCGCCGGCAGCGGGGAGTTGTCCAGGCCTCGCACGGCCAGCCTGCGATCACGCGGCACCTGCACCAGTGCCCCGTTGCGGGCCCGGGCGCGGGTCCGTTCACCCAGGGAATGGGTCACCTCTCGGGGCCACCGGCGTAAGCGCGGACCAAGCACCGCAACCGCCACGGCAGCGTTCGGGGACAGCAGGTGCAGCACGCCCTCGAGGCGCCGCATCCCGGGCACCGTCGCCGCCGTAACCAACACGATGTGCGGGGCGGCGAAGACTGCCGAGGCCAACCACCCACCGGTGCCGTACACGGCGCCGGCTTCCCACCCCACATCCAGGACCGTGAGGTCCACCCCGCTGTCACGCGTCGGGCGGGGCAGTTCGCCCGGGCCGGCGATGACGTGGGTGTTGTGTTCCAGGACCACTGGGCCCCGGGTGCCCCGCAGCCACCCCTGGCCGGTGTCCCCCATTTCGGCGGTGGCGCAGGCCCCCAAACCGGTAGCGGTCATGCTGGTCGCCTCCACGACCCGCGCCGGCCGCCCCGCGGTCGTGGCAAGGGCCACGGCAAGCGTGGTGCCACCGCAGGCGCCGTGGCAGCCCAACACCGGCAGCACCCGGTGCCCTGGGTCCCACGACTCGTGACCCACCGCCGATGCGCGAGACATTCTCTGTCTGGGCCCTGAGGGCAGGTTACGGAACGCACCCGCCTCCAGTGCCCGCCAGGCCCGCTGCAGTTCCTCAAGACCCACCGGGATCACGACCCCACCACCGGGGCAGCCAGGCGCTCTTGGCGCCGAGCGATCAACACACGCAGCGTGGCCGAGTCCAGGCCAGCCATGACAGCTTTGGCCGCCTGCACGTCACGCAGTTGCTTCACGCAGTCATCAAGGCGGGCCAACAGGCGGGGCTCCCCGCTCAAGACTTCGGACAGCCGCTCCACCTCCTCGGGGTCGCTCATCTGGGTCATCACAGGCTCCTTAAGCCCACGTTCTTGCGGCGAAGAGTCACGCACTGAGCGCTACGTCCAGGTACGCCTCACGCAACACACCCACCGCGCGCCGCGCGCCGCGCGCGTCTGCTCACCGTCGAGGCAGACACCCCCCACTCCCTGGCCACAACGTGGGTCGCGTCCTGACCCAGCAACCCCACATACCCGCGCTTCACCCTCGAGCCCGGCGCGTGGCCCGCGGCAACAGCGAGGTCCAACAAGCACCGGCAGTCCCGGGCGCTCAGCAACCCCGTCTCGACCGCGCGGGTGAGAAGGTCATACACGTGTTCGCTAGCCGCCGCGCTGGAGTCCAGTGCCGGCTGCGTCAGCAGTTCCATGTCTTCGACCAACACCACCGCACCCCAGGCCCGGTCCCGGCCACGGCAACTGGACGGCACCCCCAAATCCCGCAACACACCCTTGCGGGTGTTCATCAACACGTTCGCCGCGACCGCGCGGCCCGTGCGCCAATTCACGCTGCGCGCCTCGATCCACAACTGGGCCGCCACGACCTCGTCGATGCGCCGGTCATACCGGGACAGCGTGAACGCCAAGCGGCAAGCGCCCGGTAGCAACAACCACGCCAGCGCCCCGGTCGCGGCCGGGTCATCCCCACCGTCGGCGGCCGAGAGTTCAGCCAACGCCAACAGCACCCCATCGGCCTCTGCCGCGCTGGCATGAGGTATCCAATCAACAACATCCAAAAGGTCAGCACAGACCTCCAAGACAGGATGCGCTCCCTGCCACCGGGTCCACCGGTACCTCGCCGCAGCGAGCAACTCACCGTTCACATCGTTCAATCCGAGCTGGGTAGCCACGCTCATCTGGAGTTCCCTTCGTCGTACGGACACGACACGAAGGTCCAGCTCAGACGTCCCCGCCCACGTCCCCACAACCGGCCTCCCCCCTCCAACAGCCTGGGAAGAGTCGATAAAATTGCAGGTCAGGGCACGTCCCCGAAGGTCCCCAAAGTCGTCGACACCAAACCGTTGACGCATAGCGGCGAAGTACGCCAGCGCCCAGAACCTGAGCATCGAGCAGCGTTTGTGTCCCGGCAACCATCCACCCCAGCACTTGCTGGTCCTACTCGCTCCGGTGTGACGCAGTGACAACCCTGATCGTGCGATGGCGAAGGTCATCATGGAGCCAACGGTCGCCACCGCTGACGGGCCGGAAAGCGTGGTCTTATTCGGCCCGACTGATCAAATAGATGGGTGCGCTCCGGTCTGGAGAGTCGGCTGCCGTCATTCGCCGTGGTCCTGTTCGTGGCATCAGCGGTCGCCACATGACTTTGAGCGTTGGGGTTGACGTACCTCGGACTTCAGGTGTTGCGGATGTTCGCTGGAGTTGACGTCACTTGCTCGCTGTCATGCGAGACGGAAATTGAGAACGGTCCATGCGCGGACGTCGATTCTGAGACGGGCTCGGGGTGCGGATTCCCAGGCTGAGGATCATGCCGACCGTCCCAGGCACGACGGCCGTCGCTCCGGCGCCTAGGTGTACTGACCACGGAGGTTGGTGACACGGGGTGATGTGCTGGACATGGTGAGAACCTCCGGGTGGGGTGGGGCTATCTGACGGCTCACATCAC
>JAABUN010008914.1_pt1 | contig 10042 bp, 7 predicted proteins | sample 5559311 | NCBI WGS metagenome assembly JAABUN01 (sample SAMN10711877, study PRJNA513370) | rock metagenome | isolation source: Antarctica rocks | place: Antarctica: Victoria Land, Siegfried Peak sud
GCCGGCACGGCCACGAAAAAGCCCGTGACCAGCGTCGCGAACGACGGCGTGTGGAAGCGCGGATGCACTTGGGCGAACAGGCCGGGCAGCAGGCCATCCCGCGCCATCGTGAGCCAGATGCGCGGCTGCCCCAGCTGAAACACCAGCAGCACCGAGGCCATCGCAAACACGGCGCTCACCGCCACCAGGCCCGAGAGGCGCGGCAGCCCCACCCTGGCAAACACGAACGAGAGCGGGTCGCCCACGCCCAACTCCTTGTAGCTCACCATGCCCGTGAGCACCAGCGTAATCACCACGTAGAGCACCGTGCAGATGATGAGGGCGTACATCATGGCCCTGGGCAGGTCGCGCTGCGGGTTTTTGCACTCCTCGGCGGTGGTCGAGATGGCGTCGAAGCCAATGTAGGCAAAAAATACCGCCGACACGCCCTTGAGCACGCCGCCCACGCCGTTGGGGGCAAACGGGTGCCAGTTGGCCGGCTGCACGTAGAAGGCCCCCACGGCAATCACCACGGCCACGATAATGAGCTTCAACACCACCAGCAGATTCGAGGCGTTCTTGCTTTCCTTGATGCCGACGTACACGAGGACGGTGATGAGCACGGTGATGCCGAAAGCCGGCAGGTCGGCCACCAGGCGCCAGTCGCCGAAGAGCACGGGGGCCGTGTTCCAGATTTTGTAGCCCGCGAGCTGGGCCGCCGTGGCCTGGGCCAGCGGCTGGCGGGCCTGCATGATGTCGAGCACCGCGTGGTAGCCCTGGTAGGCGCTTTGGGTGCCGGTGCTGAGGTAGGCCGGGATGTGCCACCCGATGCCGTCGAGCAGCCCGGTGAAGTAGTCGGACCACGAAATGGCCACCACGATGTTGCCCACCGTGTACTCCATAATCAGGGCCCAGCCGATAACCCAGGCCGCCAGCTCGCCAAACGAGGCGTAAGCGTAGGTGTAAGCCGAGCCACTGACGGGGATGGTGGCCGCGAATTGCGCGTAGCACAGCGCCGAAAACGCGCACGCCACCGCCGTAAACACGAACAGCAGCGACACCGCGGGGCCCCCGTCCAGACTGGCCTTCCCAATGGTGCTGAAAATGCCCGCCCCGATGATGGCCGCGATGCCCAGCCCGGTAAGGTCGCGCACGGTGAGATGGCGCTCCAGGCCCCCGCCGGGGCCGTCGTGGTCGGCGGGCGGGTGTTGCAGGATGGACGCCACGGTCTTGCGGCGGAAGAGGGAGGACGATTCAGGCATTCGGTCGGGGAGCGGGTTTGGGGGCGAAAAGATAAAACATAATGCGGGGGCGGGTGGAAGCAGGGAGTATTGCGCCCCAGCTCCCACGTTGCGTTAGCTACCGCAGCAGCCACGGACTTAGCCAACCACTCCGACGGTACTACAACGATTCGCAAACGGCGCAGCCTGTACCACCAAGCTGTGCTTGGTCTGGCGTATGCTGCCCTGGGGCAAGACCCCTGGCACCCGCGCCGCTTTTATCACTGGCTGACTCAACCTTTCCGCCGAAGCTAAACCAGCAATTACTCAAACTTTTCGGTTCCGAAAATCCTTTTGGCGAGGTATGAGATTTCTGCCTTTTGCCCTGGGCCTGCTGCTGGCCACGTCCTGCGCCACCTTCAAGCCCACGCCCACCACCCGCTTCAACCCCACGGCCACCCGCGCCGAGCTGCCCCACGACGAGGCTCCGCACCCCAAAAATTCGCTGGAATGGTGGTACCTCACCGGCCACCTCACCGACCGGGCCACCGGCGAGCAGTTCGGGGTGGAGTACGTGTTCTTCCACTTTAACCTGAAAGACGGCAAGGACGACTACCAGCTGGTGAACGTGGCCCTGACCGACCCGCAGGGGCAGCAGTTTCGCTACGATTACAAGCTCGGCAAGCTGCCGCGCCTGCTCACCGACTCGCTGCCCGTGCGGCTGCGTGAGCGCCGGGGGCCCCAGGTGTGGAAGTTCGACGGGCAGGAAGGTACTTATCACTTGCAAGCAGCCCTTACCGGCAAGCACAACGCTGGCTATGCGCTTGATTTGGCCACCACGCCCGCCAAGCCGGTGGTGCTGCACAGCGGCACCGGCTACGAAAACTACGGCGGCGGCATCACGGCCGGCTACTACTCCTACCCGCGCCTGGCCACGACCGGCACCGTGACGGTGGCCGGCAAAACCCACCAGGTCACGGGCGAGCTGTGGTACGACCGGCAGTGGAACTGCACCAGCATCGTGAGCAAGGACGTGGGCTGGGACTGGCTCGCCATCCAACTCGACCAGCCCCGCGAGGAGCTGATGCTGAACACGCTGCGCAACAGCGCCACCGGCCAGGGCCTCAACAACGGCACCTTCAGCGCCGCCGACGGGCAAAACCTGCACCTCACGGGCCCCGACTTCCAGCTCACGCCCCTCACCTACTGGGTTAGCCCAAAGTCGAAGAAAAAATACCCCGCCAAGTGGCGCGTGCAGGTGCCCGGCCAGGGCTACGACCTGACGGTAGAGCCCCTCATGCCCAACCAGGAATTAGGCCTGCGCTTCTTCCACGCCTTCACCATGTACTACTGGGAAGGGATGTGCCGCGTAACCGGCACCCACCACGGCCAGCCCGTGACGGGCAAAGCCTATGTGGAAATCACGAACCGCTGAGTCATTTAACAGTTATCAATTAACATTTAACGCACTGAAAATCTGTTAGATGTTAATTAATAACTGTTAAGAACAAAACGGGAAGGTGGTAAAAGCAAAAAACGGCCTTCCCGCCGCGGGGAGGCCGTTCAAAAGCTAATCTAACTCAAAAGGCGCGGTGCCGGTCCGCATCCGTCAGCCGCTCGTCGGGCGTGGCCTGGCGGCCCCCGAAGCCAGCGGCGGCGGCCCCCAGCACCATGCCGATGAAGGCATAGATGGCGGCCTTCGACAAGCCCGAAGCGGCGGCGTCGCCGACCTGGCGGGCCTTCACGCCAGCGGAATCCTTGACCTGCGCCAGCTTGGCCTGCGCCTGCTTGGCCGTGTTAATCCAGTTGTCCACGATTTGCTCTGATTCGGCGCGGCTCTTGCCGGTGCGCTTCATCACCACGTTCACGGCGGCGTCGCGGTCGGCGGCGTTGCCGATGTTGTCGGCGCGGGAAGTCAGGTTGTCGATCACCTGGTCGAAGTTGTCGCCCGTGGCCTGCGGGTCGGCGGCGCTCTGGCCAGCTTCGTTCTTGGCCACCTGGCCGGCGGCGCGGGCCTGGTGGGCCAGGGCGTCGGGCTGGAGGGCGGGTTTGCCGGTCTGGCGCAGCAGCGTGCGGGCCTCGCGCTTCAGGTCGTTGACGTCAATTCCCTGGTCCTTCAGCTCGCCTTTGATGGCGTTGCCAGCCTGGGGCGCCACGGCGGCGATGCCGCTGCCGGCCGCGGTGAGGGCGCGGCCGGCCACGCCGCCCACCCCGCTGATGATGCTGCCCACGGCCGTGGTGAGCAAGTAAAACGTGAACAGCGTCACCAGGCCCCAGCTCAGCAGGCCGTGCAGCAGGCCGTCGACGCGGCGCGGCGCGCCCGCCAGGCGGCCGGCCACCATGCCGCCCACGTACAGGGCCACCAGCGTGCTGAGGGCGTACCAGACGATGGCCCCCGTGCCGAGGCCGTTCATCGGGTTGCGCTCTTGCAGCGGGTCAATCGTGCTCAGGCCGATGCCGACGCCGAGCAGGCTGAGGGCCAGCTGCGTAACCAACGCCAGCAGGGCCCCGGCAAAGACGGCGCCCCAGGAAATACGCTTGTGCGGCGCGGCATCGGCATGGGCCAGGGGCGGGCTCATGAGCGTGGTTTCGGTCACGACCGGGCCGGTTACCGGCCGGTTGGGGTTGTTGGAGTTGGAAGTCGGGTTCATAGCAAAAGCAAATAAAAGAGTGGGTATCGTCCTCACAGTGAGGAATAAGCCCGGCAATTGGCGCGGGCCCAAGTGCCGCTGTTTACGACCGGATAGGGAGATGGTTATCTTCCGGCTTACCCGGCTCCCCCGATTCTTTCATGGCCCAGCTTTCCCAAACCCACCTAGTGCGCAGTTTCAAATAAGCCAGCGCCGGGGCTAGGCAGCCATTAAAAGCCTATCCGAATAGCCGCTAATTGGTAGACGAAACGGCTGTATCGGTTCCCCTACTGGTTCAGCACGATGCGGAAGGTGGTGCCGCGGCCCACCTCGCTCCACTTCACGAAGAGCTGGCCGTCGTGGTAGTTCTCGATGATGCGCTTGGCCAGGGCCAGGCCCAGGCCCCAGCCGCGCTTTTTGGTGGTGAAGCCGGGCAGGAACACGCTGGCGAGCTTGTTTTTGGGGATGCCCTTGCCCGTGTCGGTGATATCGACGGCCACCTGGCGCTTGGGGGCCCCGCGGCGGTACCAGCTGCGGCGTACCCGCACCCGGCGCAGGTGCAGCGTAATGGCCCCGCGCCCTTCCATCGCATCGACGGCGTTTTTGCAGATGTTTTCCACCACCCAGTCGAACAGCGGCACGTTCACCCGCGCGGGGGTGTCGAGCGGCAGGTCGCTTTCGATGGTGAACTTCACCTTGCGCGACACCCGGTTTTGGAGGTACTCGATGGCGTTGCGGGTCACCGCCAGCAGGTTTTCGTCGTTGAGCACCGGCACCGAGCCGATGTTGGAGAACCGCTCGGTGATGATTTCCAGCCGTCGGATGTCCTTGCCCAACTCCTCAATGATGGGCTCGTCGGCGAACCGCTCCGACTCGCGCAGGTAGCTTTGCCAGCCCACCAGGCTGCTCAGCGGCGTGCCCAGCTGGTGGGCCGTTTCCTTGGCCAGGCCCACCCACACGCGGTTTTGCTCGGCGCGGCGCGAGTAGCTGAACGAGAAATACGCCATCACCGCCAGCGAGCCAATCACGCCCAATTGCACCAGCGGGTAGGTGCGCAGCTGGGCCAGCAGGTGCGAGTCGTTGTAGTAGATGTACTGCCGCTCGCCGGCCGCGTACTCCACCACGATGGGCGGGTGGCGCTCCTTCATCAGGGCCAGCTCGTGGCGCAGGCGGGCCACCGAATCGGCCGGGGCCAGGCGGCGCGGCAGGTCCAGGTTGCGCCCGGCCTGAATGGTGCCCCGCGCATCGGTGAGGATGATGGGGATGGTCTTGTTGACGTTGATGATCTGGCTCTGCACGAAAATGAGGCCGCTCTCCTCCTCCGTGTTCACGATGTAGCGCTGGGCCTTGGCGTACAGCTCAATCTGCTCCTGCTCGCGCTGGGCCACCTGCCGCACCAGAATGTTAGTGTACACCACCGTGGAGGCCCCAATGAGCAGCGCCACCACCGCCACCAGGATTTTGCCACGGGATTTTTGGTCGTAAATCGGAATCATGTGGGGTTTTTGGGCCAACGGCCTGTACCACCAAGCTGTGCTTGGTCCGGCACCGGGCCGTATATATGGAGTCGTTCAACGAAACCAAGCACAGCTTGGTGGTACAGCTACCCCACCAGCACGGCGTCGCTGCTGGCAATTTCGGCCATGATTTCCTGCACGGCTTCGGGCGTCTCCGCGTCCACCAGCCGGGTGCGCCAGGCTTTGGCGCCTTCCAGGCCCCGGAAGTAGTGGGCGTAGTGGCGGCGCATCTCGAAGATGCCGGCGCGGGGGCCCTTCCACTCGATGCTGCGCTCGAAGTGCATCCGGCACATGGCCACGCGCTCGTCCAGCGTGGGCGGGGCCAGTAGGACCCCGGTGGCCACGTAGTGCTTGATTTCGCGGAAAATCCAGGGGTAGCCGATGCTGGCGCGGCCCACCATCACGCCGTCCACGCCGTAGCGGTTTTTGTATTCGAGGGCCTTTTCGGGCGAGGTAATATCGCCGTTGCCGAAAATGGGGATGTGGATGCGCGGGTTGTCTTTAATCTTGGCAATCAGCCGCCAGTCGGCCTCGCCCTTGTAGAGCTGCACCCGCGTGCGGCCGTGGACCGTGAGGGCCGCGATGCCGATGTCCTGGAGCCGCTCGGCCACGTCTTCCACGTTTTTGGTGCCGTCGTCCCAGCCCAGGCGGGTTTTCACCGTCACGGGCAGGTGGGTGTTTCGGATGACGGCGGCGGTCATTTCCACCATCTTGGGCACGTCGCGCAGCAGGGCCGCGCCCGCGCCCCGGCAGGCCACCTGCTTCACCGGGCAGCCGTAGTTAATATCGATCAAATCGGGCCCCGCGGCGGTGCTGATGGCCGCGCACTCGCCCATCGTTTCTACGTCGGAGCCGAACAGCTGGATACCGATGGGCCGCTCGTAGTCAAACACATCCAGCTTTTGGCGGCTCTTGGCCGCCGCCCGGATGAGGCCCTCCGACGAGATGAACTCGGTGTACATCAAATCAGCCCCGTTGGCCTTGCACACGGCGCGGAAGGGCGGGTCGCTCACGTCCTCCATCGGGGCGAGCAGCAGCGGGAAATCGGGAAGCTGGATATTGCCTATCTGAACCACGGGGATAGCGAAATTTTTGAACGTCATGCTCATCTGGCGTCCGCGCAGCCGAAGCATCTCTACTGCGCAGGTAACTCAATCGGCGCAACGGAGCGGGAGAGATGCTTCGACAAGCGGACGCTAGATGAGCATGCCGTTCTTGTTGGCCTGCTTTAACCAAGCCTAAAGTAAATCTGCGGTAAATTTACGACCTCCCGAACTTGCCCCGCGCTATGAAAGGTTTCCCGTCGCTGCTGCGCCATCCCTTGTTGCAGCTGCTGCTGCTGGTGTTGCTCATGGCCGGGGGCGCGGCGCTGGCCATGCTGCTGGTGGTGGTGCTCATGCGGCCCGTGTTCGGCGTGGGGCTGGGGCAGCTGGCCGTCGTCGCCCAAAACCCTGGCGCGTTCCCGGCGGGCTGGGGCTTTTTGATGTTCTACCAGGCCACCGTGATGCTGGGGGCCCTGGCCGGCGCCGCCCTGGTGCTGGCCCGGCTCTCGGGCCAATCGGTGCGCGCCTATTTCTCGCCGCGCCGGCTGGGGGCCGGCTGGTGGCTGCTGGGAGCCGCCGCGCTCATCGTCTGCGTGTTGCCGTTCATGTCGGGCCTCGTTTCGTGGAACGCCGGGGCCCATTTCCCCGCCGCGCTGCACGGCTTCGAAACCTGGGCCCACACGAAGGAAGACCAGGCCGCCGTCCTCACCAAGTACCTGACGCAGTTCAGCTCGGCGGGGCGGTTTTTGGTGGGGCTGTTCGTCATCGCCCTGGTGCCGGCCGTGGCCGAGGAATTGGTGTTTCGGGGCGTGATTCAGCAAAACCTGATTCGCCTGTTCGGCTCGGTTCACGCGGGCGTGTGGCTCGGGGCGGCCATCTTCAGCGCCATCCATTTTCAGTTTTTCGGCTTCGTGCCGCGCTTCGTGCTGGGGCTGGTGCTGGGCTATTTATACGCCTGGAGCGGCAACATCCTGGTGTCGATGGCGGCGCACTTCACCCAGAATGCCCTCCAGCTCGTGCTGCTGTACCTGGCCCAGCGCGGCGCCTTCGGCTGGGGCTTCGACCCCGACAGCACCGACGCCCTGCCGTGGCCGCTGGTCATCGTTTCGGCCGTGGGCACGGCCGCGCTGCTGTGGTTTTTGCACCAGCGCATGGCCCCGGCCGGGCCCCGGCTCATGCGCACCGTCAGCAGCCGCGGCGTGGTGGCGGGCCCTGGGGCCCTGCCGGCACAATAGCCGGATTATTTTCCCTCCGATTTTCTTTCATTCTCGCTTTTGAATCCAGACTTCCCCCCCGCCGACGCCCCCGCCAAGCGCGTTCCCAGCAACCTGCGCCTGCGCGTCATCTGGGGCGTCCTCGCGGCGGCATTGCTTATTAGTTGTACCTACGGGGGCCCTATTTCGTTCGGGCTATTCTTTGCGGCGGTGCAGGCGGTGATGCTCAAGGAGTTTTACCGGATCATGCGGGCCAGTGGCTACGCGCCGGCCAAGTGGATTGGGATTGTGGCGGGCACACTTTTGTTTGCTGTAATATTTTATAATCGTTGGACGGCAACTGCTTTCTTAGCTGGCGAGGACGATACACTTGGTAATCCAATTGGCTTCATTGTTCCAATAGCGGCTGCCTTAATATTACTATTACCAGTTATTCTTTTAGTGAGAGAATTAAAATTATGGCCGAATAGTCAACACCCCTTTAGCAATGTGGCAGTCACCTTATTAGGGCTATTTTACATCAGTATACCAATGGCGTTACTCAACGTCATTGCATTTGTCGAGCACCACGGCTACGACGCCCGCCACGTCTTTTGCCTCATCGTCCTCGTGTGGGCGGCCGATACGGGGGCCTACTTCGCGGGCAAAAACTTTGGCAGGCACAAGCTGGCCCCCGGCATTTCGCCGGGTAAAACGTGGGAAGGCTGGGCCGGCGGGGCCCTGCTGGCGCTGGCCACGGGCTGGGCGTTTGGGCAGTTCGTGCCGGATATTCCGCTCACGCACCGGCTGGTGGCGGCGGGCGTGGTGGCCGTGTTCGGGCCCCTGGGCGACTTGGCCGAGTCGATGCTCAAGCGCAGCGCGGGGGTGAAGGATTCGGGCACGTTCTTGCCCGGCCACGGCGGGCTGCTCGACCGCTTCGATGCGTTTCTACTGGTGCTGCCGGTGCTGGTGCTCTTGCAACTGCTGGCCGGGTAATTGCGGAGGGCGCGGCCAACTAACAGGCGTTCGTCTTTAGCCCAAAACCAATACCTTTGCCCCACCAAAACCGCCCGTTCCCTCCCACCCAACACTTTTCCTTACCCTTATCCCTTATCCCGCATGGCAGTCCAAACCGTTTATAAAGAACCCGCACCGCTCATCGACCGCGAAAACCCGCTGGAGTCGATGATGTCGCGCTTCAACATCGCCGCCGAAATCCTCGGCCTCGACGAAGAAACCTACAACGTCCTCAAAACCCCGGACAAGCAGGTGATCGTCCACATCCCGGTGACGATGGACAACGGCAAGGTGCGCGTGTTTGAGGGCTACCGCGTGATTCACAACACCATCCTGGGGCCCTCGAAGGGCGGTATTCGGTACGATAAAAACGTGTACCTCGACGAGGTGAAGGCCCTGGCGGCCTGGATGACCTGGAAGTGCGCCGTGGTGGACATCCCCTACGGCGGGGCCAAGGGCGGCATCATCTGCGACCCGACGACGATGAGCGCCGGCGAAATTGAGCGCATGACCCGCGCCTATACGCTGGCGCTGAAGGACGTGTTCGGCCCCGACCGCGACATTCCGGCCCCCGACATGGGCACGGGCCCCCGCGAAATGGCGTGGCTGATGGACGAGTTTTCGAAAACGGTGGGCATGACCTCGTCGGCCGTCGTCACGGGCAAGCCCCTGGTGATGGGCGGCTCGCTGGGCCGCACCGAGGCCACCGGCCGCGGCGTGATGGTGGCCACCCTGGCCGCGCTGGAAAAGCTGGGCCTCCAGCCCACCGAAGTATCGGCCGCCGTGCAGGGCTTCGGCAACGTGGGCTCGTGGGCCGCCAAGCTGCTGTTCGACAAAGGCGTGAAAATAAAGGCGGTGAGCGACATTTCGGGCGCTTACTGGAACGAAGACGGCATCGACATCAACGAAGCCGTGGCCTACAAAAACGCCCACCAGGGCCGCCTCGAAGGCTTCGCCGGGGCTACCCCGATGGACCCCAACGACCTGCTGACTTCGGCCGTGGACGTGCTGGTGCCCGCCGCCGTGGAGGACGTTATCACCGAGCACAACGCCGGCCAGATTCAGGCCAAGCTGATTGTGGAGGGTGCCAACGGCCCCACGGCCGCTTCGGCCGACCCCATCATCAACGAGAAAGGCATCCTGGTGGTGCCCGACATCCTGGCCAACTCGGGCGGCGTGACGGTGAGCTACTTCGAGTGGGTGCAGAACAAGCAGGGCTTCAAGTGGACCGAGCAGATGGTGACCGAGCGCGCCGACCGCATCATGGCCGACGCCTTCGAGAAAGTGTACCAAACCAGCCTGAAATACAAGATTCCGATGCGCATCGCCGCCTACGTGGTGAGCATCGACAAAGTGGCCCAGACGTACAAGTTCCGCGGCGGCTTCTAAGCATCACGAATTGAAACGAATTTTACGAATTGCACGAATTGGCGCTGGCCAAAG
>JAABUN010008915.1_pt1 | contig 10041 bp, 8 predicted proteins | sample 5559311 | NCBI WGS metagenome assembly JAABUN01 (sample SAMN10711877, study PRJNA513370) | rock metagenome | isolation source: Antarctica rocks | place: Antarctica: Victoria Land, Siegfried Peak sud
CCGGGGGCCAGGTGGTGTTCGTGCTTGCGGACCGCCCGCAGGTAGTCGGCGTCGCCGCGCGGGTCGTCGTCCGCGACGCAGGCCACGGTCCAGTTGTCGGCCACCTTCTGCGGCCGGGCCGGGTCGAGCCGCAGCGAGCGGCCACGCAGCTGCGTCACCGATGTCGCCGTCGCCGCGCTGGACAGGTCGACCATGACGTTGAGCGGCGGGCAGTCCCAGCCTTCACCGAGCAGGCCCCGGGTGCCGACCATGACCTGGCTGCCGCCGGCGACGAGCCAGTCGGTGAGCAGCGGCGTCCAGGTGCGGGCGCTCCAGCCGGGACCGGCGGACAGGCGGACCAGCGACCGCACGCCGTCCAGCGGCTCGGTCAGCAGCCGGTCGACCAGGCTCGGCGGCACGAACGACCGGAAGGCGGCCAAGTCCTCGCGGCGCATCGCGACCGTGCGCCCGGTGCACAGCACGGGGCGCAGCGTCGGCCCGAGGCTGCTGCGGGCCAGCGCCAGGAAGGCCAGCCGGGCCGAGCCGCTCGGCCCCGCCGTACCGGAGTCGCGAAGGCGCGTGGACTGCTGCGCCACCCGCTGCTCGAAGTCGCAGAGCAGCACGGCACGCAGGTCCGGGCCGAGCGCCGCGGACTCGACTTCAAGGATGTGTACGGCGGCCGCCGCCTTTGCGGCGGACAGCGCGCAGATCCGGTCGACCGGCGAGGTGGTGGCCCGCAGACCACGCACCGTCAGTAGCCAGCCGAGCCCCGGCAGGACCCTGCGGATTGCGGCGAGCAACCGGAGATCCTCGCTGGCCCGGCTGCTCATCAGGTGTTCCAGCGCGTAGGCCCCGAGCAGAGCGGCCCAGTCCTGCCCGTCCGGTGCGACCCGGTGCTCCTCACGCAGTCGGGCGCCGCCGGGCAGCTCGAGCATCCCGGCGTGGACGAGCCGCAGCCCCGCCCGGGCGAGCTCGGGCTCGGTCTTCGCCAGCTCGCTCCACGCCAGTTGGGGCCCTTCGGGCTCCATCCGCCGGTCGCAGAAGCGCCGCCGCAGCCAGTCGAAGAAGGGCACCGTGCCGGTGCGCAACGACACCAGCTCCAGCTGAAGCTCGCTGAACCGCATCCGGTCCTCGAGAATCCAGGTGTCCTCCTCCGAGGTCGGCGAGGTCAGGTAGACGAGCTCCTGGAACGGCGCCAGCTCACCCTCCTTCACCACCGCCGGGGTCGGCACCGAGAAGTCGCAGTCGCCAAAAAGCTCGTCGTGCAGGTCCTTCTGGCGGGCCGTGAGCTCCTTCGACGGGGTGGCCGTCAGCCCGAGGACCCACGTGTCCTCGCCGAGCGCACGGGCCAGGGCGCGGGCCAGTGCCCCCCATGTCTCGAGCAGGTGGTGGCACTCGTCGAGCACCAGCATCCACGGGCCGGTGGCGGCGGCGCGGGCAATGAGCTCGCGCCCGCGCGGGTGCAGCAGGTCCAGCAGGTCGGTGCCCGGCTCGCCCCTGACGGCGGCGCGACGCCGTTCCGCGATGCCGAGCGAGCTGTCATCCTCGGCGTCCTCGTCATCGGCGGTGCGGTCCCAGACGCTGAGCGCCTGGTAGGTCAGGACGGTCACGTCGGCATCCAGATCGCGTTCGACGCTCGCCGACCGCGGGTGCGGATCCTGCGGCCCGAACTGCTCCCACTGCCGCAGCCACTGCCCCTGCACCGCAGTGTTCGGCGTGAGCACGAGGGTGCGGCGGCCCACCCGGCGGGCGATCTCCAGCCCGAGGATCGTCTTACCGGCGCCGGGGGGCATCACGACGTACGCCTGGCGCTCCCCCGCCGCCCGGATCCGCTCGACGGCGTCGAGCGCGAGAACCTGGTAGCGGCGGAAGGTCCCGCGGAAGGCGCAGTCGTCGAAGGGTTGGTCGGGCACCACCTAGACCGTACGGGCGACGGTGCCGGGACCGTCGAGCGCCCGCGCGAGCAGCTCATCAGCGGGCACCCCGCGGATCGAGGCATCGAGCACCGAGATGGTGTGGGTGACCGGGAGCCGCTCGCCCATCCGGGCGAGGGTGGTCGCGACCTGCATCCAGCAGCCGGGGTTCGCGGTCACCATCAGGTCGGCGCCGGTGGCGAGCACCGCCCGGGCCTTGCGCTCGCCGAGCTCTCGGGCCGGCTGGGGATGCAGCAGGTTGTAGGTCCCGGCGCTGCCGCAGCAGATCTCGGCCTCGACCAGCTCGCGCAGCTCGATGCCGGGGATAGCGCTCAGCAGCCGGCGGGGCTGGTCGCGCACCCCCTGCGCGTGGGCGAGGTGGCAGGCGTCCTGGTAGGCGACCGCCACCGGGAGCGGATGCCGCAACGCCACCGGCCCGAGCTCGTCGAGCAGCTCGGTGACGTCGCGGACGTTGGCCGCGAGCGCCTCGGCTCGCTCCTGCCAGCCGGGCTCGTCGCGCAGCTGATGGCCGTACTCCTTGAGGTTGGAACCGCACCCGGCCGCGTTGACCACCAGGGTGTCGACCCCCTCGAAGGCCTCGATGGTGCGCTTCGCGAAGGCGATCGCCTCGGCCTCCCGCCCACCGTGCGCCGACAGCGCGCCACAGCACCCCTGCCGCTGGGGAATGATGACCTCGCAGCCCTCGGCAGCGAGCACCCTTGCGGTAGCGGCGTTCACATCAGGAAAGAACACCCCCTGAACGCAGCCGGTGAGCAGCCCGACGGTGCGTCGCCGGGTGCCGAGGGCGGGGATCCACTCCGGCAGCCGCTCCACGGGACCGAGCTTCGGCGCAAGCGACTCCATCGCCTGCAATCCCGCCGGAAGCCGGGCCAAGAGGCCGGTGCGCTCGAGCACCCGGCCGAGCCCGCTCGCCTGGTAGGCGCGCAGCGGACCGCGCAGCAGCCGCAGCCGGCGCGGGTAAGGGAACAGCCGGTAGACCGCCTCCCGCATCGCCCGCTCACCCCGCGGCCGCGGCACCCGGCGCTCGAGCTGCCCGCGGGTGCTCTCGATGAGCTTGTCGTACTGCACGCCGGACGGGCAGGCCGTCACGCAGGCCATGCAGCCCAGGCACTGGTCGAGATGGCGGACGGCCGACGCCTCGAGCGGCGCACCTTCGAGGCCGGCGGCCATCAGGTCGATCCGCCCGCGCGGACTGTCCATCTCCTCGCCCCACAGCAGGTACGTGGGGCAGGTCGGCAGGCAGAAGCCGCAGTGCACGCAGTCGCCGACGAGCGCCGCATCCGGCGGGTGGTGGGCGTCGAACGCGGGCGTGAGCGGGAGGCCGATCCCGGGCAGGCCCAGCCCGACGGTGGCCGCGGGCGCGCTCGCCGCGATCGGGCCGCCCTGGCCGAGGTCGAGCGGGCGGCGGGCACCGACGACGCCGGCGGCTGCCTCGTCGGTCGCCCGCTCGGCGCCGGTATCCGAGCCCTCCGGAACAGGCGCCGGTTCGACTGCTGGAGAGGTCATCTCCCTTCTCCACTCATGTCAGAGGCCCCCCAAGAGGCGGCCGGGTGAGAGCCGGCGCCGTGGGTCGAACCGCTCCTTGACCCGCTGCATGAGCGCGAAGGAGTCCGGCACCGGTCCCCAGTGGTCCAGACCGCTGCTGAGAGGCGCCCGCAGGACCACCGCCGACCCGTCGTACGGCGCGATCGCCGTCCGGATCTCCGCGAGCCGCTCCGCGTCGGGCAACCCTGCGTAGGCGACGCCCGTGACGGCCGAGACGGTGACCTGCGCCGCGGCCGGTAGCGCGCGGAGCACGGCGGGCAGCGCGTACGGCTCGAAGGCGATGCGCAGCAGCACCTCACCGGGCGGTCGCTGCCCGAAATCAGTTGCCAGTTGGGTTCTCTCGCCCGCGCCGAGCAGCGTGAGCACCTGCTCGGACTGCGCCTCGACCGATTCGGGAATCGATTCGAACAGCACGACGAGCTCACCGGCACCGTTCTTCCAGGTCAGCTCGACCGCGGAGGGGGTGAGCGTCGAGCGGGCCAGAAGCTGCGCGAACCGCCCGGCGATGCCGGCATCTTCCACCGGAACGCGCACGGCACCGCACGCCGGCGGGACCGGGTGCAGCCGCCAGGTCGTCGACACGACCACACCAAGACTGCCGTGGGCGCCGGTATAGAGCTTGCCGAGGTCGTAGCCGGCGACGTTCTTGACGACCTTGCCGCCCGAGCGCGCGGTCGTGCCGTCGGCCAGGACCACCGTGACGCCGATGAGCAGGTCGCGCACCGTGCCGTACCGCAGCCGCCGCGGTCCGGAGGCATTGGCAGACACGATGCCGCCGAGGGTCGCGCCAGCCTCGGGCGGGTCCAGGCCGAGCAGCTGGCCGGAGGCGGCGAGCTGCTCCTGCAGCGCCGCCAACCGCACCCCCGCCTCGGCGATGACGACGAGGTCGCCGGCGGTGTGCTCGACCACCCGGTCCAGGCCGGACAGGTCCAGCACCGTGTCGAGCGACGTCGGGGGAGCTGCCCAGCCGATCTTGGATCCCGAACCGACCGGGACCACGGCGCCGGCGCCGGCGCGCAGGAACTCGGCCACCTCCCGCGCCGAACCGGGGCGGACCACCTCGGCGGGCACGATCCCGGCCACGTCGTCCTCGGCCGTGCCGGGCCGGGCGTCGGACAGCATCGTCATCAACAGCGCCCGCTCATCAGATGGCCTTGCCCATCAGAACACCTGACCCAGCGCCGGATCGTGAGTGTCGGCGGCCGTCCGCACGCCGGGCCGCTCCCCGCACAGCCGCGGGGTCGGGAAGATCTTGCCGGGGTTCGCAAGTCCCTCCGGGTCGAAGGCGCACCGGACCAGCTGCATCGTGTCGAGGTCCTCGTCGGTGAACTGCCGGGCCATCTTGGTCTTCTTCTCGAAGCCGACGCCGTGCTCGCCGGTGATGCTGCCGCCCATCTCGACGCACAGGTCGAGGATGGCGCCGGCGAGCTCCTCCGCCTGATCGGCCTGGCCGACGACGGAGTCATCGAAAAGCACCAGCGGATGGAGGTTCCCGTCGCCGGCGTGGAACACGTTGGCGACCCGCAACCCGACCTCGTCGGCCATCCGGGTGATCGACGCGAGCACCTCGGGCAGGGTGGTGCGGGGGATGACGCCGTCCTGCACGAAGTAGGCCGGGCTGATCCGCCCCACCGCGGCGAAGGCCGACTTGCGACCCCGCCACATCAGGGTCCGCTCGGCCGGATCCGCGGCGATCCGCGTCTCGAAGGCGTGCCGCGCCTCCACAAGCCGCTCCACCTCGGCGAACTGCCCGTCAACCTCAGTCTGCGGCCCGTCCAGCTCGATGACCAGCACCGCCACCGCCCCCTCGGGGTAGCCGCAGCTGACCGCAGCCTCGGCCGCCTCGATCGCGAGGGCGTCCATCATCTCGATCGCCGCCGGCAGGATCCCCGCCGCGATGATGTCGCTCACGGCGCCGCCCGCGTCCTCCACGCTGCCAAAGCCGACGAGCATCGTCTGCACCGACTCGGGCACCCGCACCAGGCGTAGCGTCACCTGCGTCGCCACCCCGAGAGTCCCTTCGCTGCCGACGAAAACGCCGAGCAGGTCGTAGCCGGGGTGCTCGGGTGCCTTGCCGCCGAGGTGCACGACCTCCCCGTCCGGCAGCACCACCTCGGCACCCACCACGTGGTTGACGGTGAAGCCGTACTTCAGGCAGTGTGCCCCGCCGGAGTTCTCGGCCACGTTGCCGCCGATGCTGCACACCTGCTGCGAGGACGGATCCGGGGCGTAGGCCAGGTCGTGCGGCGCGGCGTCGCGGGTGACCCACAGGTTGATGACACCGGGCTCGACGACGGCGCGGCGGTTGTGCGGGTCGACCGAGATGATCTGGCGCAGCCTCGACAACACGAGCAGCACCCCGTCGGCGACCGGGAGAGCGCCCCCGGACAACCCGGTGCCCGAGCCCCGCGCCACGAAGGGCACCCCCAGCTCGGCGCACAGCCGTACCGTCTCGACGACATCAGCCAGGCTGCCGGCCAGCACCACCACGGCGGGACAGACGCGGAACTGGGCCAGCCCGTCGCATTCGTACGTCCGGAGCTGCGCCGGGTCGGTGAGCACCCGGTCGGCGCCGATGGTCTCACGTAGCCGCCCAGCGAGCACGGCGGCGGGCGCGCTCATGGCGCTGCTTTGCATGGGGGAAACCGGCATGACACGCATCGTTCATACAGTCTGACAGCCCGGCCGCGCACCACCGGCCCAACTATCGGCGCGGACGAGCTGAGGCCAACCCCTGCCTGATCAGATGTCGGGCTTACCGCCTGTGGGAGGACCCTTTCGCGCCAGCTGATCAGGCAGGGCCCGCTTGCGGCTGGGCTTGGGCGGGTTCTCCGCCCGGCCGGAGTGCGGCGGGGCCGGCTCGCCGCGCAGCACGACCAGCTCGGCGACCAGCGCGTCCATCACGAGGTCCGCGCCGGCCCGCAGCTGCGCGGCGGTCGCGTCCGCGGCGCAGGTGACGCCGAGCAGCTCCCGCAGGTGCAGCGAAGCGCCCAGCCGCACGTCGACCCGGGGGCGGGTCAGCGGCGACAGCAGGGCTTTCCACCGCGTGCCCTCCTCCCCGACGAACAGGTGCGTCCCCCACTGCGCGAGCGGGACCACCGGCGCGCCGGTGTCCAATGCGAGCCGCACGACGCCGGTCTTGCCGCGCGCCGGCCAGCCGTCAGAATGCCGGGTGATGGCGCCCTCGGGATAGAGCCCGACGCACTGACCGGCGTCGAGAGCGGCACGGGCCGGCCCCAGCGCGGCGGAGGGTCGGGGCTGCGCCGGTCGACGGGGATGTAGCCCACGGCGCGCAGCAGCGGCCCCAGCACCGGGGCCTTGAACAGCCCTGCCGTGCCGAGCATCCGGATCCGACGGCCGTACCTCGCGACTGCCGCGCCCAGGATGAAGGCGTCGGCAACCGACAGATGGTTGCCGACCACGATCACAGCACCGGTCCTCGGCACGTCGCCGACCTGGGTGCGGCGGGTGAGCACGTGCAGCAAGAACCGGACCGTCCGCAGCAGCACCCGGTAGAGACGCTCCGAGGGCAGGCCAGCGGTTGGTGACGCCGCCGCGGCGCCGTTCATGCGGGCCGTTCCGAGCTTCGAGCGGCGGGCTGGGCAGGGTCGCCGCCCTCCTCGACCTCGCGGGCCGCAGCGATCGCCCGGTCGGTGTCGGTGGCGGCCAGCAGCAGGCCGCCGGCCACGAACAGCACCAGCAGCGACAGCAGGGCGCTGCGGTAGGAGCCGGTGACATCCAGGACAATCGCGAACAGCAGCGTGCCGATCCACGCTGTGCCCCGCTCCGCCAGCTCGTAGAAGCCGAAGAAGCTGGCCTGCCGGTGGGCGGGCGTCATCGAGGAGAACAGCGACCGGGCCAGGGACTGCGAACCACCGAGCACGAGCGCGATGAAGACGCCGAGGACGTACGCCGCTCCCGTCCCGTCCAGCGCCGCCACGGCGTAGACGACGATCCCGACCCAGACGACCAAGGTCAGCAGCAGCGTCGACTTCGCGCCGATCCGCGCGGCGAGTCGAGCCGAGCCGGCCGCACCGAAGATCGCAACCACTTGGATGAGCAGGATCAGCTGCAGCAGGAACGGGGTGGCGTCATCCTCCGGAAGGCCCTTTGCGACGAACAACTCGTTGGTCAGCACCACCGCCGACAGCGCGACGACCGCCTGGATCGCGTCGTTGAACAACAGGAACGCCAGCAGGTAGCGGGCCGTCCCGGGCAGCGCCCGCAGCGCGGCGAACGAGCCCTTCAGCTGGCGCAGCGAGGTCGTGACCTGCCGGCTCAGCGACTCGCCCGTCTCCGTGCCGTCGTAGCCGGGCAGTTGCTGCACGGCGTCGAGCCGTCGCACCGCGATGACGGCGAGTCCGGCCCACCACACCGCCGACAGCCCGATCGCGAGCCGCACCGCCGTACCGCGACTGATGCCGAGCGGCTCGGCCGCGGTGACCAGGCCCAGCGAGACAGCCAGCACGAAAGCGCCACCGGCGTAGCCGAAGGCGAAGCCGCGGGCCGAGACCCGGTCGCGATCCGGGAGCTCGGCCACGTCGGCGAGGTAGGCGTTGTAGGCCAGGATCGCCGCGCCGAAGGCGAGATTCGCGATCACGAAGGCGAGCAGGCCGAGAACCACCGCGCCGTTAGGCACGACTGCCAGGGCAAGGGTCGCGGCCGACCCCACAGCGGTCGCGAGCACCAGCAGCCGGCGCTTAGCGGTCGGCCGGTCGGCCAGCGCACCGAGCACCGGCAGGGCGAGGACCTGCAGCAGCACCGACAGGCTCACCGCGTAGGCGAACAGCGACTCCGCCCGCGGGTTCAGCAGGAGCAGCGACACCCGCCCGTCCGCACCCGCGGCGTCTTTGGCCAGCGCCGTGAGGAACGGGCCACCGACAGCGGTGACCACCGTCGTGACGAAGGCGGAGTTCGCGACGTCGTAGAGCGTGAAGCCGGACACGGCGCGGCGGCGGACCGCGTCCGGCTCGGTGGTGGTCGTCACGGGAGCTCCCGTCGGCAGGTGGGGCGGGTGCCCGCCCTGACAACATCCAACAGGGCCAGGGGGCGGCGCGTGAGCAGGACTACTCAGATGCCCCCCGGGCGTGTACCGTGGTCCGCGGTTGAAGTTGCACCTCTTCGCTCGTGTTCATCAACGCCCGCGGACGTGTGTTCGCGGGCGTTCTTGCGTCTGTCGAGAGCTTCGACTCCCGGGTTCGCGCACAGTGCGCGCCCCGACAGTCTTGAAGGAGACAGCAACATGGCTCAGGGTTCTGTGAAGTGGTTCAACGCCGAGAAGGGCTTCGGCTTCATCGCTCAGGACGGCGGCGGCGCCGACGTCTTCGTGCACTTCTCCGCGATCGCCACGGACGGCTACAAGTCGCTCGACGAGAACCAGCGCGTCGAGTTCGACATCACGCAGGGTCCGAAGGGCCCGCAGGCGGAGAACGTCCGCCCGCAGTAGCGCGTTCGCTCGACCGAAGGCCCGGCCTCTTGCGAGAGAGCCGGGCCTTCGCGCGCCGGCCGAGCCGCCGAAGCCGAACCGTCCGGTGCGGCAGACTGGAAGCGACACCCCGGCGACGAAACCCTCGCCCCTCTCAGCGGAAGCAGGTGAGCGCGTGGAGGACACCATCGCCCCCGAGACCCAGACGGCCGTGGACGAGGCGCTGCAGCGAGTGCATGCCACAGTCGATGCGGACAGCGACCTGGTCTTCGGCGACGTCGTCGAGTCGGTGGCAGCGAACTGCCCGCTCGAAGTTGCCGTGCTGCTCTGCGTCCAGAGCATGGACTTCGTCCCGGACACGGTGCGCCGGCGCGTCTTCGAGGCCGACAACGCCGAGACGATCGCCGCGAACGCCCTGGTCGTCGCCGAACGGGACGCCGCCGAGAACAAGGCCCGACAGCGCTCGGCGAAGGCAGCTGCCACCCGCGCGGCCACCCTCGCCAAGGAGGCCGCCGTCGAGAAGGCCGCCCTCAAGTCGCAGACCTGTCCCAGGTGCTTCCAAGTCCGCGCCGCCTCCGGCGTGTGCGGCTGCGACTAGAGAATGCGACGAAGGGAATCCACATGAGCATCACCTGCGGACTGCTCGCGCTGCTCGAGGCCAAGCCCGGCAAGGGAGAGGAGCTCGCCGCCTTCCTGTCGGCGGGGCGTGAACTCGCTGCTGCGGAGGAGGGCACCGTTACCTGGTACGCCTTCAAGATCAGCGAAACGACGTACGGCATCTTCGACACCTTTGCGGACGAGAACGGCCGGCAGGCGCACCTCAACGGCCAGATCCCGGCCGCCCTGGGTCAGGTCGCCGAGGACCTGCTCGCGTCGGCACCCGACATCCGCCCCGTCGACCTCGTCGCCGTCACCTGAGCTGTTCGACCCGCAGCAGCGACTCCAGCGGCTCGTTCGCCACGACGACGAGCCGCTGGGTGGCGCGGGTCAGGGCGACGTAGAGGCTGCGCAGGCCGGCTACGGGATGGCGTGCCTCCTCGACGATGCCGTGCGGGTCGAGCACGACGCAGCCGTCGTACTCGAGCCCCTTCACCTGCCACGGATCGACCGCCGAAACCCGCGGATCCCTCGGTAGCAGATCGCGAACGTGATCGACGA